>Ga0209474_10005824_pt1 | contig 10464 bp, 10 predicted proteins | sample GraSoiAngelo_145_FD_185902 | JGI IMG/M metagenome (GOLD analysis project Ga0209474, IMG submission 185902) | Grasslands soil microbial communities from the Angelo Coastal Reserve, California, USA - 14_1009_05_20cm (SPAdes) (version 2) | ecosystem: Environmental > Terrestrial > Soil > Grasslands... | reverse complement strand
CCGTTTCAAGGAGAACAAGCGCGCGGTCGAGGACAAGTATGTCGGCGTTCTCGTCAAGACCATCATGAACCGCTGCATTCACTGCACGCGTTGTGTGCGGTTCATGACCGAGGTGGCGGGCGTGCCGGAGCTCGGCGCGATCGGCCGCGGCGAGGACATGGAAATCACGACCTATCTCGAACAGGCGATGACCTCCGAGCTACAGGGCAACGTGGTCGATCTTTGCCCTGTCGGCGCGCTCACTTCCAAGCCTTATGCGTTTGCCGCGCGCCCCTGGGAGCTCAACAAGACGGAATCGATCGATGTCATGGACGCCCTCGGCTCGGCCATTCGCATCGATACCCGCGGCCGCGAAGTCATGCGCATTCTCCCACGCGTTAATGATGAGGTGAACGAGGAATGGATTTCCGACAAGGCGCGGCACGTAGTGGATGGCCTGCGCACGCAGCGGCTCGATCAGCCTTACATTCGCGAGAACGGCCGGCTTTATCCGGCGTCCTGGGGTGACGCCTTCGATGCCATCGCCGCCAAGTTGAAGCAGACTGAGCCCAAGCGAGTCGGCGCGATCGCCGGCGATCTTGCCGCGGTCGAGGAGATCTTCGCGCTCAAGGATTTGTTGACCCGGCTCGGTACCGTCAATCTCGACTGCCGGCAGGACGGCGCGGCGCTCGATCCGCGCTGGGGCAGGGCGACTTATCTCTTCAATGCCACCATTGCCGGCATTGATCACGCCGACGCCTTGCTCATCGTTGCCTCGAATCCGCGCCGCGAAGCGGCTGTGCTCAACGCGCGCATCCGCAAGCGCTGGCGCATGGGCGGCTTGCCGATCGGCTTGATCGGCGAGCGCGCCGACCTCACGTATCCTTACGAGTATCTCGGCGCCGGCCCGCAGACGCTCTCGGCGGTTGCCACGGGCGCGCATGCGTTCGGCTCCGTGCTCACGCAAGCCGACCGCCCGCTGGTGATGATCGGCATGGCTGCCCTGGCGCGTGCGGATGGTGCGGCAATCGCTTCGCTGGCGGCCCGCGCCGCACAGGGCACCGGCAAAGACGCCTGGAACGGCTACTCGGTCCTGCACACTGCGGCAGCGCGGGTCGGCGCACTCGACGTCGGCTTCCTGCCCGGCCCCGGCGGGCGTACCGCCGTCGAGATGGCAGCTCCGGGCGTACTCGACCTTCTGTTCCTGCTCGGCGCTGATGAGATCGACGTCGCCCCCGGCGCCTTCGTCGTCTATATCGGCACGCACGGCGATGCGGGTGCGCATCGGGCCGATGTCATCCTTCCCGGCGCGGCTTATCCGGAGAAGTCGGGCATCTACGTCAATACGGAGGGGCGCGTGCAGGTGGCCGCGCGCGCCTCCTTCCCTCCGGGCGAGGCGCGCGAGGACTGGGCAATCCTGCGCGCGCTGTCCGACGTACTTAGCCGTAGGCTTCCTTATGACTCGCTTGCGCAGCTGCGCCGGGCGCTTTTCGCGGCGCATCCCCACCTGCAACGCATTGACCATGTGCTGCCTGCCGAGCGCGCAGATATCGCGACGCTCGCCGCGCGTGGCGGCGCGCTCGAGAAAACCGCGTTCGGCCGCGCCCTCGACGATTTCTATCTCACTAATCCGATCGCGCGCGCCTCCGCGATCATGGCGGAGTGCTCCGTGATCGCAGAAGGCCACGGCGCGCTTACCGCGGCGGAATAGCTGACATGTCGGAACTGTGGACCAATTACCTCTGGCCGCTAATCGTCATCCTCGCGCAGAGCGTATTCTTGCTGGTCGTCCTCCTCATCATCACTGCCTACGTGCTGTACGCCGATCGCAAAATCTGGGCGGCGGTGCAGATCAGGCGGGGGCCTAACGTGGTCGGACCGTGGGGTCTGTTGCAATCTTTTGCCGATCTCCTGAAATTCGTGGTCAAGGAGCCGATCATTCCGGCCGGCGCCAACAAGGGCGTGTTTCTCATGGCGCCGCTCGTCACCGCGGTGCTGGCGCTGTCGGCTTGGGCTGTGATCCCGGTCAATGCCGACTGGGAGATCGCCAATATCAACGTCGGCGTGCTCTACATTTTCGCCATCTCCTCGCTCATGGTGTACGGAGTCATCATGGCGGGGTGGTCGTCAAATTCGAAATATCCGTTTCTCGCCTCATTGCGCTCGGCAGCGCAGATGGTGTCCTACGAAGTCTCGATCGGCTTCGTCTTCATTACCGTGCTGCTTTGTGCGGGATCGCTTAATCTATCCGCGATCGTCGAAGCGCAGCAGGGCAGGTGGGGAATATTCAATTGGTTTTGGCTCCCGCTGCTTCCCATGTTCGTCGTCTTTTTCGTCTCCGCGTTGGCAGAGACCAACCGGCCGCCGTTCGACCTCGTGGAGGCGGAATCCGAGTTGGTCGCGGGCTATGCAGTCGAATATTCCGCAACGCCATTCCTGCTCTTCTTCCTCGGCGAGTACATCGCCATTCTCACCATGTGTGCAATGGCGACGATTCTGTTCCTTGGGGGTTGGCTGCCGCCGTTTCCGGTCGCACCGTTCACCTGGATTCCCGGGGTGATCTGGTTCGTGCTCAAATGTTCGTTCATGTTCTTTCTTTTTGCCATGGTGAAGGCGATTGTGCCGCGCTACCGCTACGATCAACTCATGCGGCTGGGTTGGAAGGTATTCCTGCCGCTTTCGCTCGCAATGGTCGCGATCGTAGGCGGCGTCTTGCAGTACGGCGGATTGTTCGCCAAATGACGGGTGAACCGCATGATGAACTTGTCGCTCGTCGGGCTCATCGGAGCCGTTATCGGCACGATCATCGCGGCCATGGTCTACGTGCCGCTCGTCACCTTCGTCGAACGCGGCGTCCGCTCGCGTGCCGACGGTGCAGCCAAAGGCGAGACGTTGGAGCAGGAGATCTCATTGCTGCGGCGCGCCGTGCTCGCGGCCGACATCATCGTGTTCGCGGGCATAGGTTATTGGCTTGGCGGTATGCTCGGGGACTGACCGTGCCGCGGCGGAAGCCGGCGCCGAAAAGGATTGCGCTATGAAACTCGATCAGGCCGCCCGCTCGGTATTCCTCAAAGAGTTTGTCTCGGCGTTCGTGCTCGGCCTGCGCTACTTCTTCAAGCCGAAGCCCACCCTCAATTATCCATTCGAGAAAGGGCTGCTCTCGCCGCGCTTTCGGGGCGAGCACGCGCTGCGCCGTTATCCCAATGGCGAGGAGCGCTGCATCGCTTGCAAACTGTGCGAGGCGATCTGTCCGGCACAGGCGATAACAATCGAGGCCGGACCGCGCCGCAACGACGGTACGCGTCGAACCACCCGCTACGATATCGACATGGTCAAATGCATCTACTGCGGGCTTTGCCAGGAGGCCTGTCCAGTCGACGCCATCGTCGAAGGGCCCAATTTCGAGTTTGCGACTGAGACGCGCGAGGAGCTCTACTTCGATAAAGAGCGGCTGCTTGCCAATGGCGACCGCTGGGAGCGCGAGATCGCCAACAATATCGCTCTCGATGCGCCATACCGGTAAGCTTCGCAAATGCTCTTTCCAGCGCTGTTCTTCTACCTGTTTGCTGGCGTGTGCATCTCCGCCGCGATCATGGTGATTGCGGCTAGGAATCCCGTGCACTCGGTACTCTTTCTCATTCTCGCGTTCGTCAACGCGGCCGCGCTGTTCATTCTTCTCGGCGCGGAATTCCTGGCGATGATTCTTATCATCGTCTATGTCGGCGCCGTCCTGGTATTGTTCCTGTTCGTAGTAATGATGCTCGATGTTGATTTCGCCGAGCTGCGTCAAGGCTTTTTACAGTACCTGCCGATCGGCGCGTTTCTCGGCGCGATTCTTCTGATCGAACTGGTTCTGGTTCTGGTCGGCTGGACCATCGATCCCAACGCGCAGCAAACGGTCGCGGCGCCGATACCGCCGGCGGCAAGCATGCTCAATGCGCAAGCACTCGGGCACGTGCTTTACACCCGCTACGTCTATTTCTTTCAGGCGGCCGGCGTCGTGTTGTTGGTTGCGATGATCGGTGCGATCGTCCTGACGCTGCGGCATAAGCCGCATGTCAAGCGGCAGAATATCGCCGAGCAGATTGCGCGCACGAAGGCGAATGCGATCGAGATCGTCAAAGTGCGGCCGGGTCAGGGCCTGTAGAGAATTCGAAGGGAACAACATGACCATCGGTCTCGGCCATTACCTCACGGTCGGTGCGATCCTGTTCACGATCGGAATTTTCGGCATTTTCCTCAACCGCAAGAACGTGATCATCATCCTGATGTCGATCGAGCTCATACTCCTTGCCGTGAACGTCAATCTCGTCGCCTTTTCGGCCTTTCTCGGCGACCTGGTCGGGCAGGTCTATGCGCTGTTGGTCCTCACAGTCGCGGCAGCGGAGGCGGCGATCGGGCTTGCCATTCTGGTCGCCTACTACCGCAATCGCGGCTCGATCGCGGTAGAGGATATCAACCTGATGAAGGGCTGAGTGCGGCATGTACCACGCGATCGTTTTTCTGCCGCTCCTTGGCGCTATCATCGCCGCGCTGATCGCGCTCGCCGGCGCACGCGCCCGTCATCCTGGCGGGCCGCCCGGCATCGGCGCAGAGAATCACGCGCACGGCCCGGTGGACGAGAGCCATGCGCGTACCGCACCGGCCCCGCATGGGGCGCACGCCGTTCTCGACGCCTCGCACAGCGAGCCGGAAGCGCTTGAGCCGCCGGCCGCAGGCTCGCGTTCCGCCGAGCTCGTCACCACGGTTTTCCTTTTCGCCGCCATGCTGCTGTCGTGGTTGGCCTTCGCCGATGTGGGGTTTGGCCATCACGACAGCCGCGTGACACTCTTTCCATGGATCATTTCCGGGGAGCTGAAGGTCGATTGGGCACTGCGCATCGACACGCTCACGGCGGTCATGTTCGTTGTCGTCACGACCATCTCGGCCTTCGTTCATCTTTATTCCATCGGCTACATGGAGGAGGATCCGCACCGGCCGCGCTTCTTCTCGTATTTGTCGTTGTTCACGTTTGCCATGCTGATGCTGGTGACCGCCGACAATCTCGTGCAATTGTTTTTCGGTTGGGAGGGGGTCGGCCTAATGAGCTACCTGCTCATTGGGTTCTGGTACCATAAGCCGGAGGCGAATGCGGCCGCGATCAAGGCCTTCATCGTCAATCGCGTCGGCGATTTCGGCTTCTCCCTCGGTATTTTTGCCGCTTTCATGATGACCGGCGCGCTCGATCTCGATACGGTTTTCGCGCAGGCGCCCGCGCTCACCGGCAAGACGATTCATTTCCTCTCCTGGGACGTGGATGTCCTGACGCTGATCTGCTTGCTCCTGTTCATGGGGGCAATGGGCAAATCGGCGCAGTTCCTGCTGCACACGTGGCTGCCCGACGCGATGGAAGGACCGACACCGGTCTCCGCGCTCATTCATGCCGCTACCATGGTGACGGCGGGCGTATTCATGGTCGCGCGGCTCTCGCCCTTGTTCGATCTGGCGCCGGCCGCACAAGCCTTCGTCACTTTCATCGGGGCCACCACGGCATTCTTCACCGCCACGGTCGGCCTGGTGCAGAACGACATCAAGCGCATCGTCGCCTATTCGACCTGCTCGCAGCTCGGCTACATGTTCGTCGCCATGGGTGTTGGCGCCTATTCGGTCGGCATGTTCCACCTGTTCACCCATGCCTTCTTAAAGGCGCTGTTGTTCCTCGGCTCAGCCTCCGTGATCATCGCGATGCATCACGAGCAGGACATCCGCATGATGGGCGGCCTCAAGGACAAGCTCCCGTTCACCTACTGGACCATGGTGATCGGGACGCTGGCGCTGACCGGATTCCCGCTCACCGCCGGCTATTTCTCAAAGGATGCCATCATCGAGGCGGCCTATGTGAGTAGCAACCCGATCGCGCTCTATGGCTTCGGAGCGACGGTGATCGCAGCGGCTCTCACCGCATTCTATTCGTGGCGGCTGATCTTTCTGACGTTCCACGGCACTCCACACGACCACCACCATTACGATGCCGCGCGCGAGAGCCCGCTCGTCATGCTCCTTCCGCTCGGCTTCCTTGCCGCCGGCTCGATCTTCGCCGGCTATCCTTTCCGAGAGCTGTTCGCGGGTCACGACGTCGCCGACTTCTTTGGCGATTCACTCAAATTCGCGGCCGGTAGCCATCTCCTCGAGGAGATGCACCATATTCCACTTCTCATCGGTATGGCTCCGACCGTTATGATGGCGATCGGCTTCGTCGTCGCCTGGGAGTTCTACATCCGCAGACCGGAGCTGCCGGCCGAGCTCGCCCGCCAGCAGGAGCCGCTCTACAAATTCCTGCTCAACAAGTGGTATTTCGACGAGATCTACGACTTTCTCATCGTTCGCCCGACTCTGTGGCTCGCCCGCGCGCTGTGGAAATACGGCGACGGCTGGACAATCGATGGTCTTGGGCCTGACGGCATCTCGGCGCGCGTGCTGGACGTCACTCGCGGCGCCGTGCGGCTGCAGACCGGATATCTCTATCACTACGCGTTTGCCATGCTGATCGGGGTCGCAGCGCTCATCACCTGGTTCATGTTCGGCGCGCGGGCAGGCTGACCATGAGCTGGCCGATCCTCTCCGTCACCACCTTCCTGCCACTCGTCGGCGCACTGTTCATCATGTTGATGCACAGTGATGGCGAGGCGGAGAAGCGCAATGCCCGCTGGATCGCGCTATGGACGACGCTGATCACGTTCGCGATCTCGCTGATCCTGCTCTACCGCTTCGATCCCACTTCCGCCGAGTTTCAATTCGTCGAAAAACGGCCTTGGCTGGCGGGCGCCATCAGCTACCACATGGGGCTCGACGGCATCTCTCTGCCGTTCGTCATCCTCACGACGGCGCTGATGCCAGTGTGCATCGTCGCCAGCTGGTTGCCGATCCAGCACCGCGTCAAGGAGTACATGGTCGCATTCCTGGTGCTCGAGACGCTGATGGTCGGCACCTTCACGGCGCTCGATCTCGTGCTGTTTTATCTGTTTTTCGAGGGCGGTCTCATTCCGATGTTCCTGATCATCGGCGTATGGGGCGGCCCGCGCCGGGTCTACGCGAGCTTCAAGTTCTTTCTCTACACGCTGCTCGGTTCTGTGCTGATGCTGCTCGCCATAATGGCGATGTACTGGAATGCGGGCACAACGGAAATCCCCGTGCTGCTGCGCCACGGCTTCCCGCGCAGCCTGCAGACCTGGGCGTGCTCGCTTTCCTCGCCTCCTTCGCGGTGAAGCTGCCGATGTGGCCGGTCCACACGTGGCTGCCGGACGCTCACGTGGAGGCGCCGACCGCCGGCTCGGTGATCCTTGCCGCCATTCTGTTGAAGATGGGCGGCTATGGATTCTTGCGCTTCTCGCTGCCCATGTTCCCGGCAGCCTCGCACGATCTCGCGCCGCTCATCTTCGCCCTTTCCATCGTGGCGGTGATTTACACCTCGCTCGTCGCACTGGCGCAGGAGGATATGAAGAAGCTCATTGCCTATTCCTCAGTCGCACATATGGGCTTCGTTACCATGGGCATTTTTGCCACGACCGTGCAGGGGGTTGCCGGCGGGATTTTCCAGATGGTGTCGCATGGCATCGTATCGGCCGCTTTGTTTCTCTGTGTCGGAGTGGTTTACGATCGCATGCATACCCGCGAAATCGCCGCTTATGGCGGTCTCGTCAATCGCATGCCGCTCTATGCCGCGGCCTTCATGGTATTCACCCTTGCCAATGTGGGGTTGCCCGGTACCACGGGGTTCATCGGCGAATTCCTCACGTTGATCGGCACGTTCCAAATCAACACCTGGGTGGCGACGCTGGCGACCACTGGCACCATCCTGTCAGCAGCCTACGCGCTCTGGCTCTATCGAAAAGTGATTTTCGGACCGCTCGTGAAGCCGAGCCTGGCGGCGATCAAGGACCTCGATTATCGCGAGATCATCACGCTGGGTCCGCTGGTCGCGCTCACGATCCTATTTGGCATCTATCCGAAGCCGGTGCTGGACGTATCGGCGGCTTCGGTTGTGCAACTTCTTGAGAACTATCAGCGCGCCATTGGAGCGGCGAAGACCGCCGCGATGTTGGCGCATTGAACACGGGGCGCGAGCTTCGGCATGACCGAAACGGTTGAAATCCCCACGCTGCTGCCCGCAGTGCCGGAAATCGTGCTCGCCGTCGGCGCCATGCTGCTGCTGATGGTCGGCGTGTTCCGCGGCGAACAGGCGAGCAAGGGCATCGAAACCGGCGCGATCCTGCTGCTGCTCGTTACGGCGCTCATCGTAGGTTGGTTGCCGGCGGGCAAGCTCGTCACCTTCGGCGGCAGTTTCGTGGTCGACGGCTTCGCCCGCTTCCTCAAGCTTCTGGCGCTGGCCGGATCGGCGGCGGCGATCGTGATGTCTTCGAACTATCTCGCGGTCGAGAAGCGGGTAACCTTCGAATATTCGATCCTGATCCTGCTCTCGACCGTCGGCATGATGATGCTCATCTCGGCCGCTGACCTGATCGCGCTCTATCTCGGGCTCGAACTGATGAGTCTTGCCCTCTACGTGGTTGCCGCAATCGACCGCGATTCCGTGCGCTCGACGGAGGCGGGATTAAAGTATTTCGTGCTCGGCGCGCTCTCCTCCGGGATGCTGCTCTACGGGGCGTCGCTGGTTTATGGATTCACCGGCACCGTGAGTTTTGCGGGTATCGCCAAGGCAGCGAGCCAGGGACATACGGGCGCCGCCGGTCTGGGGCTCGTGTTCGGGCTCGTGTTCTTATTCGCCGGCTTCTGCTTCAAGATTTCCGCGGTCCCCTTCCACATGTGGACACCCGACGTCTACGAGGGTGCGCCGACGCCGATCACCGCCTTTTTTGCCGCCGCGCCCAAGGTCGCGGGCATTGCCATGTTCGTGCGCACCACCATCGTGGCGTTTCCCGGGATACTGACGCAGTGGCAGCAGATCGTGGTTTTCGTCGCCATCGCCTCGATGGGGCTCGGTGCTTTCGCGGCCATCGGCCAGCACAATATCAAACGCCTGATGGCATATTCCTCCATCGGACACATGGGCTTCGCGCTTGTCGGCCTTGCCGCGGGGACGCCGGAAGGCGTCCAGGGCGTGCTGGTCTACATGGCGATCTACATCACCATGACGCTTGGCGCCTTCGCTTGCATCCTCTCCATGCGGCGCGAGGGACAGATGGTCGAAGATATCGCCGATCTTGCCGGGCTTGCCCGCACCAAACCGACCATGGCGTTCTTTTTCGCCATGCTGCTGTTCTCGCTCGCAGGAATTCCGCCGCTCGCCGGCTTCTTCGCAAAATTCTATGTGTTCTTGGCGGCGATCAAGGCGGGGCTATTCGCGCTTGCCGTTATCGGCGTCGTCACCAGCGTCGTAGGCGCCTATTACTATCTCGTCATCGTCAAGACGATGTATTTCGATGAGCCCGCCAAGCCCTTCGAGCCCATGCCGCACGAGCTCAAGGCCGTGTTGGCGGCAACGGGGTTATTCAACCTCCTTTTCTTCGTCTACCCGAGCCCGTTGGTTGAAGCCGCAGACGCGGCGGCAAAGTCGCTGTTCTGATGAAGTTTGATCCTGAATGAAACTGGAGCCCAGGGCGACCGCGGCGGGCGTGCGGCACGTCGCGCACGAGGTACTCGGCTCGACGAACGTCGAGGCTTTGCATCTGGCGCGCCAAGGCGAGCATGGGCCGTTGTGGATCACCGCCGATCGGCAGACTGCGGGGCGCGGCCGGCGCGGCCGGGCGTGGGTATCCCCACCGGGCAATCTTCATGCAAGTCTCCTGCTCACGCAGCCGGCAGCGGCCGAGCATTGGCCGCAGCTTTCCTTCGTTGCAGCGCTTGCAATCCACGATGCGCTCGTCGATGTCGCCGCCCACCTCAAGCCGCTGCTGGCGATCAAATGGCCGAATGATGTTTTGTTGGCCGGCGCGAAGCTCGCCGGCATTCTGATTGAGGCGGAGAGCGGCCTAAGCGCGGTCGCCGTCGGAATCGGGGTCAACTGCGCGTTTCATCCAGCTGACACCGATTTTCCTGCGACGGACCTCGCTGCGGCCGGCGCGGCGGTTACACCGGCCGTGCTGTTCGGCCCGCTGTCGGTCAAGATGTTGGGACGACTAGCGCAATGGAATGCCGGCCAGGGCTTTTCGACCATCCGAGCCGACTGGCTCGCCCGCGCAGCCGGTATGGGCGAAAGCGTGCGCGTGCGTCTCGCGGAGCGCGAACTCGTTGGTCGTTTCGAATCCCTGGACGAGGCCGGCGGCCTGGTGCTGGGATTGCCCGACGGCAGCAATAGGACCATCGCAGCGGGGGACGTGTTCCTGGAACCCTCGTCCGTCTCCGCCAAGGCGACGTGATCGGAATTCGCGACCATGCACCCCTCCGCTGATCTCGTGTTCGCGCCGCTTGGCGGGGCCGGCGAGATCGGCATGAATCTCGCGATTTACGGCTTCGGCGACGAGCATCGCCGGCAATGGATTGCGGTCG
>Ga0209474_10005823_pt1 | contig 10464 bp, 8 predicted proteins | sample GraSoiAngelo_145_FD_185902 | JGI IMG/M metagenome (GOLD analysis project Ga0209474, IMG submission 185902) | Grasslands soil microbial communities from the Angelo Coastal Reserve, California, USA - 14_1009_05_20cm (SPAdes) (version 2) | ecosystem: Environmental > Terrestrial > Soil > Grasslands ... | reverse complement strand
CGCGACTTCTTCGCGCGCTACGTCGAGGGCCACGACGAGGCGAACTACGGGCCGCTGCTGGCGCGCGCCGGCTTCGCGCTGCGCAAGCGCAATCCCGGGCGCGCGTGGCTCGGCGATGTGCGGTTGGAGTCGCGCGGCAGCGGCGCTCGCGTCGCCGAGCTCGTCGCGCCGACGTGGCCGATCTACGCCGCCGGCGTGGACCTGGACGACGAGCTGCAGCAGATCGACGGAGCGCGGGTCGCGGGGCCCGGCGACGTGACGGCCGCGTTGCAGCGGCACAAGCCGGGCGACACGATCGCGATCGTCTACGCGAACCGCGCTGTCGCCTCGAAGACGGCGACCATCACGCTCGCCGAGGATCCGCACATCGACGTCGTCGCGCTCGATCCTGACGCGTCGCAGCGCGCGTTCCGCGATCGCTGGCTGAACAGCCAGGAGTCGGCGGCGAGGATCAGGTAGACGTGGGCCTTCCCTGGCTGCGCGTGCTCGACACACTGCTTGGCGTCACCGATCTCGCGCGCAGCTTCAAGATTCGCTCGTTGACCGACGAGCAGAAGCAGCAGGAGCAGCAGCTCGAGGCGGTTGGCCGCGGCGGCAGCGCCCTCGAGGCGCGCCTGGCGGGTGTCGTGGTCGCCGCGCTGAAGGAGGCGTTCGACCGCGACACGCGGCGGCTCGAGCTCGAGCGCGAGCAGGTGGCGATGGAGCGCGAGCGGGCGGAGCGCGCGCTGCGGCTTGAGCTGCGGCGGCAGGCGGGCGACCGCGAGATCGGCCGTCTGCGGCTGCTTGCCGGCGGCGCGATCGCGAGCTGGCTCGGCACGCTGTTCTTCTCGGCGCGGCTCGTCGGCGGACCGCCCGCCGCGCGCGCCCTTCTCGGCGGCGGCTGGGTGCTGCTCCTCGCCGCGGTGGCCGTCTCCTTCAGCGCGCAGGCGCGCGTGGCGGCCGCGCTCGACAGCACGACCGACGATCGCGCGATCTCGTCGGGCGCCGGCGGCGTGCTCGCCGTCTGGCTGATCGTCGCCGGCCTCGCGCTGGTAGGAGTCGCGGTACTCGTCTGATCGTGTAGGGCGAGGCTTTCAGCCTCGCCGAGGCGACCCTGAAAGGGTCGCCCTACATCGGTACGGCGCCGCCTACGTCGACGCGAAGAGCACTCCCGGCGACATCTTCCATTCGGGATCGATGGCGCGCTTCACCGCGCGCATCTCGTCGATCCCCTCCTCGCCGTACATGTCGCGCAGCAGCGCCTGCTTGGTCGGGTTGCGGCCGACGCCGTGCTCGGCGAGCGGCGAGCCGCCCAGCCGCCGCACCGCACGCCCGAATTCGCGGATCGCGTCGCGCCCCGACTCGACGTCCGCGAGCGAGCGCGGGATCACGTTCGGGTGCAGGTTCCCGTCCGAGATGTGCCCCCACACCGCCGCGTCGAGGCCGCGGCGCCGGAATTGCTCGTCGTAGATCGCCATCAGCTCGCCGACGTGCTCGAACGGCACGATCATGTCGGCGGCGGTCTTCTCGATGCGCCGATCGATCGACTGCTTCGCGCGCCCGACGCGCGCGTTGACGCCGGAGGGGACCGCCTCGCGCAGCGCGAGCAGTTGCTGGCGGCGGACGGTGTCGCCGGGCACGGCAATCTCCACACGATCCAGCACGCCCGCGGCCTCGAGCACGCGGCAGAACCGCACGAGCGGCGAATCAGGCGCGTTCCGATCGCGCGCGCGGCCGATCTCGTCGAACGCCTGCGCCGCGCCGATCGCGGGCGGCAGCTCCAGCGTGACGAGCAGCGCAATCGACGCCTCGGGAGGAATCGCGACGCCGTGCGCGCGATCGGCGCCGTCCTCGCGCAGCAGCGCCAGGCAGCGCGCGTCCATGTGCTCGATCGCCGCGATGTCGATGCCGCGCTCGTTCGCGCTCTCCCACGCGGCGCGCGCCTGATCTCGCAGCGTCGCCACGAAGCGAAGCGCGGCGCCGCGATCGTCGAACGGCACGAACGCCAGGCACTCGGCCGCTCGCGCCGGCTGCACACGCAGCGTCACGCTCGTCACGACGCCGAGCGTCCCTTCCGATCCGATGAAGAGATCGATCAGGTCCATGCCGTCGGCGGCGAAGTAGCCCGCCGACACCTTCGCGACGCGCGGCAGCCGGTACCGCGGCACCGGCACGATCGCCGTTCGATCGGACAGCACGATCTCGAAGCGCCCCTCGCGGTCGGCGGTCGTGTCGCCGCGTACGACGTCGAGCACGTCGCCGTTCGGCAGCACCACCGTCAGCGCGAGCACCCACTCGCGGGTCGCGCCGTACTTGAACGTCGCCGCGCCCGCGGCGTTCGTCGCGACGATGCCGCCGGCGAAGGCGCCGGTGAAGGTGGGAACGGGCGGGTAGCCTTTGCCGGCGCGCGCGAGCGCGGCATCGAGCTCGACGAGCGAGACGCCCGCGCCGACGCGAACCCGGTCGGCGCCGACGTCGAGAATCCGATTGAGCCGCGACGTCGCGAGCAGCAGCTCGCCGCGCGGCGTCGCGCCGCCGGTCAGCGACGACTGCGCGCCGATGGGGAGCACGGCCGCGCTCGACCGCACGAGCGCCGCGACCTCCGCCTCCGACGCCGGTGCCGCGAGGCCGCTCGCGAAGCCGCCGGCGAAATGCGCCGCGTCCTCGAGGTGCGCCGCGAGCACGTCCGCGTTGCGCGCGATCCGCGGCAGCGGGGCCGGGCCGTCGGCCGCGGATCGCGCGCGAATCGAGCCATTCGGCATCGGGCTATAGTAGTGGGATGCGAAGACGAGCCGTGCTCGCCGGCGTTGCGCTCCTGGCCGCGCTCGTCGCGCCGCGCGCCGCGCGCGCGCAGGGCGCGGACGCGATCGATGCGCCGCGGATCTCGATGGCCGACTTCAAGAAGCTCGTCGCCGCGAAGAACGTCGTCGTCGTCGATACGCGCAACCCGGACGCCTTTCCGCTCGGCCACATCGCGGGCGCGCTGCTGCTGCCGCTCGAGGGCCGGCTGACGTGGCCCGACGAGTACGAGAAGGTCGTGCAGCGGCTGATTGCCACCAGGAAGCCGGTCGTCACCTACTGCGCGTGACAGGACGAGTTCACGAGCGCCCGTGCGGCGCTCATGCTCAAGGAGCCCGATCGTCAAAGGCGAGAAATGATCCTGACGATCGCAAGGCAGGAAGGCAGAAGGGCAGCAAGGCAGGAATTCAAGGCAGAAAGGGTGAAAGGCGGAAATGACGAAGGTCGGAAGACTGGAAGGCTGGAAGGCTAAGGCTGGAAGGATGAAGCGCGGGCAAGCGCCGGCCCTATGGCCTTTCTGCGTTCGTCCTTCGTAGTTCCTGCCTTCCTGCCTTCCCTCCTTGAATTCCTGCCTTTCTGCCTTACTGCCCTCCTGCCTTGCCACTGTCTGAAGAGAGCATCTTGATCAGTCGGTACTGAAATTCCAGGCCCTCGAAAAACTGCTTCACGCCGACGCGCTCGTCCCTGCCGTGCGCGCGGACGTCGTCGATGTCGCCGAACGTGCCGTCGACGCCGTAGGTGGGAACCTCGCCGTTGCGCAGGAACAAGCCGTCGGTGGCGCCGGTGCTCATCACCGGCACGACGATCGCGCCCGGAAACATCGCCTTCGTCAGCGTCTCGACCGCCGTCATCACGTCGGGCCGAAGCGGCGACGGCTTGCTTGGCGTCGCGTCGCCGACGAACGACACCTTGATCTTCGGATCCGCGAGCACCTCGACCAGCGTGTCGCGCACGGCGTTCGGGGACACGCCCGGCAGAATCCGGCAGTTGACGTTCGCCGTCGCGAGCTGCGGCAGCGCGTTGGTCGCGTGCCCGCCCGCGAGCATCGTCGCCACGCACGTCGTCCGCATCATGGCGTTCCAGTACGGCAGCTGCGCGGAGAGACGCGCGGCGGCGGCGAGATCGGGCGTCGATTTCGCGACGGCCCGCATGTCGGCCGCCACTTTCGGATCCGCTTCCACGGCCGCCGATCGCTCGAAGTAGGCGCGCGTCACCTCGTTCAGCTGCACCGGGAAATCGAACTTCGACACGCGCGCGAGCCCTTCAGACAGGTGGTAGATCGCGTTGTCCTTCACGGGCAGCGAGCTGTGGCCGCCGGCGTTGGCCACCTCGAGGCGGAAGTTCTGGAACACTTTCTCGCTCGCCTGCACTTCGTTGGTCAGGTACTTGCCCTTGCGCATGCTGCCGCCGCCGCCTTCGTTGATCGCGAACTCGGCGTCGATCAGGTCCTTGTGGTTCTTCACGAGCCAGTCGACGCCGTTGAAATTGCCGCCTTCCTCGTCGGCCGTGAGCGCGAGGATGAGATCGCGGTCGGGGACGAAGCCTTCCTCCTTCAGCCGAATCACGTCGGCGACGAACTGCGCCGCCATCGCCTTGTCGTCGCTCGTGCCGCGGCCATAGAACCAGCCGTCCTTCTCGAGAAAGGTGAACGGATCGAACGACCAGTCCTCGCGCTTCGCCTCGACGACGTCGAGGTGCGCGAGGAGCAGCAGCGGCCGCCGCGCGCCGGTGCCGTGATAGCGGACGACGAGGTTGTGCTTCCGCGGATCGGGGCCGAGGAGGTGGATGTCGGCGTCCGGAAATCCCGCCGCCCGCAGCCGCGCGGCCATCGCCTCGGCCGCTTTCGTCACGTTTCCTGCAGGCGTGTCGGTCGTGTTGATCTCGACGAGCTCTTTGTAGATCTCACGCGCGCGCGCGTCGTTCGGTCCGGACTGCGCGGCGAGCGAGGTCGACACGAGAACAGCGGCAAGAATGGCTCTCATGGCCAGGATTATAGGTCGGCCTGCCGCGGCGGCGTCGCGGACCGGAACCAATTCTTGTACAAAAAATCTTCGTGATCTTCGTGGTTCTTCGTGTCTTCGTGGTTCGCGCCTGAACTCGATATACTCGGATCGATGCGGTTCGCGCCCGAGTATGTCGCCTGCGTCCTCAACGAAAACTTCGAGGACGCGAAAGCGCTCCTGCTCGCGCCGATGATGGCGATCAACTACGCGCACCTGGTGATGCTCGACGCGCAGGGCATCGTGCCGCGCGAGGCTGCGCACGAGCTGCGCGTCGCGCTCGACGGGATCTCGCTGGACGCGATCCGCGCCGTCAAGTACGACGGAACCTGCGAGGACCTCTTCTTCTACATCGAGCGGCTCCTCGTCGAGGCCTGCGGCGAGGCGGTCGCCGGCCGGCTGCACACCGCGCGATCGCGCAACGACATCGACATGACGATGTACCGCATGCGCCAGCGCGAGTTCGTCCTCGGCCTCGCCGCCGCCAGCTTTTCGCTGCGCGCGTCGCTGCTCGATCTCGCCGAACGCCACCGCGGCACGATCCTCGCCGTCCACACGCACACGCAGCGCGCGCAGCCGACGACCGTCGCCCCCTACTGCCTCGCGATGATCGAGCAGCTCGAGCGCGATGCCGTGCGGTTGAAGGGCGCCTACGATCGCACGAACCGCAACCCGCTCGGCGCCTGCGCGATCACCGGCACCGGCTTTCCGATCGACCGCCAGCTCACCTCCGAGCTCCTCGGCTTCTCGGGCCCGACCGGCAACACGTACGGCAGCATCGCGACGGTGGACTATCTGCTCGAGAGCACGTCGGCCGCGTCCGTGCTGCTGACGGGCCTCGGCCGCCTGCTGCAGGACCTGCTCCTCTGGTGCACCTCGGAGTTCGGCTACATGCGGCTCGGCGACGGCTACGTGCAGTGCAGCAGCATCATGCCGCAGAAGCGCAACCCCGTCGCGCTCGAGCACGCGCGCGCCATCGGCAGCAAGGCGCTCGGCCAGGCGCAGGCGATCGTCACCGCGGTTCACAACACGCCGTTCGGCGACATCGTCGACACGGAGGACGACCTGCAGCCGCTCGTGTTCGCGATGTTCCGCGACGCGACGCGCGCGGTCACGCTCGTCGGCGCCGCGATGACCACCGCGGAATTCGACGCGCCCTGCCTCGAGGCGCGCGCCGCCGACGGCTGGACGACGCTCACCGAGCTCGCGGACACGCTCGCGCGCGACGAAGGCGTGCCGTTCAAGACCGCGCACGCAATCGCTGCACGGCTGGTCGCGGGGCGGCAGCGCGGGCCCGAGCGGTCGCTCGCCGACCTGCTCGCCGACGCCTCGGCGGAGCTGCTCGGCGCGCCAATCCGCTACTCGGACGCGCAACTCGCGCGCATCCTCAGCCCGCGGCATTTCGTCGAGGTCCGGCGAACCTTCGGCGGGCCGGCGCCGGAGGAGACGGCGCGCGCGGCGCAGGCCTCCGTCGACGAGCTCGCCTCCGATCGCGCGTGGCTGACGGCCGCCACCGGCGCGCTCGCGGCCGCCGAGCGGATGCTCGCCGAGCGCGCGGCCGCGCTGTGACGCGCCACACGCTCCAGGTGATCGCGATCGAAGCCGCGGTCATCCTCGCGCTCGTGTGGTTCGGCCGGTTGTTCTCGTGAGCGCGCTCGACTGGCTCGTCGTCGTCGCCTACGTCGCGTGGATCATCGTCGACGGGCTGCGGCGATCGAAGGCGACGAACCAGGTCGACGGCTACCTCCTCGCGAATCGGTCGCTGCCGTGGTTTGCTGTCGGCCTGTCGGTGATGGCCACGCAGCTGAGCGCGGTGACGATCTGCTGCACGACCGGCCTCGGCTATCTCACCGGCCTCCGCTTCGTGCAGTTCTACTTCGGCCTGCCGCTCGCGATGCTGATCCTGTCGGTCACCGTCGTGCCGTTCTTCACGCGCGCGCGCGTCTACACCGCGTACGAGTATCTCGAGCGGCGCTTCGACGCGAAGACGCGCTCGCTTGCGAGCTTCCTCTTCATGATCGGCCGCGCGGCGTCGCTCGGCGTCACGCTCGCCGCGCCGTCGGTGGTGATGTCGGCGACGCTCGGGTGGACGCTGCCGGTCACGGTGCTCGCGATCTGCGTGCCGATGATCGCCTATACGACGATTGGCGGCGTGCAGGCCGTGGCGTGGACCGACGTGAAGCAGATGTTCGTCGTCGTGTTCGGGATGTCGGCGGCGGTCGCCGTGCTGCTGTACGGCATCCTGCAGCACACCACGCTCACGGCGGCGCTCCATCTCGCGGGCGCGACCGGCCGTCTGCACGCGGTCGACTTCGAGATGAACCTCAGCGAGCGCTACACCTTCTGGTCCGGGATGATCGGCGGCCTCTTCCTGATGCTCTCCTATTTCGGCTGCGACCAGAGCCAGGTGCAGCGGTACCTCACGGCCAAATCGATCGACGAGGCGCGGCGAGGGCTGATGATCAGCGCCTACGTGAAGATTCCGCTGCAGCTGCTGATCCTCGGCACGGGCGTGCTCGTGTTCGTGTACTACCTGTTCGTGACGCCGCCGATGCTGTTCAACCGCGTCTACGACTCGCAGGTCGCGGCGAGCGCGTACGCCGGGGACTACGCCTCGCTGCAGCGGCAGTTCGACGCGGAGATTGCCGTCCGCCGCGAGGCGGCCGGACACGGCGACCGCGACGCGTTTCTCGCGAGCGACGCGCGGACGAGGGCGCTGCGCGACAAGGCGACCGCGCTCGTGAAGCAGGCGAGCGGCGACGCCGCCTTCAACGACGTCAACTACGTCTTCCCGACGTTCATCACGACGGAGATGCCGATGGGGCTCGTCGGGCTGATGATCGCGGCGATTTTCGTGGCGGCGATGTCGGCGAGCGGCGGCGAGCTGAATTCGCTCGCGACGGCGACGATCATCGATTTCTACCGCCGCTACTTCGTGACGGCCGCGCCGGACGGGCATTACGTGCTGGTGTCGAAGATCGCGACGATTGCCTGGGGCCTCTTCGCCTGCTTCGTCGCGATGCAGGCGGCGGGACAGGGATCGCTGATCGAGGTCGTGAACCGCTACGGATCGTTCGTGTACGGATCGCTGCTCGGCGTCTTCATCCTCGCCATCCTGACGACGCGCGCGACGGCGCTCGGCGCGTTCGTGGGCCTCATCGCGGGCATGGCGGCGGTGCTCACCGTCGCGATCGAGCTGCCGTGGATCGAGTTCCTCTGGCACAACCTGATCGGCGCCGTCGTCGTCGTTGCCGTCGGGATGGCGGTGAGCTATGCGGATCGCCGGCCGCGGACCGGCGACCCTGAAAGGGTCGCCCTACAGTCCTCGCGATCCTGGATGTGATCCTGGATCCGATCCTGGATCTGATCCTGGATCGGATCCAGGATCGCGGTGGGGAGGCCTTGTAGGACGCTCTGTACGCGCTTTGGTAGTAACGGTCGCCGCCACGCTACAAGTAGTCTATTGCTGCAGGTTCAGAACTTCTCGAAGCGATACGGCCGCATCGCCGCGCTCACCGACGTCTCGTGCTCCGTGCGCGAGGGCGAGGTGCTCGGCCTCATCGGCCCGAACGGATCCGGCAAGACGACGCTGTTCGAGTGCATGGGCGGGGTGCTGCCGCTCGACGGCGGCGCGCTCGTGCGCGGCGGCCGGCCGGTGACCGCGCGCGACCGCGCGGCGATGCTCTTCTATTTGCCCGATCAGATCGCGCCCTGGCCCGCGCAAACGGTGCGCTGGGCGATCGATTTCGCGATCGGCTTCTTCGACGGCCGCGCCGATCTCCGCCGCCGCGTCGTCGAGGAGCTGGACGTTGCGCCGCTGCTCGACGCGACGATCGGCAGCCTGTCGAAAGGGCAGCGCAAGCGCGCGCTGCTCGCGATCGGGCTGCTGATGCCCCATCCGCTGCTGCTCGCCGACGAGCCATTCGACGGCCTCGACCTGCGGCAGAGCCGCGAGGTCGCGCGCACGCTGCGATCGTACGCGTCGGCCGGCCGCACGATGTTCCTCTCGATTCACCAGATCAGAGACGCCGGACGCGTGTGCGATCGGTTCGTGCTGCTGAGCGGCGGCCGCGCGCGCGGCGAAGGGACGATTCGCGAGCTGGCGGCGATGGCGGCGGCGCGCGGCAGCAGCGCCGGCGACGATCTCGAAGAGGTCTTCCTTGCGCTCACCTAGCGCGGTGTCCTTTCTCTGGCTGCTTCGCAAGGAGACTCGGGAGCTGATCGCCTCTCGCGCGTGGTGGGTGCTGCTCCTCGCGATGGGTCCGCTCGTCGGCGTCACCTTCATCAGCGCGGTCTTCACGTACGCCGAGGCGAGCGGCTTGAACGGCACGACGGCCGGCGTTGGCGAAGCGTTCTCGCCGCTCATCGGAATCTGGGCGCCGACCTTCAGCGCGTGCGAGGTGGCGGCGGTCTTCCTGCTGCCGTTCGTCGCGATCCGGCTCGTCTCCGGCGATCGCCAGAGCGGCGCGCTGAAGATCGAGGCGCAGCATGCGATGCCCTCGTTCGCGCGAATCGGCGCGAAGGCGATCGTGCTGGCGCTCGCGTGGATCGTCGCCTCCGCGCCGACGGCGGCCGCGATCGCGCTGTGGAAAGGCTACGGCGGCAGCATCTATCCGCCGGAAGTGGCGACGGTCGCGCTCGGCCATTTTCTCAACGCCGGCCTGACGATCGCGATTGCGGCCGTCGCGGCGGCCGTCAGCGAGCACCCGTCGACCGCCGCCATCCTCACGTTGAGCGTCACGGTGGGGACCTGGATCCTGAATTTTATTGCGGCGGTGCAGGGCGGCGTCTGGGAGCGCGCGGCCGCGTACACGCCGCCGGCGATGGTGGCCGCGTTCCAGCACGGGTTGATTCGCCTCGACGTCGTGCTCGTGGCGGCGATCCTGATCGCCGCATGCCTCGCGCTCTCCGCCGTATGGCTTCGGATTGGCGTCGCCTCTCGCCGCCGCCTGCGCGAGAGTGCGCTGTGCGGTGCGGTCGCGGCCGCCGCGATCTTCGCGTGCGCGTTCGTCACGCCGAGCTGGGACGCGTCGGAGAGCCGTGCGAACTCGCTGCCCGAGGCGGACGAAGCGGCGCTCGCGCGCATCACAGGGCCGCTGCGCATCGAAGCGCATCTGGCGCCGGAGGATCCCCGCCGTGTCGATCTCGACCACAAGGCGATCGCGAAGCTCCGTCGGGTGATGCCGCGCGTCGAGGTGCGATACGTCTCGGCGACGTCGATCGGGTTGTTCGAGCAGACGAGCGCGCACTACGGCGAGATCTGGTACGAGCTCGGTGGGCGGCGCGAGATGAGCCGCGCGACGACCGCCGAGAGCATGCTCGAGACGATTTACGATCTCGCCGGCATCAGGGCGCCGGCTGAGTCCGACGAGCCCGTGTTTCGTGGCCACCCGCTCGCCGTCCCGCCGCGCGGCGCGGCCGCGGTGTTCTACGGCGTCTGGCCCGCGGTGGTCGCGGCGAGTGCGCTGTTTGCGCGCAGGAGAGGGTGATGCGACCTCGGAATTGCGGAGTGCGGATTGCGGATTGCGGAGTGATTGCGGATTGGCGATGGCGGATTGCGGATTGGATTGCAGATTGGCGGATTGCGGATTGGATTGCAGATTGGCGGATTGCGGATTGGATTGCAGATTGGCGGATTGCCGTCGTCCTCATCATTGCGACCAATCCGCAATCCGCCAATCTGCAA
>Ga0209474_10005821_pt1 | contig 10466 bp, 8 predicted proteins | sample GraSoiAngelo_145_FD_185902 | JGI IMG/M metagenome (GOLD analysis project Ga0209474, IMG submission 185902) | Grasslands soil microbial communities from the Angelo Coastal Reserve, California, USA - 14_1009_05_20cm (SPAdes) (version 2) | ecosystem: Environmental > Terrestrial > Soil > Grasslands ... | reverse complement strand
CACGACGACGCCGGGGGCCGCCATCGCGCGCGAGCCGATCGCCACGTCCGCGCCGGCGGCCAGGGCCGCCTCCAGCCGCTTGCACTCGGCGATGGGTGTAGCGCCGTCGGCGTCGGCGAAGAGCCGCCAGCTCCCCCGGGCGGCCAGCATGCCGGCGCGCACCGCCGCCCCTTTGCCCGCGTTGGCCTCCTGACGCAGCAGCCTCACTTGTGGATAGCCTGCCGTCATCGCCCGGACGACGTCGGAGGTGGCGTCGGTCGAGCCGTCGTCCACGACCACCACTTCCCACGGCTCGCCCCGGGTGACGAGATACGAGACGACCTCGTCGAGATAGCGTGGCAGCCGGCGCGCCTCGTTATAGGCAGGGATGACGACCGAGCATTGGAGCGGGTGCCGCGTGCCCGGGTCCGTCCGACCGTGGCTTGCGCCCGATGCGCCCGTCACGATGGGATGACCGACAGGTCGGTCTGCCGCCGGCGGCGCGCCACGCCTGTGGCGTGCGCCGCGCGGGCGACCCCCGCGGCCACGGCGGGGGCGACCGCCTTGTTGAACACGCTCGGGATGATGTACTCCTCGCTCAGCTCCGAGCGCCCGACGCAGGCAGCGATCGCGCGCGCGGCGGCCACCTTCATCTCGTCGTTCACCGTGCGCGCGCGCGAGTCGAGCAGGCCGCGGAAGAAGCCCGGGAAGCAGAGGACATTATTGATCTGGTTCGGATAGTCGGAGCGGCCGGTCGCCATGACGCGCACGTGGTTCTGGGCCACCTCCGGCTGGATCTCCGGCACGGGGTTGGCCATGGCGAACACGATCGGGTCGCGCGCCATGCGCTTGAGGTCGCGGACACTCAGGATGCCAGGGACGGACAGCCCGATGAAAACATCGGCGCGCGCCATGGCGTCGGCCAGCCGTCCCTTCACCTGGCGCGGGTTCGTGGCGCCGGCCACCCAGCGCTTCATGAAATCCATGCCCTTGGCGCGGCCGCGGTAGATGGTGCCGTGCTCATCCACGCCGATGATGTCGCGGACCCCGCTCGACAGGAGGATCTTGATGGTCGCGGTGCCGGCGGCGCCCACGCCCGTCACCACCACGCGGAGCTTCTTGAGGTCCTTCTTCACGATCCGGAGCGCGTTGAGCAGCGCGGCGAGCACGACCACGGCCGTCCCGTGCTGGTCGTCGTGGAAGACCGGGATGTCCAGTTCCTTGCGCAGCCGCTCCTCGATCTCGAAGCAGCGCGGCGCCGCGATATCCTCCAGGTTGATTCCCCCGAACCCCGGCGCCAGGTACTTCACCGTCTCCACGATCTTGTCCGGCTCCTTGGTCGCCAGGCAGATCGGGAAGGCGTCCACGTTGGCGAACTCCTTGAACAACATCGCCTTGCCTTCCATGACCGGCAGCGCCCCCTCGGGGCCGATGTCACCCAGCCCGAGAACCGCGGTGCCGTCGGTGACGACGGCCACGGTGTTCTGCTTGATCGTGAGCGAGAACGCCCGGTGCCGGTCCTCCTTGATCGCCAGGCACACGCGCGCCACGCCCGGCGTGTACGCCATCGAGAGGTCGTCACGGGTGCGAATCGGCACCTTGCTCTGAATCTCGATCTTGCCACCGAGGTGCATCAGGAAGGTCCGGTCCGAGATGTTGACGACGCGGACCCCGGTCACCTGCTTGAGCCGGTTGACGATCTGCGTGCCGTGGATGCTGTCCCGCGCATTGATGGTGATGTCGCGGAGGATGTGGTCGCGGCCCGACTCGACCAGGTCCACGGCACCGATGTCGCCGCCGGCGTCACCGATGGCCATGGCCACGCGGCCCAGCATGCCGGGCCGATTCTGGATCGCCACGCGGACGGTCAGGCTATAACTGGCGCTCGGCGCGACTGTGGACATTCTTCGCTTCTACCCTCGCCCGCCGAGCCAAGTCAACTTGACGCGGCCATGAGCCCGATTTCGGGGAACCCGCAACCCGGTGACGGAGGTTCCTTCATGGCGCGCGGAGGATGGACTTCGGCGGCAGTCATGTTGTAGAACACGCTCGACCGATCGAGAGACCACTGGCGGGCCCGCGTCCAGCAGCAATGACCTCGGTGTCCCGCGAATGCCCGGGCCAAAAAAGGATAGCAGAGCAATCAAGACCTGAATACATGAAGAGAAATTCCCATCGAACTGTTTGGACTAAGGTCCCATGGCGCGGCGTAGACGTAGGTCTTACAACCGCTTAGGAAAACTTGGGAATCCTTGGCCTGTTTCTTGAAGCCTCCCCGAACGAAATGAACCGCTCGAGGGGAGACGAGCATCATACAGGCAAACGCAAGAGCCGGTGACACCATGACATTTCGCGAGCAGACACACGAGAATCACAGCAACGAGGCGGAGCACCTCGTTCCCGCGGCCGCGCTGGCCACCGAGGAGGAGACGCCGCCTGCCACGATCCACGACGACGAGGAGATCCAGCCTGTCCCGGAGGAGGCCCTCACTCCGCTTCCGGCGAAGGGCGAAGACCCGGTCCGCCTGTACCTCAAGGAGATCGGCAAGGTCCCCCTGCTAACCGCACAGCAGGAGGTCCAGATCGGCCGACGCATCGAGGTCGGTCAGATCGCGCTGCGCCGCGGGCTCGCGGGCATCCCGATGGCCGTCCGTACTCTGCTCGAGGTGGGCGATCGGCTCCGGCACAACGACATCGCCGCCGACGACGTGATCGTGCTGCCCGAGGGCGGCGAGCTGGAGGCCAAAGAGATCCGCCCCGTGCTCCTGGCGTTCGGCCGCATCCGCCGCCTGGAGCGCAAAATCGCGCGCCTCGAAGAGTCGCTCGGCGACAAGCGCCGCTCCGCCGCAGGACGGGCCAACGTCCAGAAGCAGATCGCGACCCATCGCGCCGGCATCCAGAAGACGGTCGCCGACATGCCGCTTAAGCCGGCGCTGATCGACGATCTCGTCGGCAAGGTGCGACGGCTCTGCCAGCGAATCGACGCGCTCGCCCAGGAGTTGCGCCGCAACCGGACGGCCGCGCTGGCGAAGGAGCTCAAGCGGCTCGAGTCGGAGGCGGGGCTGCCGCGCAAGCAGCTGCAGACGCTGCTGGCCGAGACCGAGGCAAGCGACCGCACGGTGCGTCAGGCCAAGCGTGAGCTGATGGAGGCCAACCTGCGCCTCGTCGTCTCGGTGGCCAAGCGCTACCTCGGCAGCGACCTGTCGTTGCTCGACCTGGTCCAGGAGGGCAACATCGGCCTCATGAAGGCCGTCGACCGGTTCCAGTACCGGCGCGGGTTCAAGTTCTCGACCTACGCGACGTGGTGGATCCGTCAGGCCATCACGCGCGCCATCGCGGACCACTCGCGCACGATCCGGATCCCGGTGCACATGGTCGAGACGCTCAACCGCATCTCACGGGTCAACCGCAACATGGTCAACGAGATGGGCCGGGAGCCCACGCCTGAGGAGCTGGCGCAGCGCACCGGTGTGCCGGCCAAGAAGGTGCGACTGATTCTCGAGTCGTCGCGTAAGCCGCTATCGCTGGAGACGCCGATCGGCGAGGACAGCGAGCTGGGCGACTTCCTCGAGGACAAGTCGGCGGGCTCGCCGAACGACACGCTGCTGGGTCAGGACCTCACGACGCAGGTCGAGCGCGCGCTGGCCACGCTGTCGCCCAAGGAGAAGGAGATCCTCCGCCTCCGGTTCGGCATCGGCGAGGAGGGCGAGCACACGCTGGAAGAGGTCGGCAAGCGCTTCGCGGTCACCCGTGAGCGCATCCGGCAGATCGAGGCCAAGGCGCTCCGCAAGCTGCGCCATCCGCTGCGCGGGCGCAACCTCAAGGCCTTCGTCGAGAACTAGCCGCTCGGGGCCCGGGCGGGGGCGGCGGCAGGCCTGGCCCCGTTCGGGCACGCAAATCGACAGTACGGTGCGCCTGTGGGCGAGCACCGATTGCCAGCCGGGTCCGACGCGATACCCGAAACACGCCCTCACGGGGCCAGGCCTGCCGCCGCCCCCGCCCTACCCGCGCAGACTGTTCTCACGATGACCTCGGTCGGTGACCGCGCGGCGGATGGCCCGACGGCCGTTCAGGCAACCCTGCCGGCACCAGGGCCGGCGAGAGCTTCGGTCAGGTGCCGAGGGCGCTCACGACGGTCCGCCAGAGCGCGCCCAGCTCGCTGGGGCCCGGACTGGAGGGCTGCTTGCGGACTGCGGTGTGGACCATAACGAGACGACTGGTGGGATCGACGAGGATCGTCTGACCGCGCACACCGAGGAGGGCGAACATCGGCCGCTCCCCCGGGAAGATCCACGTCTGGTAGCCGTAGCCGAAGAACGGCGTCGCGACGCCCGGCTTGAGATGACTCGGCTCCGGCCGCGCGCGCGTCGCCTCGGCGATCCAGGCGGCCGGGATGATCTGTCGACCACGCCAGTTGCCGTCGTGCGCGAGCAGCACTGCCAGCCGCGCGTAGTCTCTCAGCACGGCGTTGATGCAGCAGTAGGTCGCTTCCTGGCCTGCGCGATCCACGAGCCACGTGGCGTCAGCTTCGGCGCCCATCGGCTGCCAGATCTTCTCTGACAGATAGTCGGCCACCGGCCGGCCGACGGCATTGCGCAACACGAGGCCCAGGACCTGCGTCTCCACCGAGGCATAGGAGAACTTGCTGCCGGCCGGCAGCACGCGCTGATCGTACCGGGTCACCGCCTCCACGCCGCCGGCGCCGACCTGTCGGAACGTGTCTGCCGAGAGCTGCGCCACGTCGTCTCGGCCCGAATACTCCTCGACGAACCGGACCCCCGAAGACATCTGCAGCAAGTGACGGAGCGACGTCCGACCGTATTCGGTCCCGGCGAGCGCAGACACGTAGATGGCGGCGGGATCGTCGACGGAGCGGATGCGGCCCTCCGCGATCGCGATGCCGACCAGCATCGAGGTGACGGTCTTGGCCATCGACCACGAGGTGAAGCGGTGGCGATCATTCCGGCCGTACTGGTAGCGCTCGACCAGGATCGTCTCGCCGCGCGCGATGAGGAACCCGGTGGCCGGGTTGCGCGAGAGGTAGCGGTCCAGGTCCGCGGCCGCGCCCTGGTAGTAGTACTGGAGGACCGGCTCCGAGGCCGCGCGCCCCAGCCGCGACGCTCTGTCGGCGCGCCGCACGAGGCGGCCCTCGAACACCTGGTCGAGCTGGCTGTGGGACCCGACGAGGAAGGGAATGCGGAAGAACGTCGTGCGATCGCCGGTCGGGAAGCCGTCGCTCGCCCCATACTCCTCGGCGTCCGGCCCGTCCGGCGCGAACCGAGGCGCCGCCCCCATCAGGCCCGCCGACTCGGCGATGACGCCCTCGCGCGAACCCGGTGCGGCGCATCCGCCGACGACGACCGCGAGCAGGCCCGCGGTGCCGAGCCGACGCTGGAGCTGCGCGCGCGTCATGGCGGTCGGGATCGTAGCACGCTCACCACGACAGTAGGCGCGGCGGCGGTATCATCGGGCTCACGCTTCCCTCGGGAGGAACGACCATGAGCCCCCGCAGCTTCGCGATGGCATTGCTCGTCCTGATCGCGCTCCTCCTCGGGGCCGTCGGCGGCGCGCCGGCCCAGTCGGGGCCGATCAAGATCGGGTTCATCACGGATCTCACCGGCCCGGCGGCGCAGGCGGCCAAAGACATGGTCAACGGCATCACGATGTACCTCGACGAGATCGGCTCGCAGATGGCCGGGCGCAAGGTCGAGCTGATCGTGGAAGACAGTCAGGGCCGACCGGACGCGGCCGTGACGAAGCTGCGCAAGGTCGTCGAGCACGATCGCGTACAGCTCGTCGCGGGCGTCCTGTTCGGGCACATCGGGTACGCGATGGCCCCCAAGGTCGAGGAGTACAAGGTCCCGGCGCTCTTCACCGTCACCGCGGCGGATGACCTGACGCAGCGCCAGAAGTATCGCTGGGTCATCCGCACCGGCTGGGCATCGAGCCAGCCCTCCCATCCCTTCGGGGAGTACGTCGCGAAGACGCTCGGCCACCGCAAGGTCGCCGTCATCGCGTCCGACTACGCCTTCGGCTGGGAGGTCGTCGGCGGCTTCCAGCGCACCTTCGAGGAGAACGGCGGCCAGGTGATCCAGAAGCTCTGGGCGCCCCTCGGCGTGATGGACCTCGCGCCGTACATCGCCAAGATCCGGCGTGACGCCGATGCCGTCCTGACGATGATCGCCGGCGCCTCGACGCTGCAATTCTTCAAGCAGTACGAGGAGGCGGGGCTGAAGGCCAAGCTCCCGCTGATCGCCGGCGGCCCGGCCGTCGACGAGTCGATGCTGCCCTCGATGGGCGACGAGGCGCTGGGCACGATCAGCCCGCTGATCTACAGCGGCGCCCTCGATACCCCGGCCAATCGCCGCTTCGCCAGGGAGTACCGCGCGCGCTTCGGGAAGGTCCCGTCGTACTTCGCGGAGACGAACTACACGAGTGGACGCTGGATCAACGAGGCCGTCCGCGCGCTCGGCGGCAACGTGGAGGACCGCGAGAAGTTCCTCGCGGCCCTCCGGAAGGTCGAGATCCCCGACGCGCCCCGCGGACCGGTGAAGCTCGACGCCTACGGCAACCCCATCCAGAACGTCTACATCCGCCGGGTGGAGCGCAACCGCGAGGGCGAGCTGCAGAACACCGTCATCGTCACCATCCCCGCGGTGTCGCAGTTCTGGAAATACCCGCCGGAGGAGTTCCTCCGCCAGCCCCTCTACAGCCGCGACGTGCCCCCATGCCGCTCGTGCTGAGCGCGGTCGCCAGAAGGGCGTCAGCACCACCTTCGCGCAGTCGTCCGCGCCCGAGGCGCCTCACAGTCCGTGGCACGACGTGAACACGGCCAGGAGGATGACGAGGCCGGCGGGAACGAGCGTCACGACGACCGACAATGCCGTGCCGAGCGTGAACGCGATCGGGCCGAACACCGGCGTGCTCACGCGCCACACCTTCGCCACGAGCAGCTCGAGGATCCAGCCGCACGTGTAGAAGACGTTCGCCACGATCAGGTACGCGGCGGCGGCGATGAGCACGAGCAGCGGCGGGCTCGGCAGCCCGAGCGGCAGGCCGCCGCTGCGCTCGCATCCGAACGCCACGGCGAAGAACACGGCCAGGCTCAGGACACCGGTCGCTCCCACGATCAGGTTGTAGGGCAACCGCCGCAGCTCCCACCACGCCACGACGTGCGCGGGATGTGACTTCTCGAGCTGGTGGGCGAACAGCCAGCCGGCGAGGCGCGACGAGATACGGAAGAGCGGCGCCGCTCTCATGACGATGGGGCGCCGCTCCAGCGCCGAAACCGGCGCCGCGCGAAGAACAGGATGATCAGCGGCATTCCGAACGCAGCCACCACGACGCTGAGCCACTCGTGTTGCAGGCGATCGTTGATGTCGCCGGGCAGGCTCTGGGTGGGGTCGGCCACGAGGTAACGGACGAGCACGGCGTCGCCCGGCTTCAGGTCGCCGCACGCGGGAATGCCGAAGCCGGCGTTGCCCTGCCCGTCGTACGTGCGCTCGTCGACCCGGAACCGGTAGGCCACCGTTCCACGATTCCCGCAATCGGTGGACGTCACGCGGGCGTTGGCGCTGGCGCCGCGCGCCTCGAGCCGGGAGTAGTGCGGCAGATTCAGCGAGCCGGCGAAGACGCCGATGGCCAGCGCGCTCCCGAGGTAGAGGACGGACGCGAGCCGCGTGCTGTTCGTCATCACACCGGCATCACCCCGTGCTTGCGCCACGTCGCTCGAACGTGCCGCCGTCGAAGAGTCGGTCGCTCATGAGTGTCGCCCCGCGGTCAGCGCGCTTGTCCGGTCCGCATGAGGATCCAGGTGTTGATGCCGGTATCGGGCGGCGAGCCGCTGAGCATCGTGACCATGGTGGCGATCTCGCTGCGGTGGTGGGTTGCGTGATTGGCGACGTGCTGCAGCAGCGGGCCCAGCGGCGCGCTGAAGGCTCTGCCCTCCGTGTTCTTGTACTCCACCATCCGGCCGAGCTCGGAGTCCTTCAGGCCATCGATGAACGCCTTCTGCTCGGTCTCGAGCGCGTCCCACTTCTCGCGCACGAGGGCCATCGTCGGCAGCTCGGCGCCCGGCTGCGTGGTCGGCGACGTCCCCTTCCAGCGGCTCAGCCAGACCCAGTCGGCGCCGTAGAGGTGCGCGAACATCCGCGTCACCTTCGAATGGCTGAAGTGGGCGCCGACCTCGCGCGCGCACGTCCCCTCGCCGAGCGCGGCGGCGAAGTCGAAGAGCTTGCGGTTCGCCCAGCGATGGTACTCGTAGAGGTCGCGGATCATCGCCATGCTCATCGTGCGCTCCTCCTCTGGTTATTCCAGCACGACCACGGTCTCGCCCTCCTGCACGGTCTGTCCCTCGCGCACGCGGATCTCCTTTACCACGCCGGCGCGAGGCGCCTCCACCGGGATCTCCATCTTCATGGACTCGAGCACGATCACGGGATCGCCGGCGGCCACCTTGTCGCCGACCTTGGCCGTGACCTGGAAGACGACGCCCGTGATGTGCGCCTTGATCTCCTCAGCCATGGAACGCTCCTTGTTCGACCATCTGAGTGTGCACCCGGCCGCGGCGGAAATCCGGGTGCGCGGCGATCGTGCGGAGCAGCGGCAGCGTCGTCTTGACGCCCTCGACCACGCAGGCGTCCAGTGCTCGCGCCAGACGCTCGATCGCCCCGGTGCGATCGGCGCCGAGCGCGATCAGCTTGAAGAGCAGCGGGTCGTAGTGAACGGAGACGACGCTGCCCTCGACGACACCCGACTCGACCCGGATCCCCTCGCCGCCGCCGGGCAGCGCCAGCCGCGTGATCGTACCCGGCGAGGGCAGGAAATTCTTCGCCGGGTCCTCCGCGTAGACACGCACCTCGATGGCGGCGCCGCGCTGCTCGACCTCGTCCTGCGAGAACGGCAGCGGCTCGCCGGCCGCCACGCGCAGCTGCGCGGCCACCAGGTCGAGGCCGGTGACTTCTTCGGTGACCGGATGCTCCACCTGGAGCCGCGTGTTCATCTCGAGAAAGTAGAAGCCGCCCTGCGGGTCCACCAGGAACTCGAGCGTGCCCGCATTGACGTATCCGATGGCGCGCGCGCCCGCGACCGCGGCGTCCGTCAGCCCGCGCTTGGTCTTCGTCTCGAGGTTCGGGGCCGGCGACTCCTCCACGAGCTTCTGATGACGCCGCTGGATCGAGCACTCGCGCTCGTGCAGGTGGACGACGCTGCCCTTCGTATCGCCGAAGACCTGGACCTCGACGTGGCGCGGCGCCTCGAGATAGCGCTCGACGTAGACCTGGCCGCTGCCGAAGGCGCTCTGCGCGCGCCGCGTGGCGGTCGCGAACGCGCCGGCGAGCTCGCCGGCGCTCGTCACCTTCGCCATGCCGATGCCGCCGCCGCCGGCGGCCGCCTTGAGGATCACCGGATAGCCGATCTCGCCGGCCACCCGCCCGGCGGCCACGGCGTCCGCGACGGGCTCGGAACTGCCGGGCACGATCGGCACGCCGGCGGCGGCCATGCGGCGCCGCGCCTCCGGCTTGTCGCCCATGGCACGGATCGCCTCCGCCGACGGCCCGATGAAGGTCAGGCCCCCCTGCGCGCAGGCCTCGGCAAAGCGCCAATTCTCCGAGAGGAAGCCGTAGCCCGGATGCACGGCGTCGGCGCCGGATTCGCGGGCAGCGGCGAGGATGCGCTCGACGCTGAGGTATGACTCGCGCGGCGGCGCGGGCCCGAGCAGCACCGCGCGATCCGCGTCCTTCACATGGGGCGCGTCGCGGTCGGCCTCGGAATAGACGGCGACGGTGGAGAGCCCGAGCGCGCGGCAGCCCCGGAAGACGCGACGCGCGATCTCCCCGCGATTGGCGACGAGGACGGTGCGGAACACGCTCAGGGAGCGGCGGAGACGGGCTCGGTGGAGACCAGGTCGCCGGCGGCGATGCGCCACCCGGACGCCGTCGGCGTCCAGCGGAGCTGCACGAATCCGATCGCGCGCGGGCTCTCGATCCGCACCTTGACCATCTGCTGGCGGCCGATCGCGGCGAGCCCGACCACCCGCGTGCCGGTGATACGCCCCGCGAGCGGCGCCAGGACCGCCGTCAGCGCGATGGGCATCCACCGCTGCGGCCAGGTCGGCCGGCAGGGTGGCCGGATCGAAGTCGGGCGGGACCTGGACGAGGTCCGGCGCCACGGCGTCGGGGGACACGCCGAGCAGCGCCGCGTCGACGAGCGGTGCCGTCGCGTCGCCGGTGACGCCACCGGCTTTCTCGAGCGTGCCGAGGAGCCGGCGCTCCCAGTCTGCGACGCGCGCGCGGGCGGCGGTGTCGCGCGCGAGCCGAGCGAGCACGATGGCGCCGGCAGCGGCGTGGCGTCGCTCCTCCTCGAGACAGCGCGCCAGGATGCGGCGGGTGGGGGGCTCGTACACGGCGTTCGTGCCGCCGAGATGACGCGCGTAGACGGTCACCAGGTGCGGCTTGAGCACGGTGTAGACGCCGACGACGCGCTCGACG
>Ga0209474_10005819_pt1 | contig 10467 bp, 13 predicted proteins | sample GraSoiAngelo_145_FD_185902 | JGI IMG/M metagenome (GOLD analysis project Ga0209474, IMG submission 185902) | Grasslands soil microbial communities from the Angelo Coastal Reserve, California, USA - 14_1009_05_20cm (SPAdes) (version 2) | ecosystem: Environmental > Terrestrial > Soil > Grasslands... | reverse complement strand
GTGCAGCGGCTCGGCGATCCAGCGGCTGTTCAGGACGTCATCGATCGTGATGGGGTCGCGCATGTAAGCCTTGGGGTTGAGCTCCGCCCAGCGCCGCGTGGCCACTGCCACCTCGGCCAACTGCTCCGAGGTCGTTCCGTGCTGGTGCATGTGCCGGGTCGCCGCCAGCGCATAAGCGCCTACCGGCAGAGGCAGGCCCCACACCTGCTCGAACTGCGCAGGCCCGCGCATCGGCCCCGTCCGGCCCAGGGAGCGGCCGCCCTGCGAGCGCTGGGTCGAGCCGTATGCGATCAGAGCCACCTGGCAGCGCCCCTCGGCGATGGCCATGCGCGCGTGCCCGGCATGCGCAACGAACGACGCGCCGCCGATATTCGTGCTATCGGTGTGGTCGGGCCGGATGCCGAGGTATTCGCCCAGACGCATGGTCGCCGCGTAGTCGTCGCCGCCCGCGCTGAAGAGGCCGTCGACGTCCTTGAAGGTGAGACCCGCCTCCGCCAGCGCCGCGTGCGAGGCCTCGGCCATCAGCTGCAGGTAGGTCTTGTCCGGGACCACGCCCAGGTCGGACTCGGCGACCCCCGCGATGGCCGCGACCCGATCTGTCAAGAGAGGACGACCAGGGCATCCGCCGCCACCACCCCGCGCTCCAGCACGAACAGAGGATTCACGTCCAGCGCGACCAGCCGCTCGCCGAGGTCGAGCGCCAGCTCCCCCACTCCGACCAGCGCTCGGGCCGCCGCGCCCCGGTCCCCGGCCACCGGCACCCTCAGCTCGTCCAGCATCTCCAGGGCCTCTTCCTCGTCGACCGGCGCCAGCCGCAGGGCCACGTCCCGCACCGCCTCCACGAATACGCCGCCCGCGCCCACCAGCACCACCGGGCCGAACATGGGATCGCGCTTGGCCCCCAGGATCAGCTCGGCCCGCGCATCCCTGACATCCCGGGATATCAGCGCACCGTCGATGACCGCGGATGGGTGCGCCCGCCGCGCCGCCTCCAGCACCTCCTCGAAGGCTTGCCGCACGGCCTCCCTTTCGGTCAACCTCAAGCGCACCCCGCCCGCCGCCGCTTTGTGTGCGATCTCCGCCGAATGCACTTTGACCACCACCGGAAATCCGAGGCTCTCCGCGGCCGCGGCGGCCTCCTCGGCGTCCGCCGCCAGCCACTCCTCAGGTCCGACCACCCCATAGAGCTCCAGCAGCCGCTTGGAGTCGCTCTCCGAGAGGGCGCCCGACCGCCCGGCCACCAGCTCCGGCGCCGCCCGCTCGCGAGGCGCCTCCGCCCGGCGCATCCGGGCCCGCATCCGGCTGTAAGCGATCGCCCCGTCCAGTGCCCGCAGGCCCAGCGTCAGCCCGTTGCACAGGTGCAGCCCGTGCCCGCGCAGCGTCTCCCGGGCGTAATCGGTGAGGTCGACCGCCGAAGTCTGCGCGACCGCGGCAAACGGCAGCCGCGCCACCGCCGCCGCCAGCGATGCGAATCGCTCTTCCACGCGCGAGGGGTTGGTTCCGGGCTCGCGTGGCGGGTCGCTGTTGATGAAGAAGGCCTGGTAGCCGCCCTCCTCGTTCACCGCGTCCAGGCAGGCGGCCAGCAGCGCCGGCTGGTCGACGACCACCCCGGTGGTGTCCATCGGGTTCTGCGGGGTCCCGAACACCGGCAGCAGCGCCGCCAGCCGCCTCTTGACGTTTTCCGGAAAGTCCGGCATCTCGATGCCGGTGCCCTCGACGAGATCGGAGACGATGCCGCAGGCGCCGCCCGAGGTCGTCAGCACCGCCGTCCGCGAGCCTGCCGGCCAGCCCGCATGGGCCAGCAGGGCGCAGGTCTCGACCAGCTCCTCCAGGCTGCGCACGCGCACCACGCCGTGGCGCCGGAAGACCGCGTCCAGCACCTCGTCCTCGCCTGCCAGCGAGCCCGTGTGGGCGGAAATCGAGCGCCGCCCGGCCTCGGTGTGGCCGACCTTGAACACGACCAGCGGCTTGCCGGCGGCCAGCGCCCGCTCCGACGCCCGCAGGAAACCGGCCGCGTCGCGGATGCCCTCGAGCAGCGCGCCGATCACCTTGACCCGCGGGTCGTCGATGAAAGCCTCGAAAAAGTCAGCGGCCGTGAGCATGCCCTCGTTGCCGATCGAGACCGTCGCCGCCAGGCCGATGCCGCGCGCCTGGGCCATGCGGTGGAAGTGCAGCAGCATCGCTCCGCTCTGACTCACCAGCGCCACGCCGCCCGCGAGGAGCGGCGGCACCACCAGCAGGCCGTAAGCAGCCAGCCGCCGGTGGTAGTTGACGAAGCCCAGGCAGTTGGGACCCAGAAGCCCGATCCCCAACTCCCGCGCTCGCTCCACCAGACGCTTTTCGAGGATCGCTCCTTCCTGGCCCATCTCCTTGAAGCCGGCTGTCAGCAGCACCGCCGAGGCCACGCCGCGGCGCCCGCACTCCTCGAGCACCTCCGGGGCGCGCTCGGTGCCGACCATCACATAGGCCGCGTCGACGCCCTCAGGGATCTCACGCGCGACCGGCCGGCCCAGCATCTCGCCGCCGCGCGGGTTCACCAGGTGGAACTCGCCGTCGAAGCCGAGCCCGCCCAGGTTGGAGACCAGCGCCTGCGTCCACATCGAGGCTTCGGTGGCGCCCACCAGGGCGATCGACCGCGGGCTCAGCAGGCGGGCCGCGGCGGCGGCGGCGGTCTCGGTGCTCAGGCCGTCGCGGCCGCGTACCGGCGGTAGACCCGCCCGACCTTCTCGTGCACCGGGCCCCGGAGGAGACGGAGCTCGTCCGCGGACGGCGCCGGCGTCTCGCGCACATCCGGGCGCACCCGCAGCGGCCAACCTGTGGCCGCGCACACGCTCTCCACCGACTCGCCGGGCGAGTAGGCGGCGAGCTCCAGCTCGCCGTCTGCGAAGGTGAGCAGGGCCTTCGGCGTTACCAGGCAGTCGGGCGTGCCGGCCGCGCTCACAAAGTCCACGGCGTCGACCAGCGCCCGCGGCGAGTGCTCGGTGCGGAAGAGGATGACGCGCGGGATGATCGGGTAGAGCACTGCCGACCCGAACGCGCCCGCGAAGCGCCGGCGCGGATGCGCGTAGTCGCCCAGCACGTGCAGGTTGATGCGCGCCCGCCGATCGATCTGCACACCGGAGAGGAAAAAGACGTCGATACGCCCGCGCTGGGCCATGTCGAAGAACTCTTTGGAGCCCAAGAACAGCTCTCCGTCGGGGCTGCCGCCGGGAAGGCGCAGGCTGAGGTGCGGCGCGTGCGAGGCCTGCGCCAGCAGCACGCCCTGCATCGGGATCGGCGAGTTGACGCCCACGCCCACTCGCTCTCCATCGCGCAGGCGGCGGCTGATGACCGCCGCCATGAGCTCATCTGGTGTGTACAGAGATGGACTCCAGATAGCGCTCGGTCGCCGCGCCGGCATCCTCGGAGGGTGCCACCGTGAGCACGTCGATGTAGGCCGCGGGAATCACCTGCTCGCCCCGCGCCAGCACGTCGGTGGCGCCCGGCCGCACCTCGTCCACGGACATGATCACCGTGCTCGAGGCCTGGATCAGGAGCCGGTCGTCGTACGTGGTTGCGATCACGGCGTCGCCCTGGGGATCTGCCCGCCGCGCCTGCACGAGGGCGAACTGCGGCCGCAGCGCCGGCACGATTGCCAAACCCTCGAGCACGCGCAGGTCGCGACGGCGCGTCATCAGGTCGGAGCCCAGGAGACCGGGCACGGGCGTCCAGGGGATGCCGCTGGCGCCCGCCTGCAGGGCCATCAGCAGCGCGGGACAGGTCGAGTCGGTGACCCGCAGCGCGCCGGATTCCACGGCCCGCCCGAACGCCGGCGCCTGGCCGTGCTCGCCGAGGTCGACCCCACTGGAGTGCAGCGAGCGCGCGCAGCCGGCCGCGATCAGGAGCTCGATGGCGATGTCGCCGGTGGGCACGCCGACCAGGTCGAGGTCGCGCCGACCCTGCCGGATCAGCTCCCGGACCAGACCCAGCGCCGGCGGCCGCCCCAGGGCCACCGTCGCGCCGTCGGGGATGCGCGCGACCGCATCGGGGAGTGCGAGGAGCTCCAACTCGAAGTGATCATATGCCCCGATGTCGACCCTCCCTCCGGGCCTGCGGGCGGCCCTCCGCCGGCCGTTTTCGGGCCGCCTCGGCTTCTGGGCTCTGAACCTGCGCACGGGCGAGCTGCTGGAGCACAACGCCGAGGAGATCTTCCCCTCGGCCTCCACCATCAAGCTGTTCGTACTCCGCGAGCTGTACCGCCAGGCCGAGGCCGGCCGGCTCGACCTGGACCGCGACAGCGTGGTGATGCAGCACAAGGACGTGACCACGGGCTCCGGCGTGATCAAAGACCTGACGACCGGGCTGCGCCTGTCGCTGCGCGATGCCGCCACCTTGATGATCACCGTCAGCGACAACACCGCCACCAACCTGCTGGTGCGGCTGCTGGGCACCCGCGCCATCAACCAGGGCGCGCGGCAAGCGGGCTATGCCGGCACCCGCTGCGCCGGCCGCATCTTCAAGGGCAACCGCATGCGCTCCCTGAGCTCGCCCCGGGACCTGGGCGTGTTCATGGCCAACGTGGCCCTGGGCCGTGAGCTTTCGCGGGCCGCGTCGCAAGCCATGCTCGACACGCTCAAGCGCGAGCAGTACGCCAACATCGTGGGCCGCCTGATCCCCTACGAGCCCTACGGCAAGGGCAAGACCCGGTGGCTCCTGGCCTCCAAGAGCGGCTCCCTGGTCGGCGTCCGCAACGACGCCGCCTATGTCAAGGGCCCCGGCGTGCGCTACGCCATCGCCCTCATGTCGAGCGACTGCGAAGACGAGCGCTTCAACGTCGACAACGAGGCCAACCTGGTCCTGGCGCGCCTGGCCGCAGACATCCACGCCCACTTCGAACAGCGGCCGAGATGAGGCCGAGCGCCGGCGCCGGAACTATTCTTCTCCCCAAAAAAGGGCCGAGCGCCGGCGCCGGAACTACTCAGAGGCCTGCGAGGAACCCAGCGATGGCCTCGTTGCACGGCTCCGGATGCGTCAGGTTGGCCGCGTGGCCGGCCCCCGGCACCCGCACCACGCCCCCGCACCGCGCCAACCCCGCGCACAACTCCTCCGCGCGTTCCATCGGGATGGCGGTGTCCGCTTCGCCGTGGATTACCAGCGCCGGCACCTCGATCTCACCCAGGCGTCCGGTCACGTCGTCCCGGTCCATGAGCGTCCGGTAGATCTGGCGCAGGCCCTCCCGCGGCCGCGTCATCCACTTCGCGATATAGGCTGCCGACTCCGGCCGGTCGCCGCCGATGATGATCGCCGCGACCATCTCGGTGAGCTCGGGTGTGGGGCCCTCGCCCGTCCAAACGTCGAGCATGAGGTCGTACTGCGGGATCTTCTCCGGGTCCTCGAGGCCGGCCTGGGTGTCGATCAGCACCAATCCCGCGCAGCGTCGGGGATAGCGCAGGGCGGAGCGCAACCCGATGAACCCGCCCTGGCTCATGCCGCCGACCACCGCCCGCTCGATGCCCAGCAAGTCGAGCAGCGCCCGCTGGTCGTCCGCCGAGTCCCAATACGAAAACGGTTCCGGCTTCGACTCGGTCCGGCCATGCCCGCGCTGGTCCCAGGTGATCACCCGATGCTCCGAGCCCAGCGCCGCCACCTGCGGCGCGAACATCTCCGAGTCCATCAGGAACCCGTGCGCGAGCACGAGCGGTACACCGGTCGAGGAGCCGCCGCTGTCCTCGAACCACAGCCGCTGCCCGTTGAGCTCGGCGAACAACCAGCTACTTCAGCAAGCCGAGCCGCCGCGCCTTGGCCACCGCCTCCAGTTTCGAATGCGTGCCCAGCTTCTCGATCGCCTGCTGCACGTACCAGCGCCCGGTGGCCAGGCTCACGCCCAGCTTCGTCGCGATCTGCTTGGTAGCCAGCCCCTGCGCGGCCAATGTCAAAGCCTCCAGCTCGCGGGGCGCCAACCGAGTGCGATCGGCCTCCATCTGCAGCCGCTGAGCTTCCCGCGCCCGCATCTGCGCAGCCGATACACGTCCGGGTGGCATGACCGAAACCCCCCGCGCCGCCTGCCGCACCGCGTCTGCGACGTCGGTCGGCGGCTGGCTCTTGAGCAGGTACCCGCGGGCGCCCGCCTCCAGCGCCGCCAGGAGCGCGCTGTCGCTCTCGTCACCGGTCACGAAGATGACTGCGGTCTCGGGTGAGGCTTCCCGCAGCTGCGCGGCCAGCTCGGCGCCGGTGGAATCGGGCAGGTTGAAGTCCAGCACGGCGACCTGCGGCTGGTGCCGGCGGGCCAGCTCCAACCCGTCGGCCGCTGTCAGCGCGGCGCCGCAGACGGCGAGCCCCGCTCGCTCCAGCGAGATCCGCAAGCCTTCGACCATCATCGGGTGGTCCTCGACCAGGAGGACCTTGACGGCTTCCACGACCGGTTGAAGGATAGGTGCGTCGGGCGTTCGCTCATCCCTCATTCATGAGCTCGCCCAGCATCACCAGACCGCTGATCTCCGACCACCACCGGTGATCGCCCGGGATCTCGCCCGGAGCGTGCTCGACCCAGGCCAGCGCCGCCGCCGCTCGCTCCGCAGCCGGGCCGGCCCGGTCGGCGACCGCAAACGGGCCTGGCGTGAGCTCGGCTGCCGCCAGGCGCAGCTCTTCGGGGAGTTTCCCGCCCACCGCGCACAGCGCCGTGGTCACGTGGGACCCGTCACCATGCAGCACCAGGCTCACACAGGCGGCACCCAGCGCCCGGCCGCGCACGTCCACGACGGCCGATCCCCCCGCTGTCGGCGACAGCCGACCCTGCACCACGAGGTCCGAACGGGCCAGCCGCCCGCGCAAAGCGTCCGGCAGGGTCGAAGTGACCAGCGTCTCCGGTGCGCGGCCGGCGCTCAGGTCGGCCAGGGCCTGGACGACGCTCTCGCGCAGGCCGGGCGGCCCGCTCACGCCGTCAGGCGGGTGAGCTCTCGCGCTTCCCCTGCAGCCACCCCAACCGGGACCGCAGCACGACCAGCAGCGCCCGGTCGGGCAGCAGAGCGTCGACCTCGCCCTGTAAACCGTTGTCCGCAAACGTGGCGACTGCACGGTCGTAGGCCGCGATCAGCTCGTCGAGCGCGGCCACCACAGGGTGGTCGTTGTCCGTCCTGGCGGCGGTCATCATCGGCGGTCACTCCCTTCAGGCGGGTTGGGGGTCCACCTCCCAGTAAACAAGAGGAGGCCTCGGCGATGCCAGCCCGCGTTCGAGCCCCCGAAGCTTGAGTGCGCCGGCGGCGTAGGTTTGGGCGAGGGAAAGGATGCGGAGATTGGCGCTCCTGGCCGTCATTGTCGTCGCCTGCGGCAGGCCGGCGCCGGTCACTTCACCAGCGCCCCTGACGCAGCTCGCCTACGTCAGCCAGATCCATCATCTGTCCTGCGAAGCCGCGGGCCTGCAGATGGTCCTGAGCCACGCAGGGATTGAGCGCACGCAGGACCAGCTGCTGGAGCAGATGGGCGTCGACCGCCAGCCACCGGAGCTGGGTCCCGACGGCGCGGTACTGCACTGGGGAGACCCTTACGAGCGTTTTGTGGGGGACCCCGACGGTTCGGAGATCGAGCTCACCGGCTACGGGGTCTATGCGCCGGCGGTGGGGCGCGCCGCGCAGGCGCTGGGCGCCCGCGTCTTGGTGGCCGGCCAGGGGGTGACGGCCGCCCAGGTCTACGGATACGTGGCAGGACAGCACCCGGTGCTGGCCTGGGTCTCGATGTCCGGCCACGGCGACTACGCGCCCAGGCCGACCACGACCTACGTGGCCTTCGACGGGCGTCAGGTGGTGTTCGGCGCGGGCTTCGAGCACGCAGTGGTCGTCGTGCAGGCGACCGCCGACTCGGTGCGTATCTACGACCCAGAGCCGGACGTGGGCGCGCACTGGCTCTCCAAGGCCGACTTCGAAGCCTCGTACCAGGTCTTCGGGCAGATGGCGGTGGCGCTGGCCTAGACCTGTCGATCCCGACCGCCCTGGTTCGATGAGGAGACATGAAGACCGGATACATCGACACCAACGGGCTGCGGATGTACTACCAGGAGGCCGGCGAGGGACGCCCACTGGTCCTGCTGCACGGAGCTTTCTCGGGCGCCCAGAGCTCGTTCGGCAACTACCAGGCGGAGCTGGCGAAGGAGCGCCGCGTCATCGCGCTGGAGATGCAGGGCCATGCCCATACCGCGGACGTCGATCGTCCGCTTCGGGTGTCCACCATGGCTCAGGACGTGGTCGGCGCGCTGCCGCAGCTGGGCATCGAGCAGGCCGACTTTCTCGGCTACAGCATGGGCGGCGGCATCGCGCTCGACATCGGCATCCGCCACTCCGACCTGGTTCGCAAGCTCCTCTTGATGTCGGTCTCCTACGACAACTCCGGCTTCCATCCGGGCATGCTCGACGGCCTTAGCCAGCTGCGTCCCGAGATGCTGGTCGGCAGCCCGTGGCACGCCGACTACATGGCCTCGGCGCCCCGCCCGGAAGAGTTCCCGAAGCTGGTCGAGAAGATCATCGACGCCAATCAGAACCTGCCCGAGTGGAGCGACGACGATGTGCGTTCGATCCAGCCGCCGACCCTGCTCGTGACCGGCGACTCCGACGTCGTGCTCGAGCACATGGTGCGGTTCTTCCGGCTGCTGGGCGGCGGCGTCTTCGGCGACACGCCGGCGGGGCTGCCCAAATCGCAGCTGGCAGTGCTCCCGGGGACCTCGCACACGATGATGGTCGACCGCGCCCAGGTCTTGCTGCCGATCCTGCGCGCGTTCCTGGACTAGGGGAGCTGAGTGGCCTTGGGGTCGCGGGCGGGCTTGAACTCGCGGCCCCACGGCGAGTCGACGACCTCGATCTCGCCCTTCTCCACCAGATCCTCGACCAGCGTTCGAAAACCCTTGGCCAGCCGCCGGTCGGCGTAGCGGCGGTCTGGGTCATGGGGTTCCCGCTTACGGCGTCGCTCGGTCGGCATCCGCCCCTCTTCTCCCGGCGCAGATGCTATGCCGCAAGTCTTGCGGCGCGCCCCCGTTACCAGATTTCGGCTGTGGGTCGGTCTCGCTACGTGCTAGCGGCGGCGGGCTTGTTGTCCTGGATGGTCGCCGCCTACGCCTTCTGGCTGCTCGCGCATATGCCCTAAAGGGGCCGGTAGGCGACTACCTTCGTGGCCGACGGGTCTGTATAGACAACCAGGCACCACCCTTTCCCAAAATCCGCCGCCGGCAGCGTGAGCACCGGCTGGCTCCCCGACACGAACCCAATCGTCGTGATGTGGAAGGCCGTCCCGCCGTTGCAGATCGTGTGCAGGTGCACGGTGTAGGTCCCGGCCCCCAGCGCACCCAGGCTCACTGTCATCTGGGTGGGCACCGCGGGGGCCTGAGGTCGCGCGGGCGCTGCGATCACGGGTGCTGCCAGGTCCGCCTGCGGCGTGGGCATCAGCTGCTGGGCCGGCGCCGCCGCTTCCCGTAGGGGCGGGGCTTGCCCCGCCCGCGGCGTGCCACAGGCGGCGAGAGCCAGCACCACGAGCGCCGTCGCCGCGAGTCTGGTCATAAACAGGCATACCCTCGGTCGTTACTTTGCGAGGACCCCTGATCGACGCCCACCGGGGCTCACCCGACGGCTTCGAGAAGGCCTTCGCGGCCGGATACGACTACGTCGAGTTCGACGTGCGCAGGGCCCCCAGCGGCCGCCTGGTCATCCAGCATGACCCCCATCCTCCCGAGGACGCCCTGGGACTGGATCAGCTCCTGGACATGGCCGCCAACAGCCCCAGCGGCCTGCACGTGGACCTCAAGGAAGCGGGCTGCGAGTCCGAGATCGTCGGCAGCCTGTTTGCGCGCGGCTTCGGCCCCGAGCGCTTCGTGGTCACCGGCGCCGATTCGGGTGTGCTGGCGGTCAAGGAAAAGTTCCCCGCGGTCCGCGCCGGGCTGTCGCTTGGCGATGACCTGGAGGGCGTGCCGGCCTGGCGGCGGGTGCGAGTGCGTTTGAGCGAGCTCTTCCCCGCTCGCCGGGTCCGTGCTTGCAGGGCGGATTTCGTCGCGGTGGACTACCGCCTCGCCGCCTACACCGTCCTGCGCTACTGCGCCCGAGCAGGCCTGCCGGCGTGGGTCTGGACGGTGGACGATGAGGTGCAGATCCGGCGCTTTCTTAGCGATCCCCGGGTGGCGGTGCTGATCACCAATCACCCGGACCAGGCGCGCGCGCTGCTTCGGTAGACTCTCCGACCCGCGGTGCTGGGAAGGCACGTCGAATACGACGCGTCTGCCAAGACGCTCGACCAATGGAAGCAGTTGCGCCGGCCCGCACGTGTTTTGCTGCTTGCCAACACAGCCGCCGGCGAAAATCAGCTGACGCCGGTCATCTGCAACATCGAAAGGCGGCGGCGCAGTTCTTGCCCCAGGACGAGGTCGGGGTCGCCACCTTCCCCGATCCTTTGCGGGGTTACACCGAGGTGCTGCCGGTGGCCCCGCTCGGGCCAAGCCCGCCGGCGAACATCAAG
>Ga0209474_10005818_pt1 | contig 10468 bp, 6 predicted proteins | sample GraSoiAngelo_145_FD_185902 | JGI IMG/M metagenome (GOLD analysis project Ga0209474, IMG submission 185902) | Grasslands soil microbial communities from the Angelo Coastal Reserve, California, USA - 14_1009_05_20cm (SPAdes) (version 2) | ecosystem: Environmental > Terrestrial > Soil > Grasslands ... | reverse complement strand
GTGCGCAAGCTCGAGGCGAAGCAGATCTTCAAGAACCTCAAGGAGCGCGTGCTGCGCGAAGAGGTGTTGACGCACGGCGTGCGGCTCGACGGCCGGAAGTTCGACGAGGTGCGGCCGATCTGGATCGAGACCAGCGTGCTGCCGCGGACGCACGGCTCGGCGGTGTTCACGCGCGGCGAGACGCAGGCGCTCGTCACCTGCACGCTCGGGACCGCGGAAGACGCCCAGAAGATCGAGAGCTTCGAGGGCGAACAGTGGAAGAGCTTCATGCTCCACTACAACTTCCCGCCATTCTCGGTCGGCGAGGTCGCGTTCCTGCGCGGTCCGGGACGCCGCGAGGTCGGCCACGGCGCGCTCGCCGAGCGCTCCCTCACGCCGCTGATTCCGGGCGAGGAGAACTTCCCGTACACCATCCGCGTCGTCTCCGACATCCTCGAGTCGAACGGATCATCGTCCATGGCGTCGGTCTGCGGGGGATCGCTCGCGATGATGGACGCCGGCGTGCCGCTGAAGCAGGCGGTGGCGGGCATCGCGATGGGGCTCGTGATGGACGAGAAGAGCGGCAAGTACGCCGTGCTCTCCGACATCGCCGGCGCCGAGGATCACTACGGCGACATGGACTTCAAGGTCGCCGGCACGGCCGACGGCATCACCGCGCTGCAGATGGACATCAAGGTGTCGGGCATCACCACCGAGGTGATGACGAAGGCGCTCGACCAGGCGCGCCGCGGCCGCATGCACATCCTCGAGAAGATGAAGGAGGCGCTGCCGGCGTCGCGCCAGAACATCTCCGCGTTCGCGCCGCGCATCGTCACGATCCGCATTCCGGTCGACAAGATCCGCGACGTCATCGGCCCCGGCGGCAAGATGATCCGCAGCATCATCGAGCGGACGGGCGTCAAGATCGACGTCGAGGACGATGGCCGCGTGAACGTGGCGTCGGCCGACGGCGCGTCGGCGCAGAAGGCGATCTCGATCATCCAGGAGCTGACGGCGACGCCGGAGCTCAACAAAACCTACATGGGCAAGGTGCAGCGCATCACCGACTTCGGCGCGTTCGTCGAGATCATGCCCGGCACCGACGGCCTGCTGCACGTCTCGGAGATCGCGAACCACCGCGTGAAGGACGTCCGCGACGAGCTGAAGGAAGGCGAGCAGCTGCTCGTGAAAGTGATCAACATCGATCCCACGGGAAAGATCCGTCTGAGCCGGAAGGCGCTCCTGCAGGAAGAGGCCGGGGCCGCCGCGGCGAAGAAAGAGTAGGGACTGAAACCGATTTGGACGAAGGCCGCTCCTCACGGGGCGGCCTTTTTTCTTGTACGAACGTCGTACAATCTGATGAGCATGGCGCGGTACACGGTCCGGCACGCGCTGGCCTTCGCGGCCCTCGCCGCCGTCTGCACCGCGCAGGATCAGGGGCCGACCTCCAAGCCGTTCGCGGTCACCGCGCACCGCTTCGCGTTCGAGCCGGCGCGGATCGAGGTGAACCAGGACGACCTGGTGAAGATCGACCTGCGCACCACCGACATCGCGCACAGCCTGACGATCGACGGCTACCGGATCGCGAAGCGCGTGGAGCCCGGCCATCCGGTGACCTTCGAGTTCCGCGCCGACCATGCCGGCACGTTCCCCTACTACTGCAACCTGCGGCTCGAGGACGGCTGCCGCCGCATGCGGGGCGAGCTCGTCGTGCGGCCCCGGCGGTAGGTGGAGTACGCGAAGGAGGCAAAGGTCGCGGGCTTTGCCCCCTTTGCGTCTTTCGCCGCGTTAGCGATCGCCTGGACCTGGCCTCTGGTCCGTCATCTGGACGACGCGCTGCCCGGATACCCGGGAGACAACTTCAGCTTCGTCTGGAACCTCTGGTGGATGCGTCGCGTGCTCGCAACGCCGGGGCTCCGCTACTTTCACACGACCTATCTCTTCTACCCGTTCGGCACGGCGATCGTCGATCATCCGCACACGGCGCTGCCGGCCTTCGTCGCGGCGACAGTCTTGCGCGGCCTCTCCGTCGCGGCGGCGCAGAACGTCCTGCTGATCGCGTACGTGTTCGCGAACATGGCCTGCATGTACGCGCTCGCGCGGAGCATCCTCGGTCCCCGCAGCGATCCTGGATCGATCCTGGATCGATCCAGGATCGGATCCAGGATCAGATCCAGGATCAGATCCAGGATCAGATCCAGGATCAGATCCAGGATCAGATCCAGGATCGATGTGGCGCGGCGGAGCGCGGCGAGGCGGGCGGCGGTCGTCGCCGCGATCGTCTTCGGCTTGTCGCCGTACGTGGCGGTCCACCTCCTCGGCCACTTCGATCTCGTCGCCGCGTGGCCCTTGCCGCTGTACGCGCTGGCGCTGCGGCGCGCAGTCGATCGACGATCCGCCGCGTCCGCCGTCGCCGCAGGCGTCGTCCTCGCGGCGACCGCCTACACCGTGTATTATTACGTCGTCTATCTCTCCTTCTTCACGGCCGTGTACGCGATCGCGTCAACCGGCGCGTTGAGCGTGTCGCGATCGCCGACGCCGATGCCGCCGTCAGCCAGGCGCCTCCGCGCCGCATCGGCGGCCGTTGCCGTCCTCGCGGCCGTCGTCGCGGCGGCGATCGCCGCCACAGGCGGGACGACGGTGTCGGCCGGCGCGCAGGCGATCTCGGCGCGCACGCCGCAGAACGCCCTCACCGTGATGTGGATCGCGCTCGCGACCTGCGCGATTGCCACGTGGCGGCCGCGGATTCACGTCCATCCCTCGCCCGGGATTCGGTGGGCTGCAGCCGCGGCGCTGCGGATCGCCGGCGTGTTCGTCGTCCTCGCCTCGCCGCTCCTCTGGCAGGCCGCCCAGCTCATTCTGCGGGGCGAGTACGTCACGCAGAAGTACGGCTGGCGGAGCATCCCGCAGGGCGTCGATCTGCTGGCGCCGCTTGCCGGCCATCCGCTGCATCCGCTGTTCGGCTCTGCCGCCGCGCGCGCGTACGGCGCCTTCGGTCAGGACTTCGTCGAGACGATCGGCTGGATCGGCATCGTCCCGCTCGCCCTGCTGGCGGCGGGCGCGCCGAAGTCGTCTTCGGCGGGCGACGCGCTGCGGCGCGACGCGCGCATCTGGCGCGCCGTGGCCGTCGTCTTCGGCGTCTGGGCGCTCGGCCCGTTCCTCACGATTGGCGGCTTTGATACCGGGCTGAAGCTCCCGGCGATCCTGCTGCGCTTCGTGCCGATCGTCGAGAACGCGCGCATGCCCGGCCGCGCGATGGTCGTCGTCTACATGGCACTCGGCGTCCTGCTCGCGATCCGCGTCGCCGCCGAGCGCGGGCGGCTGGGATCGGCCCTCGTGCAGTGGTCGCTCGTCGCGGCCATCGCGTTCGAGTACTGGGACGCGCCTCTCCGTTTGACGACGCTCGATCGACCAAAAGTGTACGAAGCGCTGGCCGCGGCCGAGCCGGGCGCCGTCTGCGAGGCGCCGATGGGAATCGGCGACGGCCTCAGCGTCGGTGTCGGATCGCAAGATCGCCGCGTATTGTTCTACGCCACACAGCACGAGCATCCGCTCGTCGGCGGCTTCATCGGCCGCATGCCAGAGGACGCGCGCGAACGCTATGAGCGGATGCCGGTCGTCGCGTCGCTGCTGGCGGCGTCGGATCGCGCGACGGATCCCGTCTCTTCCGACGGCGGCGGACGCGGCGCGCCATGCCGCTACCTCGTCCTTCACCGCGCAAGCAGCTCGGCGGGGCTGCTTTCGTACGTCGAAAAACTTCCGGCGCGCCAGCTGACGTCCGACGACGGCGTCGTGTTGTACCGCTTGGAGTGACACCTGTGCCGTAATGGCCTTCGACTTGCACGCAGTGGTCATATGACCATGGACCTGAAAGTCCTCAAGTGCGGCAACTGCGAGCCTTTGAAGGTTGGCGTGCACGCGACGGCGCTCGGAATCGCGGCGCTGTGCGGTCTCTACAACGCGGCCGCCTGGCTGAGCCGGCGCGAGCAGCACCTGGCAGTCAACACTCTCCTGTACGCGGCGCTGATCGCGTTCGAGCATCGGCACGTCTCGCACCACATCGCGGAACTCCGCCGCCCGCGCCAGGCGCCCGAGTCGGCGACGACGGCCGAGGTGGTCACCGCCTCGCCGCCAGGCGACGCGGCTATCGCCGCGTGATGGCGCCTAATTCCTAATTCTTGATTGCGCGGCTTCAATCCGATCGCGCATCGGCGGGTGGCTGTAGAAAAGCCACTGGACGACGCGGGAGGGATGCTCTTCGGCAAGATTCTGAGCGCCGAGCCGGCGCATGGCCGATATGAAGGCGGCCGGGTTCCTCGTCAGGTCCAGAGCGAATCGGTCGGCGCGGCGCTCGAAGGCGCGTGACATCGCGTGCCCCGCGGGTACGGCAACGAGCGAGACGGCGCCCGCGGCGAGCAGCAGCAGCGGCAGCCCGGCGACGTCGTCCACGCCGCGGATGCCGCCGGCGCCCACCGACGCGCGCAGCGCAACCGACGCCGCGTAGAAACCGGCGAGCACCAGCGCGCTCTCGAACACGATTCCCTTCCAGATATCGCCGTGCACGTGATGCGCGATCTCGTGCGCGAGGACGACCTCGATCTCCTCGTCGCTGTATTCGGCGAGCATCGTGTCCGACACGAGGATGCGGCGTGTGGAGCCGAGGCCGGTCAGCGCGGCGTTGGCCTTTTTCGTCTTGCCGCCGAGCCCCCATTCGTACGCGCCGAGGACGCGGGCGCCGGCGCGATGGGCCAGAGCGAGGAGCCGCGCGCGCAGCGCGTCGCGGTCGAGCGGCTTGACGCGGTAGAAGAGCGGCAGCAGCAGGACGGGCGCGAGGTTGGTCAGCACGACGATCACGATCGCGAACGCGACGGCGCCGGGAATCCACCATCGGACCGGCCACGCGCGAATCAGCGCGTAGACGAGCTCCGCGGCGCCGCCGCCGAGCACCAGCCCCAGTCCAAACGCCTTCGCCTGATCGACGAGCCAGCCGCGCAGCGATTCCGTCGACAGGCTGTAGCGGTGCTCGAGCACGTAGCCGCCGTAGAACGCGAGCGGCAGCCCGATCGCCTCGTTCAACACCGACAGGAAAAGGACATAGACGATGACGGTCGCGAACGGGTGGAGCGCGGGCGTCGCGCCGCTGACGAGAGCCTCGGCGCGGCCGCGCAGCGCGGCGCTCGCGCCGGTGATCAGCAGGCCGGCGAGCAACGCAATCGAGCACACCAGCGACACAACGCTCGCCTGCCGTTTGTGTCGATGGTAACGGGTGGCTTTATCTTCGTTCATCCGTCGCTTCGGCCAGGCTGTTCCGCGGACGGATCCGGACGCCGCCGTTGGTCGTCTGGAGCTCGATCGGCGTCCCGCCGCCATTGAGCTTTGCCTCGAAGCGCCGCCGCGACTTCTCCGAGACGTCGAGGTTCTGGAATTCGCCGACGCTGATCCCGCCGTTGGTGACCGACGCCGACAGCGTCGCCTTCGCGGACTCCGGCAGCGTCAGCGTCACGGCGCCGTTGGTCGTGTGCAGCCGCACCGCCTCGGATCCGGCGCCCGACAGATCCATCTGCACCGCGCCGTTCGTCGTCCGCGCATCCACGCCGCCGGTCAGGCCGTCGCCTTTCACGCGGCCGTTCGTCGTCTGCGCGACGACGGTGCCGTTCAACCCGGTGAGCCCGACCTCGCCGTTCGTGTTGCGGACGTTGAGGGCGGCGCGCCTCGGCGCGCGCACGTGATACCGGACCTCGAAAGCCACGCCGATCAGCACGCCGCTGATGCGCTCGGTGGTGAGCGAGACGCGATCGGGCGTGACGTCCTCCTTGATGACGATCCGCGGCAGCAGATCGCGCGCCGCCTGTTCGGTCGCGCCGCGCGCGATGCGCTCGGCGCGCACCTCCACGGTGGAGCCGTCCACGCCCTCGACGTCGATCCTGCCGTTGGTGTTCTCGATGCGGATTTCGCCGCCCGCGGCGAGCGGATACGACCGCGTCCACTCGTCGGTGACGCGCGCCGACAGGTTGCCGACGTGCAGGTCGCATCCGATCAGGAACAGGACGATCGGCGCCATCAACAGACGGCGCGCAGCGGTATTCATGGAAAGAGCCCCCTCACCCGATACGATACGCCACGGGCAGGGCCTCAGTTCAACCGGACCGAGATCAGCTTGGAAACGCCCGGCTCCTCCATCGTCACCCCGTAGAGCCGATCGGCGATCTCCATCGTCTTGCGGCTGTGCGTGATGACGATGAACTGGGTCTGCTGCAGCATGCCGCGGAGCATCTCGACGAAGCGGCCGATGTTCGCGTCGTCGAGCGGCGCGTCGATCTCATCGAGCAGGCAGAAGGGGCTCGGCTTGAACTTGAACATGCCGAACATCAGCGCGATCGCCGTGAGCGCTTTCTCGCCGCCCGACAGCAGCTGCACGCTCTGCAGGCGCTTGCCCGGTGGCTGCGCGATGATCTCGATGCCGCTCTCGAGCGGATCGGTCTCGTCGATCAAGGTCAGCCCGGCGCGGCCGCCGCCGAAGAGCGTCGAGAAGGTCTCCTGGAAGTTGCGGTTGATCGCGGCGAACGCCTCGCCGAACCGCTGGCGCGTCGTCTCGTCGATCCGCTTGATCGCCTCGCTCGTCTGCGCGATCGACTCGACGAGATCCGTGCGCTGCGCGGTGAGGAACGCGTAGCGCGACTCGAGCTCGTCGTACTGCTCGATGGCCATCATGTTCACCGGTCCGAGCCGATCGATCTTCGCGCGCAGCGCGGCGATCGCTTCCTCCGCGCTCGACGCGCGCTGCTCGGCGGCGACGACGGCGGCGTCCGGCGCGGCCAGATCTTCGGTCCGTAATCCGCAATCCGTCTCCCGCAATCCGCAATCAATCCGCAATCCGCAATCCGCATTCCGCAGTTCGTCGTCGGCCTCGTCTTCCGCGCCGACGGCGCTCGGGTCTGGCGTCGGCCGTCCCTCCGCCTCGAGGCGATCGATCTCGGCGACCACCTCGTGGAGCGTCGCGTTGACGGCGTCCTCGCACGTGTGTGAGAGGTGCGACAGGTCCGCTTCTGCCGTCGCGCGCGCGACGTCGAGCTCGGAGACGACGGCGCGGATCGCGTCGAGCGCGCCGCGCGCCTCCTTGATCCCCGCCTCCTGGTCGTCGGTGCGCGCGCGCAGGGCCGCGACCGTCTCCTCGGCCGCCATGACGGCTTGCCGGCGCGCGTCGAGATCGAGCACGTCCGCGTCGAGCTGCCGATCGCCGAGCGCAATCGCGTCGCGCAGCTGCGCCATGCGCCGCCGCGCCACCTCGAGCTCGTTGGCGAGCGCCGCCGCGCGCTGCTCGAGCTCGGCGCCTGCCTCCTCCATCCGCTGGACGTCGAGCGCGAGGCCGCTCGCGCGCTCGACGAGCGCGGCGTGCGCGGCGCCCGCCTCCGCCGCGCGGCGGCTCAGCTCCTCGAGCGCCTCGCGCGCCTCGAACAGCCGCCGCTGCGCGACGCTGAGACGCTCGTCGGCCTGGCGCTGCGCGATCTCGAGCTCGCCAATCGACGCGCGCGCCTCCTCCTGCCGCCGATCGAGCGCGTCGCGCTCCTCTTCGGCCTGCCGCTTCTCGCGCGCGAGCTGATCGCCCTTGTGCGCGAGCCGCGACTCCTCTTCGGCCGCGTGCGTCAGCTGCGCGTCGTAGGCGACGGCCGCCTTCTCGTGGCGATGGTAGTCGGCGTTGAGCGCGGCGATGCCGCTTGCCGCCTGCAGGATCGCGGCGTCGAGCTCGGAGGTTTCCTGCGCGAGCCGCGCGAGCACGCCTTGATCCGATTCGATACGGCTGCGCAGCTCCTTGATCTCCCGCTTGGTCTCGAGAATGCCGCGGGCTTCGGCGCGGCTGCCGCCGGAGACGAGATGAGGCCCGCGGAACAGGTGGCCGTCGAGGGTCGCGACGGGCAATGCCGTCGTGCCGCTCGACGCCGCCGCGCCCTCGTAGCCGCGCGCGATCGCCGCCTCGCCGATCGCGCCGCGAATCGCGGCACCGAACGGGCCGTGCACGCGGACGACCGACGACAACGCGACGAGGCCCTCGGGCATCATTCCCGTGGACGCGTCGGGTTGTTCGCCGCTCGACGCGGCGTCGATCGCCGACGCCACCAGGAAGCCGCAGCGTCCGGCATCGGCTTCGCGCACCAGCCGGAAGCCCGCCGAGGCATGCTCCGGCCGCTCGACGACGACGTGCTCGAGGAGATCGCCGAGGCACGCCTCGACGGCCCGTTCGTAGCCCGCCTCGACCTCGAGATAGTCGGCGATCGCCCCCTGCTGGTTCACGGCGCCGTTGGCCTCGACGAGGACCGTGCGCGCCGCATCGCTGTAGCCGGCGCGCGCGGCGTCGAGCTGCTCGAGCGAGGTCAGCCGCGCCTCGAGGCCGGCGAGCTCGTGCTCGCGCGCGCGCACCGACCGCGCGCGCCACTCGTGCTCGATGCGCGCGCTGGCGAGCTCCGATTCGCGCGCGGCGCGCGCGCGCCTGGTCGTCTCGATCGCGTCGTGCGCGCGGCGCAGTCCGTCGGCCGCGGCGGCGCGGTCCGCGGCGGCGCGCTCGGACTCGATCCGGACGTCGTTCAGCTCGACGTCCAGTTTGGCGAGCGTCTCGCCGGCGCGGTCGCGCGCGGCGGCGGCGTGCTCGAGCGCGTGGCGCAGCGCCGTCGCCGAGTTGACGACGGAGAACACTTCGCTGCGCGCGGCCTCGACGTCCGCCTCGAGCCCTTCGATCTCGCGGTGCGCGGCCTCGTACGCCTCCGACTCGGACGCCAGCGCCGCGGCGGCGCGGTCGCGCTCCGCGTTCGCGTCGCCGGCCGCCTGGCGCCGCGCGGCGAGCGCCGCGCGCGCCGGCTCGCGCCGCGCCTCGAGGCCGTTCAGCTCCGCGGCGACCGCCGCGGCGCGCGCCTCGAGCGTGTCCACCTGCTCGCGGTCGAACGTGATCTGCTGCTGCTGGCGGTTGATCGCGAGCTCGCGCGCGTGCGCGGCCTCGCGCGACTGCGTGGCGCGCGTCTCCGCCTCGACGAGCTCGATCCGCGCGCGCCCGAGATCCGTCTCGAGCTCGGCGACGCGCGCCGCCGCGATCGACTCGCGCTCGCGCGCGCCGCCGAGCCGCGCGCGCGCCGACTCGATCGTCTCCGCGAGCTGGCGATACTTGCGCGCGAAGAGGACTTTTTCCCAGCGCCGCAGCTCCTCGCGCAGCCGCTGGTACCGCCGCGCCTTGCTCGCCTGCCGCTTCAGTGCGCCGCGCTGCTTCTCCACCTCGAACACGATGTCGTCGATGCGCGTGAGGTTCTGCCGCGCGGCCTCGAGCTTGAGCTCCGCCGCGCGCCGGCGCGCTTTGTACTTCGTGACCCCGGCGGCTTCTTCGATCAGCTGGCGCCGATCGGTCGGACGCGAGCTGAGGATCATCCCGATCTTCCCCTGCTCGATGATCGCGTAATGCTTCGCGCCCAGGCCGGTGTCCATCAGCAGGTCGTGCACGTCGCGCAGCCGGCAGACCTGTCCGTCGATCAGATATTCGCTCTCGCCCGATCGGTACAGCCGCCGCGTGACTTCCACTTCGCGCGCGACCGACTGGATGATCGTTTCCGCTTCGGCCGGCGTCAGCGGCTCGTGCGGCGCGACGTCGTCGCCGCCCGCGGTGCCGGGCGCGGCCACGGCCGTCTCCGCATGATGGCCGGCGCCGTTCCCGTTCCCATTCCCGTTTCCGTGGCCATGCGCGTAGCCGTGGCCGTTGCCATTGCCGTTGCCGTGCGCCGGTCGGCCGCCTTCGAACGCCGGACCGCTCACGGTCTTCACGAACCCGCTGAACCGCAGACGGACTTCCGCGGCGGCCGTCGGCTTGCGCGCGTCGCTGCCGCTGAAGATGACGTCTTCCATCTTGTCGCCGCGCAGGCTCTTGGCGCTCTGCTCGCCCATCACCCACGTAATCGCGTCGGCGACGTTGCTCTTGCCGCACCCGTTCGGCCCGACGATCGCCGTCACGCCCTTGTCGAAGGCGAGCTCGGACCGGTCGGAGAACGATTTGAAGCCGTTGATCTCGAGACGTTCAAGACGCATGAACACCACCCAATGGGCAATGCGGATTGCGGAGTGCGGAGTGCGGATTGATTGCGGAATGCGGGTTGCGGATTGCGGATTGATTGCGGAATTCGGATTGATTGAGGAAAGATCATCAATCGATCCGCATTCCGCAAGCCGCAATCAGCAATAAAACCGCACTCCACAATCCGCAAGCCGCGATACGGCGCGAAGCGCTTGAGAGGTTGGCTGGGATGCGACCTGGCAAGACGACCGGTTTTGTCAGCCCTCTTTCGTTCACATCGGAGGCTCGGAGTGCGGAATCCGCAATGGAATCCGCAATGGAATCCGCAATGGAATCCGCACTCCGCAATCCCCAATCCGCAATGTGAAACGGCCCCGGGGCCAAATCGGTCGTCAGTCTAACACGACTACGTATGGTGGCGAGCGCGAACTCCAGCGCAATTCG
>Ga0209474_10005816_pt1 | contig 10470 bp, 11 predicted proteins | sample GraSoiAngelo_145_FD_185902 | JGI IMG/M metagenome (GOLD analysis project Ga0209474, IMG submission 185902) | Grasslands soil microbial communities from the Angelo Coastal Reserve, California, USA - 14_1009_05_20cm (SPAdes) (version 2) | ecosystem: Environmental > Terrestrial > Soil > Grasslands... | reverse complement strand
GGCTGCACCGTAGCCGCCGCGGCCGCGCGATGAGCCATTACCAGACCTTCCAGCAGCGAGTTGCTTGCGAGGCGATTTGCTCCGTGCAATCCGGTGCATGCTACTTCCCCAATTGCGTACAACCCTCGAAGACTCGTCGCGCCATTCACATCCGTATTGATTCCGCCACACTGATAATGCGCTGCCGGCACGACCGGAATTGGTTGCTTGGCAACGTCGATTCCAAATCGCAAGCACGTTTCGTAAATGTGGGGGAAGCGTTCACGGAGAAACTCCGGCGATCTGTGCGTGACATCCAGAAACGCGCACCGAGCACCCGAGCGCTTGATCTCGGCATCGATTGCGCGCGCCGCGATATCACGCGGAGCAAGCGATCCTCGCGGATCATACCGTTTCATAAAATCTTCACCACGATCGTTGCGCAAAATTCCGCCTTCACCGCGCATTGCTTCCGAAATGAGAAATGATTTCGCCTGGGGATGGAAAAGGCACGTCGGATGAAATTGGATAAACTCCATGTTGGCGATCTCAACGCCCGCCCGCCACGCCATGGCCACGCCGTCTCCCGTCGCGATATCCGGGTTAGTAGTATATAGATAGACTTTGCCGCAACCGCCGGTCGCTAGCACGATCCGATCCGATCGAATCGTTTCAACTTCGCCCGTCGTTTCATTCAAGATGTAGACGCCAAGACAGCGATCTTCTGAGGCAAACCCGAGCTTGGCCGCCGTGATCAAGTCGACAGCCATATAGTTTTCCAATAGCTCAATTCTCTCCCCGCGAGACCCGTCGAGCTCGTGCAGCAACGTTTCCTCGATCTCCCTCCCGGTCACATCCCGGACATGCAAAACGCGACGCTTCGAGTGACCGCCTTCTTTGCCGAGATCAAGCTCGCGATGCCCGGAAACTTCGCGCTCATCGAATTGTAACCCGAGCGCCATCAACTCGCGAATCCGATCTGGGCCTTCAGTAACAACCGTGCGAACCACCGATTCATCGCAAAGACCAGCGCCTGCAGCGAGTGTGTCACGCACATGTAACTCGAATGAATCTTCACCGCTTGTGACGCACGCAATTCCGCCCTGCGCCCACGCGGTGTTTGTGTCAGCGCCTTTACGTTTTGTAATGACACCGACTGACCCATGCTTTGCCGCTTTCAGGGCAAAACTCAGGCCGGCTATCCCGCTGCCAATCACAACGAAATCGTAAGCCTTCACGCAATCCGAATATTCTCGATCAAACGAGTTTTGCCGAAGAAAACTGCGACCGCCACCAGTGAATTTGGCCTAACGACCCCAATCGGCTGCAGATTCTCGGCATCCACCAGGTCGATATAATCTATCCGTGCCAGCGGCGCTTCACCGATGAGCTTTTTTACCAAATCGATAATTTCTTCCGCTGATTTCTTGCCGGCATTGGCCGCCGCGAGAAGCGCCTTGTGCAAAACCGTTGCCTGTTTTCGCTCATCCGCATTCAAATATTGATTGCGCGAACTACAGGCCAGTCCGTCCGCTTCACGCACAGTCGGAACCCCGATGATGTCGATCTTAAAATTGAGATCGCGCACCATCCGACGGAGAATCGCCAGCTGCTGAAAATCTTTTTCCCCGAACACGGCTGCGTCCGGCGCAAGGATGTTGAACAGCTTCGCGACGATCGTGCACACGCCGCGAAAATGCCCAGGGCGCGATTTGCCTTCCAGCGTGCGAGAAAGCGTTGTCTCCTCCACGAAGGTCGAACGATCGCGGAGATAGACCTCGTCGACTGACGGACGAAATAAAACATCGACGCCAGCACCCCGGCAAAATCCCTCGTCCGCCTTCTCTGGTCGGGGATACCGCTCGTAATCACTTCCCGGTTCAAACTGGAGCGGGTTCACAAAGACACTGACTGCGACCTCGCCATCTTTTCCGGCTACCTCGCGCGCAACCCGAATCAACTCGCCGTGCGCCTTGTGGAGCGCTCCCATGGTAGGCACGAGCACGCGCGGTTTCCGATGCAGCCGCGCCTGCATCTCGGCAATTGTGGTCAGAATTTTCACACCGCCAGCTTTATCCTCCTGCGCCCGGTGCGCGAATCACTAAATGCAATCAGGACGCGACGGTGGAATAGCAATCACAAGACCAGCGAGTAAGAAAGTGATCGCGGCAGAGAATAAACAGTAGCGACAATAGGCGTGCAACACGAAGGCCTGCACATAGAGCAGCCAAAGAGTGACTAGAAACATCGCGGCAACGAGCAGTGCAAGAAGGGCTCCCGCACGCTTGTATGCGAAGGCCGCGAACGTCGCCAGGCTAAAGACGCCGAAGTATGCCAGGGAGCCGAACGCTGCCAGCGGTATTCCAGCGACCCTCGCGTACGCGCTGCCCAGCACCCGGAAACAATCCGGCGATCCTCCGCAAGTGAGCGTCTCTCCAGTCAGCGCCTGCACCGTCAGGTAAGTCGCATCTGCCAGCCCAGCTAATGAAACGATCGCCGCGATCGTGTAAAGCGCCACTCGAACTCGCGAAACGGTCATGCTTTTGATGACTTTTGTTTGAGGGCGGCATCAATCTTTGCGCGCAAACCATTGGGCGTCTTCTCGTTTGGGGCCACCTCTTGATTATTGATAAAGACTGTCGGTGTGCTCCTCACTCCGAGCGAATCGGCGCGCTCCTGATCGGACTCGATGCGCTGTCGGGCTTTCTCGCTGGCTATGTCTTTTTTGAACTGGTTGAGATTGAGTCCAAGCATTCCGGCATACGAATCGAACAGCTCACGCGCGTTATCAGCCTTGCTCCAAACAGCCTGTTCTCGATACAACACGTCGTGCATCTCCCAGTAACGGCCTTGTAAACCGGCTGCTTCGGCGGCCAGCGCAGCTTCGCGAGCGTACTTGTGAACCGGGAGCGGAAGATTGCGAAAAACGAGCTTCAAATTCGGATGGTACTCCTTCACAAGCTGGTCAATGAAAACGGCGGCATTGCTGCAAGGCGGGCACTGGAAATCCCCAAATTCTTCCAGTGTCACCGGAGCGTCCGGGTTGCCGCGAATATGAATCGATTCGGCCGTGCCTTTGCCAGACACCGCTTTGTCTGGGCGAATAGTAAGGAGATGCGGCCGCTTCGCCCGATAAAGCATCGCCCCGCTCCCGAGAGTGGCCAATGCGACCGCACCAACAATGATAAAAGGCAAATAGCGTTTCATATAACGACGCGAGCGCGAGAAGCTTCAGTGCAAGAGAAAAATCGTCAAATTTTCGTGACGCTTAACGCGTTAACGTCAGTCGCCGACGTACCAAATCAGATCGCCGCGCGTTTCTCGGCGACATCTCACCGTGCTTATTCTTCAAGCACGCTCTCACGCTGCGCGGCTCTCTCGCTTGCCGTCATACCACATCTCCAATTTTGCACGGGAGCGAGCCGCGCGCGGGCCCCTGACTACAACCGCAAAAAAGTTGCCCAGAATTTGTCTCGCCGAATACATGCGCAATTTCCGTCCCGACGTGATAATAGGTTCCCGCAGCACTTTAAAGCGGCCTAGTCTTCTCAACGCCAGACTGAAGAAAACTTCTTCGCCAACGAAATACCCTTCATCGAATCCGCCAATCGCATCGAAATTCCGCCGGCTGGTGAAGAGAAACGCGCCCGCGCCAAGATTGAGACCGAAATACAAAGTGCAAAACGTGCGAATTAAAACGCGGCCCCATAGTGGGATACATCCATCGATCGTCACCCGAGCGCTGCCACCGGTGCAACCGGCATCCAAGGCAGCAACGGCTTCTGTGATGTGTGTCCCGTTGATTCGCGTGTCGGCATCGACAAAGAACAGATATTGGCCCTGCGAAGCGCGCGCACCAGCATTGCGCGCCGCGGCGATCTGGCGTCGGTCAATCGACACAACTTTGGCGCCTGCCCGCCCTGCAATCTCCGGCGTTGCATCAGTTGACGCATCATCGACCACGATGATTTCGCACGGCTGAATCGTGCGGGATGCTGCAGCGTGAACCGCCTCGAGCGTCGATGCCAGTTCCAGCTCTTCGTTGTAAGCGGGAACGATAAACGAAATCATCATGTAGCTGTAGAGGCGCGTGTCCTCACGCGCAACTCATGTGTCGCTGGCCGAGCGCCGCCACCGCGATCCGGGGAGCGCACGCGATCCCGGTTACTTCGTTCTCGCGTAAAGAAGCGAATCGAGCACTTGTCCATCTTTGACCACGTTCTTTCGCAAGCGTCCTTCCAAAATGAAGCCGCTCTTTTCCAAAACCCGCGCGGAAGCGGGATTAGTTGCGTAAGGTTCGGCGTAAATGCGGTGCAGATCAAAGTTCGCAAAACAATAATCAGTAAACGCCGGCACAGCTTCGCCGGTGATGCCGTGTCCCCAGAAATCTTCACTGAGCCAATACCCAAGCTCCGCGCGGTAGCGATGAACGTCTTCACCCATACGAATGCCGATCCCGCCGACGGCCGCGCCACCGATGTCGATGCAAAAGCTGGTGGCTGGCTGGGCGTTCACGGCGCGCTGTAAGAATTCATTAGCGTCGTTGATCGTGTAGGGATGCGGAAATAGATCGCGCAGACCAAGCCAGACCTTGCGATTGTTTGCGTTCTTCGCCAGGGACGCCGCGTCGTCGGCGCGCCAGTGGCGAATCGTGCAGCGCTCCAGCTTCAGCGGCATTTTCACGGCGTCTCTCCGAATTTCACCCCAGCTTTTTGCACTTCGCGATAAGGCAACAACCAGATCAGCGATTCATCGTGAAGATCTACAACTTGAATGCGGTTGCCCCAGGGATCGCGAAAGTCGCACCGGAACGGCGGTTCGAGTTTTAATTTGTATTTACCAGTGAGTTTTTTGCGCACCTCGGCCAATTGCTGTTCGTCGCGCACCATGATCCCGAAATGACGAACGTTGGCAGGTTGGACTTTTTCCACCTCGAAAATCGCGAGAAACTGATGTTCGCCCAGTTTGAAAAACGCGTCGCCCTCGCCTCTGTCCAGCTTCTCGAGATTGAAAACGTCCTGGTAAAACGCGACCGCCTTTTTGATGTCGTCCACTTCGATGGCGACATGATTACATCCGTAAACTTGCACGCCCATTCGACAAGTTTAGCCTGCATCGAAGAATTTTGTAGGGCTTTCCGTGAAACGCCACAAACGAAGATTGGCGTCTGTCACAGACGCCCTCCATCCGCAGTTAAAAGCAGCTGCGGAAGCGATTGATTTTCTCACGCCCGCGACGCGCGGGCTCACCTTGCAATACGGCATTTTCATTCGATTGGACTGCTGGCGGGACCGCGCGTTGATCGCGCACGAACTTGTCCACACGGCTCAGTACGAACGGCTCGGCGGCATTCTTCCTTTCCTGCGCCAGTATCTTTTCGAATGCGTTACCATCGGCTATCCAGAAGCACCCATGGAACAGGAAGCAATCGCGGTTGCGGCGCGAGTGTGCGCCTTCACGGAGTGATTCGATGAATGTGTTCGCTCTCTACTTTGTTTTGTGGCCGACCATTTCGCCTCGAAACGTGCGGGAATCGACGCGGGTGAGACTTTTTTCCATTGCACGTGCGAGCAATGAAATATGCGGGATTTCGCAGAGATATTCAGCGATGAACCAGACAGGTTTGTCGGTTGTCATCCAGTCGAGATGATCGAACCGCGCTAGGTTCACCGAGCGCGAATACCGCCGCAGGGTGCGTTCGCCGCGCAGGTTGAAGTAAATATTGAAGTAACTCATGGCCAGCTCGCGCAAGCCGCGGTAAACCGGCTCGCGATAACGGCACCCGGTGAAATTCGATTTCGCCACCGCGCCCCAATGCCCGCGCACTTTGAAAATCGCGACGACATGATCGGTGTCCTGTTCCGCTTCTAAATCGAAGATCAACGGCGGAAATCCGAGCACGCGGAGTGCGGCCGCGCCAAAAATTCCGCCCTCGAGACATGACGCGGTGCGATCGTGCAGGACTTTTTTCGGCGATCGCGCGGTGAAACTCAGGTTGTAAGGCAGATCGTCGAGAAATTTCTGGACGCCAGCCGGCGTTTTCAAAGCGCGCAACTGGCGCAACTCCGATGACGTGAAACCGAAACTCCGTTTGCTCATTATCGATGGTGGTTTGCGGTGCCGAAAGGTCTTTGAAAGAGTCGCCATTAACTTCGCGGGACTACTGCGAAATAAAAATACCACCGGCGCTCGGGGTTTTGCTACTTCTGATCGGAAACTCGGTGGAAAATTCCTTCGCCTCGCACGTTAAGATTTTCCACGACGACCTGTACGGCTTTGCCATCTGAGCCGACAGTAAAGGTGATTCCACTTCTGCCGACGGCGTTTTCGCCCTCCGTTTCGTAAGTAAACGTATCCCGGTCATAGTGCTTCATCGGGAACGTCTTGTTTTTCGGACCCTGCACGATTGCTAATCCGCGATCCTTCTCGACGATGACGATGTCGCTGAAGAAATCGTTCGTATATCGTCCAACATAGGCATTATTTTTCAGTGCGGGCGCGGGCGATGCTGGTGGTTTGGAGTAATCGAAGCCAAGCACGGTACCGATCGCTGCCGGATTTGAATATACCTGTTTAAAAAGCGCAAACCAATCTTGGGTGGATTTGCCGTACAGAGCGATATCCAAAAACGTCGTCCCCAGTGCTTCCGCTATGCCAAGCGGATACGCATTAGTGAGAACAACGATGCCCAGTTGCTCGCCTGGTACGAGATTGACATAAGTCGCAGCGCCCTGTCCAAACGCGCCGGAGTGATTTAAGCGTAGCCGACCCTCTGGGTCGTAGCTAACATTCCATCCCAAGCCATAGAAAGTCGGCAGTTGCGTGAACGGATTAAAGCCGGTGTGCATGTGCGGGTGATGCGTTTCGACCAGCGCTTTTTCATTGACTATCTGTTTGCCTTCAAATTTGCCGTTGGCGAGCTGCAACCGCATCCATTTCGCCAAGTCATTAACCGACGAACTCACCCCGCCCGTTGGCGATTGCGCATCTGGGTCGCGCTTAAACTTTTGCACCCATTTGCCATCTACCAGCACATGCCCCAATGCCTTGTTCCTCCTCGCCATGAAATCCGTATAACGCGAGCTCGTCGAATTCATCCCAAGCGGGTTGTATAATTTCTGTTTCGACGCTTCTTCCCATTCAAGCCCGTACGCTTTCGCTGCCGCGATGCCACCTTCAGTCATTCCAAAATTCGTGTACGCATAATGCGATCGAAAACTGCTCCCGGGATGTTGATAGCGCAGGCGATATAAAATTTCCGCACGCGTGAAACCCAGATCTTCGAGTAAATCGCCCGCGTGTTCTGGCAAGCCGCTGCGGTGCGCATACATGTCACGGATCGTGATTTCGCGCGTGACCCACGGATCGAACATTGCGAATGTCGGATCGAGGACGCTGAGTTTGGAATCCCAGGTGATTTTGCCTGCCCCGATCAGCTCGGCAACGATCGTCGAGCCAACCGGTTTGGATAGCGACGCGAGTTGAAACACGGTGTCCGCGTCAACTGGCGCCTTCGTGTTCACGTCGCGAACGCCAAATCCTTTCGCGTACACCGCCTTGTCTTGAAACACGACAGCGATGGCTAGCCCCGGCAGCGCATTTTCTTGAATTTGTTTCTGCGCGAGTCTTTCGACTTCCTGAATGGCGTGAGTCACTTGGTCCGAAGTGACATGAGATTTTTCCTGCGCAGTTACGCAAAACGGCGCCAACAGAATCAGCGACAGGCTTTCGGTGAAAACAATTGAACGAGTGATTTGCATATTGCGGCATCCTTCGCGCTCTTTCTCTTACTCCTATTTCTTACTCGCACTGTTGTTCTCGAGAACGTGTTAAAGAAGGAGCACGAGCAAGAGCACGAATAAAGTAAGAAGACAACCGGCGACGTAGACTCACAACCCCACCGGGTGCCTTGCTTGAAAACCGTGCGGCGGACGATCGGTAGTTTGCCAACGCGGCGACCAGCGTCCGGTATAATTATCGTAGGGCGTGGTGTAAAGCCGTAGCCCGGCGATAATGGCAAATGTGTGGCCATGGCACGCGTAAATGGTGATCCATTTGCCGCGCCCATGTTCGCCGTAGCGCCGGAAGTCGGTCGAGCTCAGCGGCGAACTGATCAAGCCTGCCGCACCCAGCGCATAGGAAATCGTTCCCGAGCAATCGTAGCCCACGTCATCAAACGAGTGGTGGCCGCCGCCGTAGCGGTACGGTTTCGAGCAAAGCTGATTTCCAGCCCAGATCGCCAGCTTCACGGCCGGCGGCGCCTTTTTCGGCGCAGCTGCTTGGCCGGCCGAGTAAATCCGCGCTTTTTTGTCGCGAATAACTGGGCCCGAGTCAGGAAAGTAATTGCCGATTACCGATGGAACAATTAGCGCAAGGAGACCTGCGCCTAGGAAAATTTTAGCATGAACCGGATAGATAAATTCCTCCGGGGCTCTCTTTTAGATCAAAAAGGCAGCCGATGGAAATAAAAAATCAGGATTTTTTCCAAGTTGTGGTAAGGCGCTACCGCCAGGCACGCTGAAAACATCGCGCTACCGTGTCGATGGGAGAACTTTTGTGGTAGACTCGCGCCATGATCCGCGCAGTCGCGTTGCCGGTCACGCTTTGGGCCGCGATAGCTACGATAGCAGCCAATGGTCAATCGCCGACCGATGAACCGGATGCGTTCGATATCGAGCCGCCGATATTAAAGCAAAATCTCTCGAATGAGCCGTTGCCCACGACAGGGACGCCTGACGCGGAAGTTGCGCGTTTGGAAAAACAATTGGAACGCGTAAAAAGAAATGCAGACGGCGCGGAACGCCTCTACAAAATTGGCGTGCTCGCAAAAGTGGAAGTGGAGCAACGTTTGTTGAAAGTGGTTCGAAGCGAATCGGATCTTGCCAATGCGCGGGTCGCACAGGCCAAAGAGGCAGTTGCCGAGCAGGAATCGCGTGTTGCATCTGGTGAAAATGCGAAGGGTGAGCTGGCGTCGGCTAAAGCAACACTGGCGCAATTAACCGAAGCCGCCCAAGTCGCCGCGGCAAAACGTGAGCGAGCGGAACTCGAATTCGCCGAAGCAAACGTGCGTCGCCAGCAAAAGCTGCTTAAGCTCGGGAGCGCACATAAATCGGATGTCGATCGCGCCGAAGAAAAACTCGCCGAGCTTAAGGCGCCGAAGAATTGAACCGATTGCAGGGCGTCTGTATCAGCCAGGGATCAATATCCCGCCGCCATTCCGTCTTTGCGCGATTCGCTGGCGCCGACATACACGCGTTGGCCGTCGTGCATTTCCACTTTGATGGCCTGGTAACCGCCGTAGCCACCCACATCGAAACGCACGTCGTGACCTTTTTTGCGCAGATCGCGCACCGTCTCGTACGGAATACCGCTCTCGACTTCAACGTATCCACCTGATCCGGTCATCTTTTCTCCGGTCGGTTCGTTGTCGCCCTCATGCTGCCAGCGCGATGCATCTCCGGCTTCCTGCACGTTCAAACCAAAATCGATCTGGTTTGTAAGCACTTGTACATGACCCTGCGGCTGCATTCCGCCGCCCATCACACCAAATGCTTCCCACGGCTTACCATCTTTCATGACGAACCCAGGTATAATGGTGTGAAACGGGCGTTTTCCCGGCGCGTAAACGTTGGCGTGCTGCGGGTCCATCGAAAAAAGTTCACCACGATCCTGAAACATGAACCCGAGTCCGGGCACTACGATCCCGCTGCCCATCCCGCGATAATTGCTTTGAATCAGCGAGACCATGTTACCTTCGTCGTCCGCCGTACACAGATAAATCGTATCGCCGCGATCGAGTGCCGGATTTCCTGGATCGACTTTTTTCGCCGCGTGACTCGGATCGATAAACTTACGACGCTCGGCCGCATATTCTTTAGAGATTAGGCTGCCTAACGGAATGTTCGTGAACGCGGGATCAGCGTAAAACTTCGCTCGATCGGCCCACGCGATTTTCTTCGCTTCGACCATCGTATGCAACGCGTCCGGCGAATTGCGTCCCATCGCGCGCAGGTCGAATCCTTCCAGAATATTCAACATCTGCAGTGTGGCGATGCCCTGCCCGTTCGGCGGCAATTCGAACACATCGTAGCCGCGATAGCTCGTGGAGACCGGTTCAACCCGTGTCGAGGTGTGTTTCTCGAAATCGATTTTGCGCAGAAAGCCGCCGTTGCCTCGCATGAAAGCGTCGATCTTGTCCGCGATTTCGCCTTTGTAAAAAGCGTCGCGACCTTTTTCACCTATCAGCCTCAAAGTTTTCGCGAGGTCTGGATTTTTGAAAATATCGCCCTTCACAGGGGTGCGGCCCTTGCCGTCGAGCGTGTAAGTTTCAAAGAATGCACCGGGTAAATCCTTGTAGAGACGTGGACCGAAAGCCCAATAATAGGCAATTAGGTCCGTGACCGGAAAGCCTTCCTCCGCATAACGAATCGCGGGCGCCAGATCGTCCGCGAACTTAAGTTTGCCAAATTTTTTATGGAGCTGCCCCCACGC
>Ga0209474_10005815_pt1 | contig 10470 bp, 8 predicted proteins | sample GraSoiAngelo_145_FD_185902 | JGI IMG/M metagenome (GOLD analysis project Ga0209474, IMG submission 185902) | Grasslands soil microbial communities from the Angelo Coastal Reserve, California, USA - 14_1009_05_20cm (SPAdes) (version 2) | ecosystem: Environmental > Terrestrial > Soil > Grasslands ... | reverse complement strand
CCCTCGTGCGGTCGTTGCGCCGCCGCTGCGTGCCACCGCACGGCGTCTTTGACCGCTTCCTGCAAGGGGATGCTCTCTGTCGGCAGCTCGGTGGCGCGGGATGAGAACGGTCTGCCGCTGCGTGTGAATGGCGTGCACATCGACATCAGCGAGATCGACATCAGCGAGATCAAGGCCGTCCAGGACTTGCGCGACGGCCTGGTCCATATGATCGTCCACGATCTGCGCTCGCCGCTGACCAGCGTGATGGGGTACCTCGATCTTCTCCGCACCATCGGCAACGCCTCGACGGACGAGTGAGCAACGTTCATCGGCACCGCATATTCCGGCGCGACGCAGATGGCCGAGAGATGATCAGCTCGCTGCTGGACATCAACCGGCTCGAGGCGGGAGAGATGCCGGTCGATCGGCAATCGGTCGATCTGTGCATCGATCACGATCGGCGTGTCGCGCGCGGACGGACGGCCGCGCGTCGACGTGGCGGACACCGGCCCGGGATTCCCGCCGATTTCATCAGCCGCGTGTTCGACAGGTTCAGCCAGGCCGGCGAGGGCCGCCCGCAAGCGCTATTCGACCGGCCTCGGCCTGGCGTTCGCAAGCTGGGCGTCGAGGCGCATGGTGGGTCGATTGGCGTTAGCAGCGAGGTCGGCGTCGGAAGTCGGTTCTGGTTCCAGCTTCCTGCCTAGCCGGGTGACACAAAGCTGCAGATACTGTTGGTTGCGAGCCCCCGCAACCAGATTTCCAGGTATCAGCTGACAAACGGCGGATAATTCCAACTCCCGATCGGCTTCGCGCCAATCCCCAATCCCCAATCCCCAATCCCCAATCCCCAACCGCTATTCGCCACCCTTCTTCGGCCGCATGTTGGCCGCGAGGATGCGCTTCCGGAGGCGGATGCTCGTCGGCGTCACCTCGACGAGCTCGTCGTCGTTGATGAACTCGATCGCCTGCTCGAGCCCGAGCTTCCGCGGCGGGATCAGACGGATCGCTTCGTCGGCGGTCGACGCGCGCATGTTCGTCTGCTTCTTCTCCTTCGTGACGTTGACGTCCATGTCGTTCGGCCGCGCGTTCTCGCCGATGATCATCCCCTCGTAGACCGGCGTCGTCGGATCGATGAAGATCTCGCCGCGCTCCTGCAGGTTGAAGATCGCGTACGACGTGGCGGCGCCCGCGCGGTCGGCGACGAGCGCGCCGTTCGCGCGCGACGGGATCGCGCCGTGCCACGGCTCCCAGCTCGCGAAGATGTGGTTCATGATCCCGGTCCCCTTGGTGTCGGTCATGAACTGCGACCGGAATCCGATCAGCCCGCGCGCGGGGATGCGGAACTCGAGCCGCACGCGCCCGCTGCCGTTGTTCACCATTTTCGTCATCACGCCCTTGCGCTCGCCGACCTGCGCGATGACGACGCCCTGGTGATCATCCGGCACGTCGATGACGAGCTCCTCGACCGGCTCGACAACCTGGCTGTTCAACTCCTTCGTCACGATGTCGGGCCGCGACACCTGCAGCTCGTAGCCTTCGCGCCGCATCATCTCGATCAGAATCGAGAGCTGCAGCTCGCCGCGGCCGACCACCTTCACCTGCTCGGGCGAATCGGTCGGCTCGAGGCGGATCGAGACGTTGCCGAGCAGCTCGCGGTCGAGCCGATCGCGCAGCTGGCGCGACGTCACGTACTGGCCGTCCCGCCCCGCCACCGGCGACGTGTTCACGCCGAAGATCATCGAGACCGTCGGCTCGTCGATCGCGATCGGCGGGATCGCGACCTGGTGCTCCATGTCGGTGATCGTCTCGCCGATCGTGATGTCTTCGATGCCCGCGAGGCAGACGATGTCGCCCGCCGCCGCCTCCTGGATGTCGATGCGCTTCAGGCCCTCGAAGGCGTACAGCTTCGTCACCTTCGTCTCCTGCACCGCCGCGTCCAGCTTCACGACCGCCACCGGATCGCCGATCTTCACGCGTCCGTTGAAGATCCGGCCGATCGCGATGCGGCCGACGTAATCGCTGGAATCGAGATTGGCGACCAGCAGCTGCAGCGGCGCGTCGGGGTTGCCGCGCGGCGGCGGCACGTGCTCGACGACCGCGTCGAACAGCGGCCGCAAATCCTCGCCGGACCCGTTCGGATCGCGCGTCGCCGTGCCGACCCGGGCGTTCGTGTACAGCACGGGGAACTCGAGCTGCTCCTCCGCCGCGTCCAGATCGATGAACAGGTCGTAGATCTCGTTCAGCACTTCGGCGGCGCGCGCGTCGGGCCGATCGATCTTGTTGATGACGACAATCGGCGTCAGACGCCGCTCGAGCGCCTTGCGCAGCACGAACCGCGTCTGCGGCAGCGGCCCCTCCGACGCGTCCACGAGCAGCATCACGCCGTCCACCATCGACAGCGTCCGCTCCACCTCGCCCCCGAAGTCGGCGTGCCCGGGGGTGTCGACGATGTTGATCAGGATGTCGTTGTAATGGACGGCGGTGTTCTTCGCGAGGATCGTGATGCCGCGCTCACGCTCGAGCTCGTTGCTGTCCATCGCGCGCTCGACCACCCGCTCGTTCGCCCGGAACGTGCCGCTCTGGTACAGGAGCGCGTCGACGAGCGTCGTCTTGCCGTGATCGACGTGCGCGATGATGGCGACGTTGCGCCGGAGGGCGTTCGCGACCCCGTTGCGGGCGGCGGCGGCCGCCGCGCGTTCAACCGACGATGGCATCCCCCCAGTGTAGCGCACACGCGAGGGACGACCTACAAGGAGAACACGCGCTCTGCGCTGCAGGTCGTGATCAGCGGAGGCGCGACAGGATTTCCTTCGCGCGCTGGCCGAACTGTTCGTCGTCGACGACCTTCTCGGCGTACTGCTGCGCGTCGGCCTTGCGCGACAGGTTGAAGCAGGCGACGGCGATGTCGTACCACGACGTCGCCATCTGGCGGCGGCCCTTCGCGATGTACTGCTGCCGCCGCGCGATCTTCGCCGCCTTGCGCGCCGGCGGATCGTCGGACGCTTCGATCGACGCGATCTCGCGCTGGTAGGCGCTCTCGTTCGCCTCCAGGCATCGCGCGGCGCCGATCAGCACGTCGGCCGTCGGCTGCCAGTCGCGCAGCTCCGCGTCGACGACGCCGAGGTAGAAGGCGGTCTCGCAATCGTTGCCGTTGCGCGTGTGCGCGAGCGTGAACTTCGTGCGCGACAGCTCGAGATCGTGGCGGCGGTACGCGATGAGGCCCGCGAGCTTCGGCACGTCGGCGTTGATCAGCAGCTTCGCGGCCTCCTCGACGTCGACCCACGCATCGTCGTTGCGATCGAGCTCCGACTCGTTCAACGCGCGCCAGTAGCGCGCGTCGCCGACGAACCAGCGCTCGGCCATCAGACGGTCGGCGGCCTCGATGGCGTCCACGCTGCGCCCCAGATACGTGAGCGCGCGGATGCGGCCGAGCATCGCGTCGACGGCGTGCGGTTCGAGCTCCAGCGTGCGATCGTAGAAGGCGAGCGAGCGCTGGAATTCCTCGGAGGTCATCGCGACGTTCGCGATCGACTGCGTGACGGTCGGCCACTGCTGGCGCCACGCGTACGCCTCCTCGAATCGCTTGTCGGCTTCGTCCAGCTTCGTGTCGGCGACGGCGGCGAGGCCGAGCCAGTAGTTGACTTCCTTGAAGCGCGCGTTCGCGGCCGCGAGCGCGCCCAGTCGGTCCGGCGCGATCCGCCGGCACGTGGCGCGTTTCAACGCGATGAGCGGCGTGTCACGAAACGGCGCGGCCGGCTCGAAGACCTCTTCGATCGTGAGGTCGCGCATCTCGGTGGCGCCGCAGGCCAGCGACAGCCAGGCGTACGCGCCGAGCTCGTCGAGCGAGGCCGCCTCGCGCAGTCGCGCGCGCCACGCGTCGAAGTTCAGACGCAGCTGACGCTGGCGCTCGAGGTCCAGATCGCTCGTCGGCGTCCGCATCACGCCGCCGCCGGTCGCCGGCAGCACGTCGACCACGTCGAGCACCGTTGCCATCCACGCCGGCACGCTCGATCCGCTCGAGACGAGCGAACGCGCGCGCTGCAGGTAGCCATCGTCGATCATGCCCAGCTCGCGCTGGCGCCGCGCGACCAGCGCGGCGGCGCGAACCGCGCCGGTCGTCGCCGCGTCGCGCGCGTACGGGAACGCGCGCAGCAGGTCGTATTCGCCGTACGCGTCGATCAGGCACTCGAGGCATCCCTCGCGGACGAGGGCGTCCGCCGACGACAGCCGTTGTGCAGGCGTGGGTGCCGGCGCAGCCACCGGCGCCGGCGGCCTGTGAGCGCCGCAGGCGCCGCCGACGGCGACAAGGACACAAAGGAAAAGAACAGAGGGCACAGAGGCGCACACAGAGGCGAGGACGCGGGCGCACGCGCAGGACCGCACGGAGAAGGCTCGCCCGCCCGCTCGGACCGGCTCTTCGTTATGCATCAGCGCTTTCAGTCGCCATCGTGGGATGCCGTGCTCTTAGACACCGATTCGCCGATCGAGGCGGATGCGATTCGGCGTCAGAAAAGCGGCCGCCCGGTTGCGAACAGAGAAAGTCCCAACGTATAGATGAGCGCGAACGCGATTAGTAGGGCGTTCGAGAGCCGCCGCGATCTGATCGAGGCGAGCCATATAAACGCCGGGAAGAGTACTGAGCAGTATCGGCCCAGCCCCTCGAAGGCGCCCGACGACAGCGGCACGTACAGGTTCAGCGCCATGAACAGGCCGTAGGCCGCGCCGAACCGGCGCCAGACGAACGGCGTCGCCGCCACGAAGAGCAGCGCGACGACGCCGTAGAGCGTGTCGTACACCGCCATCGGATCGGTCGTCAGGTAGACGTACGGTCGCGTCACCAGCGCGCGCACCAGCGCGGCCGGCGCGCCCCAGGGCGAACCACCGGGATGATAGCCGGCGCCCCAGCGCGTGAGCGCCTTCGCCCACAGGAACGGGTCTCCGCTTTCCCGATACACGAACGCGCAATACGCGGCGAACCCTCCCGCCGCCGCGAGCAGCGCGACTGCAGCCGCGGCCCGTTCACGCGCCGGCGGCCGCGCGGCCGGCGCGACGCCGTCGGCTGGCGCCGCGCGGCCGACCGATCGCCAGACGATCCACGCGAGCGACGGCAACATCAGAATGCCGGTGACGCGCGTCGCCGTCGCCACCGCGCCGCACACGCCGCCCATCGCCCATCGCCGCGTGCGAAACGCGTAGAACGCGAGCACCGTGAACAGCAGAAACGTGCTCTCCGTGTAGACGGCGCCGAAGAAAAACGCGAACGGGAAGATCGCCGTGAGCAGCGCCGCGCGCTCGGCCCGCGGCGGCGGCAGATCGAGCGCCGCGAGGCGCGAGAGCGCGACCATCGCCAGCGCGAAGGACAGCCACGAGACGATCACGCCGCCGAGATAGAAGTCGCCCGGCGAGCGGCCGAGGATCCGGCCGACGTACCGCATCAAGAGCGGATACACCGGCGCGAACGCGATGTTGCTGCGGCCGCCCGCCATCGCGCCCGACATGTCGTAGCCTCTGCGCGCGATGTCGAGATACCACCCGCTGTCGTGCCGCACCATCGCGTCCCAGAACGGGCTCGGCGGTCCCCAGAAGGTCGATTCGGACGGGACGGAGTGGTCGAGCGGGAACGCGAGCACGGCGAACAGCGCGACGATCGCCGACAGCGCGCGGAACGCCAGCGCGCAGACGAGCAATGCGGATTGCGGATTGCGGATTGCGGATTGATCGAGGATTGCGGATGGCCGACTGCGGATTGATTGTGGATTGCGGATTGGGGATTCGGGACGCGATTGCCGGGCTCCAATCCACAATCCAGAATCCACAATCCTCCGCGATCCGCAATCCGCAATCCGCAATGACAGCGTTAGAATACCTTATGCCTCTTTTCGAATACGAATGCCGCGGATGCGGCAAGCAGTTCGAGTTCCTGGTGCGCGGCAGCGAGACGCCGGCGTGCCCCGGCTGCCACGGCGTCGATCTCCAGAAGCTGCTCTCCGTGTTTGCCGCGCAGTCCGACAGCCCGGCCAAGTCCTTCAAGTCGATGCCGCAGGCGCCGTGCGGGAGCTGCGGCGATCCCCGCGGCCCTGGCGCCTGCAGCGTGAACTGACGCCGCAAAACTGTCGCGGGCTCCGGTAGCGCAGGCGCTACCGGAATTCGTCGTCACGCCGTAACGACCGTGATCACGAATTCCAAATTCCAAATTCCTACTTTCGTGGCTCCCTCACCATTCGTCCGCGCGTTCCGCCACCGCAACTACCGGCTGTTCTTCGGCGGCCAGCTCGTCTCGCTCACCGGCACGTGGATGCAGTCGGTGGCGGAATCGTGGCTCGTGTTCCGCCTCACGGGATCGTCGGCGCTGCTCGGCGTCTCCTCGTTCGCGAGCCTCGCGCCCGTCTTCCTCTTCGCCACCGTCGGCGGCACGGTGGCCGATCGCGTCAACCGTCACCGCATCATCGTCGCGACGCAGAGCGCGTCGATGGTGCTGCCGCTCGTGCTCGCCGCGCTCACGCTCACGCACACCGTGCGCGTGTGGCACGTCTTCGTCCTCGCGGGCATCCTCGGCGTCGTCAACGCGTTCGACATCCCGGCGCGGCAGTCGTTCCTCGTCGAGATGGTCGGGCGCGAGGATCTGATGAACGCGATCGCGCTCAACTCGTCGATGGTGAACGGCGCGCGCGTCGTCGGGCCGGCGATCGCCGGGCTGCTCGTCGCGGCCGTGGGCGAGGGCTGGTGCTTTCTGCTGAACGGCCTCAGCTACATCGCCGTGATCGCGGGGCTGCTGATGATGGACGTCGCGCCGCGGCCGCGGCGGGCGGCCGATCGATCGGCGCTGCGGGACACCGTCGAGGGCTTCCGCTTCGTCGCGCGCACGGCGCCGGTTCGCGCGCTCCTGGTGCTGCTCGGCGTTATCAGCTTCTCGGGGATGCCGTACTCCGTCCTCATGCCGGTGTTCGCCGAGTCGGTGCTCCACGGCGGGCCGCGCGGACTCGGGCTGCTGATGGGCGCCGCCGGCCTCGGCGCGCTCGGGGGCGCGCTGTCGCTCGTCCGTCGGAGCGGCGTGCGCGGGCTGGGGCGATGGGTGGCGGCCGCCTCGGCGTCGTTCGGCGCGGCGCTGATCGCGTTCTCGCTCTCGCGCGCGTTCTGGCTGTCGGCGCTGCTGCTGATTCCGGTCGGCGCCGCGATGATGGTGGAGATGGCCTCGTCGAATACGCTCATTCAGGCGATGGTGCCGAACGAGCTGCGCGGCCGCGTGATGGCCGTCTACTCGATGATGTTCATGGGGATGGCGCCGTTCGGCGCGCTCTTCGCGGGGTGGATCGCCGGGCGCGTCGGCGCGCCCCGCACGGTCGCCTTCGGCGGCGTCGTGTGCCTCGTGGCGGCCGGCGTGTTCGCGCTGCGGCTGCCGGTGCTGCGCCACGAGGGGCGGCGGCTGATCGTCGCGCAGGAGGTGGCGGGCGGCGATCCGGCCGTGGAGATCACCGTTCCACGAGAGCCAGCGGTCGAATAGGCGATCCGGTCGCGCCGCGGAATTTCAGCGGAACGCCGACGAAGCAGAACTCGGCGTGGCCGGCCGCGGCGAGCGCGTCGAGATCCAGGTTCTCGATGATGTGAATGCCGTGCGTGACGAGCAGGTGGGCGTGGCCGAACAGCAGCATGTTCGTGTCCGGATCGCGCTCCTGCATGCAGTCCCACGCCATGTTGTCGGCGCCGACCGCGCGCACCTTGCGGTCGGCCGCCCAGATGTTCCCCGACTTCGAGACGCCCGCGGCTGCCAGATACCGATCTTCGTCAGCCCAGCGCGACGCGAAGCCGGTGCGGACGAGCAGCACGTCGCCCGGCTGCACGCTGACGCCAGCGTCGCGCGCGCAGCCGGCGAGATCGTCGGCGGTGATCGCGTAGTGCTCCGGCAGCGCGTCGGCCTTCTTCCAGCGCGCGACGTCGAGCAGGACGCCGCGCGCGAGCAGCGGCGCGATCGTCTCCGCGCCGTACTCGGTGTAACCGTCGGCGCGCTCGGTGCGATCGACGCGGACGCCGCGATAGAACTGCAGATCGCACGCCTGATGGCACAGCGCGTCGATGTGCGTGCCGCTGTGCTCCATCATCGTGAGGATGCCCGACGATCCCGACCGCGGCCCGTGCTTCTCGGGGCGGTAGGTGTCGCGGTGGCGCCGGTGCAGGCCGTAGTGGTAGCCCGGCTTGTGCGCCGGATGGATCGGCATCCCCGCAAACCGGGGCTGCTCGAGATCGAACACGTGTGAGCGGAGCAGGCGCTCCCAGAGCGGCGTCGCCATTCGACCGTTCGCGGCGGCGTCCACTAGCGCGGCAGCTTGCGCGCGAGGTTCGCGGCCTGATACGCGAAGGTCGCCATCACGATCGCCGCCTCGCGCGTGTTGTCGAGATCGACCCGCTCCACCGTGTCCATGTTCGTGTGGTGCGTGCGGATGTCGTAGTTGCCGTAGTCCTGGATCGGGTTGAAGCCGGGCACGCCGGCGTCGATGAAGCTGAGATGATCGGTCGACCCGACCGGCTCGATGATGTTGCGCCGCGCGCCGATCGGCTTGAGCGGCTCGAGCCAGCTGTCGAAGATCGGCCGCACTTCTTCTTTGTTCTGCAGGTACCAGCCGTAGATGGCGCCGGTGCCGTTGTCGATGTTGAAGTAGACGTCGAACTTCTCGCGCGCCGCCCTGTTCGCGTCGCCGGCGAGGTGCTCGGCGACCCACGCCTTCGAGCCGAGGAGGCCCTGCTCCTCGCCGCCCCACAGCGCCACGCGGATCGTGCGGCGCGGCCGCGCGTCGATTGCCTTCAGGATCCGCATCGCCTCCATCACCGTCGTCGCGCCGTCGGCGTTGTCGCTGGCGCCGACACCGGTGTGCCACGAGTCGAGATGGCCGCCGATCATGACGACCTCGTCGCGGAGCGCCGGATCGCTGCCCGGCAGCTCGGCGACGACGTTGTAGGCGTTGCCGCCGTCCTCGTCGTAGAACTGCGACTGGACGTTCACGCGCAGCTTCACGGGGATGTTGCGCTCGAGATACCGGAGGATCATGTTGTACTGCTCGCCGGCAATCGTCATCGACGGCACCGCGCCGGGGCCGCCGTCGCGGCCGGTGACGAATACCGTCCCGTGCTCGCCCGCGCTCGGCCTGACGAGCACGCCGGCGCCGGCGGCCTTGAACGCGGCGGCCATGCGCTGCCCGCGCTGCTGCGGCGTCTCTTCGCCCGGCGCCGGCCGCCGCGCGCCAACGCTCGTCGCGTAGGCCGCCGACATCGGCTCGTAGTGCTCGTCGCTCGGCTGCGGGCGATCCTTGCGGATGAAGGCCGTCATCATCGGCTGCGTCAGGACGATCGCGCCCTTGATCGACGCGGCCATCGACGCGATCTCTTCAGGTGATTTGCCGGCGGCGAGGACCGGCGACGCGGCGATCTCGCCGGCGGTCGGCGCGGACCAGCCATCCGCGTACGCGATGAGCGGCAGGTAGCGCGGCTCGATCATCTCGAAGGTGAGCTTCTTCAGCTCCCAGCCGCGGCCGAACTTCCACGGCTCGAGGTGCGCGTTGCTCAACCCGTAGGACGCGAGCCGGTCGCGCGTCCACTGCGCCGCGCGCTTGTGCGCCGGCGACGCCGTGAGGCGCGGGCCGATGTCGATCGTGAGGTAGTCGAACACCGGCCGCACCTGCGAGCGCTCGAGGCCTTCGGTGCGAATCTTCGTCAGCATCTCGCGATCCGGCGTCGGCTGTGCGCTGAGTGTTGCGACGGCGAAACAAACACCGAGGGTGATCTTCGTCATGGCTGATGGCAAATGGCTGATGGCAAATGCCTGATGGCAAATGGCTGATGGCAAATGGCTGATGGCAAATGGCTGATGGCAAATGGCTCAATCGGTGACAGCTTTCGACGCTGCAGATTCTGCCATCTTTTCGCCTTCAAACCGCGGAAGTCGAATGTTTCCGCTTGGCCCTGATCTTGATCGTCGGTCGACCATGCCTTCACGCATCATCGCGGAGCGGTCATTCGATTTCGCGATTCGGATCATCAAACTCTGTCGGAGGCTCTGGGCTGGCGACCTCGCGGCGCGCAAGGTGGCCGATCAGCTCTTCGACAGCGGCACGTCGATCGGCGCGAACGCGTCCGAGTCGCAGGGTGGCCAAACGAAGCCAGACTTCATAGCACGGCTGTCCGTCTCGCGGAAAGAGAGCTGGGAAACGATCTACTGGCTGCGCCTCGCGATTGCGTCGTCGATTGTGTCGAAGGAGGAGGTCGCCTGGGAACTCGACGAGGCGCAGCAGCTGAAGGCGATGATTACACAGGCGATCAAAACAGGACAGTCATCTGACTGGCGCGGCGGGTCATAGATCATCGGCCATCGGCCATCGGCCATCGGCCATCAGCCATCGGCCATCAGCCATCAGCCATCAGCCATCAGCCATCAGCCATCAGCCATCAGCCATCAGCCATCAGCCATCAGCCATCAGCCATCAGCCATCAGCCATGACG
>Ga0209474_10005814_pt1 | contig 10470 bp, 6 predicted proteins | sample GraSoiAngelo_145_FD_185902 | JGI IMG/M metagenome (GOLD analysis project Ga0209474, IMG submission 185902) | Grasslands soil microbial communities from the Angelo Coastal Reserve, California, USA - 14_1009_05_20cm (SPAdes) (version 2) | ecosystem: Environmental > Terrestrial > Soil > Grasslands ... | reverse complement strand
ATGCCATAGCCCATGTGCTCGGACTCGTTCCACGCCGCACCGATGCCGAGCATGGCCCGGCCCTTCGAGATGACGTCGAGAGTCGTCACCTGCTTGGCCAGCAATGCTGGGTTGCGGTAGGTGACCCCGGTGACCAGCGTCGACAACCTCACCTTGCTGGTATGGGCCGCAATCGCCCCCAGCGTCGTGTACGCCTCGAGCATCGGATCGGTCTCCGGACCCATGCCGCCGATCTGATAGAAGTGGTCCATCACCGTCACCAGGCCGAAGCCGGCAGCCTCAGCAGCGCGGGCGCTCTCGACCACGCGATCGAACAGGGCGGCGCCCGTGGCCCCTGGGAACGTGTAGTTCGGCATATGAAATCCGAATAGCAAGCCCACATCAACTACAAGCTGCCGGCCGCGACGGTCATTCCCGAGCGCCACTGAGATATAGATTGCTTCTATGGATGAGGCCCACAGCGGGCGGCTCAACTCGATTCAGCTCGTGCAGGTCGAGGGCTTTCTCGAGGTGGCCAGGCTCGGCAGCGTGAGCCGCGCCGCCGAAGCGCTCTTCATCACGCAGCCAACGCTGACCGCCCGCCTCCACAGTCTCGAACGAGAGCTGGGGGCCAAGCTCTTCCAGCGCACTCCTCGAGGAATGCGGCTCACCGAGGCGGGCCGTGCCTGGGTGCCCTTTGCCGAGCGCGCCCTCCGCGCTCTTGTCGACGGTCGCGACGCCCTCGAGCAGACGATGTCAGCGTCGGCTGGGCATCTGATGATCGCAAGCGCACCCGCTGTCAGCACTTACCTGCTGCCCAGCCTGCTCGAGAGGTTTGTCGCCGCTCATCCCCGGGTCGAGGTCTCGGTGCGCACAGGCCACTCGGAGGACATCGTCGCACTCGTCCTGCGCGATGAGGTCCAGGTCGGCCTCGGGCGGGTCATCCATCACCCCGACCTGGAGCTGCGGCCATTCCACAAAGAGGAGCTCGTGCTGGTCTGCGCCCCGGACCACCCCTTTGCCAGGCGGCGCCACGTGACCATGGGCGACGTGACTGGAGAGAAGCTCATCATGTTCGACCGCACGTCGAGCTACTACGACATCACCCACGCTGCTTTCCTGTCGGCGCGCGTTCGCCTGCGCCGTTTCATGGAGCTCGACTCCATCGAGGCTGCCAAGAAGATGGTTGAGCGGAGCCTCGGCGTCGCGCTGCTGCCACGCACCGCGGTCGCGCGCGAGGTCGAGGCTGGAACACTGCGACGGGTGACCTTGCGCGGCGCGCCCCCGATGCACAACTCCATCGCGGCCTTCAGGCGGCGTGACGCGGGCAAGCCGGAAGGTGTGGAGGCGGCTTTCCTGGCCCTGCTGGGAGGCAAGGATGTCGCTTAGTCGATATAGATGGCACCTATCGCAATAATCAAATCAATTGATTTGACTGATGCCGGCCCTCGACCGTAGTGTCGGCGGCATGGACGCACAGGACACCCAGGAGGTCCAGGCCTCGGGCGAGCCGTCTGCTCACGAGTGCGAGTGCCCGGAACCCTGCAACTGCGATCACGACAACGAGTAGAACCCTGACGCCTCGGCGTTAGCAATCTGAGTTCGGAGGGCTCTTTGATGGAACTTGTCCAGTCGCCCCTCCTGCCGGGGGGGTTCAAGGTCCCGGCGTCACGTAACGAGGATCCCAGCCAGCGGCTGCGGAAGCTGCTCGCCACGAAGCCCTACGTGTTCGGCCCCGGTGTTTACGACCCGTTCGGAGCCGAGCTCGTGATGTACCACGGCTTCGACGCCGTCTACTTCAGCGGCTATTCCTTTGCCATCGGTCACCTCGGCACCACCGACATGGACCTTTACTCGTCAGTCGAGATCGCCGACGGCGCGCGGCGGACCGTGAGCGCCCTGCGCAAGTTCCAGCTGACGATGGCGATGGGAGACCCCGACAAGGACGTCGCGCCCATCCACCTCGAGATTCCGCCGGTGGTGGTGGACATGGACGCGGGGTATGGAAACCTGTTCAACGTCCAGCGCACCACCGACCTTTACGTCAGGGCCGGCATCGCCGCCGCGCATCTCGAGGACCAGGTCATGCCGAAACGCTGCGGCCATATCGCCGGCAAGGCTCTCATCTCGGCCGACGAGTTCGTCGGCAAGCTGAAGATGATGCGGGCGACCGCCGACGACCTGGGTCATCCCGACTTCGTCATCATCGCCCGCACCGACGGCGTGTCGGCGACGGAGGCTCCGGAGACCAAGCGCGGCCTTCAGCTCGCCATCGACCGTGGCCTGCGGTACATGGACAGCGGAATCCCCGACTTGCTGTGGTGCGAGTTCCCGACCGCCGACCGCGGACCGACAGAGCAATTCTGTGCTGAGATCCGCAAGCGCTTTCCGAAGGCGCGCTTCGCCTTCAACTACTCGTCTTCGTTCAAGTGGCACAACGAGAAGGATCCGATCACCTGGGACGACCTCGGAGAGCTCGGTGTCGGATTCATCTTCATCACGCTGGCCCTTCAGCACGCCGCGGGCCACGGCATGTCGGTCCTGCTCAACGACTTGAAGCAGAAAAAGGAAGAGGGTTACATGGCCCTGCAGCGGAAGGAATGGGCCGACGGCGCGGACGTTCCGACACGCAGCCACCATCTCTTCACAGGTGTCCCGTACCACCAACACGTCGGGAACGAGTACGGCGCCTCGCGCCTGAACGGGCAGCTTGGCAAAGACCTGGAGGTATCCAAGGTCGTATAGAAGCGCGGGTGAGGGCTGCGGCCCTCCCCCGCGGGACCCCCTCCCGGGGTACTCCTGACCACGGTTGGGCTTCCGAAGTGAACGCTGGATGACGGCCGGAGTAAATCCGGCCTGCTGGCGACCCGTGACAAGCCGTGCTGCGACGAATCAGTCGGCCGCCGCCCGTAGACTTTTCGGGCGCGACCGATGCTGCTCTTTCCGTTCCGATACCTGTGGTGGCTCATCTCGAGCCTGCGCGCGCGGATCGGAAAGCCGCCCGACTACGTGACTTTCCTGATCGAAGAAGAGCTACCCGCCCTCCCTGATCCGCCCGGACCGTTGTGGCAGCGCTTCCTCTCACACAATCGCCTGAGCCTGCGTGAGCTCGGCAGCCGCTTTGATGCCATCGGCAAAGACCCGCGCATCAAGGGGGTGGTCCTGCACCTGAGGCCGGTGGCGATGCCGATGGCGACTCTGCAGGACCTCCGCGAGCTGATCGGCAACCTGCGCAAGCGCGGCAAGCGCGTGATCGCGTGGGCGCCGTTCTATCCGACCGGCATGTACTACGTCGCCTGTGCCTGCGATGAGATCTGCCTCGCCGGCGCCGGTGTCGTGCAGCCGCTAGGCCTCGCGACCACCGGCATATTTCTCGCCCAGGGCCTCGCGCGAGTCGGCATCCAGGCCGACTTCATCCAGGTCTCGCCGTATAAGGCGGCGGCCGACGTGCTGACGAAATCCAAGATGTCCGATGAGCTGCGTGAGCAGCTGCGGTGGCTGCTCGACTCGCAGCAGGCCGAGCTCGTGGCAGGCATCGCCGAAGGACGGCGCCTCGACCACCAGGCTGCACAGAGGCTCGTTGACAGCTCGCCGTACAGCGACGATGCCGCGCTCAAATCCGGCGTTGTCGATGCGGTGCTTTCCGAGGAGCACCTGCCGGCCCACCTCGGACGCGACGTGCGGATCGACGATTGGGACCACGCCAGGCGCAAGCTGCCCGGAAAGGCTCCATCGCTCGGGCGCGGCGCCTACGTCGCAATCATCCGCATCGAAGGCACGATCATCGACGGCCGCTCAGGGAGACCGCCGGTTCCACTGCCTCTCCCGGTTCCGGTCGTCGGGGATGCGCGCGCGGGCGACCTCACGATCGTGCAGGTCGCGCGACAGGTCGCGCGCGACCGCCGAGCCGCAGCTGCTGTGCTGTACGTCAACTCCCGCGGCGGATCCGCGACCGCATCGGAGGCGATGCGCGCAGCGCTCGAGCTGGTCGGATCGCGCAAGCCGCTCGTGGTGGCGATGGGACCTGTCGCCGGCTCGGGCGGTTATCTGGTCGCGGCGCCGGGGCGCTGGATAGTGGCTCGGCCGGGCACGCTGACCGGCTCGATCGGCGTGCTCACCGGGAAGCTCGTGACCAGCGGCCTGTGGTCGAAGCTGATGGTCAACCGCGAGACAATCGCTTCTGGTAGGCACGCGACTCTCGAGAGCGACGAGCGCCCATACAGCGCGGAAGAGCGCCAGATCGTCCAGTCGCTGATCGACCGTTCGTACTCATGGTTCCTCGATGTGGTTTCCACGGCACGAAAGCTGGACCGGCCGGAGCTCGAGCCGGTCGCCGCGGGCAGAGTGTGGACCGGCCGCCAGGCCATGGAGCGGAAGCTGGTCGACGAGATGGGCGGCCTGGAAGCGGCCATCGCCAAGGCTCGCGGCCTGGCCGGCCTGCCAGAGGCCGCACCGGCTCGCGAAGTGCATCCGCCGAAGAGGTCGGTCGCCCCGCGCACGCTTCCGACCGCGGCTGCTCTGGCGGGCTATCTCGCCGGCGGCGTCTCGCTGTTCAACCGCACGCCGGCGCTGATGGTGATGGAGCTGCTGGTCGAGGACCCGTCTTAGTCGAGAGCTGGGAACTGCCCCGGCCGGCGCTCGCGCATGAGCTCGTACACCCGCGCGACGATGGTCTCGCGGTTGGGCTTCGTGAAGTAATCGCCATCGGGTCCGTAGGCCGGGCGGTTCGGTGACGCGGCCAGCGTACGCGGTGCCGAGTCGAGCGACCACCACGCGTTCTGAACCTCCAGGACCTGCTGCATCATGAACGCCGAAGCGCCTCCCGGCATGTCCTCGTCCAGGAACAGCGCGGCGTGTGTCTTCTCGAGCGAGCGGGCGATCAGGTGGTTGACGTCGAACGGGTTCAGCGTCTGCGCGCCGCATCAAGGGCGATGGCGCAGCAAGCTCCGTATGTGACGACCGTGACGTCGGTGCCCTCGCGCAGCACCTCCGGCACCCCCAGCGGAACCGTGAACTCACCGATGTTGTCCGGAACCCGCTCCTTCAGTCGATAACCGTTAAGGACCTCGACCACGACCGCCGGGTTGTCGCCGCGGAGCAAGGTGTTGTACATGCCCGCAGCCTGCGTCATGTTGCGTGGCACCGCCACGTAGATCCCGCGCAGCGCGTGGAGCACCACGGCCATCGGTGAGCCCGAGTGCCAGATGCCGACCAGCCGGTGTCCCTTCGTCCTGATGATGACCGGAGCTTTCTGGCCGCCGACGGTCCGCCAGTGAATGGTGGCCAGGTCGTCGGACGCGTTCTCCAGCGCATACATGAGGTAGTCGAGGTACTGGATGTCGCAGATGGGCTTGAGGCCCCGCATGGCGCAGCCGGTTGCCTGTCCGAGGATGGTCGCCTCGCGGATGCCAGTGTCGGTGAGGCGCAGCTCTCCGTACTTGGCCTGCAGGCCTTCGAAGACCAGGTTGACGTCTCCCAGCCTTCCGACGTCCTCGCCCACTACGAAGATGCGTGGATCGCGCGCGAAGTTGGCGTCGAAGTTGCGGAGCAGCACCATCCGCCCGTCGAGGGTCGGCGAGGTGTCCGAGTAGGCGGCGGGAGTGGCCGGAACCTTCAGGGGCGACTCCGGTGAATTGCTGTAGACGTGCGAGTTATAGCGCTCGCTGTTCTCGCGGCCATAGGCTTCGACGAAGCCCAGCAGCTCAGAGCGGGCGGCCGAGTCGCTGCCGCGCATCGAGGCCAGGGCGCGGCGGGCGCCGGCCATCACCATCGATCGGGTGACCTTCGTGCTTTCCGCCAGGCCGGCCGCAATCGCCTCCGCCTCGTGACCTCCGGCCCGCCGCAGGATGGCGACGAGGCGGTCGCGGTCCTCGCGGATCGGGTGCTGGTAGGCCTCCCAGGCCAGGTCGCGCGCCGCCTCGACCGCTTCTTTGTCAGCAGCCTCCCAGCCTTCGACTTGCGAGGGGCCGGCGATGCCCTGCTCGATGATCCATTCCCTCATGCGGGTGATGCAGTCGAACTCCTTCTCGAAGCGAAGGCGGTCTTTGGACTTGTATCGCTCGTGGCTGCCACTTGTCGAGTGCCCTTGCGGCTGGGTCAGCTCGACGATATGGAAGATCGCAGGCTTGTGTCCGCTTCGCACTTTTTCGACACCGCGCAAATAGCCCTCCACGAGCGCCGTGTAGTCCCAGCCACGCAGCACGTGGATGTCGACGCCAGGCCGGTCGTCGGGGATGAAACCGCGCAGCACCTCGGAGATCGACGACTTGGTCGTCTCGGCGCTGATCGGCACGGAGATTCCGTATCCGTCATCCCACACAGAGAGTGCCATCGGAACCTGCAGCACGCCCGCGGCGTTCACCGCCTCCCAGAACTGCCCTTCGCTGGTGGACGCGTCCCCTATGGTCCCGAACGCCACCTCGTTGCCGCGCTTTGAGAAGCCGTCCTGTACGTCCTCGAGCTGCGGGTTGTCGCGATAGAGCTTGGACGCGTAGGCAAGTCCGAGCAGTCGCGGCATCCACCCGGCAACGTTCGACACGTCCGAGCTCGAGTTGGCCATGTCCACCGAGCGCCGGAACTGTCCCGACTCATCCAGGAAGCGAGTCGAAAAGTGGTTGCCCATCTGCCTGCCGCCTGACGCGGGTTCGGCGTCGAGGTTCGGGTCGCCATACAGCTGGGCGAAGAACTCACGGACGCTCGACATACGCGTCGCCCACATGAACGTCTGGTCCCGGTAGTAACCCGCTCTCCAGTCGCCAGGGCGGAACGCTCTGGCCATGGCGAGGTTCGCAACCTCCTTGCCATCGCCGAAGATGCCAAAGGTGGCGTTGCCCCGCAGCACCTCCGCGCGGCCGATCACGCTGGCGCGCCGGCTGCTGTACGCGAGTCGGTAGTCGGCGATGACGGCTTCTGCGGTAAGCGGGAGCTTGGAGTTCGGAAGCGTCTTCGCCAGGCGATCTCCCTCCGCTGTCAATTTCAAGCTCGGGGTGGTTGGTCCCGGCTTCCCAACACTACCAGCCGGCCGCGCCTCTGAGGCCAGTGCCTCGCTGACCGATACCGGCTAAGCCAGGGAGGCGCTCTCCGCCGACTCCGTCTCTTCGCTCTGCAGCAGCCCGGGCCGGCTGGCGGCGAAGGCCTTCTTCATGTGCAAGTACGCCTGCTCCATGTCGCCGCGCCGCTCCAGGATCTCGGCGTACGCGCCGTGGCAGCGAAGCAGCCGCTCCTCCATGCCAAGCCCGTTCAGCTCGCTCAGGGCAAGGTTGAACTCTCGATCAGTCGCTTTGGCGTCGGCTCGGCGATCCGCGATCTGACCCAGCCACATGTGGGCCTCGGCGACATTCGCCCGCTCGTGGAGCCGCTCGGCGAGCTCGAGCGCTTCGTGTGCGAGCTCATCGGCGTGACCAATCTGACCTACCTGAAGGCTCAGCTCGCAAAGGCTGAGCAGCACATTGCTGCGACCGGCCTGCAGGTCGGTCTCCTCAAAAAGGCCCAACGAGCGGTCGAGATGCTCCCGGGCCTGGCTGTGGTCGCCCTTGGCCAGCATGATCAGGCCGAGGTGGTTCTCGGCGCGCGCCAGCGCCAGTCGGTCGTGCAGGACCTCGAGCAGAGCGATCGCCCGGTTGGCAAACCTGGCCGCCGCCTCGACCTGTCCAGTTTCGCGGTAGGCGTCGCTGAGACCGTCGTACATGAGTGCAAGCCTTCTCAGGTCGAACAGCGTGCCGGCGACGTCGATAGCCTGCTGGTAGACCGCGATCGCCTGGTCCCACTCTTTGCTCGCCAGGTGGACGGCGGCGAGGATCGACAGCAGCCGCGCCTCGGTGGTTTGTGGAGCCGGCTTCAGATTGCGGCAGATCGCCAGCGCGCGATCCACCATCTCCCGTGCACCCGGCCGGTGAGTCCGGTATGCGAGCGAAGCCTCTGAGCCCAGGCACTCGGCAAGCATCAGCTGGTCGTCGACTGCCTCGAAGTGAGCATGCGCCTCGCGGAGAAGGCGCGTGGCCGGCTCGACCTGGCCGAGATTGAGGTGTGCGTGGGCGAGGTGGAATCGGATCCGGCCCAGCCGGTGAGCCGACGACCCGAGATCCAGCAGCCTTTGACCCAGGGCGACGGCTTCATCGTTCCGGCCTGCGGCCACCAACTGCTCGAGCTCGATCAGCCCGGCAAGCGTCTCGTCGGTGGCGCCGCCTGGATCGGCAAGAAAGTACTCGATCGGCCTCCCGGTACGTCGGGCGATGTGCTCGAGCGTCGGCAGCGACGGCCGCGTACGGCCAGTCTCGATGAGGTAGATGGCCGGGGCCGTGACCTGCCCCTTGCCGAGCTGCGCCAGGCTCAGTCCTGCTTCCGTGCGCGCCTGTTTGACTGCGCCCTGCCTGAGGGTGACGCCCGGCAGCCTGCGGCGTCCTGTTGCGCGTGGTGCACTCGGCGGGGTGGGTGCACCCTTCGTCACCGAGCCAGCTTAGCTCAAAGCGATTGACACCGCCAGAGCCTCCTCAGGCGCGTTTGAAACGAACGTTACAGGCCGGTGGTCAGCCGAAAATCAGGTGCCTGAGCGCGTCGGCGACGTGGGCGTCGGCATCGCTGGACTGGCCCTGATGCGAGGCACTTTCGGCGCCGCCGACGATCGCACGCAGGTCGTCGTCAGTGACCTCCGGCTTGGTGTCGGCGATCCGCAGGAATCGATCCCATGAAGCGTCCTCAGACCTCTGATTTGTCTTCAGGCCCAGGCGGGCCAAGCGGTGCCGGAACGCCCCGCGGCCCGACCGCGCCGTCAGCACGATGCGTGACTCCGCAAGGCCGACGTCTTCGGGCCGCATGATCTCGTAGCTCGCGCGATCCTTGAGGACGCCCTCCTGCTGCATCGCGCCGCCGTGCGCGAAGGCGTTGGCGCCCACCACCGCCTTGTTGGGCTGCACCGGAGTTCCTGTCAACTCGGCGACCAGGCGCGAGGTGCGGGTGATCTCGGTGGTGTCGACGGAGGTGTCGAGGCCGAGACGCGCTTTGCGCACCTTGAGCAGCATCACGATCTCCTCCAAAGAGGTGTTGCCCGCCCGCTCGCCGATGCCGTTGACTGTGCATTCGACCCGGCGCGCGCCCGCCTCGAGGCCTGCCTGCGCATTGGCTGTGGCCAGCCCGAGGTCGTTGTGGCAGTGCACCGAGAAAAGCACGTGTCCGGCCCCACGCGCCTGTGTCATGACATGGCGCACGAGCTCACCGAACTCCGCCGGCACGCAGTAGCCGGCAGTGTCAGGCAGGTTCACCACGGTGGCGCCGGCCTCGATCATGGCCTCGACGGATTCGACCAGGTAATCGATGCTCGCTCGGCCGGCATCTTCGGCTGAGTACTGCACGCGATCGCAGAGCGAGCGGGCGTAAGCGATCGCCTCGGTGCCTTTGCGCAGCACCTCGGCTCTGGTCATGCCGAGCTTGCGCTCGATGTGCAGGTCCGACACCGGGAGCACGACATGGATCTGGGGCGTCTCCGCGTCCTTGATCGCGGACCAGACGGTGTCGATCTCGTCTCGGGCTGCCTTCGCGAGGGCGGTCACGGTGACCTCGCGGATCTCGCGCGCGATCCTCTTTGCGGCTTCCTGCTCGCTTGCCGACTGACTTGGGTAGCCGGTCTCGATCACATCGACGCCAAGCCGCTGCAGCTGCCGGGCCAGCCTCAGCTTCGAGGTCGCGTTCAGGTGAAAGCCAGGCGACTGCTCACCGTCGCGGAGGGTCGTGTCGAAGATATAGACGCGACCCGCGCCAGCGCGGTGGTTGCCGTTTTGAGTTCCGCTGCCGTTGCCTTCCATCTGAGGTACTCCTTGGAAACAAGAAAGCCCCCGCCTCTCGGTCGGGGGCTTTGCGATCTCTTCGGCTTGGTCTAGGTCGCGCGCGCCCCCGTCCGGGAAATGGAGATGAGGCCGATGAGGCCTCCAAGAAGTACGAGGGAGCGCACGGCTGAGCGCATTTGGTGGCGGAAGCTTACCAGCCCGATGGCCCGGGTGGCTTGTGGACAGGCCACAAAGCCTCCCCCTTTGGGGTCACGGTAGAGTGATGCCTCCCATGCCCGCCTCACCGGCCGCCGGCACGCGCACTCTCGCCCAGAAGCTGTGGGATTCGCACGTCATCCCGGCCGCGCACAGGGGCGAAGCCGAGCCGGACCTGCTCTACGTCGACCTCCATCTCGTTCACGAGGTGACCTCCCCGCAGGCGTTCGAGGGGCTGCGGATGGCGGGCCGCCGCGTGCGCCGGCCCGACCTGACGGTGGCCACGATGGATCACAACGTGCCGACGCGGGGTGGGGCCCGGGCCGCGGACGAGCTGTCGCGCAAACAGATGGAGGCGCTGGCGGAAAACTGCCGCCGCGAAGGCATCCCCCTGCACCAGATCGGAAGCCGCCGGCAGGGCATCGTGCATGTGATCGGCCCGGAGCTGGGCCTGACGCAGCCGGGGATGGTGATCGTCTGCGGCGACTCGCACACCTCCACGCATGGCGCCTTCGGG
>Ga0209474_10005813_pt1 | contig 10471 bp, 11 predicted proteins | sample GraSoiAngelo_145_FD_185902 | JGI IMG/M metagenome (GOLD analysis project Ga0209474, IMG submission 185902) | Grasslands soil microbial communities from the Angelo Coastal Reserve, California, USA - 14_1009_05_20cm (SPAdes) (version 2) | ecosystem: Environmental > Terrestrial > Soil > Grasslands... | reverse complement strand
GGTCCCATAAAACGCATCGGATGTTCCGAGCCACTGACGGCCGAACTCGCCGGAGATATACATGCCAAAGCCGCTGGCGCCGAACGTCGTGCTGGGCGCGGTCCACTTGCCCGTGATCGACGCGTAGTTGCCCCAGGCGCCGAGGTTCAGGAAGTTTGGCGAATAATACTCGTTGAGGCCGATCTGAAACTGATCATTGAGGGTGACGTTGACCTTGGCATACCCTTCATAAAAGCTCGCACTCTTTTTGGCGAAGTTGCCATTGATCGGCAGACCCCCTGCTGGTTCGCCGAAATCTGTATTGCCGCCGAAAATCGCGCAATTGCCTTGGAGCGTAGCTCCTTGCGAACCGAAGCACTGTCCACCTGGATAAATGTAGCCCCACAGACCGAAGTCGAAGGCAAACATGCCGATGGTCGGGCGGATACCGCCGTAGATGTCGATCTCAGCGGCGGCACGGTTCGGGAATGAGATGCTCTCGCCGGCAGCGCCGATGTAGAGCTGCAGATCCTTGTTGATGTTGTAGCGCGGCTCGAAATAGGCGGCGACCGACGGCTTGTGGTTGGACTGCGTGATGCCGCGGAAGATGTAGTCGTTCATAAGCGCGCTGCCGAATGCGATATCCCAAGGCTCGAAAGCAGGAGGCGGCGGCGCCTTGACAGCCTTCAAGGACATATCCGCCGCGAGAGCGGGTGCCGATATCATTGCCAGCGTCGTTGCCAACAAAGCCATTTTCTTCATGACGATCCCCATCAGATTCAAAGATCAGCCCGATTCCGGCGCCCCCAGGGACAAGCGATAACCGATACTGCAGCCAAATTCGTTTAGCTGATCCCAATTTGGAACGCGCCATCACGACCGTGAAGCAAAAAAGACAAGCATGTGCCGCCTTTTTGGGCGTTTTTGACTTTGGGGAACATGTATTCAGCAGGTGTTGCATTCCGACAACAATTTTGACGATTTTTCAGCTGTTTTGGCAGGCCTGACATGCCGCCGCAGGCCGCTGCAGGCCTTCCGGTTTGAGCAATATCGGAAGTCGACCGAGCGAATCGTCCGAAATGGCTACCCCCGTATCTTCGTCCCATCGCGAAATATTAAGGCCGCAGCGCTGAACGCTGCGGCCTTAAAGCTTCATCCCACGCGGTCGCGAAACACTCGAGTCAGTTGTCGTCCTCGGCCGCGGGTGCCGGGCTCTCTGCCGAATGCCCCCAAGACGGTGCCGCGCTCGGTGTGGCCCAACTCGGCGGCGCCGCAATCGCTGCGGGAGCCGGCCCAGCGTCAGGCGATGGCGCCGCGGGCCTTGATGCAGCGGGCTTCCGAGCCGCTTTCTTCTTTGCGGCGCTGCTCTTGGCAGCAGCCTTCTTCGCTGATTTTTTCGGAGCCGCCGACTTTTTGGCCGATCTTTTTGCCGACTTGACTGCCCTCTTCGCGGTCTTTTTTGCGGATTTCTTCGAAGATTTCTTAGCGGACTTTTTCTTGGCCGCTACGACATTTTTCCTGGCTTTTTTAGCCTTTTTGCCAGCCTTCTTCTTTCTGCCTTTAGCCATCGTGATCCTCCTGTTGCCGCTCACCAATATCCATCGAGCGTTTCAACACGTCCGCCTCACACACGAGGGCCATGGATTAGTTTATTCCTGGCTTGGGACCGCCTGTCGCCCAATCGAGAAGCTCAATCGTGTGCACCACAGGAACTGACGTACCGCTCGCAATCTGCACCATGCATCCAATATTGCCCGCGGCAATCATGTCCGGGTTGACCATCGCAATGTTGGCGACCTTCCGGTCGCGCAGTTGGTTCGCAATATCAGGCTGGAGAATGTTGTAGGTCCCCGCCGAGCCGCAACACAAATGGCTCTCCGGCACATCTTTCACCACGAATCCGTTTTTGGAAAGCAATTCTTTCGGAGCTTGCGTGATTTTCTGTCCGTGCTGCAGCGAACACGCTGAGTGATACGCGACCACGATGTCGCGAGGTTGCTGCGCTGGCTGCAGCGAAATGCGGACGACATATTCACTGATGTCCATAGCCAGCGCCGATATTTTCGCGGCGGCCACGGCGAAATCGCGGTCTTCGCGCAGCATGTAGCCATAATCCTTGATCACCGTGCCGCAACCGGATGTTGTCACCAGGATGGCATCCAGGCCGTTTTGCTCGGCTTCTTTGAGCCAAACTGTGATGTTGGCCCGCGCGCGCCCCAGCGCATCCTCGTCGTCTCCGAGGTGATGGGTCAGCGCCCCGCAGCATTGTTCATCCTTTACCAGCACCACCTCGATGCCGTGGCGCGTCAGCAGGTTGATGGCGGCCTGATTAATGCGGGGCGCCAGTACCTGTTGCGCACAGCCCTGCAGCAAGGCGACCCGTCCGCGCTTTTCGCCCTGGGCTGCAAAAACACGTCCGGCGGACGCTCCGGGTGGCTGTAGGCTGCGCGGCGCAAGCGCCAGCATGGCATTTAATCGCCGCAACAAAGTCGGGGTCGGCGATTCGGTCTTGGCAGCGGGCAAGAGCGTGCTGAGCGGCCGCGTAAACCGCGCCAGGATCATGGCGGCACGAAACAAGCCTGGCCGCGGCAGCACCCAGGCGAGAGCGTTCCGCAGCAGTCGCTCGCTCAGCGGCCTGGTATATTCCTTTTCGATCCTTACCCGCGCCTGGTCGACTAGGTGCATGTAGTTCACACCGGAGGGACACGTGGTCATGCAGGCAAGGCAGGAAAGGCAACGGTCGATGTGCTTGACCACCTCGCGGGTCGGCGGGCGGTTCTTCTCCAGCATCTCCTTGATCAGATAAATCCTGCCCCGCGGACTATCCAGTTCGTCGCCGAGCAGCACATAGGTCGGACAGGTCGCGGTGCAAAATCCACAATGCACGCAGGCGCGTAAAATCTTGTCGGCTTCCGCGATATCGGGATTGGCGAGCTGAGCGATGCTGAATTCGGTCTTCATGTCGCGGAATTTCGGCTCATTCGGCCACGATTGAGAATGTTTTTAGGATCGAAGCTTTGGCGGACCCGTTCGCTCAAGGCGGCAAGACCCGCCGGCTGGGGATGGAATACATCCACATTGCGCCGTAGCTCGTCGGACCCACGCACCAACGTTGCGTGACCGCCGACGGCATTGACGCGTTGACGTACCAGCGCCACCTGGGCGTCAGGTCTAGGAGGTAGGGCCGCCCAGATCAGGCCACCGCCCCAGTCATAAATTACCTCGCCACCGCTGTCACGCGCTAGCCGTTCGCCGAGTGCACCGCCAGACGCCGGCGGACAAACGATGCGCCATACCGGCCACGCCCCCAGCGCGCCGATGGCCGCGAACGGCACCACATCTCGAACGGAACTCCAGACCGCCGCGGAGGCAGCGTCCTCGAGGACCTGCGCGACGCCAAACGGCGCAAGCAGCTTGCCAAGCGCTGCCGCGCGGTGGACGACTGATGCCAAAATCCCCTCCAGCCGCAACAAGGTTACCGCCTCTCCCGGCGATCCAAGGTCGCCAAGTTCAGTGGCAGCTACATGGAACACCGAGCCAGGCACATGCGCCGCGCCGGACACATCGAATGGCGATCCCAGCGCCGCCGTCATTGTCCGGTTTGCGCGGGCCGCATCGAGTCCCCGCAAGACCAACGTGCGCTCGCTTTCCGGTCGCGGCATCACCTTCAACGTCACTTCCGTGATGACCGCGAGGGTGCCCCAGGATCCCGCCAGAAGTTTGCACAAATCGTAGCCGGTGACGTTCTTCACCACCCGCCCTCCGGCTTTGAAGCTGTCACCGAAACCGGACACGCCGTGCGCACCCAACAGATGATCGCGGGCGCCACCGGCCTTGATGCGCCGGGGACCGGCAAGGCCCGCCCCGATCATGCCGCCGATCGTTGCTTGGTTCGCGGTGCCCAGCAGCGGCGCGGTGTCGATCGGCTCGAACGCAAACTGCTGATTCCTGGAATCGATCAGCGACTGCACGTCAGCCACCGGCGCGCCGGCCTGCACCGTGATGATCAACTCGTTGGGTTCGTAGGATGTCACTGCATTGAGCGACGACAAATCGAGCAGCGCATTGGTAGCCATGGGCTGGCCGATCAGCCGCTTCGAGCCGTTACCGATGATTTCCAGCGGTTGCTCGCTGGCAATCGCCGCCTGCACGGCGTCTTCCACATCCTTTGCGTCACGAACTTTGAGAGTATCCACGCCCTGTTGCTCAAAACCGCGGGAGTTCAGGAAAGGCCAGCTTGCCAGCATGGACGTGCATGCGGCCGAGTTCGGCGCAGCGATGAAGCGTCGGAAACACCTTCCCAGGGTTCAGCAAGCCCTGCGCATCGAACGCACATTTCAGCCGCTGCTGCTGGTTGAGATCGATGTCGCTAAACATCTCCGGCATCAGGTCGCGTTTTTCGATGCCGACGCCGTGTTCGCCGGTCAGCACGCCGCCAAGTTCGACGCAGACCCGCAAGATGTCGGCGCCAAAGGCTTCGGCGCGCTGCATTTCATCGGTCTTATTGGCATCGAAAAGAATGAGCGGATGCAGGTTGCCGTCGCCGGCATGAAAAACATTGGCAACGCGAAGATCGTATTTTGCGGAGAGGTCGCGGATTCGCGCCAGCGCCTCCGGCAATTTGCCGCGCGGAATGGTGCCGTCCATGCAGAGATAGTCTGGCGAAATCCGTCCGACCGCGGGAAAAGCCGCCTTGCGCCCGGCCCAGAACAGATTGCGTTCGGCCTCGGAGGCGGAAATCTGGACGGTGGTCGAGCCGCAGCCTTTCGCGATCGCCTCAACGCGCCTGATCAGTTCGTCTACTTCGACGCCTGGACCGTCGAGTTCAATGATCAAAAGCGCCTCAACATCGAGCGGGTATCCGGCATGGACAAATGCTTCGGCAGCGTGGATGGCCGGTTTGTCCATCATTTCCATGCCGCCGGGAATGATTCCTGCGCCTATGATCCGCGCCACGCATTCGCCGGCCGCTTCGACCTGCGCGAAACCGACCATCACCGCCCGGGCCGTTTCTGGCTTCTGCAGGATCCGCACCGTGACCTCAGTGATGACGCCGAGCAGGCCCTCGGACCCCGTGATGATTCCCATCAAATCGTAGCCGCTGGCCTCGGCGGACTTGCCGCCAACCCTGATGATTTCGCCGGTGATCAGCACGATCTCGCACCCCAACACGTTGTTGGTGGTCATGCCGTATTTCAGACAATGCACGCCGCCGGAATTCTCCGCGACATTGCCGCCGATCGAGCAAGCAATCTGCGATGACGGATCGGGCGCATAGTAGTATCCGGCATGGGCGACCGCCTCGCTGATCGCGAGATTGGTCACCCCAGGCTCCGTCACGACAACGCGGTTGTCGAAATCGATCTCACGAATGCGTTTGAATTTGCCGAGCCCGAGCAGCACGGCATCGGCCAGCGGCAACGCGCCGCCTGACAGCGAAGTCCCGGAGCCGCGCGGCACCACCTTGATGCCCTGTTCGAAACAGTATTTCAGAACTTGAGACACCTGCTCGGTGGTGTCGGGCAGCACCACCACCATTGGGGGCTGGCGATAGGACATCAGACCATCGGACTCGTACGGCACCATCTCGGCTGAGGTATCGATCACACCCTCGCCCGCCACGATTGCGCGCAACGCCGCTACGATTTGATCTCGGCGAGCCAAAACTGACTGGTCCGGCGCTGGCATCATAATGGCCATGTGAACGTCTCCCCGGCGTTTCGGTTGAGCATGTTGCCGCTTGCCGATTTATCATGAGGAATCAAGCACGTCTGCACGGCTTTGGGTAGCTTCGCCGGCCCGGAATGTCAGCTATTCGAAAGACGTAGGTAGCCCCGATGAAACCCGAAAGCGTTTCACGGCTTGTCGATCGCGAGCGCCCCATGGCACAACGGCGGCTGCCTCCCCGAAACTGACCAAGAGCACACTATGAAAAAACTGACTTTGAGCGCGCTGGTCGTCATCGTCTTGTCCGCAGAGGCGTCCACCGCGCTGGCGCAGGACGTCGCGGCTGGCAAAACCTCGTTCAACAAATGCATGGCCTGCCACGCGATCGGAGAAGGCGCCAAGAACAAGGTCGGCCCGGAGCTCAACGGGCTGAATGGCCGCAAGGCCGGCACGGCGCCGGACTATACCTATTCGGATGCCAACAAGAATTCCGGCATCACCTGGAGCGAGACCGAATTCAAGGAATACATCAAGGACCCCAAAGCCAAAATCCCCGGCACGAAAATGGTATTTGCCGGTATCAAGAACGAAAAGGAAATCAACGATCTCTGGGCATTCCTTGCGCAACACGATAAGGACGGTAAAACCAAATAGTTGGAATATTGAGGCTTGCCGAGTGAAGGGCTGTTAGTTAGCAGCGACCGCCGTGTTTTGCGCGAGCTTGCCGATCATGGACTCGATTTCCTGGATCACGAGGTCGGGTGCGGCGTTCTGAATCATATGGCCGACATTCGGCAACACGATCAGTTTTACATCATGCGCCGCTTTCGCGAACGGCCGCGAATGAATGTTGGTGGTGACGGTCTTATCTAGCTCACCCGAAATCACCAATGTCGGCACCCGGATATCGCCATAGCGCGGCGCCTGCTCCGTTACCGCGGTCTTTAGCTTCACCAGGTCCCGGGCATTGGCCAGGAATTCGCGCGGTCGCAGCAGCAGCAAGGTCGCGGTATTGGCTACGAAGTCTTGCGGCATAAGTTGCGGCAGGAACACGCCCCGCGCCCCGCGCCCCGCCAGGAAGTAACCGAGCGGAAGCGTGATCGTGTAAGCGAGTAGCGGACCGATCACCGGCGTAGCGATCACCCTGTTGTACAGTCCGACGCCTCCTCGCCACGGATAAGCTACCGGCGCCAGCATCACGAGCCCCGCCACGCGCTCGGGATGGTCGAGCGCCAACAACGCCCCAAGCGCTCCGCTCCAGGAATGCACCACCACGACCGCCGGGCCGAGACCGAGTTTTTCTATCGATTCGGCGATCATCCTGGCTTGCACGGCCGGACTCGATTGATCCAAATGCGCGCGCGTGCTCCAGCCGTGGCCGGGACGATCGATCAGAATCACCCGATGGTTTTCAGCCAGCCGCTCACCAAGTGGCCGGCGCATGGCCTCAAGATTCGAGCTCGCGCCATGGATCATCACGACGGGCGGACCGGCGGCATCAGGCGGACCGAGATCGAGTATGTTTAGTCTGGCACCGGCGACCTCGACGAACCTGCCTTGGGCTGGATAGACCCGCTGCAGGATAACGACACCGGCTTGAGTGATCAGCGCCAGGATCGCCAGTGCAGTCATGAGCAGCATCAATATCATCAACTGAATCAACTCCATCGGGGCTATGCCCGAGGCGCCTTCATATAGCCGTATCCCCAACTTTACAGTTGTCGTGGCGGCATCGCTGCGAGGTAACCGAACCTCGTGGCCGTTGTCGCGGGGGGACCTATCCACGCAATCCACAGGAACCCGGATGGGGACGGCAAAGTTGGTTCAGGGGGAAATTGGAGGGTTTTTTATGAGTTCGAGACCTAGCGAAGCCGTCATCGATCGGATTGTGGCCAGCTGCAATGGCGACGTCCATGGCGCGTTGCGGGCGCTACTGCTGGTCAACGAGCAGCTCGAGGCCGAGCTTCAGCAGCTCTATGCGGCGGTGGCCGTTGGTGCGCCGTTCGATCGCGGCAGCAGTCCGCTGCACTAGTACCGCTTACCGCAGTTATAATCGATCAGATATCGCGGCCCTCGACCTTTTCGGTCAGCGACTTGACTAGATCCGGCACCTTTTCCAGATGCGGGTTGATCGCCAGCGCCTTGCGAAACGCATCGAGCGCGCGCTTTTCGTCCCCGATGTCCTGCATGATCATTCCCAGCCCCGCCAGCGCGCCAAAATGCCTGGGTTCGCGGATCAGCACCTGCTCTATATCCTCTAGGGAATGGGCGTAGTCGTTGCGCAGGTAATAAAGCGTGGCTCGCCTATTCCACGCCTCGATATAATCGGGCCGCAGCTTGACCACGGAATCGAGCAGCTTCTGCGCGACGTCCATCTGGTGTGCGTCCATTGCGGCTTTGGCGCGCATCATCAGCAGTGCGGCCGTATCGCTCGGGGTCTGGAGCCAGAGTGCCCAAATTCGGGCCTCAACATGCTTTGCGCTGGCTTGATCGGGCGCTGCCTTCAGTGCGCCGAACAGGAAGTCCAGCCCGCGCGTGCGATCGGATCCGACCTTCGGCACCTTGTTGGGAGGCTCCGGGAGGAGTTTTTTCTGCTGCTTGGGTTGAGGCGTGGCCGGCGGACTCTGCGCGAACGCGACCGCCGGCACCACCGAAAGGACAGCGGTCAGGATGATTACGCTCAGACTGCAAGGCGAGCCGGGGAATCTAGATGCCATCAACAAAGTCTAGACGCGGAAGAACCCGCTGCAAAGCAGCCAGAGCGTCAAAGACCTGTGAAAGGGAGAGAATTGGCGGCAGCCGGGGGCCCAGGATCAACCCTGGCGCGCCTTGAAGCGGCGCTGAACCTTGTTGATCACGTAAACCCGGCCCTTGCGGCGGACCAGACGGTTGTTGCGGTGGCGACCGCGCAGCGATTTGAGCGAGTTACGGACCTTCATGGGACAATCCTGATGCGTTGAAAGGCCGCGTTCGGCACTATCGTTTGGAGCCGAAAATAGCAAAAAACGGCTCCATCCCGCCTACGGCCCTGCCGCCCGGAATGCGCGCTTTCTAGGCCATCGCGGGGCCGAATGTCAATCCAAACGGGCCTTTGGGGCTGATTTTGGCCAACGGCCGGTTCACATGCCCAAGCGAGCACATCAGCGCTCCCGAGCTTGAAATTGCTCGCAAAAACTAACGAACTGGGAACTCGACCATGGCTTCGCCGGTGGCGACTTTCTCCCCGACCTGGTTGCGCACCATTACGTCGATCAGCACCCAACGGGAGTTTGCGGTCACCTGTTTCGACCTGAGAATTCCGGTCGGCCGGATGGTATCGCCGGGCCGGACTGGCTTCAGCCACCTCGTTTCGAGTCGGCGGTGAACGGCGCCCGCGGGGTAGGCCCAATCGGTGACCATCCGCGAGATCAGCCCGAAATTATTCATCCCGTGCATGATGATGCCGCCGAAGTTGGTCTTGCCAAAATTGCCTTTCATATAATCGTCATCAAGATGCAACGGGTTGTAGTCGAGCGAGGCATCGCAGAACAAACGGATGGACTCGCGGCTGACCGCGAATTCCGGCCCGTCAATGACATCGCCCTCACCGAGGCTATCGAACGTCGTTGTCATGATTTTCGCTCCTCCCACGTCACTGCGGACGGATGGTCCAGCCACGGCCGCAACAGATCACCTCGCCATGCTGGTTGAAGAAGACGTTGTCGTGCACCACGAACAGGCGCTCTCGCTTTATGAACTTGTCTAGCGCACGCGCTTGCAGCGTGATGACATCGCCGGGACGCGCCGGAATATTGTAGCTCCATGATTGCCCGGCATTGACGGTGCCCGGGCTGCGCATCCAGTCGTCGGCCGGCGTGCAGGCGAACATCAGCAGGATGTGGATCGACGGCGGCGCGATCAGCCCGCCAAAACGGGTGGTCTTGGCGTAAGCTTCATCGAAATAAACAGGGTGATCTTCGCCGACCGCCCTGCAGTACAGCGCAATCGCTTCCCGCGTCAGGGTGTAGGGAATCGTCTGGCGCGGCTCGCCGGGAACGATGTCGTCCCAGACTTTCCGCAAATTGGCATGCTTCCAGAAGTCGGTCTCGAAGGCGTCCGCCTGCCCCATCTGTTCCCTCCCCGCCCGCCGGCCTTGTTCCTGGCCTTCTACGGTAGAAGCGAACATCAGAGCGCTGAAGGCATAATATAGTTGGGTCAGGGTTGCAGCTAGGCTTGCTAAATTCGTTATATAGTATAATCAATTTGCAGAAGGCCGCCCCGCGATCGATGGATGCCAGAATGCCAAAACTTGAAATCCCCAACATCGAAGACGTCGTCGCGATCGATATCCACACCCATGCGGAAGAGCCCTGCGGCATGCATGGCGACGACGGCTACGACGACTTCCAGGCGCAGATGGCCGAATACTTCAAGTCGCCGAACAAGCATCCGCCGACGGTGCCGGAAACCGCGGCCTACTATCGCGCCAAGAAAATCGCTGCAGTGATTTTTCCGGTCGACGCCGAGCGGGAGACCGGGTTCCGCCGCTACAACAATTACGAGATGCTGGAAGTCGCCGCCGAAAATTCCGACGTGCTGATACCCTTTGTCAGCATCGATCCGCACAAGGGCAAGCTGGGCGTGCGCGAAGCGCGCAAGCTGATCGAGGAATACGGCGTCAAAGGCTTCAAATTCCATCCGACCATGCAGGGCTTTTTTCCCAACGACCGCATGGCCTACCCGTTGTACGAGGTCATCAATGACGCTGGCGCGATCGCGCTGTTTCATACCGGCCAGACCGGCGTCGGTTCCGGCATGCCTGGCGGCATGGGGATGCGGCTGAAAT
>Ga0209474_10005811_pt1 | contig 10475 bp, 9 predicted proteins | sample GraSoiAngelo_145_FD_185902 | JGI IMG/M metagenome (GOLD analysis project Ga0209474, IMG submission 185902) | Grasslands soil microbial communities from the Angelo Coastal Reserve, California, USA - 14_1009_05_20cm (SPAdes) (version 2) | ecosystem: Environmental > Terrestrial > Soil > Grasslands ... | reverse complement strand
CCGTTGGTCGCGAGCGCCGTCACGATCTCGCCCATACTGTGGTTCCACGCGTATTCATGCTCGGCCTTCACGGTCGCGCTTCGATCGGCGTACGAGCCCTGCGGCGTGAACGCCAGCGGCTCCTGCGTCGTGAAATACGGATAGCGAAAGCGCAGCTCGGTCACGCCGTCGTCGTCATCGAAGACCTGCGCGAAGGGATGAATCTCCGTGATGTAGAACACGCCGCCCGGCTTCAGGAAATGCGTGACAACCTGTGCCCAGCGCTGGATGTCGGGTAGCAGCCAAGTACCCCGCGCGAGGTGTAGACGATGTCGAACGTTCGGGAGAGCTGCTTGGGGAGGTCGTAAAGGTCGGCACAGACGAAGGTGGCAGGTAGCGTTCTGGCCGGCCTTGAAGGCCTCAACCTTATAGAAGTCGGACCGGTAGTTGATGCCCGTCCACTCGTCCCAGAGCGCGCGGTTCGCCTGGAGGTACTTATCCATCACCGCGGCTTGCGCCGTTCGGCGAGTATCCCTTCTGCGTGTGACGGGCCGTCACCACCGTCTTGATGTTGCCGCGGACGTTGAAGTCACCGACGACCTCCATGAACCGCGGATCGAGCAAGGTCACGAGGTCATCGAGGATTCGATTCACGGCGGCCTCGTGGAAGATCTCCCGGTCTCGAAACTTGTTGATGTAGAGCTTCAGTGACTTGAGTTCGACGAGCTTCTGGTCGGGGATGTACCGGATGCGGATGGTGGCGAAATCGGGGAAGCCCGAATCCGGCGCCAGGCAGGTGAACTCGGGAATCGTGAAGGCGATCTCGTAGTCACGCTCCGGCTTGTCGTTGGGGACCGCCTGCAGGGACGACTCGGCGATCATCTTCGCCCCGTATTTCATGGGGTAATGGTAAAGGCTGTACGCGAGCTGGTGACCATGCCGTCGCCGTTGGTCAGCTGAATGACGTAATCCTGGACGACGCGGCCGGCCGGCACTTTGACGGTGAGCGTGGACGGGTTGACCGGCGTCGCAGCCAGGCCGTCGAAGGCGCCGTTCGGGCTGGCCAGCGGGACGAAATGGACGCGCAGCATGACGCCGGCGCTGAAGCCACTGCCCTGGATCGTGATGACGGTATCTTGCGTGGCCGGTGCGCGTGCCGGGCTGACCGACTGGATCGTGAACCCGCCGGTGGGCGCGGTGGTCGTGTCGCTGCCGCGCAACACCAGCGTTCCCGGGATCGGTGCCAGCGGCATCAGGGTCCCGACGTGACTGTGCCACTGCGCGATGTCGCTCGCGGCGAGGTTGATGGGAAGGGCTTTCCCGGTGGCGGTCAGGACGCCGATCACCTTTCCGCCGGGCCCGACCAGGGGGCCGCCGATGTTTCCCGGGAGATCATCCACGCGCAGCGTCAACAGCGCATCGCTGCGCTGCGTCAGGACCGCAGGGGTCGAGGGCCGCAGGTTCGCGACCTTCGGACTGGCGAGCAGGACGGCCGGGTCGGCGGGCTGCAGGGCCGCCGAATCGCCGAAAGGCAGGGGAGCGCCCTCGTTGGCGGCGCGGATCTCAGCGAGCCCAAGCGAAGCATCGATCCCGATCACGCGCACGGGATGGGTGCCGCCGGTGTTATCGATGAGCCGCAGACTCGGGCTGCCGTCGACCAGGCGGGCCGCGGTCAGGAAGTCGCCCTGCGTGTCGATCAGGAAGGCCGTGCCAAAGTTGTGGTCGTTGACGATCGTCATGACGCCGGCGAGATCTCGCTCCAACTCGTCCGGCAGCAGCACCGCCGCTGGCGGCACCGTCGGCGAGGGGGTCGGGGCGGGCGTCGCCGTCGGTTGGGCCAGGCGCTGGGCGGCGGTTGGGATCAGGACCGCCAGTCCGGCCACAACGAGCGTGACGACGAGCGCCGTGAGCAGCTGGTCCTTGCGGAGTCCGCGAAGAGGGCCCACACGCCTTCAACGAAGCAAGGCATCGTATACATTCATCACGATGCGGCTGCGGAATACCGAATCGAACGCGGTCCAGCCGCTCCAGCCCCAGTCCGATCCGGTACGGCTGTATGTCTGCGGCATCACCCCCTATGACACGACCCACCTTGGCCATGCCTTCACCTATGTGGTGTTCGACGTGCTTGTCCGCGTGCTGCGCGCAGCCGGTCAAGCCGTCCGCTACGTGCAAAACGTGACCGACGTCGACGATGACATCATCCGGCGGGCGCGCGAGCTCGGTACCACCTGGGACCATCTCGCGGACAAAGAGACCGCCCTCTATGCGGATGACATGGCGGCCCTCAATGTGCTCGCTCCTGATGTCTTCCCGAGGGCCAGCCAGACGATCCCCAAGATCATCGCGCTGATCGTGAAGCTGGAGGCGCAGGGCCATGCCTACCAGCGCGACGGCAACGTCTATTTCCGCGTGGGAAGTATCGCCGATTACGGCCGCTTGAGCCGGCTGAGCCCTAAGGAGATGATCACGCTGTCCGCACAGCGAGGTGCCGATCCGGATGACCCGCGCAAGCAGGACCCGCTCGATTTCGTGCTCTGGCAGGTAAGCGCCCTTGGCGAGCCGCGCTGGGAGAGTCCGTGGGGCGTGGGCCGGCCCGGCTGGCACATCGAGTGCTCGGCGATGGTGCTCGAGCACCTGGGTCCGCAGCTCGACGTTCACGGTGGCGGCGCCGATCTGATCTATCCGCACCACGAGAGCGAGATCGCGCAGTCCGAGTCAGCGACGGGGGTGCGGCCGTTTGCCCGCATTTGGGTGCACGTTGGCATGCTCCGGTTCCGGGGGGAGAAGATGAGCAAATCTCTCCGCAACCTCGTCCTCATCCGCGACCTGCTGCCGCGCTATGACGCCGACAGCATCCGGGTCCTGCTGCTCCGACATCACTATCGCGAGCCATGGGAGTACACGCCGGACCAGCTCGATGACGCGGCCGCCTGGACGGCCCGGTTGCGGGCGGCGGCCGGCCGGACGCCCAACGGCACAGGCGATAGCGCACTCGCGGTACGCGCCGCGTTGGAGGACGACCTCGGCACGCCCGCCGCTCTCCGCGTTTTGGAAGAGGCGGTGGACAGCGGTGATCGCGGCTGGCGGGACGCCGCCGACCTCCTCGGCCTGGGGCTCAGTGCCCCTGGAGCTGACCGGGAAGCAATGAAAAAGGCGCTCGGGTGGCGAGCGCCTTTCTCGTAATGGGGGAGGGAGTTGGTTATGCCATCTAATACGCATTCGGATAGACGGCTATTCGTAACGTTGTCGCGCGGGTAGGTTACGGCGGTCTTACGCGGGCTTCATGAGGCGATGAACGTGCGGTAACCGGGGCGGTGGAAACGATGGCAGGTCATCGGGACCGCGGGCTTCCAGCTCCGCACGCAGCGCGGCCGTTTCGCGCACCAGCCGCTCGACATCGATTGTCATACAGACCGGCCGGTACGGTTCCAGCTTGGCGAGCCCGTGCCCGAGTTTCGCCACGGCTCCCTTCCAGTTGCCCCGCCGCCAGTGGTAGAAGCCGACGCCAACCTGCAGGATGCCCTGGTAGAGGTAGCGCACCTCGTCCGGCTCGCGAATCCAGATGCCTTCGAGCGTCTCGTGCTGCTCGAAGAATTCCTGGCGGTTGAACTCCTCGATGCCGTGCAGCAGGGCATCGGGCGGCGGGTCATCGCAGCGGGCGGTGCGGCGAGGCGGGGCCTTCTTGAGGTGGGCCTTCACGCCGACTGCTGGCCGGCGGCCGATGCCCGCACGATGTCGCCGTCAGGCGAAGCCGCCGGAAGCTCGAGATAGAAGGTTGTGCCTTTGCCCTCCAGGCTGTTGGCCCAGGCGCGGCCGCCGTGTGCCTCGGCCACCCGACGTAGCAGGTAGAGTCCGAGCCCTTCACCGCGCGCGGGCTGCTTCTCGGTCAAGGGGCTGAACAGTTCGGCCAGCCGGTCGGCCGACATTCCGGGGCCGTCGTCCTTGACGATCAACTGGCAGCGATCGGGGGTCGCCTGCCGCAGGCGAAGCTGGACCACGGTCGCGCTGCGCGCGTGCTTGAACACGTTGTGCAGCATCTCGTCGAGCGCCGCCTCGAGCAGGGTCGCGTCGCCCCAGACCACGGCGTGGGCATCGAGTTGCAGCCGCAACTCCATGCCGGCGCCCGCCATCCGTTGCCGGATCCGTTTCGCCGCCGACTGCGCGACGGCATCCATCGAGACGCGAACCGTGAAAGCCAGCTCCAGCGGAAGGCGGGATAGGAGCAGGACCTGGTCCGCGATCCGCAGCAGTGTTTCGGACTGCTGGGCAAGGCGCTGCGCCACCACGGTCATTTGCTCGGGAGGCACTTCGTTGTTGCTCAGCATGTCGGCGTAGCCGCGCAGGATGGCCAGCGGCTCCTTGACCTCCTCCGAGGCGAGCCGAATCGCCGATATCGGCGTGCGGGATTGGCCGTCGGGGGACGTCGATACAGGCCGAAGTCGCGGGGCGAGCAATCCGGCCACCACGAGCAGCAGGTCCTGCTCCTCCGCGGTGAAAACGCGTGCGCCCTTACCCAGGACCGCCAGCGTGCCGGTGACCTCACCCTCGCCGTTGCGTAACACGGTTCCGAGGTAGCTGCTGATGTCGAACTGCTGCCGCATCGCCAACCGCTTGAAGGGCTGGCGTTTGGCGGCGTCGCGAACATTGACCAAGCCGCCGTCGCCCTCCTCCTCGGCGGCGCCGAACGTGTCCTCCAGCGGCAGACGCGTGCCCTGCGGGATCGCGGGCCCACTTTCGACCTGGGCCGCGATGATCTCCAGCGTCGCGCCATCGATCTTGCCCAGGAACGCCGCTCGGGCGTCGAGCGCCTGGATCAGGCAGCTGAGCGCGCCCTCGATGACGTCCAGGACCGGCTTCTCGAGATTGGCAACCACCAGGCGGCGGACGAGGCTGAGGTGTGGCTGGCGGTCAGAGCTCATCAAGGAGTGCCCACGGTTATAACATGCCCACCATTGGCAGATGTATCCAACGGGCGGGCGAACCTCCACCTGCACACGATCTTCAGCGACGGCGAGCTGCCACCGTTCGAAGTTGTCGCGGCTCACGCCGCCGCAGGGTTCCACGTCGTCGCCCTGACCGACCACGACACCCTCGCGGGGATCGATGCCCTGGGTGGCCTGGAGGGACACGGCCTGCGGATGATCTCCGGCGTCGAGCTATCGATCGAAGATGAACCCGGCCGCGGACTGATCGACGCCCATCTGCTCGGCTACGGCTTCGCGCTCAACAACCGGCGGCTGCGCAATCGCCTGCATCAAGCGAGTGAAGCCCGCGAGGCGCAGAAACGGGAAACGGTCAACCGGCTGGGGGCCGCCGGCTATCGCGTGACGTGGGAGGCGGTGCGCGCCGGCGCGCGTGGCAACGTCGGCAAGCCCCACATCGTTGCTGCCATCGAGGCCGCGCAGCCCGGCGTGGCGCGCGAAGAGTTGTACGCGGCGATGGGACCTGGTGGGGCGGCACACGTTCCGCGCGCCAAGGAGATGCCGCTCGATGAGGCAGTGGACATGGTGACCGCGGCGGGGGGCGTCACCGTCCTGGCGCACCCGGGTGTCTACCGTCATGTGCCCGACCTGCAGCTGTTGTTTCGAGCGTGCGCGGTGGCGGGTGTGCTGGGGTTGGAGGTCACCTATCCGCAGGCGCCTGATGACCCCTATGGGCCAAAGAGTGCGGCGTTGATGGATCGCTTCCAGGAGGTCGCGGCGTCCTACGGGTGGGTGGCGACCGGTGGCGATGATTTTCATGGGCCCAGGGTCACACCACTCATCCGATTGGCCGCCTGGACGGCCACACCAGCGTCCCGCGCCGACGAGCTGCTGGCCCGCCGCTCTTAGCGGCCTTCAGCGAGCCCGCAGGGCGAGCCGGCCTTTCGGCCGCAAGCGCCGGCGCCGAATGCGGTCCTGTACGCGTACACGAGGGCGATGGAATTCTGCCCGAGTCCGCGATGGGACCGCTGGACGGCGCACCGGCGCATTTCAGTCTCTCTGCTATCTAGTCGTCAGAAAGCGCGTGATCGCCTCGGCGACGGCGTCGGGCCGATCGAGCGGGAGGAAGTGCCCCCCGGGATCGACGATCTCAACCGTACTTTCGCGAAGCTTCTGGTGGAGCGTTTCGGCCCAGCGCGGCTCGAGGAAGGCATCGTTCGCTCCCCAGAGGATCAACGTCGGCGTCTCGATCTCGTCGATGTGCTTCGCCCGGCTGGTGAGATCTCGGTTGTTCAGCGCCCGCGCCGCGCGGAGGTAGGCGCGGCGGCCGCCGAGGTCCTGGAAGGGTCGGGTCCACTCGTCAACCATCTCATCGGTGACCCGTTCCGGCGTCACTATCCCGGCTTCCAGGCCCTTGCGGAGTCCGCTACGAAGATCGATGTTGACCATGATCTGGTCCCACGCCGGCTCTTTCAAACGGGCGATGTCGGGGATCGGCCAGTTGTTGTCGACGATGCTGTCGATCAAGATGAGGCGAGCCACCCGCTGCGGTTCGTCGACGGCCATCAATTGGGCAACGCCGCCTCCGATGTCATGGCCGGCCACGGCCGCCTGGTGCACGCCAATCGTTTCCATGAAAGCCACCACGTATCGGGCTTGTGCCGCAATCGACAGATCGACGTCCATCCGCTTGTCCGAGTCGCCGAAGCCGAGCAGGTCGGGTGCGAGCACCTCGAAGGTTGCGGACAGGGGCTCGATGACATCGCGCCAGAGATACGAGGAGCTGGGAATCCCGTGCAGCAGCACAAGCGGCGGACCCTGTCCCGTTCGCAGGTACGCGATATCGCCCGCAAAGGTGCGGATCTTCCGTTTGCCCCGGGCGAGCGGCGCCATCCCGATGAGCTCGGTCGTCATCGGCGGCGACACCGTCGGCGTCGGCGCTCGCTCGAGGGGCGACGGCGGAGCGGCAAAGCGCGTGGCAGGTTGGGCTGCTGTCATGGCCGGCTCTGGCGGCGATGCCGGCAACTCGGAATCGGTTGGCGGCGGGGCTCGCCGTTGCAGGATGACGTTGGTCGAGCTGGCGCGCGCGATCAGCTGGTTCTGCTGGTCGACGACCTCCGCCTCAGCCACCGCAATCTGCTGCCCGCGATGCACGACGCGGCCAATCGATCGCAGCATGCCGGAATCCGCGGTGACGGCCTTGAGGAAATTGATATGAAGCTCCGCGGTCGTGAAGCTCTCGCCCGGCTTGAGCGTACTGAACACCGCGAATCCCATGGCACTGTCGGCGAGTGACGCAAGCGCGCCGCCATGGAGGACGTTGTTCGGGTTGTACAACTCCGTTGTCGCCGGCATCTCGAAGGTTGCACTGCCATCGGAGACGGCGATAAAGCGCATGCGCAGCAAGCGAACATAGGGCGGAGCGGGCGCAGCTCCACGCAGCGCGGCCTCGAGCAACTCGCGACCGGACATCTCTGCCGGGTCCGACATTGCCCGCATTCTAGGCCCGATCTGGCCGGTGCGACCATTTCGATGGTTACGGTCCCTTGGTAACGGTCATGTCACGAGCGTGTGATAGCTCGTCGCCCCGCTGCAAGCCATTCGGTGCCCAGGCAGTTTGTTCTGTGTAGGCCGCAGTGGAGCGGCCAAGAGGGAAGGGGTAAAGGGGGACGTCCGCTGAAGTACGCTGCGCCGCGCTTTGCGACACACTCAGCCGTGCTGCTGATGGCGGCTGCCCTGCCCTGGGTCGTGTTCCATGTTCCGGTCGGTGCCGCGCCCGCCCTCGCCGGCGGCACCGGGCCAGGCACGGCCCTCGCCCAGGCGCCGTTCGGCCGAGCCGTCGATGGCATCGGATGGTCGATGAGTGGTTCGCTGGTCATCCCGGCGCTGCCCGCGACACCGCCGGCTGAGAAGCACCGCGACATCATTCACTACACCGCCGTCGATGGCGAAACGCTCCGCGCACTGGCGTCGAAGTACGGACTCTCGGTGAACACGCTTCTCTGGTCGAACCCCAAGCTCGTCGATCGGCTGACCGCGGGCCAGGAGGTCGTGATTCCGCCAGTCGATGGCGTGCTGGTCAAGGTGAGTGCGAGCGACACCCTCACCTCCCTGGCGCAGAAATACCGCGCAGAGTTGGACGCGATCATCGAGTTCAACTTGCTGCGTCATCCGGAGGCATTGCCCGTCGACGAGTACCTGATGTTGCCCTACGGCGTTGGTCCGGAGCCGGCCTCCGTTCCGCAGCCCAACGCGCAGACGGTCACGGCTGGCAAGCGCTCCTGGTACGTCACGCCCGTGTACTCCTCCGGCGGAGGAAGCTATCCCTTCGGACAGTGCACCTGGTACGTCAACACCCGCCGGCCCGCGCCCTGGGGCGGGAATGCCTGGCAATGGTTCGGGCGCGCGCGTGCCTACGGCCGGCCGGAAGGTCCCACACCGCGCGTGGGCGCCATCATGGTCACCTGGGAGTCACCCTACTGGGGCCACGTCGCCTACGTGGAGCAGGTCTATGTCGACGGGAGCTGGCTCGTCTCCGAGATGAACTACGCCAGCCCGAGCGGTGGTGGCTGGGGCCGGGTCAGCTACCGGCACGTGATCCCGGGCACGATCCCGCTCATCGGCTTCATCTACTAATTTCCCTCTCCCGCTTGCGGGGGAGGGTTAGGGTGGGGGCCTCCGCCTCAAGCAACCGGCCGACGGCCAGCACGCGCGCCTCGTCATCCCATTGCCCGACGACCTGCATGCCGACTGGCAGGCCTGCCGCCTCGCCAAAGGGAACCGATAGCGCCGGTAGACCGGTGAGGTTGAAGGGCGCCGTCAGCCGCACTAGCGCCCCATCGACCGGCTCCGCCCCGGACCGCCAGCGCACCGTCCGCTCGCCGACAATCGGCGCGGTGATCGGCGTGCTGGGCAGCAGCAGGACATCGATGTCGTGGAAGAGGTCGGCCATTGCCGCTCGAATCCGGGCGCGCATACGCTGCGCCAGCACGTAGTCGGCCCCGGCCACGAGCGAGCCCAGCTGGAGCCGGGTACGGACGTCGGCCCCATAGGCCCGAGGCTGGGCGCGAATCCAGCGGGCATGGAGGGCGCTCGCCTCGGCGCGGAGCGTCACCAGTTGGGTCGCGACCGTCCACCGCATTTCCGGAATCGCCACCTCGCGGACCCGCAACCCGCGCCGGCGCAAGGCCGCCGCCGCCGCGTCGACCTGCCGCGACACCGCCGGTTGCAGGTTCTCGACAATCGATCCCTTAAGGACGCCAACCCGCAGGCCCCGCGTCGGAGCGCGCCGGGATTTGCGCCCGGCATCCCCGCCCGATAGCACATCGAGCAGGACGCCGGCGTCGTCGACGGTGCGGGTCAGCGGACCCGCGTGGTCGAGCGACCACCCCAGCGGGAATGTCCCATTCAGCGGAATGGCACCGAACGTCGGCTTGAGGCCGACGCATCCGCACAGTGACGCCGGCACCCGGATCGATCCGCCGGTGTCAGAGCCGAGCGCGCCGGCGCACAGGCCGGCCACGACGGCGATCGCCGAGCCGCCGCTCGAACCGCCCGGGCTGCGGCGGGAATCGTGGGGATTGCGAGCGATACCCCACCAGGGGTTGGCGGTGCTGACGCCGTAGGCAAACTCGTGGAGATTGGTCTTGCCGAAGACGATGGCGCCGGCCGCCCGCAACCGGGCGACCGCCGCGGCATCGCTCCTCGGGACCCAGTCCTTGAGGATGCGCGACCCGACCGTCGTTCGCAACGCCCGGGTCGCGAACAGGTCCTTGACCGCGATCGGTACGCCCAGCAGCGCTCCGCGCTCGCCTCGCGCGAGCCGCCGCTCAGCCCGCTGGGCCTCCTGCCGGGTTCGTTTGTCCGGCGGCGTGATGAAGGCCTGGAGCTCGGCGCTCGCCGCGATGCGCCGGGTATAGGCGTCCACCAGCTCGACCGCCGACAGCCGCCGGCGGCGGAGCGAGCTGGCGATCTGGACCAACGGTGCTGAGGTCAGCGGTTCAGCCGAGCCCATCCGTTTCCTCCGGCACGGCCGCCGCCCTCAGCTGTTCGACCAGCGCCAGGTACCGCTTCCATGCCGGCAGCAGTGCCACCACGTCGGCGGCGCTCAGCCGCAGCCCCGCCGCCCGCGCGGCCGCGCTCAGCAGTTCCCTCTCCGTCACCGGCACAGTATGCAACCGGTGGCGGCGGGCCGGTGATCGGCTCCATCACCACTTGCGAGTGCGAAATGGTTTGACAAGACGGATTCTTCCGCCCTATCCTGCGACTGCCGCCAGCCGGCTCTTGGGGAGGCGTTGGATGGCGGTGGCGCTGCCGTTCGTCCAATTTTCATTGCTGAGGAGCCCGAAACCATGCTGCTTGTGGAAGTCCGCCGTCTCGACATTGCCCCCAACACCGACCAGTTCTGGACCATCGTTTCCCGCATCAACGGCCCCGAGTTCATGGGCGTTCTCTACCGGGCGCGCGAGGCGATTTTCGACAGCGCCGGAATCAGTTTTACCATCGACCTGCTGAACAAGTTCCTGCAATTCGACGTCACCAAGAGCTGGTCGTCGGCCGACGAAGGCGAGC
>Ga0209474_10005810_pt1 | contig 10475 bp, 5 predicted proteins | sample GraSoiAngelo_145_FD_185902 | JGI IMG/M metagenome (GOLD analysis project Ga0209474, IMG submission 185902) | Grasslands soil microbial communities from the Angelo Coastal Reserve, California, USA - 14_1009_05_20cm (SPAdes) (version 2) | ecosystem: Environmental > Terrestrial > Soil > Grasslands ... | reverse complement strand
CGGCGCCGCCGTGGTACTTCAGGGCGCGGATCGTGGCGACGATCACGGCCGCCTGCGGGCGCAGACCGCTCTTGCGGCACTTGATGTCGAGGAATTTCTCGGCGCCGAGATCGGCGCCGAATCCCGCCTCGGTGACCACGTAGTCGGCGAGCTTCAGCGCGCTTTGCGTCGCGATCACGGAATTGCAGCCATGCGCGATGTTGGCGAACGGCCCGCCGTGGATGAAGGCCGGGTTGTTCTCGAGCGTCTGCACGAGATTGGGCGCGAGCGCGTCCTTCAGGAGCACGGTCATCGCGCCGTGCGCCTTGAGATCGCGCGCGCGCACCGGCTTCTGCTCCCGGGTGTAGCCGAGGACGATGTTGCCCAGGCGCTCCTTCAGGTCCTCGAGCGAGGTGGCAAGGCAGAAGATCGCCATCACCTCGGAGGCCACCACGATGTCGAAGCCGTCCTGGCGCGGATAACCGTTGCCCGGCCCGCCGAGCGATACGACGACATCGCGCAGCGCGCGGTCGTTCATGTCGAGCACGCGTTTCCACTGGATGCGGCGCACGTCGATGCCGAGGTCATTGCCATGATGGATGTGGTTGTCGATCACCGCGGCGAGCAGATTGTTGGCGAGCTGAATCGCGCCGAAGTCGCCGGTGAAGTGCAGATTGATGTCCTCCATCGGCACGACCTGCGCGTGGCCGCCGCCGGCGGCCCCGCCTTTCATGCCGAACACCGGCCCGAGCGAGGGCTCGCGCAGGCAGATCATCGCTTTCTTGCCGATATGGTTGAGCGCATCGCCGAGGCCGACCGTGGTGGTGGTCTTGCCCTCGCCCGCCGGCGTCGGACTGATCGCCGTGACCAGGATCAGCTTGCCGTTGGCGCGGCTCTTCAGCGTCTCCAGGTATTTCAGCGAAACCTTGGCCTTGTAGTGCCCGTAGGGCTCGAGATGTTCGTCGGCGATGCCGAGCTTTTCGCGCGCCACGGCGGAAATGCGTTGCAGCCGCGCGGCCTGCGCGATTTCGATGTCGGAGGGCATGGGGGTCGCTCGTATGCGGAGAAGGCCGGATTGTGAAAGACTGCGCCCCGCGCGAGCCTTGACTGAGATCAAGCCGCATCGACGAGCGAAGGGGGGAAGCCGGCATGAAGTGCCGCATGACATGGTGGCTGTTTTGCGTCGCCGCGATCGCCACGGCGGCGCGAGCGCAGGCGCCCGGCGTGAGCGCGGGCAGCATCATCATCGGCCAGTCGGCGCCGCTCACCGGCTCGAACGCGGAGCTCGGCAACGACATCCGCACCGGCGCGCTCGCCTACTTCCGCAAGGTCAACGAGGCCGGCGGCGTGCACGGCCGAAAGCTCGAGCTGGTGTCGCTCGACGACGCGAACCAGGTGCCGCGCGCCGAGGCGAACACGGCGAAGCTGATCGAAGAAACGCGGGTCTTCGCGCTTTTCGGCTACGCCAGCGCGACGCTGTCGCGCCCGGCGCTGCCGCTCGTCGCGAAGCACGGCGTGCCGTTCCTCGCGCCCTTTACCGGCGCCGATCCGATGCGCGTGTTCAACCGCCACGTATACAACATGCGCGCAAGCTATGCCGACGAGCTCGAGAAGATCGTCCGGCATTTCGTGCCGCTCGGCGTCAAGCGCTTCGCCATCGTCTATTACGACGACGTCGTCGGGCGCGAAAATTTAAGCGCCGTGGACCGGGCGCTAAAGAAGCAATCGCTGGAGCCGGTGTCGACCGCGGCCCTCAAGGACCGCGCCAAGCCCGATATCCCTGGCGCCGTGGCGGCGGTGGCGAAAGGCTCGCCCGACGTCGTCATCCTCACCACGCTCTACAAGGCGAGCGCCGACTTCGTCAAGGTCGCGCACGCCTCCGGCGTCTTCGCACAGATGGCGAGCAACTCGTTTCCCGGGGCGAGCCCGCTCGCCAAGGAGCTCGGCAAAGAAGGCGCCGGCGTGATCGTCGCCACCGTCGTGCCGCCGCCAACCAAGCGCTCCTTGCGCATCGTGCAGGAGTACCAGGCGGCGATCGAAAAAGAAACCGGCAGGAAGGACTTCTCGTTCACCTCGGTCGAATCGTTCATCGGCGCCAAGGTCATGGTCGAGGCGATGCGCCGTGCCGGACCGAAGCTCACGCGCGAGACCTTCATGCGCGAGCTCGACGCGCTGAAGGAATTCGACACCGGCGGCTACGTGGTGAGCTTCACACCGACGAACCATAACGGCAGCTCGTTCGTCGAGCTGACCGTGATCGGAAAGGACTTGAAGTTCGGCTATTGAGTCAGCCGTACAGTTCTTGTAGCGTGCGCCCCTTGCCGTAGCCCGGATCTCCGGGACGCTCGCCGCCCGCGCTCACGCGCACTGCGCAGTACTTGAACTCCGGTATCTTGCCGAACGGATCGAGCACCGGATTGGTGAGCAGGTTGGCCGCCGCCTCGTAATAGCAGAACGGAATGAACACGGCGCCGAGCGGCGTGCCGGCATCGGCGCGTGCGTAAATCGACACCTTGCCGCGGCGCGACTCCACCGTGACCAGGTCGCCGGGCTTCGCGCCGAGCGCATCCAGATCGAGCGGATGCAGCGAGGCGACCGCCTCGGGTTCTATGGCATCCAGCGCGCCCGAGCGGCGTGTCATCGCGCCGGTGTGCCAGTGCTCGAGCTGCCGGCCGGTGATCAGCACCATCGGATATTCCTCATCCGGACGCTCGGCCGCCGGAATGATGTCCGCCGGCACGAATCTGCCGCGGCCGGTGGCCGTCGGGAAATGCGTCTGGAAAACGACCGGCTCGCCCGGATCGCCTTCGTTCTCGCACGGATAGGTGACGGAGGAGTCGCGCTCCAGGCGCTCCCAGGTGATGCCGCGAATCGAGTCCATTGCCTGACGCATCTCGTTCCACACCTCGCGCGGGTGCGCATAGGTCCAGTCGAGGCCAAGGCGCTTCGCCAGCTCGACGATGATCCACAGATCCTCGCGCGCCTCGCCCGGCGCGTTCAGCGCTTTTCGCCCGAGCTGCACCATGCGGTCGGTGTTGGTCACCGTGCCGTCCTTCTCCGGCCACGCCGTCGCCGGCAGCACGACATCGGCCAGGTAAGCCGTCTCGGTGAGGAAGATGTCCTGCACGACCAAGTGCTCGAGCTTCGCCATCGCCCCGCGAGCATGCTCGAGATCCGGATCGGACATCGCCGGGTTCTCGCCCATGATGTACATGCCGCGGATCTTGCCGTCGTAGGCCGCGTCCATGATCTCGACCACCGTCAACCCCGGCTTCTTGTCGAGCGTCGTACCCCACAGCTTTTCAAACCGCTGATGGGCGTCCGGGTTATCGACGCGTTGGTAATCGGGGAACACCATCGGAATGAGGCCGGAGTCGGACGCACCCTGCACGTTGTTCTGGCCGCGCAGCGGATGGAGCCCCGTACCCGGCCGACCGATCTGCCCGGTCATCATGGCGAGTGCGATCAGGCAGCGCGCGTTGTCGGTGCCATGCACATGCTGGCTGATCCCCATGCCCCAGAGGATCATAGAGCCTTTCGACGTGGCGTAGGCGCGCGCCACCTCGCGGATGGTCTCGGCCGGGATGCCGCAGATCGGCGCCATCTTCTCCGGCGAAAAGCTCGTCGCGTTTTCCTTCAGCGCCTCGAAGCCGCTGGTGCGCTCGCGCACGAACTCGTCGTTGACCAGCCCTTCCTCGATGATGGTGTAGATCATGGCGTTCAGCAGCGCCACGTCGGTGTCCGGCTTGAACTGCAGCATGCGCCAGGCATGCCGCGCGAGCTCGCTTCGCCGCGGGTCGGCGTAAACCAGCTTGACGCCCGCCTTTGCCGCATTCTTCATCCAGGTCGCGGCAACCGGGTGGTTCGAGGTCGGGTTCGCGCCGATGAGGAAGATGAGCTCCGCCTTCGTCACGTCGCTCACCTGATTCGACACGGCGCCGGAGTTGATTCCTTCCATCAGCGCGGCCACCGATGAAGCGTGGCAAAGGCGCGTGCAGTGATCGACATTGTTCTGGCCGAAGCCGGTGCGCACCAGCTTCTGGAAGAGGTACGCCTCCTCATTCGAGCCCTTGGCGGAGCCGTAGCCGGCGAGCGCATAGCGATCCTGGTCGCGGATCTTGCGCAGTCCCGCCGCCGCGAACTCCAGCGCTTCCTCCCAGCTCGCCTCGCGGAACACTTCCGACCAGTTGCCCGGGTCGACGACGAAGTCAGGCGACTTGGCGATGCCCGGCTTGCGGATCAGCGGCTTGGTCAGCCGCTGTGGGTGGTGCGCATAGTCGAAGCCGAAGCGGCCTTTGACGCACAGGCGATAGTGATTCGACGGGCCCTCCTTGCCGGTGACGAACTGGATCTTCTTCTCGGCGACGTGATAGGTGAGCAGACAGCCGACGCCGCAGAACGGGCAAACGCTGTCCACCTTTTTCTCGATCTTCTTCAGGCCGACGCCGCGTGCCGGCATCAGCGCACCGGTCGGGCACGCCTGCACGCACTCGCCGCAGGCGACGCAGGTCGATTCGCCCATTGCATCGTCGAAGTCGAACACCGGCACTGAAGCGTCGCCGCGGTAGGCGTAGCCGATGACATCATTGACCTGCACCTCGCGGCAGGCGCGCACGCAGCGCGTGCACTGGATGCAGGCATCCAGGTTCACCGCCATCGCGGGATGCGAAAGATCGGATTTGGGCTGCTCGCGCTTGGCAAAGCGCGGTCTTCCGACGCCGAGCTTGCCCGCCCACTGCTTCAACTTGTTGTCGAGCGTGTACTCCTGCTCCGGCATGTCGGACAGCAGGAGCTCGAGCACCATCTTCTGCGAGGTGAGCGCGCGCGGCGAATTGGTCGTGACCTCCATCCCCGGCGTCGGGAAGCGGCAGCACGAAGGCGCGAGCGCGCGCTCGCCCTTGATCTCCACCACGCAGGCGCGGCAGTTGCCGTCGGAGCGCTGGTTGCCGCCGTGGCATAGATGCGGGATGTCGATGCCGTGCTTCTTCGCCGTCTCGATGATCTTCTCGTCGGGCCGCCCGACCACCGTCTCGCCGTTCAGCTTGAACTCAATCGGCATCATGGCAAGTTGCTGAGTCGTGACCCGTTCCATTACTGCACCTCGTGCGGGAAGTATTTCATTACGCTGAGCGCGGGATTGGGCGCCGCTTGCCCGAGCCCGCATATAGAAGCGTCCATCATTGCCTGTGAGAGTTCCTGGAGCAGCGGCTGGTTCCAGCGCGGCTCCTTCATCAGCGTGACCGCCTTCGCCGTGCCGACGCGGCAGGGCGTGCACTTGCCGCACGACTCGTCATGGAAGAACCGCATCAGGTTCAAGGCCGCCGGCGCCGCGCGGTCGTGCTGCGACAGCACCACCACCGCCGCCGAGCCGATGAAGCAGCCGTGCGGCTGCAGCGTGTCGAAGTCGAGCGGGATGTCGGCCTTCGACGCCGGCAGGATGCCGCCCGAGGCGCCACCGGGGAGGTAGGCATAGAGCTCGTGGCCATCGAGCATGCCGCCGCAATATTCATCGACCAGCTCGCGCAGCGTGATGCCGGCAGGCGCGAGATGCACGCCGGGGTTCTTCACCCGGCCGGAAACCGAGAACGAGCGCAGGCCCTTGCGTCCGTGCCGCCCATGCGAGGCGAACCAGGGTGCGCCCTTCTCGATGATCTCGCGTACCCAGTACACCGTCTCCATGTTGTGCTCGAGCGTCGGCCGGCCGAAGAGGCCGACCTGCGCGACATAGGGCGGGCGAAGGCGCGGCATGCCGCGCTTGCCTTCGATCGACTCGATCATCGCCGACTCTTCGCCGCAGATGTAGGCGCCCGCGCCCCTTCTCAAATGCATGGGCGGAAGTGCGCAGGGCGCATCGGCTTTCAGGAGCGCGAGCTCCTTTTCCAGGATCTCGCGGCAGCCCGCGTATTCGTCGCGCAGATAAATCCAGATCTCGCCGACGCCGGCGCACCAGGCCGCGATCAGCATGCCTTCGAGAAAGCGATGCGGGTCGCGCTCGAGGTACCAGCGATCTTTGAAGGTGCCCGGCTCGCCTTCGTCGATGTTGACGGCCATCACCCGCGGCTCGGGCTCGGCGGCGACCAGGCGCCATTTGCGGCCGGCGGGAAAGCCGGCACCGCCGAGGCCGCGCAGCCCTGAATCCTCCATCGCCTTCGTAAGAGCATCGCGTGTGTGCTTGCCGTCCAGACAGTCGGCGAGCAGGCCATAGCCGCCGTCCTTGCGGTAGTCCGCGTAGCCGATGTAAGGCGCGACCGCGCAGCGGTCTTCCTTCGTTTGCACCGCGGCGCGCACGCTTTGCGTGGTGGCGTTGCCGATCGGATTCTGGCCGACGACCACGCACGGCGCCACTTCGCAGCGCCCGACGCAAGGCGCCGGAATGACGCGAACGCCGGCACCGAAGTCGAGCTTCAGCAGCTCGCGCGCGCCGGCGAGCTCGCAGGCGATCGAGTCGCACACGCGCACGGTCAGCGCCGGCGGCGGCGCCTCGCCTTCTTTCACGACCTCAAAGTGATGGTAGAAGGTCGCCACCTCGTAGACCTCGGCGAGTGCGAGGCGCATGTCCTGCGCGAGTGCGGCGAGGTGTGTCGCCGGCAAATGGCCGAACTTATCGTTCAGCTTGTGCAGGTGTTCGATCAGCAGGTCGCGACGGCGCGGCGCATCGCCGAGCAGCGCACGGACTTCTTCCAGCGCCTTGGCATCGACCGCGCGGCCCTTGGGGATGGGACGGGTTTTGCGTTTCATGCGAAGCCTGATTATCGCGGAGCGCGTGCGGCGGAATGCTTGACGGCGGTCAATGGCGGCCGGCGCACGCGCGCGGCAAGGGCGTACGTAAGCCGAGTGTACACTCGCCCGCCTTGGCCGCCACGATCGACCCCAATCGCCTGCTGGCCGTCGTCGCCGAAGTGGCGCGCGAGGCGCGGCCGCATGTCGATGCGTACGTGGCGCTCGACAGCTCGCTCGAGCGCGATCTCGGCCTGGATAGCCTGGCGCGGGTGGAGCTGGTGCTGCGCGTCGAGCGCGAGTTTGCCGCGAGCCTGCCCGAGCAGGCGCTCGGCTCGAGCGAGACGCCGCGCGACCTGCTGCGCTTCGTGCTCGCGAGCGCGGGGCAGGCAACGTCGAGCGCCGATCGCACGGTCGCGAGCTTGGTGCAGAGGGAGGGCGTGCGGCCGCCCGAGCAAGCGAAGACGCTGGTCGAGGCGCTCGAGTATCACGTCGAGCGCCAGCCGGAGCGCCTGACGGTGCATCTTTACGACGAGCGCGCCGAGCATCCGCTCACGTATCGCGCCCTCTGGGACGGCGCGCTCGCCTACGCCGCGCGGCTCGCCGACGCGGGCCTCTCGCCCGGCGCCACGGTGGCCATCATGCTGCCGACGTCAAAGGAATATCTCTTTTGCTTCTACGGCACGCTGCTCGCGGGCGGCATTCCCGTGCCGCTCTATCCGCCTGCGCGCTTGACGACGATCGAGGACCACCTCACGCGCCACGTCGGCATCCTGAAGAGCGCCGACGCCGCGCTCATGGTGACGATCCCGGAAGCGAAGCCGATCGCCTGGCTTCTGCGGGCGCAGGTGGAATCGCTGCGCGCGGTGCTCGTGCCGGCCGATTTCACCGCCGATGGCAAAGGTTTCACGCCCGCGCGCAGCGGCGGCGGGCAGATCGGCTTCCTGCAATACACCTCGGGCAGCACCGGGCAGCCGAAGGGCGTGGTGCTGACGCACGCCAACCTGCTCGCCAATGTGCGCGCGATGGCGAAGGGTGCGCGTGCCACGAGCGCGGACGTTTTCGTGAGCTGGCTGCCGCTCTACCATGACATGGGATTGATCGGCGGCTGCTTCGCGACGATGTACGTCGGCTTTCCGGTGGTGCTGATGTCGCCGCTCGCCTTCCTGTCGCGCCCCAGCCAGTGGCTGCGCGCGATCCACCGCCATCGCGGCACGATCTCGGGCGGGCCGAATTTTTCCTACGAGCTCTGTCTGCGTCGCATTCCGGAGCACGAGCTCGAAGGACTCGATCTCTCGTCGTGGCGCTTCGCCTTCAACGGCGCCGAGCCGGTCAGCCCGGAAACGATGGCGCAGTTCGAGGAGCGCTTCGCACGCTACGGCTTCGGCAAAAACGTCATGGCGCCGGTGTATGGGCTCGCCGAGGCCTCGGTCGGCCTCGCCTTCACGCCGCCGGGCGAGCGCTGGCAGGCGGACGTCCTCGACCGCGAGCGCTTCGCGCTGACCGGTGAAGCGGTGGAGGCACGGCCGGACGATCCGGCGCCGCTCAAAGTCGTCTCGTGCGGCAACGTGCTCGCTGACCACGATATGCGCGTGGTGGACGGCGCCGGCCTCGAGCTGCCCGATCGCAGCGAAGGACAGCTTCAGTTTCGCGGTCCCTCGGCCACCAGCGGCTATTACCGCAATCCGCCGGCGACGAAGGGCCTGTTCGCCGGCGACTGGGTCAACACGGGCGACCGCGCGTATCTCTCCGAGGGCCGGCTCTACATCACGGGGCGCGAAAAGGACATCATCATCCGTGGCGGCCGCAACATCAGCCCGTACGAGCTCGAGGAAGCCGTCGGCGATCTTCCCGGCGTGCGGCGCGGCTGCGTCGCCGTGTTCGGCGCTGCCAATCCGGCCGGCGGCACCGAGCGCGTGGTGGTGCTCGCAGAAACGCGCGAGCGCGACGCCGTGCGCCATGGCGAGCTGAAAGCGAAGATCAACGAGCTCGCGCTCGGCCTCATCGGCGCGCCGGTCGATGACATCGTCCTCGCGCCGCCCCACACGGTGCCGAAGACCTCCAGCGGCAAGATCCGCCGCGTCGCGGCGCGCGAATACTACGAGCGCGGTCCTTCCGCCGTGAAGCCGCAAGCCGTGTGGCTGCAGTTCCTTCGCTTGGTGCTGGCCGGCTTATTGCCGCAGGCGCGCCGCGGACTGCGAGTGGCGTGGGGCATCGCCTTCGCCGCGTGGGCCTGGGTGGTCTGCGCCGTCCTCGTAGCGGTGATCTTCGTCGCCGCGGCCGTCGTGCCGGGCAGGCGCACCTGGCAGATCGGCCAGGTTTGCGCGCGGCTCCTTTTCCGGCTTTGCCGCATTCCGGTGGCCGTGCGGGGGCTTGAGAACCTGCCGGTGGCCGGCCCGTATGTCGTGGCGTCGAATCACACCAGCTACCTCGACGCCGCGGTGCTGCTGTCGATTCTCCCTTGGCGTCGCAGCGCCTTCGTCGCCAAGCGCGAGCTCGGCAAGCACTTCGTCGCGCGCATCTTCTTCGGCGGCATCGGCACGCGCTTCGTCGAGCGCTTCGACGTGCAGAAGAGCGCCGAGCACGCGGACGAGCTGGCCGGCGCGGCGCGCGAGGGCACGACGCTCATCGTCTTCCCGGAGGGCACGCTGATGCGCCACACGGGGCTCATGCCATTTCGCATGGGCGCATTCCTGACCGCGGCGCAGGCGCGCGTGCCGATCGTGCCGCTCGCGCTGCGCGGCGTGCGCTCGGTGCTTCGCGACGGCACGTGGTACCTGCGCCGCGCGCCGGTGAGCGTCACGATCAGCGCGCCGGTCGCGCCTCAGGGCAGCGACTGGAGCGCGGCGCTCAAGCTGCGCGACGGCGTGCGCGCGGAAATCCTAAAGCACTGCGGCGAGCCGGATCTCGGCTAGATCGCGAGCATCCCCTCCACGCAGGCGACCGCCTCGCCGCCCAGCCAGATGTCGCTCGCATCGACGCGCAGGTACACGCGGCCATCGCGGCCGAGCTGCATGCCCTGCCGCGCGACGTAGGCGCTCTGCGCGCGCTCGAAGTGGCGCAGATATGCGGCCACCGAGATATTGCCGCTGCCGCAAACCGGATCCTCCGGCACGCCGCCGGCCGGCGCAAAGGAGCGCACGTGCACCGCGCAGTCGCGCTCACCGGAAGACGCGAACACCGTGACGCCGGTCGCGCCAAGCGACGTGGTCCATTCGGCGAGCGCCGTCATGTCCGGCTTCAGGGCCGCCAACGCGGCGGCATCGCTCATCTCGCCGACCAGCCAGACCGGGCCGACATCCACCTTGATGAGATGCGCCGGCGGCGCGAGCGGAATGCCAAAAGCGCTGGCGACGTTTTTCACCTCGGTGATTTTCGGCCTCGGCGAGCGCACGTAGATCTTCGTGCCCTCGCTGCTAAGGTCGAGCAGTCCGGCGCCACATTCCTGCACCATCGCGCCGTCGCGCGGCGTAGCGAGCCCCGCGCGCATCGCGGCGTAGGCGCTGCCGATCGTCGGATGCCCGGCAAAGGGCAGCTCGTGCGCGGGCGTGAAGATGCGCACGCGGTAATCGGCCTTGGCGCTCGGCAGCAGAAACGTGGTCTCAGAGAGATTGGTCCAGCGCGCGATGCGTTGCATGTCCACCGTCTCGAGCCCTGCGGCGTCGAGCACCACCGCGACCGGATTGCCGAGAAACGGCCGCGACGTGAAGACGTCGATCTGCTTGAAGCGCCGCATTAGTCCTCGTGCATCACGCGCTCGGCGCGCTTTGGATAAATGA
>Ga0209474_10005809_pt1 | contig 10477 bp, 10 predicted proteins | sample GraSoiAngelo_145_FD_185902 | JGI IMG/M metagenome (GOLD analysis project Ga0209474, IMG submission 185902) | Grasslands soil microbial communities from the Angelo Coastal Reserve, California, USA - 14_1009_05_20cm (SPAdes) (version 2) | ecosystem: Environmental > Terrestrial > Soil > Grasslands... | reverse complement strand
TCGCGTTGACGGCCGGGCGTTCCGCCCAGATTCGCGGCGGCCTGGCACTCCGGCACGGAACTCGCTATGCCTGACGGCGCGCGCGCAACGGGGGAGAGTTGGACATGCCGGAGCCGACGTCGGTGGTGCGTTTCCTGTGCGTCGCCGCGGAGCATCAGCCGCGCTTGATCAGTCTCGACTTCGGTCTCACCGTGCACCTGCGCGAGTGGGGCTTCTGTCCGGCCGGCGAGTCCAACGGGCATGACTGGCGACGGGTCGAGGGCGTCGCGCTCGAGACGCTGCTCGCGCGCCGCCCCGACGGCACGCTCGTCCCCGCCGACTGATTGCTACGCGCCGCCCGGTTCGACCCGCGGGTCGAGCCGCTCCGGCCGCAGCTCCGGCGTGGCCATGTCGGGGTCGAGCGGGTAGATCGGTCGATCGAGGGCCCGGTGTCCGAGGCGGGCGATGTCCTGGTCGACACCGCCCGGGGTCAGGGCGATGACCCAGCCATTCGCCGCGGCGAAGAGATCCGGCACGAGGTAGCCGACCTTCACGACGGTGAGGTCGTGCCGTGCGGGATCCAGGCCGAGCCCGACGAAGTCATCGATCGAGTGGTACGGCTTGCGCCGCGCGGTGACGATCGCGCGCACCCCGCCCGCTGCGACGACCGCGATGTCGCCGCCCACGGGATCATCGCGGCGGATGTGCCGCACGCTGCCGCGTAGCCGGACCGGGCCGGGCGAGCCGAACGTGCCGCCGACGCTGAGGTCGACCGCCGCGCCCTCACCCGCGTCGGCGCAGCGCGCGACCGCGAGCGGGTCGACGCAGCTCGCCCAGATCGCGGATGCCTCGCCGGACGCGAGCGCGGGCGTCGCGAGCAGCCGCCCGAGCATGAACGCGACGTCGCCGGCACCGCCGGCCGTCGGGTTGTCGCCCGAGTCGCTGATGAAGAACGGCCGGTCGGCCGACGCGAGGCCGCGTGCGATGCACGCATCGGCGTCGCCGGCGGCGGTGCTGAAGTCGAATCGCGCCCGGGCGTCCCAGTACGCCTTCGCCAATCCCGCTGCCTCGCGCGTGATCGCGGTCTCGTCGGTGCCGGTCACGACGATCGCGGCGCTGCAGCGCGGCTCATCTGCCCAGGCGTAGCCGATCCACACCGCCGCATCGATGATCCCCGGCCGTCCCTCGATGGACGGCAGCGCGGCGTAGATGCTCCGGGCGGGCTCGTCGCGCGTGGACGCGCGTTCGCCCGGGAGCAGCACCGGCACGCGGACCCAGGCCCGCATCGGCCGGACGCGCGCATCGAGGCAGCGGATGAGATTCGCCATCGCCCGTCTTCGCGTGAGCGCCGCGTCCTCGTGCGGTGACATCCGGTGCGACGTCAGGAGGTCGAGTGCGGTGACGAGCCGGTGCGAGACGTTCCCGTGCGGGTCCATCGGCGCCGAGATGAGGCACCGCGGCCCGACCACGTCCCGCACGGCCTCGGCCAGGTCGCTCTCGGCGTCGGTCAGGCCCTCGACCGTCATCGCGCCGTGGATGTCGAAGAGCAGGCCGTCGAGAGGAAGCGATGCCTGGAGGCGCTCGACGAGCTCCGCCTTGATCATCTCGTAGAACGGCCGCTCGACCGGACCGCCGGGCAGGGCCCTCGCGTACACCAGCGGGATCCAGTCCGCGCCGGACGGGAGCGGCTCGTGCCGCATGAGGAGCTCGGCCCCGCGCACGATCGTGAAATCGGCGGCGCCGCTGCGGTGCGGGCTGAAGGTGCTCGACTCGATCGCCATGCCGCCGATCGCGATCCGCCATCCCATCTCGGGGACGCTAGCCGAGGGCTAGAAGGGGATGGTGCGGACGAGTGTGCTCTTCAGGCCAAGGGTCGTGCGAAGGAATCGGTCGCCCTTGAGGTCGACCGACCCGAGCGTTCCGTACACGCGCACGGAGATCGGCCGTCCGCCCGGGCTCTCGTTGAACTCCAGCCAGACGTAGTAGCCGATGTCGATGCCGTAATCCTCGATGATCTGATGCCGGATCTCGTCGCCGCTGAACGACTCGGCCCAGAGGCCGTGCGGCATGCCACCGCGGGCGTCGTAGGCGAGGGCCTCAGCGGGATCCTCGACGACCGCGAGGTACGGCCAGCCGTCCTTGCACCGCCAGGTCGGGCCGATGCGCTCGGCCTCGAGCACGCAGCCCACGTTCTCGGTGATGCCGCCATCGGCCGACGAGTAGAGCGCGCGGATCGGGGCGCCGTTGTAGGTGAGGATGAGCCCGGCCGTCGCGGCGACCGCTGCCGTCGTGCGCGCGCTCTCGAAGGAGTGGCCGCCGTAGCACTGATCGGCCGTGTCGTCGCGGACGTCCCACGTACGATCGCCCGCCGTGGCCTGCCGCCACGCCGCGTACGTCCGCGCGGTGATCGCCTGCGCGCGCAGCGCCTCCATCTGCCACTGGCTGGGCATCTCGCCGGGCAGCGCGCCCATCATGTAATCGTCCGACGAGACCTCGTTCACGACTCGGAGCTGGGCATCGTCACGGACCTCGACGGTCATGCTGCCGCGGTACCAGAGGCCCTTCTCGGCGATGCCGATCGGGTCCCACCACTGCTTCGGTACGAGGCGCAGCCGGGTGGCCTCCCCGGAGAAGACGACCTCGCCGCTCCACTCGTCGACCGCGACGAGCGTGGTCCCGGACGTCTCGAAGCGCACCGGTTCATCAGGGGCCGTGTCGACGTAGACCACCCCCGGGTCGGCATTGCTCACGAGACGCATGCCGCCTTCGGAGCGCATGTGCGCGACATCGGCGATGCTGCGGCCGACGCAGCCCGTCGACGGCGCGGACAGGAGGACACGGAACGGTGCGGTCATCGGTTGCGTCGCGAGCTGCGCGCCGGGGAAGTACCTCGCAACGATCTGCTCGCCGGTGAGCTTGACGCCGGTGGCTCCCTCGGCCCAGCCCTGCGCGCCCCACTGCGACAGTCCGATGCCGTGACCCCACCCTTTGCCGTAGATCGTGAGGCCGTCCTGCACGCGAACGATCTCGTGCTTCGACCCGACGGCGTGGGCCGAGAACCAGCCGACCCCTTCCTGAACCATGTCCCAGGCGAGGATGAGCGTCGTCTCCGCACGTGGAGCGCGGACGCTGACCTGGAGCGTGACGGCTTCGCCCGGCCGCACGTCGTGCGGCAGCAGGGCGCGCCCCCCGTCCCAGATCACGGCCGTCGGCGTGCCGTCGAGCCAGTGGTAGGCGAGCCGGACCGGGTGCTCGCCGCCGGACGGCCACGTCGCGAGCCCCGCGTTCGCGACGTGCACCTCGATCGTCGCGTCGCCGTCCGGGACGATCGATGCCGGCGCGGTCGTCGGGCCGTAGCTCGCGTCGAGATCGGCGGTGACCCGCAGGCTGAACGAGCCGGCCGGAGCGTCGGTCGCCGAGAACCAGGCCTGGCCCTCGCGGATGAGATCGGGCCGCACCGTGTACACGCCGGTCACGGGCGGCGCGGTGAGCCGGAGCCGCACGGTGGCCTCGGCGCCCGGCGCGACGTCCGACGGAAGGGCGCTGCGCAGGCCATCCCACGTGACGAGTGCTCCGCCCGCGTCGTAGACGTGGTACGAGAGCCGGACTGCGTGCGCGCCGCTGGTCTCCCAGGTGTCGTCGCCTTGGTTGCGGAGCGAGACGGGGACGGTCGTGGTCTCGCCGGGCGCGACCGGACCGGCCGGCTCGGCGCCGTACGAGGCGGTCGCGCGAACGACCTTCGGATTCAGGGTGGACGTGGTCGGGTCGGACCGCGGGACGCCCCGCGCGTACTCCGCGGCGCGGTTCGCCACGTCGCCGACGGTGCGGGCGACCTGCGCGGCGACGCTGTCCGGCTGGCGCTGGGCGAGTCCGGCGACCGCGGCGAGCAAGAGGGCGGCGGTCCCGACGCGCAGCAGCAACAGCGACCGTGGGCGCATCGTTAGGCGGAACGGCGTTCGAGCTCACCGCGGCACGTGCCGTCGTGGCGCTGATCCGCCGCTGATCCAACTGCTGCGTGCTCGCCGGTCGATCGGCCCACTGCTCCTGCGGCGACTCAGCGGACGGGCGAGCCTCTTTCCGTTCGGGACGTCACCGCCCGCAGCTTCGGGAACCGTGCCCGCAGGCCTTCGGCCTGGACCTGGAAGACCGCCTCCGGCTCGGGGAGTCCGGCCAGCATGAAGCGGCCGAGCGTGCGGAAGGTGATGCCGTCGCCGGATTGGTCGCCGCGGGCCTCCAGCGCGTCGCGTGCGGCGGTCGACAGCAGGATCTGTCCGCCGTGACCCGCCGAACAGACCCGCGAAGCGATGTGTACCGCGATGCCGACGTATCCCGTCTCGGCGAGCGTGGTCCGGCCGGTGTGGATGCCGATGCGGACGCAGACCTCAGCCCCGTCGGGCCACCGCCGCGCCGGGAGGCCGCGCTGGATCGCGACCGCGGCCGCGAGCGCCTGGGCCGGCCGGCGGAACGCGGCAAAGAATTCGTCGGCCCGCGCGTCCACCTCGTGACCACCGGCGTCCCGCACGCTCGTCCGGATGAGCGTCCGCACCTCGCGCAGCAGCTTGGGATAGCGATCGCCGAGGGCGCGCAGCAGCTCCGTCGAGCCCTCGATATCGGTCATGAGGAACGTCACCATGCCCCGCGGGAGGCTGGCGACGTCGGTCCCGCGGCCCTTGCTCTCGGCCTGCAGCCGCTCCTTGCGCAGCTGCCCATCGAAGAAGCCGATCGGAACGATCCCGTATCGCTTCGCCGCCGCTAGGAGCCGCTGGCGGGCCTTCTCCCGCGCGACGTCGCTGTCGAAGGCCGTCTGGTCGAATCGCGCGAGGGCATTGCGCACGTGCGATTGGTCGTGGATCGGTAACCGGCGCCGGCCCCGCGCGTCGATGTAGGCGAACGCACTGGCCGGGAGTCGGGCGCGCGCGCTGGCGCTGAGCGGTGGCACCTACCGATTATTCGCGTCGGTCGGGTGCGGGAACAGCGGCCGAAGCCTGCCCCGTGCGCCGGCGATGCCCCGGCGGGCGGACAGCCCCTGTGCGACCAACCCGATGACGAATCCGACCGCGCCCGCGGCCAGGATGACGGGCGCCGTGGCCCCGGACCGCAGCGCGGCGAGGCCGGCGATCGCGCCCAGGATCACGCAGTTCAGCACGAGGATCACCGTCGGCGCCGCGGCGAGGAGGTGGACGAGCGGCATCGCGCTCGTGTAGGGCACGGCCATCGAGATGCTGACGCCACGAGGATCGTCGTGCGCGCTGGTCACGAAGTAGCGCTCGAGATCCGGAGCGAGCTCCAGGTAGGCGGCACGGATGCGGTTCATTCCGGTCACACACATCAATTCGTGGTAGTTCGTCGCCCCGAGGCGGATGAACGTGGCGAGGCCGATGAAGAGCACGATCGGCAGGATCACGAGCGCGAATAGCGTGAAGGTGTCGCCGAAGGCCGACGCCTGCGCGACCAGTGCCAGCGCGACGATCGCGCCTGAAAGCGTCGAGAGGAACATCGCGGCGCGGCTGAATGACTCGTTCCAGGCGAGGGATCGCGACGCGAGCAGACTCCAGTGCTCGGTCGCGAGGATCTGGAGGCGCAGCGAGGCCGACGGACTCGCCGCAGGCACGTGGCCGGGCGCCCCTGCGGGTTCGGCGCCGATCGCGGTGCCGGCCGTGTCACTGTCGAAGGACATCAGGACGACATCAGCTGGAGAACGCGTCCACGCGATGAGCCTAAGCGCCCTCTCGCTCGCGCGGCGCATCGCTCGCACCGTTGACGCGCGGTCGCATCGCGGCGATGCTGTCCGCACCGAAATAGATATCGTGACCGCCGTCCGCCGATCAGGGCGCAGCTGGGAAGTGGGAGTGCCGTGAAGTCATTCCGAGAGGCCGCGGACCGCATTGTCCGTCAGGAGTCGTCCTCACCGACCGACGTCCTTCGTTTGCTCGGATCCGCGGTGAGCCCCGCGCGCACGATCACCGGCGAACCCGACGAGTGGGACGTACGCCTCGGAGCCCTGGCCTCCCTCGGCGAATACGACGCGCTCGCGGTCGTCGCTTCGAAGCCGGTGGCGCTCGTGCGATCGCACAACGTGGCCGATCCCCGCGCCCTGCGGAGCGCGGTCGCGGATGTCGTGGTCGACGTGACACGGCGAGGCGCCGCCGCCCAGCTGCGCGCGTCCACGGACCTCGCCGATGGACGCCAGAGCGGCGAGGCCATGGTGGCGCCCTTGACCGCCGTCGCGGGGGTCGAGGGCGTGCTCGTGGCCCTTCGCGTCGGCCGAGGATTCAACGCCGCTGACGCCGTCACCGCATCGAGCGTCGGCGCCGTCCTGTCCCTCGAGGTGACCCGCGCCGCCAGCGCGCGGCAGGAGATACTCATCCAGCGGCAGGCCCTTGCGCTCTACGAGCTGGCGAGGCTCGGCCACGGCCGGCAGGAGCTTCGGGAACGGCTCCTCGTCATGGTCGAGCTCATCGCGGCATCGCTCGATCACGACGTCGTGCAGCTCTGGCTGCTCCGCGGCGGCGGATCGCTGCAGCTGCGGGCCGCCCACCCGCGAGAGTCGCTCGTCCTGGAGATCGCGCGGCCGCGGGACCACGCCGGGCTCGCCCGGGCGCTCGATGGCGAGGTCCTCCAGGTCACGGGCCCGTCCCTTCGGTCCTGGATCCGGCGGACGACCCGTGCGCTCGTGATCGCTCCGCTCCGCGGCGGCGACGGCGTCCTGGGCCTGCTCGCCCTCGGACGCTTTGCGGACGGCTACCTCGACGACGACCTGCGCATGGCCGCACAGGTCGCCGACTTCCTCGCGGAGGTCATCGCGACGGATGCGCTCGTTGGTCGCGCGCATGCTGGTGCCTCGCGCGAGGACGCGCAGGCGGACGAACCGGAGGACAGCCTGACCGGCAGCTAGCATCGCGCGCTGGGTAGGAGGGCATGTCGGGAACGCGTCGCATCGGGATCCTCACCGGGGGTGGGGACGTGCCCGGTCTGAACTCGGTGATCAAGAGCGTCGTGTACCGCTCGACGGATCTCGGCTTCGACGTGCTGGGCATCCGTCGCGGATGGGAAGGGCTGACGCTCCTCCGTCCCGGCGCCGCCGTCGATCGCGATCATGTCGTACCGCTCGACCGCACGAACACCCGAGCCATCGACCGCACCGGCGGCACGATGCTCCACACCTCACGCACGAACCCCAGTCGCACGAGAGCGGACCGCCTCCCGGACCACCTGCGCGACGACGCCGCACGCTACGCGAACGCCGACGGCAGCTACGACCTGACGCCCGTCGTGGTCGACAACCTCGCGAGGCTCGGGATCGACCACCTCGTCGTGATCGGTGGCGACGACACCGTCGGGTACGCGCACGTGCTGGCCGTCCGCGGCGTGCCGCTTGTCGCGATCCCAAAGACGATGGACAACGACGTCCGCGACACCGAGTACTGCATCGGCTTCTCGACCGCCGTCACGCGCGCGAAGGAGCTCATCAACCGACAACGGACGACCCTCGGGTCGCACGAGCGCATCGGCGTCTTCCGGATCTTTGGCCGCGACGCCGGCTTCAGCGCGCTGCACATCGCCTACGTGACGTCCGCCCGTTGCGTCATCCCTGAGGCGCCGTTCGATCTCGACCGGCTCATCGCGCTCCTGGTGGCCGACAAGCAGTCGAACCCCAGCCGCTATGCGTTCGTCATCGCGGCCGAGGGCGCGACGTGGACCGGCGGAAAGGTCGGCGAGCTGGGTGAGCCGGACGCGTTCGGCCACCGCCGGAAGGCCGACATTGGCGAGGCGCTGGCCGAGGAGATCAAGCGCCGTAGCGGCGAGGACACGATCGTGAGCCAGCTCACGTATGACCTGCGGAGCGGCGATCCGGATGCCTTCGATCAGATGGTGGGGATTACCTTCGCCAACATCGCGGTCGACCTCATCGCTGAAGGGCTGTCCGGGCGGATGACGGCCATCCGCGGCGGGCGCTACACCCATATCGCCGTGCCCGATCCCGCTCGGGGACCACGGACCGTCGATGTGGACCGCTACTACAACGCCGAGCGGTTCCGGCCGCGGTACGACGGCCGGAACGGCTTCCCGGTGATGCTCTCCGACTGACGCCCGCCGGCTCAGCGAACAGGGTGGTAAGAGAGCAGCACGTTGCCGTTGGCGAAGCGGCGCACGTCGCCAAGCCGAAGGCGCAGGTCGTGCGCCAGCCCATCGAGGACCGGCTTCCCGTGTCCGAGGGCGATCGGAGCGACCATCAGCCGGTACTCGTCGATGAGATCGCGGTCGGCGAGCGCCACCGCGAGGTCCGAGCTCCCCATGAGGATCATGTCCTTCCCCGGTTCGCCCTTCAGCTCGCCGATCGTCTCGGCGACGTCGCCAGAGACGAGCCGGGTATTGCTCCAGTCGGCGCGCTCGAGCGTGCGGGAGAAGACGATCTTCCGCATCGTGTTCATCCGGCGCGCCACCTCCGGGTCATCGGCGACCGCCGCCGGCGTCGGCCAGTAGCTCGCCATGCCCTCGTACGTCACCCGGCCGAACAGGAGCGTGTCCGCCGAATCCAGCTGTGCGATCGCGAAGTCATTGAATTCCGCGTCGGTGACGTGCCAGTCGATCTCCCACCGCGCCCGTTCGTAGAAGCCGTTGGCCGAGACCATCATGAAGAAGACGACCCGCCGGGTCACATGCGTTCGACCCAGTCGGCTCGCCACGGCGCGGCGTCGAATGCCGGCGCGAAGAACGTGGTCTGCTTCGCGACCTTGCCGTCACGGAGCTCGATGATCGCCACCGCTTGGATCGTGTCGCCTCCGGCGTACGCGCCGGCGCTGTGGATGACGTACACGTCGCCCGTGCCGACGATCCGAAGAGGTGTGTAGCTCGGGCTCATGACCCAGCGATCCTCGCTGCCGAGGATCCGGCGCGGCTTCAACGCCGGCAGGCCACCGGGATAGTTCTCGTGGATCAACTGGTATTTGGCATGGCCGCGAATGCGCTCACCGGATTGCGGCCACTCCTCCACGAAGTCCGGATGCCGGAGGCCGGCCAACGTCTCGAAATCGCCGGGGAGCGCACGCGCGTAGCGTTCGACGATCGCGCGATTGCCCTGCTCCGACATGCCCCACCTCCTGCGCTCCCGCGCCGGCGAGCATACGGCGGGTACGGATCACGACGGCGGCGTCAACGACCGGTAAAAACGCCGTCGACGACGGATCGACTGCCGCCGGTATCCCCCGTTCGGGGTGGGGTCCGAGCGACAGGACGCCGCACACTCTGCGGCGAAACACCGCACCCACGGAGGCGACCCTATGAAGACCAACGTGTCGATCCTGCTCGCGTCGGGCCGGTCGGTGACCGGCACCTTCGACCATGGCGACCTGCGGCTGTCCGACGCGCTCAACGGGTCGCTCGCCTCGGTCATGCGAGTGACCGACGCGGCGCTGGGCCGTTTCGGCAATCCGGTCGCCAACGAGCCCGTGGCCGTCGCGCTCGTTCCCAAGAGCCAGGCCGCGCTCGTCATCCCGAAGGACGCGGAGAGCCGGCCGAACGAGAAGCGCATGTACTCGTACGTGCCGACGAAGACGTCCGAGCTCCTGGTCCTGCTCGCCGGACTGCGTATCCGGGGCAGCGCGCACGGCGCCGCGAACCTCGACGAGATCGCGCTGCAGCGGCAGCTCGCCGAGCCCGTGGATCGGTTCATCGTTCTGACCGACGCCTGGCTCGCGTTCGACGTCGAAGGCACGACCGAGCGGTCGGTGGGCGTGGCGATGCTGAACGCGCGCCACATCCAGTTCGTCGCCAAGGCCCCGGTCAGCGGCGTCGCGGAGGCATCAGCTCAGGGACGGATCCCGGCCCTCACGCGGTAGCCCGCGCGCTTACGGCGCGGCGACGAAGCGGATGCTGAGCATCGTGCGGCACCGCGGACAGTTGAGGGTCGCGAGCGACGAGACTTCCTGACCCAACGCGGGAATGAACTTCAGGCCGTCGGCCTCGGACACGCTCCGGCGGCACTCGGGGCAGCGGAGCTCGCCACGCCCGAGCTCGGCGTGTGTCGCCCGTAGGTCCGCGAAGCCGATTCTCTTTTTTCGCCCCACCTGGCACCGCTTCCGATCAAATCACGTGCTCGCCTACCTAAATTCTCGCACGTTCTGATCCGCCGGGTGACCCTGATGTAACGGCGCGACCATGTGGCCTCGGCGTGTCGAAAAGGCCTTGCTCCGTTCGATGCATGAGTGAGGCTCTTCGGAGGCTCCGATGACGACCAACAGGAGGAGACCGAAATGCGCGTACTCATACTGGCGAAGGAAGGCGAGCGGAGCGAGGTGGGGACCCCCCCGACGCCGGAGGCGATGGCGGAGCACCAAGCGTTCAACGAGGAGCTGGTCAAGGCGGGCGTGGTGATCGGGGCCGGCCGCCTGTCGCCGAGCGCCCAGGGGAAGCGCGTCACGTTCGACGGAAAGAAGCGCACGGTCATCGACGGGCCGTTCGCGGAGACCAAGGAGCTCGTGGCGGGGTACTGGCTGTG
>Ga0209474_10005807_pt1 | contig 10478 bp, 9 predicted proteins | sample GraSoiAngelo_145_FD_185902 | JGI IMG/M metagenome (GOLD analysis project Ga0209474, IMG submission 185902) | Grasslands soil microbial communities from the Angelo Coastal Reserve, California, USA - 14_1009_05_20cm (SPAdes) (version 2) | ecosystem: Environmental > Terrestrial > Soil > Grasslands ... | reverse complement strand
GCGTGTTCCCGGCTGAAACGAGTCCCGCGATCCTATAAGACGAAAGTCCAACATGCTGAATCGGCAGGTGCCTGCGATGTAATCAATATGAAGATGATGGACTGTTTGGCGCTGGAAACATTGGTCGTCAATCATGAGTCGATTGAATTGATCGACGTTCGGTCGAGGAAAGAATTTGCTGCAATGCACATCCCGGGGGCGCGCTCGGTTCCCTTTGGTGAGCTGGCGACGACGAGGATTTTTCGAAGGAGGCGCCCGACAACAGAGCGCGTTTATGTCATTTCCGCCGACGGTCACGCTCGAGCCAGCCTTGCAACGGGGATTCTGCGATCGGCCGGTTGCGTGAATGCCGTTCCGGTAGACGGCGGAATGAAGGATTGGCTCGCCCGGGGTTTTCCACTGCAGCGCAAGAGATTCTCGATCAGCAGTGCGGCAGATTTCATAGCGAGGGCGGCGTTGCCTGTCATGGGAGCCGGCGTGGCGATCGCACTGCGCGAGTTAACGGCCCAGACATGATGCCGTTCGCCACCGAGTCCGCTGGGATGTGCCGCCCTCCTGCTCGCTATTGCCGGGGTGCTAATTCTCAGACCGAATTCTTCCCCGCCGAGACGACGGCAAAGGCGTGAGCGCGGACTTACGCACGTCATGAAAGCCGCCTGCATACCTTGCGAGAAAGAAGAAATCGCATGAGCACCAAAATGCGTGCGCGGCTCAACGATGACTTGCCGTTTTGGTTTGCGATGACGAGCCCTTTAATCGGCGTGCTGGGGGGACTCCTTTTGGTATGGCTGTTGGGCCCGGGCTGAAAAGCCTTGGCTCGAAGCAACCATTGATGCGGATGATAGCGGGCTGTCGCTCATCGTTGGCAGGGCCGTTTAGCTCAAAACGTTTCACAACGTATAAAAATAAAATAATTGCGAGCTTGTCTTGCGCACCCGCTGCGCACGAGTCTCATAGCGCGCCGGCGTCGCCCCGGCTCGCAATCCCGCATAAGACTAAGGTCCACTATTCCACCGAACGGTACGGCCTAATGTACCGGGTGTTCGCCATGTCCGACATTGAAAATAAGCCGGTCGCACAAATGCGCATAACGCCCCGCGAAAAACCTTCGTCGGAGATTGTTTGCCTGGTGGATGATGATCCCACGGTGCTCAGAGCGACCGGTCTTTTACTCGCCTCAGATGGATTCGAAGTGTGTCGGTTTAATAACGGCGAGGATTTCATTGCTTATGTCGCGTCACACGACGTGCCCGTCGTCGTGCTGGACATTTGGATGAAAGGAATGAACGGATTGGAAGTCGTGGCACGGCTCTGCGCTATCTCGCCCCAGACCCATGTGATTGTGATCACAGGACACGAAGATGCCGCCGCGCGAATCACGGCGATGCAAATCGGCACAGTCGCTTTTTTTATTAAGCCTTTTGCTGACGAAGAATTTCTCGAGGCAGTTCATCGCGCGCTCGGCCACGCGCCCAAATCATCATCCAGGAAACCATCCTTATGGAGGGCATTTCGTAACGCGTGTGGGCGTGCCGCTTCCCCGCGGTCCGGCATTGGACTAAAGTCCACTATCCAGCCAGATCGTAAGCAATAGGCTTGATGTTGCTCGATACGTCCGCCTAAGAAATGGGCGATCGCGCAATTTGTATGACATCCAGTGAGAAATCTGACGCGGAGATTGTTTGCCTGGTCGATGACGACCTCTCGGTTCTAAAGTCGATCGAGCGATTGCTAGCGTCCGACGGGCTTTCGGTTCGCAGGTTCAACAAGCCAAAGGAATTTCTTACGTATGTTCAAGCACATGCGGTACCGCTCGTTGTTCTCGACATCTGGATGGAAGAGATGAGCGGCTTGGAGGTCCTAGCGCAGCTTGGCGCGCTTTCGCCCAGCACGCGTGCGATCATTATCACGGGACGCGAAGATCCCACCGTCAAACTGACGGCCATTCAATCGGGCGCGGTCGCATTTTTCACCAAGCCTTTTGACGACCATCAATTTCTCAACGCAGTGCGTGGCGCGCTGGCGCTGCACCCTATTGAATGAGCGAGCGAGAGATAATCGAGAAGAAATCGGGCGAGCATCGAGAAACCGCTAATACATCTCACGAAGAGCAGATCAACTTGTTGCAGTCGATCACGATGGAGGTGGCCGCAGCCAGCGATCTCTCGTCCGCGCTGGAAATTGTTCTTCGCCGAGTTTGCGAGAAGACGGGATGGGAACTTGGTCAGGCCTGGGTGCCGAACCGAGACAAAACTCTCCTGGTCTGCGGCCCGGTATGGTTTTGCGGCGAGGCTGATCTGAAGCACTTCCGTGCGGTCTCCGAGAAATCTCATTTCCAGCCAGGTGTCGGACTTCCCGGACGCGTATGGAAGTCGAAGCAACCGGTATGGATTGAGGACGTCGGCGACGACCCCAACTTTCCACGAACTAAGGCCGCCAAAGCCGTTGGGCTAAAGACGGCCGTCGGCATTCCCATTCTAACCGGCGATGAAGTCATTGCCGTGATCGAGTTTTTTCTGTGCCAGTCACGAAGCGAGAACGAGCGGTTGGTCAATGTGATTGCGTCGGTCGCGGCCCAATTGGACCTGGCGATTGAACGGAGAACCGCCGCCGAAGAACTTTCTCGCACTAACGATATTCTCCGGTCCGTTTTGTCCAACATGGGCGATGCCGTCATCGTTGCCGACAAGGAGGGCAAATTTCTTGTCTTCAATCCAATGGCCGAGCGCATGTTCGGCACAGATGCATTGCAAATGCCGTCGAACGAATGGTCGCATCGCTACGGGCTCTACTTGCCGGATAAGGCTAGTCTGTTTCCGCACGATCAATTGCCCCTGACCAGATCGATTCGCGGTGAAGAGGTAAACGATGTTGAAATATTCGTTCGGCACGAGAAAGCGCCCAAGGGACTTTGGACCCGGGTTAATGGTCGACCCTTGCGAGATCTCAACGGCGAGTTGCTGGGTGGCGTAATCGTTTGCCGCGACATCACGCCAATCAAAGAGGAAGAATTCTTTCGCGCTGGACAAAGCCGCGTGCTGGAAATGATCGCGTCCGACGCGCCGCTGGCGGACGTACTCACCAGCCTTGTTCTTCTCATGGAAGGCCAGGCGGAAGGACTGCGCTGTTCCATTCTTCTTCTAAACCGCGATGGAAAACATGTGCGCCACGGCGCGGCACCAAATCTACCAGAAGTTTACGTGAAAGCGGTGGATGGAGCGCCGATCGGACCGCGCAACGGTTCCTGCGGCACGGCCATGTACACGCGCAAGCCGGTGGTGGTGACCGACGTGATGACGGACCCGCTCTGGGCCGATTACCGCGATCTTGCGCGGATCTCCGGGCTGAATGCCTGCTGGTCGACCCCAATTCTTTCGCCCCAAGGCGAGGTGTTGGGTTCGTTCGCGATGTATCGCGAGGAAAAACGCGGACCGCGGCCGGAGGAGGCACGATTGACTGAAATCGCCACCCACATTGCCGGAATCGCAATCGATCGCCTGCGGCAGCAGGAGACGTTGCGCGAGCGGGATGCGCGCATCAGTTTCGCCGCGGAATCGGCCGACCTCGCATTTTGGGTCATCTATCCGGAGCAAAATACTGCCTGGATGAGCGATAAGGGGCGCGTTATCTATGGATTTGATTCCAAACTGCCGTTGACTCGCGAATTGCTCGTCTCACGCGTGCATCCGGATGAAAGAGCCGCGGTCCGCGCCGCTTTTGATCGCGCGTGCGCCTCGCACGGAATCTTCGAGTCGGAGCATCGACTCGTTCTGCCTTACGGCAAAACCCGCTGGGTCATCGTTCGCGGACGGTGTTTAGAGGACGAGCACGGAAGTCTTTTGGAACTTATCGGTGTAACGATTGATGTCAGCGCGCAAAAGGAGTCCGACCTCCAGTTGCAAATACAGCGCGAAGAGTTGGCACATTTGAATCGCGTGGCGTTGATGGGCGAAATGACCGCTTCGGTTGCGCACGAATTGAACCAGCCGCTCACCGCCATCGCCAATAACGCCTCCGCCGCGCGCCGTTTTCTCGAACGCGGAAATGTCGATCCCTTATTGTTGCCACAATTGCTCCAGGACATGGTGGCTGACAGTCACCGCGCGGGCGAAGTCATTCGCGGCATTCGTGCGCTGGTGCGGAAAGATAAAAGCGTTGTTCGCAGCGTGCTCAATCTCAACGCCGTTATCGCGGATACCTTGCGGCTGGTAAGTTCGGACGTTCTGCTGTGCGAAAGCGTGGTTACCACCGAGATGGATCACAACCTGCCACAGGTGGAAGCGGCGCCGGTTCAGATTCAACAGGTCTTGCTCAACCTGATCATGAATTCACTCGACGCCGTCGAAGCGCTCCCGCCGGCCGAGCGCCGCATCATTATTAGTACACGCTCACTGAACGGCGAGAGCGCGGAAGTCAGTGTGCGTGATTTCGGCACCGGCCTGCCCAAGGATCGACCGGACAAAGTGTTCGATCATTTCTTTTCCACCAAGCAAACCGGAATGGGCATGGGATTGACCATCGTCCGCTCCATCATTGAAACGCACGGGGGTAAGATCAGCGCGGAAAACGCGCCCGACCGCGGCGCGCGTTTCTTCTTCCACCTGCCGGCGGCGCGGGGCGACTCGAAAAGCCAGGCCGCATGAATACTTCCGGCGATGCTGAAGTCTGTTTGGTAGATGACGATTCGTCTGTCCTTCGCTCGATGCAGTATCTGCTCGCCTCGGACGGCATAACGGTGCGCGCCTTTAATAAACCGGAAGAGTTTCTGGCCCACGCCGCCGCTTATCCGGTGCGGGTCGTGGTAACCGACATCTGGATGGATGGCGTGACCGGCCTCGAAATCCTCGCGCGGATGTGCGCGTTTTCGCCGCGCCCGCGGGTCATCGTCATTACCGCCCGCGATGATCTGGCGGCGCGCGCTACCGCCATGGCGATCGGTCCGATCGCCTTTTTCATGAAGCCGTTCAACGACGAGAAATTTCTCGCCGCAGTGCGCGACGCACTGGCGCAGGCAAAGAGTACCCCTTGAGATCTACTCTGAATACGACCCTGTACGACTTTGGTGCAATATTCTGGCCGGATCATTCGCCGCCAAACTCTTTGCCCTTTATCAATCGCAACAAACCAGTCGGAGAAACTAATCGCTATGAAATCAGAGATGTTAAAGATGAACGCAACTTTGCTGCTCGGATTGGCAGGCGTATTGAGCTCGTTGCCGCTATCGTTGGCAGCGCAGCAGATCAATCGGACTGTGCTGCCGATCCCGGAGCCTCAAGCGCCAATTATTACGGAACTGGATGCGCGGAACGCGAAAGCGCCGCCACGTTTTGAGGTCAAAGCGCCCAAGGGAGCGCCAAACGTCGTCGTCGTTTTACTGGACGACATCGGTTTCGGGCAATCGAGCGCATTCGGTGGACCCTGCAAAATGCAGACAGCGGAAAAGCTCGCGGCCGCCGGCCTGCGTTACAACGATTTTCATACTACTGCGCTTTGTTCGCCGACTCGCACTGCGCTGCTGACGGGTCGCAACCATCACGTGAACAATGCCGGCGCGATCATGGAACTCGCCACTGCGTTTCCAGGTAATACCGGCATTCGCCCGCAGAGCGTCGCGCCTGTGGCAGAGATGTTGCGATTGAATGGATATAGCACCGCCGCCTTCGGCAAGTATCACGAAACGCCGCCGTGGGAAGTCTCGGTCTCGGGCCCGTACGATCGGTGGCCGACGCATTCCGGTTTCGACAAGTTCTACGGTTTCATCGGTGGCGAGACCAATCAGTGGGCGCCGGCTCTTTTTGATGGAACCATCCGCGTGGAGCCGCCCCACGATCCTAATTACCACTTTACGGTCGACATGACCAGCCAGGCGATCGCTTGGATGCAGGCGCAACACTCGTTAACACCCGACAAGCCTTTCCTCGTCTACTATGCCACCGGGGCGCTGCACGCTCCGCACCATGTGCCGAAGGAATACATCGATCGCTACAAGGGCAAGTTCGATCAGGGTTGGGATACGCTACGCGAAGAGACATTTGCGAGGCAAAAACAGATGGGTGTTATTCCAGCGAACGCGGAGCTAACCAAGCGGCCAAAGGAAATTCCTTCCTGGGATTCCCAAACTCCGGATCAGAAAAAATTGGAAGCTCGGCAAATGGAGACCTTCGCCGGTTTTTCGGAGCATACCGATGAACAGGTAGGGCGTTTGGTGGATGCGCTGCAAGGGATGGGCGTGTTAGACAATACCTTGTTCATTTACATCCTCGGAGATAACGGAGCGAGCGCCGAGGGCGGGCCGGAAGGCGCTTATAACGAAATGATGGCGTTGAACGGCATCATCAGCACTGCCGAGATCAACATGTCTCATTTGGATAATTGGGGCGATCCGAGTACCTTTCCGCATTATGCCATCGGCTGGGCTTGGGCGGGCGATACGCCATTTCAATGGACCAAGCAGATCGCATCGCATTATGGCGGAACAACGAATGGTGTCGTGATTCAATGGCCTGCACGAATCAAGGCCAGGGGAGAGTTCCGTTCGCAGTTCACCCATTGCACGGACATTGCCCCTACAGTTTTGGAAGCGGCCGGGTTGCCTTTTCCGAAGAGCGTCAACGGGACGGTGCAAAGGCCTTTTGATGGAACCTCGATGGTTTACAGCTTCGACAACGCGAAGGCCAAGGAGACGCATACCACTCAGTACTTCGAGATGTTCGGCAATCGCGGGATCTATCACGATGGGTGGGTCGCGTGTACGCGTCACTCCATTCCCTGGCTGATGGTGGCGAATCCACCGCTCTCGAAAGACGTGTGGGAACTCTACCACGTGGCGGAAGATTTCAGCCAGGCCAATGATCTCGCGGCTAAGAACCCGGCGAAACTAAAAGAGCTTCAGGCTCTCTTCATGAAAGAGGCGGCGAAGAATCATGTGCTCCCGATCGACGACCGCCGGTCGGAACGCTTTGATGCCACGATCGCGGGCCGACCCGACCTGATGGGCCCGCGCACATCGCTAACGGTCTATCCAGGCATGGTTGGCATGACGGAAAACGCGTTCATCAATATTAAGAACCGCTCCTATACCATTACGGCGCCCGTGGAATTGAAGGACGCCAACACGAACGGCGTGATCATCGCGCAGGCCGGCGCCTTTGGTGGCTGGGTAATATATATGAAGGATGGGAAACTCCACCATGAGTATAACTACTTTGGCGTAGAGAGGACCAACATCGGCGGACCGAACGCCGTCCCCGCCGGCAAACACGAAATAAAGTACGAATTCGTGAGCGATGGCCCCAAGCCCGGAGCAGGCGGTAAGAGCGTCCTCTATGTCGATGGTCAACAGGTGGCAGAAGGACAAATTCCAAAAACACAACCCTTCATGTTTTCTGGAGATGAAGGCACCGATGTCGGCGTGGATGCCGAAACCGCGGTATCAAACGACTACAAACAAGGCGACAACAAGTTCACCGGGAAGATCGACAAGGTGACTATCGACACCAAGCCTTCTAACCTGAGCGCTGCTGACAAAAAAGCGGTGGAAGATGCAGAAGAAGTAGCGGCAGCAATCGAAGACTAATTTTCCCGGCGGGATCTATTGAGATGAAGGATTGCGGTTCTATGGTTACATTTGCCATGACATGATGAACCCGGAGCCGATTGAATACACTCTTAGGAATTATCCGCGCTTTCCGCGCAATTGGGATTACCCGAAATTTCGGCTAGCTACCTTGCATCCTGTGGGCATTCTCACTGATGCGCTCGCCGACCAAATTATTGAGTTCATCGAAATGCAAGAGCACGACCAGGATGAGCTTTTTGATCGGTACACCGATTTTGCCGGTCTGACACAGGTTCGGCCAAAAGTTGACCATATGTTCGAAATCGCTCGCCGGCGTTGGAGCGCGAGGGAGCCAGTGAATTCGGCCTTCTTCGCGGACCAGCCGGTCACTTTGAGCATCGCCAAGATGTATGAAGGATTGATGGAGCGAGCGATGATCACCGTCCGCGTTTTCGAAAAACGCGAGGCGGCAGCCGAGTGGCTTGGTGTGCCGCTGCAGATTCTATATCCGCCCGGGAAGAAAAAATGAAAAACAGTCATTTAGTATTAACTGGTCTGGCCTTGATCACCTTTCTTGCCGGTTCGGCCCACTCGCAGCAGGCAAATGAAAGCTCCTCCTCCGAATTTGGCGCGACAATTACGAACAACTCGGCTGCGCCCAAATCCGCGCCCGAAGGAATGGTTTGGATTCCGGGCGGCGAGTTTTCGATGGGCGCCGCCGTGAATGGTCATGGAAGTTGCGAGATGCCGATGGCGTCCAACGATAGCGAGCCAATTCACCGCGTGCGCGTCGACGGCTTCTGGATGGATAAGACTGCGGTGACTAACAAGCAGTTTACAAAGTTTGTTGAAGCAACCGGCTACGTCACGATCGCGGAACGCGCGCCGACGAAGGAAGAATTCCCAACCGCACCCGAAGAAAACCTCGTCGCCGGCGCAGTCGTTTTTGCGCCGACTGATCACGAAGTGCCGCTGAACAATTATCTTCAATGGTGGAACTATGTAAAAGGAGCGAACTGGCGGCACCCATCCGGACCTGAGAGCGATATCAAAGGCAAAGAGAAGTATCCGGTAGTGCAGATCGCATATCCCGACGCGGAAGCCTATGCGAAGTGGGCGGGTAAACGTCTGCCAACGGAAGCGGAATACGAATGGGCTGAACGTGGCGGCCTTTCAGGTAAAACCTATGCCTGGGGCGATGAGTTCCGACCTAACGGGAAATGGATGGCCAATACCTGGCAGGGAAAATTCCCGGTCAAGGATACCGGTGAGGATGGTTACGCCGGACTCGCGCCGGTCGCTCGCTTTCCACCGAACGGCTACGGCCTCTACGACATGGCGGGCAACGTTTGGGAATGGTGCAGCGATTGGTACCGGCCTGATTACTACGCGCAGCTGGCCAAAGCAGGCGGCGTGGCAGTGAATCCACAAGGGCCTGCTTCGCCGCTCGACCCATCCGAGCCTAACGAGAAAAAGCGCGTCCACCGCGGCGGCTCGTTTCTTTGCAACGACCAATACTGTTCGCGTTACATAGTGGGCACACGCGGCAAAGGCGAAGTTAACACCGGCACTAACCATCTCGGCTTTCGTTGCGTGAAAGAAGCGAGCACGAAAACCGCAGGCCGATAGGACTAAAGTCCAATAGACGAACTGCCTCGTTTGTTTCAGATCGTGAGCGACGCGATTTCAACCAATCGCATCCTGACGATCATGAAAACAAAACTCATTTTTGCGGCATTCAGTCTCGCGCTGATGTGTGTCTTCAGCGCATCCGTCAGCGCGCAATCACCTGCGCCTTCTTCCGGAAAAAAGCCAAACATCCTAGTCATTTGGGGGGACGACATCGGTTGGAACAATCCGAGCATGGGCATTTTTGCATGGGACGAAAGTCCCATAGGCAACGCAGTTTTGTTTTCTCCAAGCTCTTTCCAGGGCAGCATGGGAACAATGTAGAAACAAGAAAGTAACCTATGGATATTACGAGCTTAATTGTGGAAGCAGTCAGCGGCGCAGTCGGCGGAAATGTCGCCGGAGCCGCCATGAAAGAGAAGAGTCTGGGGCGGTGGGGAACTCGATTGCCGGAATATTCGGTGGCGGACTCGGCGGCACGATTCTGCAAACCGTAATGGGTTCCGCAGCCGCGGGGGGCGGCGGTATGGATATGCAAAGTATTCTCGCCAATGTCGGTGGCGGCGGTGTTGGCGGCGCGATCCTAATGGCCATCATCGGCATCATCAAAAACCAGATGGCAAAGAAGTAGCGCGACGGGATCGCTGCAGATTGCGTAGAAAATTCTGGCAAACCTCGCTTAGCGAGTTGTAGAGGCGCTTGTGACGAGCGCTTGAGCTTGGTCTACAACGGTCTCTACAACGCTCTCCTATGGGACCAAAGTCCCATAGCCAGAGTGTTGGGCGGGAATCATCTTCCTGCTTCACCCAACGAAGCAAAGAAAGGAAAAGCAATGAAACTCTCATCCAAGCAATTCAGAATCGCTGGCGCGATCGCCCTGCTGGCCCTGGCTACGGGCTGCGCCACCAACTCAACAACACAGACGACAGATTTACTTACCGCGGCCGGCTTCAAGCTGGTTCCCGCGGATACGCCGAAGAAGCAGGAGCTGCTCAACACCCTGCCGAAAGGTCAGCTCTCGGTGATCACATGGAAGGGCAAGATCTTTTATGTGCAGCCGGCTGCTGCTCCCAACCAAGCGTATGTGGGGACACCGGCGGAATACCAAACCTATCAGCAACTCCGGCTGGCCAAGCAATTGTCCAACGATAACCTCATGGCCGCGCAAATGAATCAGGACGCCATGGATCGCTGGGGCGCCTGGGGACCCGGTCTTTACGGTGGCTTTTATGGAGGTCGTTTCCGATAAATGACTCTGGAAAGACTTGCCGGCGGAAGGAGGCCGTCGGGT
>Ga0209474_10005802_pt1 | contig 10484 bp, 10 predicted proteins | sample GraSoiAngelo_145_FD_185902 | JGI IMG/M metagenome (GOLD analysis project Ga0209474, IMG submission 185902) | Grasslands soil microbial communities from the Angelo Coastal Reserve, California, USA - 14_1009_05_20cm (SPAdes) (version 2) | ecosystem: Environmental > Terrestrial > Soil > Grasslands... | reverse complement strand
CGGCGCGAACATTGCCGGCTTTGTAAAAGTCGCAGATGCCATGCTCGACCAAGGCGTCGTCTAGATTTGTTTCGATAAATCGATCAGCTGTGTTAGCTGGCAGGCGGTTTTCAGCCCAATGCAGAAGTTCTGCATTCAGGCGCGTAAAAGCTCCATCTAATCCGTATATCATAATATGAAAATGAACGTTATTGATCACGCGGAGATGAAGGCCGTCTCCTCCAAGAATGGATCGAGAATGAGACCAAAATGGCAGGTTGTCCTGCTCCTCATAATTTCTGTCGCGTTCGGTGCAGGTGGGTGCGCCGACTATTACGGCGGTTATTACGGAGCTGGATACGGGCCCGGTCCCTATTATAGAGGTTACGGACCATATTACGGAGGCTACCCAGGCTCCGTCACGGTCGCGGTAGGCGATCGGCCATATTATACTCATGGTCCTGGTTATTGGGCTGGCCGTACCTATTATGTCTGGCGCCCGGGGCATTGGCGCAGGGGCGTTTGGATCCGTGGCCACTACGTTGTGAGGTAATCGATCTCCGGGCCAGCTGGTTTTCTTGTGTAGTTGCAGAGATTTCGCATTGGCGGTCCCTTAAGCAATAGGGCGAGCCAGCCCCAACGCGCAAAACCGAAACGCAAAGCGGTGAAGAGACGTCCCGGTCCATAGCGCTCGCTTCTCCGGAAATTGATCGAGGAGGCTTCGGGCAAGTACCGCGCCGGGCAGGTCACTTCGCCAATCGCGCAACCTAATGCGATAACTTGTACCAGAACCTGGTTGTCGAAAACGAAGTCATCGGAGTTGGTGGCCAAAGGTAGCCGCTCCAGCAGCTTTCGCGTAAATGCACGATAGCCGGTGTGGTAATCGGAAAGCTTAGCGCCGAGGAGAAGATTCTCGACGAACGTAAGGAACCGATTCGCGACGTATTTCCACCACGGCATTCCGCCCCGCAACGCGCCACCACCGAGAATCCGGCGACGCAAGCCACACATGGATAAAGGCCGCTCGCCACCAGCGTGGCATCGCCGGGATCAGTTGGGGCGTGTACTAATAGTCAGGATGAATCATGATGATAATGCCTGCTCCGGCAGCAAGCGCGAGGCGGTAACAAGTCTTTTGATTCACGCCGTAGCCCAGGTTGACCGGATACACCTCCACTTGCACGCGATCGAGTGTGCGCGCGATCGCGACCGTATCATCGTGACTGGCGTCGTCCACGACGATGACAAGATCGACAATCCCGTGCGCCATCACTTCTTCATAAGTCTGCCGCAACGGGCGCGCCGCGTTATAGGCCGGCATCACGACAACAATTTTCTCGCCGTTTAACATTGTCGTAGTCGAATATGCGTTCGAACGCCACCTTGCAGCCTCGATGATCATTTTTCACGATCCGCGTTGCGTGGAGTATTTCAGCCCCGGACATCCAGAACAACCAGCGCGAATCACAGGCTCGGCCGCCGTATTGAAAGATCGGCATCCTAAGTGGGAATGGCGCGAGTCATTCGCTGCCGATGAAATTGCATTATTACGCGCACATTCCCCTGAACACCTCGCGCGAGTTAGAAATGCCCTCAACGATTTCGACGCCGATACCCCTGCGCATCGCGATATTTACCAGCACGCGGTGCGATCCGCGGGCGCTGCGATTAATGCTGCGCGCACGGCAATGCGCGAAGAGCGTGCGTTTAGTTTGATGCGCCCGCCAGGCCATCATGCGACACGAGATCGCGCGATGGGTTTTTGCTATTTCAACAACATTGCAATCGCCGCTTTAGACATTTTGGAAATTGGCGCCGCACGCGTCGCGATCTGGGACTTTGACGCGCACCACGGCAACGGCACAGAAGCAATCGTCGCGCATAATCCGAGAATTGCGTTCGCGTCCATTCATCAATTTCCGGCTTACCCCGGAACCGGCGCAAAATCCTTCGCGAACATCGACAATTATCCCGTGGCACCGTACACGCCGCGCGCCCAGCATACCGATGTGGCCGAACGGGCACTGGAGAAACTTCTCGCATTCAAACCGGATGTTTTGCTCGTCTCAGCCGGATTCGACGCTTACTCGGGCGATCCTCTGGTCCAGATGACACTCGAACAGGAAGATTTTGCGAAATTCGGAGAATGGCTGCACAACGCCGACATGCCCACGGCCGGCATTCTCGAGGGCGGATACAGTGACGAACTACCGGAACTCATTGACGCTTTTTTGACGAGCTGGTCGAGCGAATAGATAGTCAAACTTCGTCGAACGGGCCGTAGCACAGCTTGGTAGTGCGCTTGAATGGGGTTCAAGAGGTCGCGGGTTCAAATCCCGCCGGCCCGATGGTTTCCTACGTTGGTGCTCGAGACATGTGTTTCGTCGCGTCCTACGAATTTCCGTAACGATATAGAGGTCGTCCCTCCAGTAATTGCGGCGATTGGGCTATCGCAGTACCGTCCGCGCCTATGCTAAGCGCTGGTATCGTCGGATTGCCGAACGTCGGCAAGTCGACGCTCTTTAACGCTGTTACGCGCACACACAAAGCGCCAGCCGAGAATTATCCCTTTTGCACGATTGATCCGAACGTCGGCGTCGTCACCGTTCCAGATCCGCGTTTGTCGAGACTTGCTGAGATCTCGCATTCGCCAAAAATTGTGCCGACCGCGATTGAGTTCGTTGATATCGCTGGGCTCGTTAAAGGGGCGAGTACGGGCGAAGGCCTCGGCAATCAATTCCTCAGTCACATTCGCGAAGTTGATGCGATTGTGCAGGTGGTTCGCTGCTTCGAGAATAGCGACATTCATCATATCAGTGGAACGATCGATCCGGTTGAAGACATCGAAGTTATCAACACCGAGCTTCTGCTGGCCGATTTGGCGTCGCTGCAGAAACGCAAAGACCGCTTACAAAAGGAGGTGCGCGCCGGATCTAAAACCGCAAAAATCGAAGACCAGATCATCGAAAAGCTTTTGTTGCATCTCGACGCGGGAAAACCCGCCGTCACCGCAAAATTGAGCTCCGAGGAAAAAACGTTCGCACATGGATTTTTTCTGCTTACATCGAAGCCAACGATCTTCGCTTGCAATGTGGCGGAATCGGATCTCGCGGCGATTTCCTCTGGCGAGATCGGCAATCGCGCGGCGAATCGCATGAGCGCGGTAAAGGATTATGCGCAACATCATTTTGCAACGGAAGCGGTCGTCATCAGCGCCCAGATTGAAAGTGAACTTGTCGATCTTCGCGAAAATGAGGCCATGGAATACTTGCGCGGCTTAGGCGTGGAGGACAGCGGGGTTCATGCGCTCATTCGCGCCGTCTATCATTTGCTCGGTTTGTGTACGTTTCTCACCACAGGCGAAAAACAAACGCGCGCTTGGACGATTCATGCGGGTGAGAAAGCGCCAGCGGCCGCGGGAGTAATCCATTCCGATTTCGAGCGCGGTTTCATCGCCGCTGAAACAATTCACTACGATGATCTGGTCGGGCTCGGTTCTTTCGTGAAAGCACGCGAAGCGGGCAAACTGCGGATGGAAGGAAAAGATTACGTCGTGCGAGATGGCGACGTCATTTTCTTTCGCTTCAACGTGTGATCCTGAATAGCGTGAGAACGGCCTTCACGTCGGGACACCTGGGTTCCTCCCAGGTTACGCTACGTCGTACAATATCCGCCCGCAGTTCTCGCAACTGACGATTTCCTTTCCGGCTTTTGCACGATGCGCGGTTTGCGTGGTCACCTTCATGTGGCAGCCAGTGCAAACTTCGTGTTCCAACGCAACGACTACGGCGTCACCTTTGCTTTTGAAAAGACGTTCGAAGCGGCCCAGCAAATCTTCGTCGATTTTGCCCGCGATCTCGGCCCGTTCTTTCGTCAGCTCTTCCAGCCGCGACTGCAAGGTTTTTGATTTGGATTCGAGATCGCCTGTCTGGCGCGCGACTGATTCCTTGACGGTTGCGGATTTTTTTTCTTCAACGCCAAGATCGGCTTTCAGTTTGTCGGCCTCCACCATCAATTCAAGCTCTTCGTCTTCGATCTTGCGAATTTCGTTTTCGTAACGCTCGATCTCATGTCCAATCGCCTGAAATTCGTCATTCTTGCGCGTTTGGTACTGTTGCGTTTTAAGCCGTGAAATAGTTTCGGTCCGCGTCCCAACGTCGAGTTCCAGCTTCTTGCGATCCATTTCGACCTGCCGCGCTTTTTGTTTGAGCCTTTCAACCCCAGCCACGCTCGCCGCCAATTGTTCTTCAAGGTTTTTTCTTTGTAGCGGCAACGTTCCTACCTCTGTCTGGATCTGCTTGATTTTTTGTTGTCGATCTTGAAGAACGAGTAGTTGTTCCAGGTCGGGATGCACGTGCGATGAAGTTATTAATTCCATAGAGCGCCGTCAATCGCAGTGCAGCTGCGCTCAGTTCAGGCGGACGCGAAACAGAAACACACTTGCGCTTTCGATAGCTTTCCGCTGAGCTATGCAGTGATGGCGAAACTCGATACAGCGGATCTGCCGCAGGAATATCCCGACCATCGTGGGCGCGCGGCCGACCAATCGACTCGCAGGCACGGTGGGGCGGCTTGCCAGCGGATTCGACCTGAGCGATTGCCGCTCATTGTGACTCTGTTGACCAGAGAGCGATACCCGTGCACCTCAGCGGGCTCCACTGTTTGCCGCTGCCATCCGCAAGATCCACCGATAAAGTACTAGCGCGATAACTACGAAGGCCAGGCCGCCAATGATCTTCCCGGCCATTTCAAAACCTGGCCCAACCAGCGCCAGCGGCGCCGCTACGCCAGAGAACACGACGATCGCAGAGATCACTACGCCGATCACACTCTCGCCGACGATCAATCCCGACGCGAGTAGCACGCCCAGTTGCTTCGTCGCTTCCGGCCGCGGACTGCGATTGGCTCGCTGGTCGAAAAACCAGCCAGCGACCGCTCCGACTACGATCATCAGTGTGCTTTGCGTGGGCAGATAGATCCCAAGACCCACCGCCAATGGCGGAATGCGCATCTGTCGCGTCGTCCGGGCGAGGATTTCGTCCAGCAAAATGATACAGCCCCCGATCAAGCCACCGATGCGGATCAGGCTCCAGTCGATGTCTGCCGTGATGACTCCTTGCGCCAGTGACGAGATCAATCCGGCCTGAGGTGCCGGTAGTGGATTTGGACGCAGTTCAGCTCCCGGCGCACCGACGAAACCGTAAGCATGATTCACGAGATCGAGCACTGGCGGAATCACAAACGCGCCCGCGATTACACCGATAACGAGCGCCACCTGCTGCTTCCACGGCGTTGCATCGACCAATTGACCGGTCTTGAGGTCCTGCAAATTATTGTTCGCGATGGCGGCGACGTTAAAGATCACTGCGGTCGTAAAGAGCGCGAATGCCATCAGCGATTTGCCCGCGTCCGGCGATACATACGGTTTTACTCCGAGCACGAGAAGCAACGCCGCGCCAATCACCACCAGAATCCCAATGCCTGAGAGCGGACTATTCGAGGAACCAATCAAGCCCGCCATGTAACCGCACACTGCCGAGACGAAGAAGCTCATCAACACGACGTAGGCGACCCCGCCGATGATCAGTGTTGGCAGATGCGCGCCGAGGCCGCTCGTGTTAGCAAAATACCCGAGCAACGAGGCGATCGGCAACATGCAGACAAGTGTGACGATGCCAACAATACCGATTGGAATGTCGCGCTCGGTAATCGGCAGCGTGTCGGCCTTGCCTGCTTTGCGCGCGCGCGACGCCGCCATCGCGCCGGCGAGCCCGCTCGCAACTGGCTTCACCAATTTTAGCAGCGTCCAGATCGCTGAGACGCCGATCGCGCCGGCGCCGAGAAAGCGAACTTTGTGACTCCAAGTAGTCTGCGCGAGAGCGGCCGCCGCGGTGGTAAGATCGCCCGCTACGGCTGAGTAGTGCGGCACACCCCAACCCCAGCCAATCAATGTGCCTATGAGCATCGCAATACCAACGGAGAGACCAACCAGGTGTCCGATCGCGAGTAGCGCGAACGACAACGAGAAGTCGTAACCGCTCACGGCGCCCTTGCGTCCAATTCGGAAGGTCTGCGCGACGTCCGAAGCAAAAACTTGTGTGGCGACAATCACTGCGAACACAGCTGAAACAATCGATCCCCACAACACCGCGAGCAGCCCTGCGCGGCCATGTTCGACGTCAGCAGCGTGCTCCGAATCGCCACTACTGCCAACCTTCAGCACTTCGGCGCACGCGACACCTTCCGGGTAGGGCAGATCCGAAGTAGTTACCAACGCGCGGCGCAGCGGAATTGAGTACATCACGCCCAAAATCCCGCCCAACGCACAGATCGCGAATGAGATCCAGAAGGGAAAACCGGTCCACCACCCGATCATGATCAAACCGGGCAGCACGAAAATAATCGACGACAACGTGCCCGCCGCCGAGGCGACTGTCTGCACGATGTTGTTTTCCTGAACTGTCGCATCTCGGAAGGCCCGCAGGATCGCCATCGAAATCACCGCCGCGGGAATCGATGTCGAAAAGGTGAGACCAGCCTTGAGGCCGAAGTACACATTCGCTGCGGTGAACACTAACGTGATGATGACGCCGACAATTAGGCCACGAACGGTAAGTTCTTTTTGTGTTTGTTCGCTGGGGCTCATGATCCCATTCTCCGCATGGTTAGGTTCGTTCTAAATTATGGGCGGCCGAATTTTCGTGGTCCACCGACGAGAGCGGAGGATATGGCGGATGCGAGACAGGGGTCAAGCCGACGTACTCCGATCTCGCGCGACGCGCCAACGCGTCGGAACTTAATAAACTTCTACCGGCGAACGTTTGCCGTCTTCGACGCTATGCTGTTTGGCTCGTTCCTCGCCCAAAGTTGCGACGCGCAATTCCCAAATCTCATTGTCGATCTTTCGCAACGCCGCTTCCGAAAATTCATGCGGCGGCGCGATTTTTTTCTTAAACGCCGCCACGCTCGCGAGAGCGCGATCAATTTGTCCGCGCGGCAACGTACCGAGGATCCGCTGTACGTTTTCAATTTCGGGAATGCGGTGACAAATCATTGTCAAATCGTCTCCAGCGCCAATCGCGAGATGAATCGTCTGTTCGAGTCCGTATCCGTTCAGAATCGCACCCATGTCGAGATCATCGGTCATTACGAGACCATCGAAAACAAATTCGCCACGTAGAAGGTCAGTGATCACGCGACGCGATAAGCTGGCCGGAGTTTTTTGCGCTTCGAGACATGGATACCAGCCGTGGCAAATCATCATGCTGTCGATCTTGTCGATAAATTTTCGGAACACTGCGAGTTCGTTTTGATCCAATTCTTCCCGCGTTCGATCGATCTTCGGCAATTCAAAGTGCGCGTCCGACTTCGCGCACGTGTAACCAGGAAAATGTTTGCCGCAGCTGGCAATCCCTTGTTTGCGCATCGCGTCGTTGAACGCGCCGGCATTGCGCACCACTTGCTCGACGGTTTTGCCGTAACATCGGCCGCGCAACGAATTATCCGCGTTATCGTCGAAAGAAATGTCGAGCACCGGACACAGATCGAGATTGAATCCGAAAACGCGCAACAACCGTCCAGTGATATCGCCATGGCGCCGGATAAGATCGACATCGTCCTTGTCGCGCAACTGCTGCGCGTTTGGCGGTTCGCTTCCGATTAATCGCAAGCGCGACACGCGCCCGCCCTCCTGATCAATGGTGATGATCGGCTCCGTTGAACTCAAATCGCGCAAGTCGTCGATCAGTTTGCGCAATTGCGGCGCGCTTTCGATGTTGCGCCCGAAAAGAATGAACCCGCCCGGCTGTACGCGACGGAACAATTCGGCACTGGCGGCATCGAGTTCTTTTCCCGGGACGCCGCAGAGTATCAGTTGACCAAGCGAATTGTCGTTCATAACTTCGCAACTTAGATGTCGATTTCGGCGGTGCGAATAAAAAAGCGGTTGGAATGAGAAAAATCGGCATCTACGGCGGGGCATTCGATCCGGTTCATCATGGGCATTTGATTCTCGCTCGCGAAGCGCGCGAGATGCTTGGTCTCGAAAAAATAATCTTCGTTCCAGCGGCAGTCTCGCCGCTTAAACGGTCACCGGCCGCGAGCGCAAAGATGCGATTGTTGATGTTGCAAGCTGCAATCGAACGCGAAAATGCATTCGTGTTGGACGATTGCGAACTACGGCGTCCACCTCCTTCTTACACGATTGATACTGTCAAAGAAATCCGAAGGCGCGAAGCTGACGCGGAAATCTACTATCTTATCGGCGAAGACAACGTATCCACACTCGGGAAATGGCATCACTTTACGGAATTGGAAAAAATCGTCCGTTTTGTTGTTTTTGATCGCACGCGGGCGGGAACGAAACATGATTACCCTCCAGTGCATCGAAGGATCGACATCTCTGCCACGGAGATCAGAAAGAGAGTTGCCTCCGGCCAATCGATTCGCTATTTCGTACCGAGATCGGTCGAAGAAATTATTGGCCGCCAAAAACTTTACCAGGAGCAAGTGAAATAACCGCAGAACAGTTAGCGAAAACTTGTGCGGACCTCGCCTCGAACAAAAAGGCGGAAGAGATTGTCGTCCTGGATTTGCGTTTGATCTCGACGTTTACCGATTTCTTCGTGATTTGCTCAGCCACATCCGAGCCGCAACTCAAAGCGATCGCAAATGAAATTGAAACGCGCCTAAAAGAGGATCACGGGATTCGGCCATCGACAATTGATGGATTTCCAGGCAGCCAATGGATTGTGCTCGATTACCTGCAAGTAGTCGTGCATCTGTTTCACCGAGACAAACGCTCCTTTTACAGCCTGGAGGATCTCTGGGGTGACGCGCTGCGGCTGGATTGGGAAGCGGCCGTGACCGTGCGTTGATGTCAATGCAGACACTTGCGCCAAGCCCTTGTTCCTTTTGTCTCAGCGCTCGGCGCGGCCAGCGCCACTACATTATCGAGGCGATGCGGAAGGCGCGGGGCTTGCGCCGCTTGCCGGGGGTTTAACGTCCATCAGTTCGACATCGAAGATCAAAGTCGAGTTAGGTGAGATGTCGGGACCCACCGCGCGCTCCCCGTAGGCGAGGTTCGGCGGAATGAATAACTGGTATTTTGATCCCGCTTTCATCAACTGGAGTGCTTCCGTCCATCCTTTGATCACTCCATTGACAGGAAATGTTGCAGGTTCTCCGCGTTTATATGAGCTGTCGAACTCCGTGCCATTAATGAGTGTTCCGCGATAATTGACTGTCACGGTATCATTCGCTTTTGGCTGGGCACCTGTTCCCTCCTTGACGACCTTGTATTGCAGACCGCTGGCGGTCGTTTTTACACCTTCTTTCTTTTTGTTTTCCTCGAGGAACTTCGCGCCTTCCGAGGCGTTCTTGTCTGCCGCTGCCTTCTGTTTTTGTTCCATATCTTTTTCAAACGCCGTCATGGTCTCCTTGATCTGATCGGGAGTAAGTTGAGGTTTACCTGCGATCGCGTCCTTTATTCCGGCGACGAGCGCGTCGGGATTGATCGGTACGTTTTGTCTGCCGAGATTAAATCCGATATTAAGACCCAGGCTGTAACTGACCTTGTCCTTTTGATCTTTAAACGGTGACGATTTCTCTTGCCCGAATAGCGGTAACACGAGCGAAAATACGGCCAGAATAAGAATGAGACGTTTCATAAGATGGAATTTTCCAGCGGGCTTGCTTTAAGTCGAGCGCCGCAGGAAGGGGCACGCTAATGGATAAACTTTACTCGTCAAGAAAACAGCGCGGCCAACAAGACATCCAAGCTCGCTTTCTCGCTGCCATAGCCTTCGTCGCATGCCTTGCCGGTGGCCCACAGGCCGTTCACGCGATCACGCTCTCGCAGAGTGATGCTCTTAGGATTGGGAAGAAGATCTGGCAAAACGAATGCAATGGAAGCGTCGCTGGTCTCACCTCGTGGAATGAGGGTGAAAACTTCGCTTCGCTCGGCATTGGTCATTTCATCTGGTATCCAAAAGACCAGCGTGGTCCGTTCGAAGAAAGCTTTCCGAAGCTTGTAATCTTTATCTCGAGTCGCGGCGCGAAATTGCCAACGTTACTTTTAAGAATCGACGAGACTCCGTGTCCGTGGAATTCTCGGGCCGAGTTTTTGCATGCTCAGCACACGCCGGAGATGAACCAATTACGCCGATTTCTTGCTGACACCGTCGATGTTCAGACCGAATTTCTCATTGCGCGGCTACAGAGCGCGCTTCCGAAGATGCTAGTGGAAGCGGTGCCTTCCGAACGTGCGCATGTACAGGGCCAATTCGAGCGTGTCGCAGACACACCACAAGGTTGTTACGCACTCGCCGATTATGTGAACTTCAAGGGTGAAGGAGTCTTGCACACTGAGCGTTATCGGGATCAAGGCTGGGGCTTGCTTCAGGTTCTCGAAGGCATGCATGAGACAGGGCGTGGCGCGACGGCGGTCGAAGAATTCTCCCGATCGGCAAGAGAGGTTTTGATTCGGCGCGTCCAAAACGCCCCCG
>Ga0209474_10005801_pt1 | contig 10485 bp, 12 predicted proteins | sample GraSoiAngelo_145_FD_185902 | JGI IMG/M metagenome (GOLD analysis project Ga0209474, IMG submission 185902) | Grasslands soil microbial communities from the Angelo Coastal Reserve, California, USA - 14_1009_05_20cm (SPAdes) (version 2) | ecosystem: Environmental > Terrestrial > Soil > Grasslands... | reverse complement strand
AGCACTTTCACTTGCATCCGCCACGCCGATGAAAGTCATTTGATTGCCGGGAATTAGATGCTGCGGATCGGCGATCCATTCATCCAAAGTTTTATCATTCCAAACGATGTTCGCTGATGTGAGTGCGGGCGAGTAGCGGCTGAAACTCTTTAGAGCCCCTGCTTTGCGGTCCCATACCCCGGCTAGACTCGGACCAATCATATTTTGATCGGGCCGCAGAGGGTGGCAGGCTGCACACGCCCCGAATAGGCGTCGTCCTCAGGCGGCGTCACCCTCAGCGGCAAAACCGTGTGTCGCCATTGCAGATGAAACCAAAACCGCAAGGGCGGTCGCCTGAAAGCCCCTTCATGGCGAACTCCGATGATTCGAGAAAAGGTCAATGGGCGTGTTCGTGATGGTCGCCGTGATGCTCATGTGGATGCGGTGCACCCCTCGGCGAAGGAGATTGTCGCTGCTGATACTCTGCTGGTGTCATGGACGGCAATTGCTCAACAAAGCTAATGATGGCCCAAATGCGGTCATCTTCGTGGGTCGGGCCCAAGGCAGGCATCCCCGTCATTCTGATCCCGTTCTTCACGATCCAGAATAGCTCGGAAGGCGTCCAGCCCGGCGCTGCGTCACTCAGAGATGGTGGGCGTGGATTGAGACCTTGACCAACCTCGCCGCGCTCCTTCCCGGGTGCGCCATGGCACTGAACACACATTTCGTGGAAATCGGTCGCGCCCTGCGCCGCTCGATCCTTCAAATTTGTTGGTGCTTGAATACTTGAAGCCTGCGCTCTAACTGACCGCTGCACAACGCTATGCACGGCCCATTCAATCAAAGGCGGCGTTGAATTGAGTGCCGATACGGAAAGACTGCCGCTCCACAATACGCCAACAGCACCAAACGCGAATAGGAGAACCACACCAAGAATAGTCATCAGAGTTTTCATAGGGTACGCACCTAAATCCGACAGAATATCATCTCGTTCTTTCGCGTGTTTGTGTTGATCTTTCCATCGGCATACCGCGCGGCCGTCCCCAAGAGAGTTGCATGGACAACTCCTTGGTTGGGTTCCAGCTTGCGCGGGCCGAGTAACTATCGAAATTCGGGGCTTCGATATCAAAGCGATGCTGATCCGGTTCACGTCCCCGAAATGTCGAAGCCTCCAACTTGATTTGATCAAGCACCACGCCAGCGGTCACAACGCCGAACGTAATGTGAGTGCTGTCTAACCAATGGTGTGTGATGGGAGCCTCTGGATTATCTAAGCCGCTGGGACGGTGCATGAATGCAGGAGGACCGAGTGCCGGTTCGCCGGGCAATCCTGCATAAAGAAACGCGCTCGAAGTTTTCGCGAACTGATACGAGTAAATGGCCGCCAATTCCATGAAAAGGTCGTGCGGATGTTGACGGTCGATGAGGTGCGTTCGCCCATCCGCCGTTTCGCCCGTTGCCAGCAAGTTAGGATACCCACTAGGACCCATGAAGGGGTCCGGTGACACCATGGCGCGTAGACCGAAGGTGCCGGACTCGGTTTGGTGCTGGGCCATCCCCATGACCATGCCGCTGGCAAACGTTTTGCTATCGCCGCGCGGGCCGCCTTGGTTATTGTAGACGCCGTTGAACATCGCATGGTACATCGTCATCCAGTCGCCGTACTGAGCGTGAATACCCTCATGCGGCGATATGTCGGGCTGCCAGCTTGTGCCAGATCCCTCCCGACCCATTCCGTAGGGACCAAGAAAGCCCTTCATCTCATGACCACTGTGGCTGCCGTCATGATCCATGCCGGACGGCTTTCCGTGATCCATACCGTGCATCTTTTCGTGCGACTTCGGGTGCGTGGCATGATCGGGTCGTCTCTTGGTCGGCGGCGCTGGAAGCTGCTCACTGAGATGCATCTGCGAGTGATCTTGAGCAGATGACGCTCGCGGTGCCAGGGGGGAGGCGGCGAGGGCTAATCCCGCTGCAAACGAGGCGAAGCGAGGAAAGATTTTGATCATGGCCAGTCGGTCTGAGCGAGGGCCGCGCTGGCGAGAAAGACTAGGGCAGCGGCAGACGGCGAGGAAGAACTCTGCGCATCAGCAGACCTCAGTATCCGCTGTCAAAGTAGACTGGCCGCCAAACACCCATCAAGGTAAGATCATGAACTGGCATCAATTGATTTGTGGCAGATCACAGAAATTCAACCCTGAGGCCAGCACGGCGAGCCGAGACAGGAACGGACCGGGGTCAGCGACCTGCCACCTCCATCGGCATAGTATTTCAGGTGCCACGGACAGTGAAACAGTGCCGACACGTCCACAATTGATCGCCGCATTTGCATTCGAAGCTGTGGAACTAGGCCGAACGCCTATCTGATTTAGCTGACTTTTTAGCTGTTCGCTTCGCCGGTTTCTTGCCGCTGCTCACCAACATTAGCGTTTCTTCCTGATCGCTCGACGCCTTGCGGGAACGCCTTTTCTGTTTCGGCATGTTTTCGGCGCTGATGCTTTGCTTCAATGCATCCATCAGGTCCACAACGTTTGCGCCGGTCGATGGGTGTGAGCGATGGCCTTGCCTTGGCGCTTCGCATTGATCAGTTCGGTCAGAGCCTCTTCGCCGGGCATCAGCTTCATGATCGAAGAGTAATCACGCCATTTGCTTCGACCGCCAGTTTCATCAACTATCAAACTGTCACCGTCTCATTCGATTACCTCGTCGGCCCGGGCGAGAAGCGTAGCTGGAATCGTCAGACCGAGGGCGGCGGCCGTCTTGAGATTGATGACTAGTTCAAGCTTCGTCGGCTGTTGAACGGGCAGTTCGGCTGGCAGGCTCGGCGCCCTTGAGGACCTTATCGACGTAGCCCACGGCGCGACGGGAATTCTCCGAGAGCCGCGCACCATAGAACATCAGGAACCCCTGCTCGACATAACCCTCCCAGAAGGTCGACCCTGGCAGCTTGTTGCTCAGCGCGAATTCCACAATCTCGCCAATTGGGGCGGGCGCGAGCGATCCGATCTTCGACGTTCATCGCGATAAGCTCGTCTCGTTGATTGCAGTTGCAGCCATTCCCGCGATCTATCAGTTTCGCGACTTTGCGGCGGCGGGCGGCTTAATGAGTTACGATCCTGATATTGTGGATGCACACCGTCAGATCGGAATTTACGTTGGTAAGATCCTTCAGGGCGCTTTGCCCGCCGATTTGCCAATACAGCAGCCGACGAAGTTTCAGTTGGTCATCAATCTCCGAACGGCCAAGACCCTTGGTCTGACTATACCGCCCGCGCTGCTTGCCCGTGCCGACGAGGTGATCGAATGACGATAGGCGAAGCAACATGACGAATTCGCTCGTAGGGACTTGGAAACTGGTTGAGTTTTATATCGAGTTTGATGACACCCGTGAGCGTGCCGAACGGTATGGTGCAAATCCAGTCGGGTATTTGGTTGTTACAGAGGAGCGCCTAATTACTTTAATTGCTGCGCGCGAACGGACGGCCAGCGCAACGGCTGGCGAGTTGCTGGAAAGCATGATGGCATATTCAGGTCGCTACAGCTTGCAAGGCGATGATTGTTTCATCACTACGGTCGACGCTGCGTGGCAACCGAATTGGATTGGGACCGAGCAAGTCCGCTACTTCAAGATGGAAGGGGTATTGTTGTCTGCCGCGTCACCGCTCCGAGAGGAGCCAAAGTATCCGGGACGGCGCTTCCGTGGAGTGGCGATCTGGCGGAAGGACTAGGTCGTAATCACGGGCAACGGTCAGGCGGTTAGCCGTCGTGCAGTACTGACCCTGAATCGATGGCCGATCTTCCTGGTCCTGAGGTGCACGAGTCTTATCCGCTTCGTCGCAGTCACGTACCGGCAGGACCGCGCGGATCCCATGCTCAGACCGCGGATCCTGGCGCCTCCAGCCCCTGAAAAATCGAAGGCCCGCGCCCGCGTGCCACAGGGAGCTGGAGTCGATTGTGAAGGGCGCGCTCGATGTGATGGTGTGATCAAAATAGTCGCCGTAATCTTTTGCGCGCACGACGTCGGCCCCGGGCTCCCTCACCCGTCCCCCAATCAGAACCCTCATTTGTGGAAGCATGGCATCATGGGAATAATCAGGGCTTCAGCCTTCTCGGTCTCGATCGACGGTTTTGCCGCCGGCCTTCATCAAACCATCGACAATCCCTTTGGGGAGCGCGGAATGGCGTTGCCGGACTGGATGCTCAAGACGCGGATGTTCCACACGATGACCGGCCGGAACGGCGGCAGCACCGGTGTCGACGACGGATTCGCCGAACGTTCGATGGAGAATATCGGCGCCTGGATCATGGGGCGAAACATGTTCGGCCCAATGCGCGGTCCATGGCCGGATGAATCCTGGAAGGGCTGGTGGGGCCCCAATCCGCCCTATCACACGCCGGTGTACGTGCTCACCCATCACGCGCGGGCGTCGATCGAGATGGAAGGCGGCACCGTGTTCCAATTCGTGACCGACGGGATCGAACCCGCGCTGAAGCAGGCGCGCGCGGCTGCGAAGGACCGGGATATCAGGGTCGGCGGCGGCGCCTCGGTGGTGCGCCAGTTCCTGCAAGCGGGGCTGCTCGATGAGATGCATCTGGCGTTGCCGGCGGTGCTGCTCGGCGCGGGCGAAAGTCTGTTTGCAGGACTCGATTTGCCCGCGCTCGGCTACGCGCCGGTTGATCGCCTCACGGGCGAGAACGCGACCCACGTCAAGATCGGACGGAAGTCGGCGTAGGCGCTCGCAAGGCGCGCAATCGCGATTCCCGCGTCACTTCTCGCCCGCGCCGACGAGGTCATCGAATGAAACGGCGCGAGTTTCTTCGTGTGCTCGGTGGTGTGGCGACCGCGTGGCCCGCAGTAGCGCGTGCGCAGCAGCCCCGGCCGATGCGACGCGTCGGCTTCCTACGCGTCGGACCGCCACCCCCAGCGTTCATTGATGGCTTTCGCCAAGGAATGCGCGAACGGGGCCTTATTGAAGAACAACATTTCGTCATCGAGTACGGCCTCGCAAAAAGTGCGGCGGAAATCCCCGATGTCGCAACGGAGTTGGTAACGCGCAGGCTGGACGTACTTGTCGCCTCTGGAACCCCGTCCGTACTGCCGGCGAGGGACGCTGCGGGTCGAACTCCGGTGGTATTTGTGGCGACCATAGATCCCGTCGCGGCGGGGATTGTGACAAGCCTCGCCAGACATGACCAGAACATCACTGGAATGACCAGCATTAGTGGCGATGTCATAGCGAAGCGATTGCAGATGATCAAAGAGGTACTTCCCACGCTCAGTAGAGTTGCGCTTTTGGTCCGCGAATCCAGTCCGGACAGAGCTCAGTATGTAAGAGAGTCCCAGATTGCGGCACGGAATTTGGGCGTGGAGCTGCAGATCGAGATCGAGCGTAATCCGACAGATCTTGAAGGCATATTTGTAGCGGCGCGAAGCGCGAACGCCCTCGTGGTAGCCGATGACGCTGAGTTTACTGCTCAACGCGATGAGATTGCAGAGCTGGCGCTCAGGAACCGGCTGCCGAGCGTGTCCGGGCTCAGGGAACTGGCCGAGGCTGGCGGCCTCATGGCTTATGGAGCGAGTTTCGGCGATCTCTATCGGCGTGTGGCGAGCCACGTATCCAAAATTTTTCAGGGTGCCAAGGCTTCCGATCTTCCGATCGAACAACCGGTGAAGTTCGAGTTCGTACTGAACATGCGGACGGCCAAATTGCTTGGCCTCTCAATTCCGCCATCACTGTTGGCCCTCGCTGACGAGGTCATTGAGTAAGCCGTGTCACTTCCGGTTCTGGCACCCCTAAAAGACTTTTTCGACAGCATCGGCTAACACCGGAAGTGATCGCATCACTCGATTACTAGGTTCGCAGTGGCAAGTATTGCGGCTGGAATGCTGACGCCGAGTGCTTTGGCTGTCTTCAGGTGACAACGAACTCGAATGCGGTCGGCTGCTCGACCGGCAGATCGGCGGGTAGGCCCCGCTGAGAATTTTGTCGACGTAGACGCAGCCGAAGCAATTTAAGTGTGAGGTAACGTCTCGCCACCTGCAGCCATGTCAGGACTGCTGCCCTATGGGCGAGCAGTTGGTTCGCAGAACCGGTTTGCCTTTAAATTATTCAATGGCAGGCGTAAAGTGCTCGGACAGCCCGCCCAATCATCGCAACGTCGATACGCATCAGCGAGCGGGCCTCATGAGGGAGGAATCCGATGAAGGAACATGCGCTTAGCCGCAGGGATTTCCTGTGCAGCACCAGTTTCGTCGCCGTGGGACTGGCGACGGCTGGCTCCATGATCCTAGCCCCGGACTATGCCTGGGCGTTGTCCACCACTGCCCTGGACCCGCACACCGCACAGACGCTGCTCGTGATGGCGCGCCAGTTGTTTCCACACGACCGCTTGGGCGATCAATACTACGCCACCGTGGTCGAGGCCGTCGACAAGCAGGCGGCGAGCGACGCGGCGCTGCGCAAGCTTCTCACGGACGGTGTCGCGCGGCTCGATGGTGCTCGCGAAATTGGGTTCGTCCAACTCAGCAACGGCGCCCGCAACGCGGTGCTCAAGACAGAGGAGGCCGGCGAGTTCTTCTCGACCATGCGCACGGCAACCATCAACAACCTCTACACCAATCCGTTGGTCTATCGCTTCTTCGGCTACGAAGGATCGTCGGTCGAGCACGGCGGCTACATCAACCGCGGCTTCGACGACATCGGCTGGCTCCCCAAAACGTGACTGGAGGATCGATCAATGGCCAAAACATTTGATCTTAACGATGACTTGGTTGTTGTGGTGGTAGGATCCGGCGGGCGGCGGGACGCTGTCCAACGAGCTCGCCCAGCGTGGCATCAATGTGGTGTGTCTAGAGGCGGGACCGCGGCTCGGCTTCACCGACATCATCAACGACAACGGCGCCATGTTCAGCCGCCTGAGCTGGCTCGACAAGCGCATCGGCACGGGCGATCTGAACGCGACATTGCCGCTCTGGGTCTGCAAGACCGTGGGAGGAACCACCGTACATTGGGCGGGCGCCTCGCTGCGCTTGCAGGAGCACGAGTTCCGCGCGCGCACCATGTACGGCAATATGCCCGGCGCCAATCTTCTCGACTGGCCGATCACGCTGCAGGAGCTCGAGTATTTCTATGCACTAGCCGAGGACAAGCTGGGCGTCACCGGCACGAGTGAGATCCCGCGCCTGCCCGGGAACAACAATTTCAAGGTGATGGCGGCCGGCGCCAAGCGGTTGGGATACACGCAGGTCCATACCGGAAACATGGCGATCAATTCGCAGCCGCGCGACGGTCGGCCGGCTTGTCAACAGATCGGCTTTTGCATGTCCGGCTGCGCCATCGGCGCCAAATGGTCGACGCTCTACACCGAGATACCGAAGGCGGAGAGTACCGGCCGCTTCGAGATCCGGCCCGACAGCATGGTGCTCAAGATCAACCACGACAACAGCGGCAAAGTCACGGGCGTCGTGTACGCCGACAAGACCGGAACCCTGCAAGAGCAGAAGGCGCGCGTCGTCTGCGTTGCCGGCAATTCGGTCGAGACCCCAAGGCTCCTGCTCAATTCGCAGTCGGCGAAGTTCCCGAACGGGCTCGCCAACTCCTCGGGCCAGGTAGGACGCAACTACATGCGGCACATGACGGGCACGGTCTATGCCATCATGCCCGGGCGAGTCAATTTCGACCGCGGCACCCAAATGGCGGGGATCATCAAGGACGAGTCGCGGCATGATCCGTCGCGCGGCTTCGCCGGCGGATACGAGATGGAGACCTTGCCTGGCTTCGGGCTCTCCGGCGTGGCGTCTAACACCGTTGCGGGCGCTTGGGGTCTCGAATACGCAAAGGTCATCGAGATGTACGATCATTTCGCCGGCATGTGGCTCGTCGGCGAAGATCTGCCGCAGGCGGGCAATGGCGTCGCTCTGCATCCCACCGAAAAGGACAAGCACGGGATGCCGATACCGGTGGTGCACTTCAAAGACCACGCCAACGACGTCGCCATGCGCAACCATGCTTACAAGGCCGGAACGGCGGTCTACCAATCGCTGGGCGCCACGCAGGTATTCGAGCTGCCGCCATTCCCCAGCACTCACAACATGGGCACCTGCCGCCAGAGCGAGAAGGCGCAAGACGGCGTCTGCAATAAGTACGGCCAGACCCACGATGTCGCCAATCTGTTTATCTCGGATGGCAGCCAGTTCACGACCGGGGGCGCCGAGAACCCGACGCTGACCATCGTGGCGCTGGCGATCCGGCAAGCCGACTACCTAGCCGACCAGTTGACCAAGAACCAGATGTAGGACACACACGCCGCAAGCCCGGTGCGGACCGCGATGCGTCGACGTGCCGCACTGAGTTGGCACGGTGCCATTTCAGAAAACCTAGCGCGAGCGTTGTCTCATCGTGATGAAGCAGACGCACACTTGCACCTTGCCGACTGCAAGTCGGCGAAGCCGACAGAATGAAACGCTGTCACCCTCACACAGGTCCCAAGCGTTAGGGCGAGGGGGCGTTTTACCGTTGTACGTTGCTAGACGCGTAAAGCGGTCGATTCAGGGGCGCTGGTGTCTTATGGTCCGAACTTCCCTGACTTGTTTCGACGAGCCGCCCACTTTGTTGACAAGATACTTCGGGGTGCAAAGCCGGGCGAAATCCCCGTCGAACAGCCAACCAAATTCGATCTCGTCATCAATTTGAAAACGGCTAAAGCGATCAAACTTGCCGTGTCACCAACCATGCTCGCCCGCGCCGACGAGGTGATCGAATAGGAAGCTTTTTGCTGCAATGCGTGAGTCTCTTGTTGGCACCTTTCAGACATGCCGGCTGAGCCAGAGAACGTCTGCTAGTGGGGGAAGAGCGGACGTAGCGCGTGCGCGCGCCGGCTTCCGAAAATGACCCAAAGCAGGCATCAGCATAGGAATTTTGGCTGAAAGACCGCCGCGCTCCATTCAAATTCCAAAATCGAGAGTTTCGCACGCGGGTGGCGCGGCAATTCATTGGCCTTCGCGAACCTGCCGTGCGATTTAAATCAATTGCCGAAAAATTCCCGGCCGCGGCGATGCCTGCGGGTGTCGCGCTGATCCGAGGCTGTTCGCCGCGGACCGATCGCCTCGAACTGAGCCTTCTGCTCGTCGCTCAGCGTTGCGTAGAAATCTTCAAGCGTCGAACGCACCAGCTTGACCGCCTGCAGCATGGTATCGAGCCTCTTGCCGACCGCGGCGAGCCGTGCCGATGGCGTCACCGCATCATCGGTTTGGCACGAGGTTTTCAGCATTTCCGCTGCGCTGACGCTGGCATCCTGAAGCACGGCAAGACGGTTGCGCTGGTCATCCGTCGGGCGCAGCCTCGCTTCGATCTCCCCGGTTGGCCATTTCAGCGCGGAAATCTGCGCAACATCGCAACCCTGCGCAAGCGATCGATCGCGGCTCCTTGCCAAGCTGCGCCGGCGTTGATCCTCGGCGAGTGCATTCAATCGCGCCTTCTGTTCATCGTTCAGCAGGCTGTAGAATTTGTCGAGCGCCGGCTGCACAATTGCCACCGCCGTGATCATCGCCTCGATGCGCTGTTGCATGGACGCCAGCCGGCTTTGCGCCGTCAGCGACATGGTGGCCGGGCAGGTCGCCTTGATTTTCTGCGCGGCCGCGACGGAAGCGTTGGCGAGTTCATCGAGCGCGGCGCGCGGCGCTTCGGTCGGCTCTATCGCCTGCTGAATCAGATCGATCGGCAGGCCAGCAATCTCGCGACTATCCTCGCCGCACAGCTGCGCCAGCCGGTCCGGCGCGTCATCGCGCGCCCCTGATGAGCCGCGAGGCGGCAGATAGCCTGCGAGGGCATCATAGTCGTAGGGAGCAAACATGCCGGCGTAGATGTCATCATAGCCGTACCCCCAGAATGGGGCGCGGGCAGCACTGCCCCAGATGGCATAATCATAGATGTCAAAATAAGCGAACGGCCAGAACAGCGGCCCGACCCATCCATATCCGCCGTTGCCGTGTCGCCACCATCCGGTGCGACCGTTGTGCCAGCCGGCCAGCGCCATACCGGCGGTAATCCGCGCGCGAATATCGGGGTTATGCAGTGCGGCACTGTGGCGCAAGGTTCGGGCAAGCGCGCGCGAGTTCAGCGCGTTGTGTGCGGCGAAAGCCCGACCGCGGCTGAAACCCGATCCTGCAAACGAGCGGGCGCTCGCGGAGCTGCCGAAATGGCGCCCGCCGCCGAAATGCGCGCGGCCGAAATGCCCACCGCCATGGTGGCCGCCGCCACGAAAATGCGCGCCCCCATGACCACCGCCGTGATGACCCCCGCCGTGTCCACCGCCATGGCCACCACCGTGACCACCGCCACCTTTCGCAGCGGCATATCCTGCGGCCGACAGCGCGGCCGTCACCACAATGACGGCGATACTGATGTTGAGTCTTGACACGGCACCCTCGAGCGCCGGCGCGTCACCAACTCACGGCGCTTTCAAAGAACGCTGGCTTGATAATGTGGTTCCATTGCGGCACCTGAA
>Ga0209474_10005800_pt1 | contig 10486 bp, 8 predicted proteins | sample GraSoiAngelo_145_FD_185902 | JGI IMG/M metagenome (GOLD analysis project Ga0209474, IMG submission 185902) | Grasslands soil microbial communities from the Angelo Coastal Reserve, California, USA - 14_1009_05_20cm (SPAdes) (version 2) | ecosystem: Environmental > Terrestrial > Soil > Grasslands ... | reverse complement strand
GCGGAAGGCGATGACGGGAGTTCCACGGGCCATCGCTTCTACGGGGATGAGACCGAAATCCTCTTCTCCGCAGAAGAGAAGCGCCTCGGCCGATCTGTACAACACGTCGAGCTCCTGGTCCGTGATCGCACCGGTGAAATGGACACGACCGGCGCCGAGCGCCTCCAGCGATGGCCGCAAGGCTCCGTCGCCGGCCACGGTGAGCGCAATGCCAAGCCGGGCGGCCGCCGCCACTGCCAGGTCATCTCGTTTGTAGGCCTGCATGGACGAGACGACCAGAAGGCCATGCCGGGGGAGCTCGGGTGCAGCTGGCGGTGGGACGATCGGTGGGGGGATCACACCGATTTGTTCGATGGGAACGCCGTACGCAGAGGCAGCACGGCGTGCGGTGATCCTGGAGATCGCGGCCCAACGATCGACGCGGCGGGCAGCGCGACGGTCGATGCTGCGCAGCATTCCCGCCGCGGCGCGGACGGCGGGGCGGGCGAGGGCAGGGAACCTCGCGACGGTGCGCTGCAAGTCATGCCAGACGAATCGCATCGGCGTGTACAGGTAGACGAACCGCTGCACGTGTCGCGGCGCCGGTATGCATTTCGCCAGGCCCGCGTCCGAAACGAGGAGTGCATCGAACTGCTCCCAATCGATCGCGAATGGACCCAGCGTGGCGAGGGGAAGCGCGGCGGCGAACAAAGGCTCTCCCCATCTCCTCCCCGCGAGACATCGCAGGATCGCTTGGGTCGGCCCGGTGACCATCTTCGAGCGGAGCGCCGCGATCGGCGCGGGCCACCAGTCTGCTGGATCCGTCGCAACGGAGGTGAGGATCGGCGCTTCAGGGAACATCTCGGCGAAGTGGGCAAGTACGCGTTCCCCACCGCGAGGTTCGATGAACCAATGATGCGCCATTGCCAAGCGCATGCCTCGATGATTCCCGCTCACCGTAGCGCCGTCGCCGCGTGATGTGCCCGGCGGATCCGCGCGCAGCTGGCGGTCATCGGTGTTCATGTTCCGATCCCGCCTTTCTTGCGCCCAACGTCGCCTGTGGCATGGTGGTTTGAGATGACACGAATGCCCGACAGCACATTGCGGAGTCGTTTCACTCTGTCACGCCAGATCCTCGAGAGCCACTATAACGCCCCCGCGACCGCGCTCTGGCGCGTGTTCGAAGCCGAGGTCGTACTCAATCGACTTCGCGGCCAAGGCCGTGGGCTCGACCTTGGGTGCGGTGATGGCGAGCTGGCATCATTGATCTTGTCGCACACCGGAATGCGCTGGACGGGACTCGAAATCGACGAGCACGATGTCGAGCTTGCTCGACGGCGTGGGGTGTATGCGGAGGTGAAGCACGCGCTTGCCTCCCACATCCCCGAACCCGACGCATCTTTCGATCTGGTCTTCTCAAACTCGGCGCTGGAGCACATGGAGCCACTCGATCAGGTTCTCATCGAAGTCGCGCGCGTGCTGCGACCCGGTGGCCGATTCATTTTTACCGTTCCCACGCCGGCATTCGACGATCTCCTGCTCTGGCGCCGCGTCCTACACGCCGTCGGATTCGAGCGGTTGGCGGAACGATACCGGACCGCCATGGATCGCCGGTTGCAGCACCGGAACCTGCTTACCCCCGACCAGTGGCGCGACACGCTAGCCGCGCGCGGCCTCGAAACGCTCGAGATGCTGCCCTATCTCACGGCGCGCGCCATCGCCGTCTGGGAGCTTCTCTCGAACGCAACGGGCGGGCTCGCATGGCTGGTCAGTGGCGGCGTGCACCCGCGAGAAATCCAGCGCAAGACCGGGATGCTTCGAGGCCCGAGCGCAGTCGCCGGAGCAGTCGTGTCCATCGTGCTCTTCCCAGCGCTTGCCCTCGCTTCCGCTGGCGAGCGCGACCAGACCGGAGCGCTGTACGTCGAGGCGCAACGCGCCTGAGGGGAGTCATGCGGTCAATCGGCGGGGGACCCTGCGCAAGCCGCTGGCGCCGGAGTCGTCCCCCCGGTCTCCTTCCTCGTGGTACTGGGCGTCCTCGTTCACCCGCCAGAGATCGTACATGGGGCTGCCGGCCAGGATGTTCCTCACGCAGAGCATGGCCGTCATCATTGCGTGATCCTGATTGTTGTACTTGTGCATCCCGTTCCGCCCGACCAGGTGCAGGGTGGGAAAGCGGGTCTCGATCTCGCGCCGGATCTTCTCCACCTTTTGCGCGTAGCCGTCGTCGTAGATCGGGTACGCCTTGGGCTGGCGCACGACGCAGCCGTCGACCACGTCCGCCGCATTCGCCAGGCCGATCTGCTGCAGCTCGCGCTTGCCCAGCTCGAGGAGCTCGGCGTCGGTCGCCGTCCACAGCCCGTCTCCTTCGAAGCAGAAATACTCCAGGCCGTAGCAGGTCATGGCGGGGTCCGGCACCATCTCCGGCGACCAGGACTTGAAGTTCTGGATCCGCCCGACCTTCACCGCGGGATCGTGGATGTAGATCCAGTTGTCGTCGAAGATCTTGCGGTCCTTCAGGATGAGGACCACGGTGAGGAAGTCGCGATAGCGCAGCTGCGAGGCCGCGGCGCGCGTCTCTTCCTCCAGCCGGGGAGTGAGCCCGAGCGCGAGCTCGCGCAGCGGGGCCGAGGAGATCACGTGCGCGGCGCGCGTCTGATGGCGGGCGCCGCTGCGATCGACGTGCGTCAACGTCCACTCGTGTTGGCCCGCGTCGAACGCGCAGCCCAGCACTCTTTCGCCCATGCGCACCTGGCCGCCCATCTCGCGCACGCGGCGCGCGCAGGCTTCCCACATCATCCCCGGGCCCTTGCGCGGATAGCGGAACGACTCGATCAACGTCTTGATCACCCCCGAGCCCCGTTTCGGCTTGCGCTTGGGAAAGAGCGCGTTGGCGATGGCGGAGCCGAGGGCCAGGCCCTTGATCCGCTGCGCGGCCCAGTCGGCGGAGATCTCCTTGCAGCTCATCCCCCACACCTTCTCCGTATAGGTGCGGAAGAAGATGCCGAACAGCCGGCGGCCGAACTGGTTGCTCACCCAGTCCTCGACGCTCTTCGGGTTGGGCACCGGGAACAGGCGCGCCTTCAGATAGGAGAGCACGCAAAGCGCGGATTCGACGATGCCGAGCTTGAGCAGCGCTTCGACTGCGCGAAGCGGATAGGAGAAGAACTTGCCGCGATAGAAGATCCGCGAAGAGCGCGGGCGCTCGAGCAGATCGCGGGGAAGGAGCTCGGTCCAGAGGTCCTCCACCTCCTTCGACTTGGAGAAGAAGCGGTGTCCGCCGATGTCGAAGTGGTATCCCTTGTAGCTCGCCGTGCGCGCGATGCCGCCGACCAGCTCGGGATCGGCTTCGATCACCGTCACCGGCACGCCTTCCTTGCAAAGCAGGTACGCGGCGGTGAGCCCGGCCGGACCGGCGCCGATGATCGCGACCGACTTTCCGCTCATGAGATCGTCATTGTCTGCCGCGGCCACGGACTCTTGCCAAGGAAACGTCCGCGGGCAGAAGCGTGCGCCCCTCGCGAAAGCGCATACACTGTATCCATGCGCCGGGTCCTGATCGCGGACGACGAAGAGTCGATCCGCCACGTCCTCACCGAGCTTCTCGAGGAGCGCGGCTACGAAGTCCGCGCGGTGATTGACGGCGAGGAGGCGATGCGTGAGCTCTCCGCCCGCGACTACGACGCGCTGGTCACCGACGTGCGCATGCCGAAGATGAACGGCCTCGACCTGGTGCGCGCGGCGCAGACCGCGTCACCCGAGACCACCATCATCGTGATGAGCGCGTACGGCTCCCACGATCTGGCGATCGAGGCGATGAAGGCCGGCGCGTATGACTACCTGGGCAAGCCCTTCCGCCCGGACGAGGTCCTGCTGGTGCTGCGCAAGGCCGAGGAGCGCGAGCGGCTGCGCCGCGAGAACCTGCGCCTGCGGCAGGAGGTGTCGCGGCGCACGCCGCAGCTGGTCGCGGAAGGCCCGGCGATGAAGGAAGTCATGCGCGTGGTGCAGAAGGTCGCACCCACACCCACCACCGTGCTCATCGAGGGCGAGAGCGGGACGGGGAAGGAGCTGGTTGCGCGTGCGCTGCACGACCTCTCCTCGCGCGCGGAGCGTCCCTTCGTGGCGGTGAACTGCGGAGGCATCCCGGAAACGCTGATCGAAAGCGAGCTGTTCGGCCACGCCAAGGGCGCCTTCACCGACGCGCGCACCGCCAAGCGCGGCCTCTTCGAGGAGGCGGACGGCGGCACGCTCCTGCTCGACGAGGTCGGCGAGCTGCCGCTGGCGGTCCAGCCCTCGCTGCTGCGCGTGCTGCAGCAGGGCGAAGTGCGCCGGGTGGGCGACTCGCGCTCCGCCCGCGTCGACGTCCGGGTAGTGGCGGCGACCAATCGCGATCTCGCGGCGCACGTGCAGGCGGGAAGGCAGCTCCGCCTTCCGCCGCTGCGCGAGCGCCAGGACGAGATCCCGGCGCTCGCCCAGCGGCTGCTCGCGCGCCACGCGGAGAGGATCGGAATGCCGTCGCGCCGCCTCTCGCCGCGCGCGCTCGAATCCCTCAAGACCTACCGCTGGCCGGGGAACGTGCGCGAGCTGGAGAACGCGCTCGAGCGCGCGCTGGTGCTGTCGGAGGACGACGAGATCGGCGCCGAGTCGCTGCCGGAGATCTTGCAGGAGCAGGTGCAGCCCGAGCCGCTGCCCGCGCGGCTCGACCCCGACGATCTCTCGGTGAAGCGGGCCCAGCGCGTGCTCGAGGCCGATCTGATCCGGCGCGCGCTCGAGCGCACCCAGGGCAACCGCACCAGGGCGGCCGAGCTGCTCGAGCTCTCGCCGCGCGCGCTGCTCTACAAGATCCGCGAATACGGACTCGAGTAGGTCCCTGGATTTCAATCGACGCCAACCTGGGTGCGGGTGCGATTGCCTGCGCCTTCCTCGCCTCTTTTGCCTCGGGGTAAATGTAGTCAATTAGATTTCAATGCAGGTGTAATGATAGGCAAGTGAAGGGTCAATGACCCTTCAATGCGCCGGTTCCTTGACTGCCTACATGGAAGCGACGCAAGGATCGGCTCCTGCTCGCGGAGGGGCCGCGTGAATCGAGTTCAGAAGTTCCGGGAAGCCGCACTGATGGCGAAGGCGGAGCTGGCCCGCAGGGCAGGGGTCTCCGAGTCGACCGTCGACCGGATCGAAGCGGGACACGACTGCCGCATGGAGACCAAGCGGAAGATCCTCTTCGCGCTGGGCCTCACCATCCAGGAGAGCGGAAAACTCTTCCCGCGCCACAACGGAGCGACGCGGCAACGGGCGGGGGGACAGTGATGGTCGGTTTTCTTGGCGACACGCTTGCGAATGCTAGCGTCGAGGCGGGGCCGCGGACGTCCTGCGGAGGGGGGCTCGACTAGTCATGGCAAAAAGCAAGCTCGCGCTCGGACTGGACATCGGCTCCTCCTCCGTCAAGCTGGTGCAGCTCAAGGAGGCGAAGCGCGGCTACATCCTGGAGGCGTTCGGCGTCGCGTCGCTACCCCCGGAAGCGATCGTGGACGGCGCCCTGATGAACTCGACCGCGATCGTCGAGGCCATCCGTGGCCTGGTGACGCAATACAAGCTGAAGAACCGCGAGGCGGCCATCGGCGTCTCCGGCCACTCGGTGATCATCAAGAAGATCAGCATGCCGAAGATGACCCAGGAGGAGCTCGAGGAGAGCATCCAGTGGGAAGCCGAGCAGTACATCCCCTTCGACGTGAAGGACGTGAACATCGACGTGCAGATCCTCACGCCGCCGGAGGTGGACACCGGCACCGGTCAGATGGACGTGCTGCTGGTGGCGGCGAAGAAGGACATGATCAACGACTACACCTCGGTGGTCTCGGAGGCGGGGCTGACCCCGGTGGTGGTCGATGTCGACGCCTTCGCGGTGCAGAACTCGTTCGAGGTCAACTACGAGCTGCCGAAGAACGAGACCATCGTGCTGGTCAACGCCGGCGCCAGCGTCTGCAACATCAACGTGCTGGCGAACGGTCTGACCACCTTCACGCGCGACGTCACCATGGGTGGCAACCAGTTCACCGAGGAAATCCAGAAGCAGCTCAACGTCAGCTACGACGAGGCCGAGAAGCTGAAGGTGGGCGGGGACGCGGCGCAGGACTCCGACTCGGTCGTCCCGCAGGAGGTGGAGCGCGTCATCCAGGGCGTCGCCGACCAGATGGCGGGCGAGATCCAGCGCTCGCTCGACTTCTACACCGCGACGGCCGCCGATTCGCATATCGCGCGGCTATACCTGTCCGGCGGCACCGCCAAGATCCCTGCGCTCTTCAAGGTCATCGAGCAGCGGGTGGGCGTCCCGGTCGAGATCCTCAACCCCTTCAAGGACATGGAGGTCGACAACCGCCGTTTCGATCCCAACTACCTGACGGACGTCGCCCCGTCGGCGGCCGTCGCCATCGGGCTTGCGTTGCGCAAGTCGCACGAACGGTAGGAGAGGCGCGCGATGATCTTCATCAATCTCCTTCCAGTCCGCGCAGCCAAGAAGCGCGAGTTCGGCCGGCAGCAGGTGGTGCTCTTCGTGCTGCTCCTGGTCCTGGCGGGGATCGGGAACTACTTCGTCTACAACCGCTTCGAGTCGGAGCTGCGCTCGCTCGACAAGCAGATCGTCGACACCCGCGCCGAGATCGCCCAGCTGGAGAAGACCATCGGCGAGGTGAAGTCGATCAAGGAAGACAAGAAGGCGCTCGAGGACAAGCTGAAGATCCTCGACACCCTGAAGAAGGGGCGAACCGGGCCGGTGAAAGTGCTCGACGAGCTGGCCACCATCATCCCGCAGAAGGTCTGGATCGTCGACTTCAGCGAGCAGAACGGCGCCGTTTCCATGAACGGCGCGGCCGCCAGCTACGAGGATCTCTCCAACTTCTCCAAGAAGCTGAAGGTCTCGACCCACTTCAGCAACATCACCATCAAGACGGCGCGGCAGCGGGTCGACGGGACCGTCGACTGGGTCATCACCTGCAACACGAACTACTCGGCCTGAGGCGACGAGATGGCGCTCACCGGACAGGAAGTCCTCAACGCGGTCAACAAGATGCCCCTCGGCCAGAAGGTCGGGGTGGTGGCCGGCGTCGTCATCCTCCTCTCCGCGGCGAACTGGTACTTCTTCATCGACCCGATGCAAACCCAGATCAGGGACCGCCAGGGCACGCTGCGCGCGCTGGAGGACGAGCTGATCCAGAAGCAGTCGATCGCCAACAACCTGGCGCAGTTCAAGCACGAGAAGGAGATCCTCGAGCGGCGCCTGGCCCAGGCCCTCACCGAGCTGCCGAACGAGGCGAACATCGACGATCTGATCCGGTCTCTCTCCGAGATCGGCACCAAGAGCGGGCTGACCATCAACAGCATCGAGCCGCAGGCGGAGCAGCGGCAGAGCTTCTACGCGGCGATCCCGATCGTGATGTCGGTGACCGGCAACTACCACGAGATCGGCGTCTTCCTCGACTCGCTCTCCAAGCTGGCCCGTATCGTCAACGTCACCAACATCAAGATGGGGCAGGCGCGAGTCGCCAACGAGAAGCTGCTGATCAATGCCACCTACATCGCCACCACCTTCCGCTTCGTGCCGGAAGCGAACGCGCCGAGGGCCGCGAAATGAAGCGGCAGGCCTTCGCCTTCATCTGCGCCGCCCTCCTGGCCGCTGCCTGCGGGAGCCCGCCGCCTCCGCCCCGCCGCACGGCGCCGGGCGCCGTGGCTGCCGCGCCCAAGCCCGTCACGGACGACGAGGTCAAGCCGCTGGTTCCGAGCAACATCTACGTCTACTCGCCGATCGGCAAGCGCGATCCCTTCCAGAACCAGGCGGTCTTGCAGCAGGGATTCGGCCGGGCGGCGCAGAACCCGGGGCGGGTGAAGACGCCGCTCGAGAAGTGGTCGCTCGATCAGCTCCGTCTCTCGATGACCGTGACCGGGACCGCGACGCCCCTGGCCATGGTCGAGGATCCGGATCACCGCGGCTGGCCCGTGCGCCTGGGCGACTTCATCGGCCAGAACGGCGGCAAGGTCACCGGGATCCACCGAGACGAGATGGTGATCACGGAGACCATCACCGATCACTCGACCGGCCGGGTGTACCCGCAGAATGTGAAGCTGCAGGTGCCCGTCACCCGCGAGGAAGAGAAGGATTTCAAAGCGCTCCAGGAAGGCGAGCACATGGGCGTGGCGAAGGGGGACCAGTGATGCGCGCCGCGATTCGGAGGGACAAACGGATGGCCACCAGAATGCTCCTCACCGCGGTGCTGATCGCGGCCGCTCCCGCGGCCCGCGCGGCAGCACCGGTGAAGGTGACCTCTGTGGAGGAGAAGGGCGGCAAGCTCTTCATCCACGCGACGGCGAAACCGGAATTCACCGTCTTCAAGCTGTCGGGGCCGCCGCGGGTGGTCATCGACCTGAATGAGGGTGACGTCAGCGGGGCGGTACAGAGTGGCGAGTCTGCGGGACACCATTCCATCCACCGTGCCGGCATCGCCGGCTGGAGCGCCGCGCAGTTCGACGAGCGCGGAGTCCGCGTGGGACGGATCGTGGTCGCGCTGGAGGGGGATCAGAAGTACGACGTCGCCGTGGAGGGCAGCGATCTGGTGCTCTCGGTCGGCGAGGACAAGCCGCAGGCGCCAGAGGCGGATCCCGACCTCGTGCTCTCGCGCGAGGACGTGCAGGAGGTGAAGAACCCCGCGCACCGGCTCGGCCGCATCTCGGTCGGCGAGATCGACGGAACGGCCCGTGTCTTCGTCAAGGCGGACGGTGAGATCGGCAAGCTCGGGATCCTCGAGCTGAAGAACCCGGCCCGCCTCGCGCTCGATCTCCACGGCGTCCGCGGAAGGTTCGCGCAGGCCCCGGGGGTCCTCCTTGTCAAGGGCGTCCGAGTCGGCAAGACCGAAGACGGAGCGCGGGTGGTCATCGACGGCGCCGGCGCGACGATGCCGAAGTACCTGATCTCCCGCGTCACGGACGGGCTCGAGGTGGTGGTCGGCGAGCGGGCCCCGCTCGTCGAGCAGAAGCGGTCCCCGGCCGCGAATCCGGCGGCGGAAGCGGCCGTCGAGCCGGAAGCCGCAAGGATGGCGGCGGCGCCGAAGCTCGTCCCCGTCCGCGCCGTCGACCTGCGCACGATCGAGAACCGGACCGAGGTCCTGGTCGCGCTCGACCAGGCCGTGCGGTTCGAGGTCTCCCGCCCCGAAGCCACCACTTCCGTGCTCACGTTGCACGGAGTCGCCCTTCCCGACCGGCTGGAGCGCAACCTCGACGCCAGCTCGCTGGGCGGACCGGTGACGATGCTCTCGAGCTACCGCGTTCCGGGAGGCTCCGACGTCAAGGTGGTCGCGACCGTCGCCAAAGGGACGCTCGACGAGCTGACGGCGCAGAAAGGCACCCTGGTATGGAAGTTCGGCGGCCCCAAGCCGGTGGCTCAGGCCACGACGCCCGCGCCGCGCGCGGCGGCGATGGCCTCCGAGGCGCGAGCCGGCGCCAGCCAGTCGAGCGTCTACGACGCGAGCAACTACAGCGGCCGCAAGGTCGACTTCAACGTCAAGGACATCGACATCAAGAACCTGCTCGGCGCCATCGCGGAGATCAGCAAGAAGAACATCATCGTCGCCGACGACGTGAAGGGCACGGTGACGATCAAGCTGCGCAACGTCCCCTGGGACCAGGCGCTGGACATCGTGCTCAAGTCCAAGGGCCTGGGCCGCGAGGACATCGGCAACATCATCCGGGTCGCGCCGATCGAGACGCTGCGCGCCGAACAGAAGTCCGCGGCGGAGGCCTACCGGAACCGTCAGGCGGCCGAGCCGCTCAAGGTGCGGCTGATCCCGGTGAACTATGCACGGGCGGAACAGCTCACCGCGCAACTCAAGGACGCCCTCACCGAGCGCGGAACGGTATCGGTCGACTCGCGCACGAACACACTGATCGTCAAGGACGTCCAGGAAGCGTTGCTCCGCGCCGAAGGCATCATCCGCAACCTCGACACGCAGACGCCGGAGGTGCTGATCGAGGCCCGCATCGTCGAGGCGGCGACCAGCTTCTCCCGGCAGGCCGGCATCCAGTGGGGCGGCAACGTCAACCTCGCGCCGACGTTCGGCAACGCCACCGGGCTCATCTTCCCGAACATCCTGGCTGTGGCCGGCGCTGCCGACGACCCCTCCGCTCCTACGGCGGGGCTCCAAGGCGTCAATCAACCCAACTTCGCGGTCAACATGCCGGCGCCGATCGGCCTGAACAACGGTGGCGGTCTCGGGTTCGTCTTCGGCAGCGCGGGCGGCGCCGCCAACCTGAACTTGCGCCTCTCCGCGGCGGAGACGAGCGGCACCATCAAGACCATCAGCTCGCCGCGGGTGGTCACCGTCGACAACGTGGACGCCAGCATCAGCCAGGGCGTGAGCATCCCGTTCTCCCAGACCAGCGCCGCGGGCGTGGCGACCAATTTCATCGAAGCGCGCCTCGAGCTGCGCGTGACCCCGCACGTGACGCAGGAAGGGTCGATCCAGAT
>Ga0209474_10005799_pt1 | contig 10487 bp, 13 predicted proteins | sample GraSoiAngelo_145_FD_185902 | JGI IMG/M metagenome (GOLD analysis project Ga0209474, IMG submission 185902) | Grasslands soil microbial communities from the Angelo Coastal Reserve, California, USA - 14_1009_05_20cm (SPAdes) (version 2) | ecosystem: Environmental > Terrestrial > Soil > Grasslands... | reverse complement strand
TCCCTTGGACCGCCACGGTGTCGCCGGGACGCGCGCCGCTGTTCCGGAGCGCGTTGTAGGTGGTGATGCCGGCGCAGAGCAGGGGGGCGGCGTCCTTCGCGTCGAGCTTCTCGGGGATCCGCGCGGCTGCTTCCTGCGGGACGACGGCGTACTCTGCGTAGCCGCCGTCGAAGCTGATGCCGGTCACCTGCGCCCGCTCGCAGTTCAGGAACAGGCCCTTGCGGCAGGCATTGCAGACGAAGCAGTGGCCGCCGTGCCAGCCGACGCCCACCCGGTCGCCTTTCTTCCACTGGCTCACGTTGGCCCCGACCTTGTCGACGCGCCCGGCGATCTCGTGGCCCGGAATGCGCGGCAGCTTGAGGCCGGGGAAGTTGCCGCCTTTCACGAGCGCGTCGCTGTGGCAGATCCCGCAGGCTTCCACCTGGACGCGGATTTGATTCGGCGCTGGCTCGGGCAGCTCGCGCTCGACGAGCTCGAAGGGACCGCCGGCCTTCGATACCTGCACGGCTCGCATCATCTTCGCCATGGTCGCTCCTCTCCTTGGGTGCTGTGCAGATGCACAGCTCGCCAGGGCGATGCAACGAGCTGCCGGGCCGCGCCGATCACTGCGTGATGTAGAGGAACCCGATGCACATCTCGTCGTCGGTGCCTTCGCCCCAGTTGAGGTCGCGCGGAGGACGGCCGTCGGGCTGATTCGCGGCGCTGTTGTCCCAATGGCACTCGATCGAGACGCTGTCGCTCGTCTGTACGCGCGCCGGTGTCTTCAGCGCGTACGAGCCCTGCCAGTGGAAATCCCAGCGGGGAATCTCCAGGAGGCAAGCGTGGCTCCCGCCGGCGCGCTGGAGCTCGAGGCGGTTGTGGGTGCCGCGAAGGTGCTGGTGCGTGGCCACGCCGTAGACGGTGAAGGGGCCGGAGGGAATGACGCCGTTGGTGATGAAGCCGAGATACGGTCCGGGCGCGAAAGTGAACGCGTGGCTCACGTCCGCCTGCCCCGCGGGAATGTTCATGGTGCGCGAGCTCAGCCAGGACGGGTCGGCCCAGGGGAGGACGAACGCCTGGCGCTGCACGGAATCGTCGAGCTCGAGCTGCAGCGAAGTCTGGTCGGAAGCTCCGTCCCTCGGGCGGTTGTAGTGGACCTGCAGGATGAGCTTGGACCCGGGATCGATGGCTACGCCGGTGCCGGCGGGGAAATCGCCGCCGCGGCTTCCCGGCACCCAGCCCCCGAGCGTAGGGACAACGCCACCAGGCCCGCCGAAGCATGCATACCCTGGCATCGGGTCCGCGTCGTCGAGCGCCTGGAACTGCGCGACCTGGGCCGGAGGAGCGATGAAGACGAGCACGTGATGGACGATGGCGGGGTTTCCCGGCTTTGCGACGAAGCCGGTGACGTAGCGCCTTGCGGACTCGGGCCAGTCGAGCAGGAAGCAGCGGTACTCGTCGGGGGTCTGCACCGGAGTGTACGGAGCAGCGATCTTCAGCTCGCGGTCGACGCGGGAAAGGCCGCCCGGTGGCGGGGGCGAGACGGCCTTCGCGTCCGCCGGATCTCCTTCCGGCGCTCCGTGGTCGAGCCAGGAAAGAAGCGTCGTGCGGTCCTTCTCGGAGAGTGACCGGTCGTCGGCGTAATCGGAGCAGCCGGCCGCCGGCGGCCACGGCGGCATCCGGCGGGAGCTCACCTGGTCGCGAATAAGCTGCTGGCGGCCGGCAAGATCGGCGTAGGACTCGAATGCAAACGGAGCGATCGAGCCCGCGCTGTGACACCCGCTGCAGCTCTGCACGACGATGGGGCGGACGTCGCGGTGCCAGGTAGGGACGCGGTCGGCGCTGGAGCCGCAACCGCAAAGGACGACGACGCAGAGGACCGCGGACGCGCGCATGGTCCAGGAGCATAGTTTGATCTGCATGGCGAAGTCGCGCTATTGGGCGTGGACCAGACGACCTGCGCGGTGGGCGAGGACTGCCATGACGCTGGATCGCAGGCAATTCCTGAAGTCATCGCTGTCCGGTGCCGCCGCCCTCGCTTGCTGGGTAAAGGTCCCGACCCTCGCCCGCGCCAAGGGGACGGCAGATCTGATTCGCAGGACGGAACGGCCGCCCAACTACGAATCGGTCCGGTCGACGTTCACCGCCCGGATCACCCCTGTCGAACGGTTCTACCTGCGCAACCACTTCGATCTGCCCGTCGTCGACGTGCCGAAGTGGCGCTTGAACGTCCATGGACTGCTGGAGAAGCCTCTGTCGCTCTCCCTCGCCAACCTGCAGCGCATGCCCCAAGCCACCGTCGAGGCGGTGCTGCAGTGCGCGGGAAACGGCCGCGCGCTGTTCACGCCGCACGTGCCGGGTGTGCAGTGGCGCTACGGCGCGATGGGCAACGCCGAGTGGACCGGAGTGCGCTTCAAGGACGTGCTCGCGCTCGGCGGGGTCAAGCAGGAAGCAGCGTTCGTCCAGCTGCAAGGCGCCGAGCGTCCCACCATGAGCACCACGCCGCCATTCATCCGCGCCATCCCGATGGCGAAGGCGTTGCACCCGGACACGCTGCTGGCACTGAAGATGAACGGCAAGCCGCTCGCGCCGGCGCGCGGACAGCCGGTGCGCCTGGTCGTGCCGGGCTGGGTCGGGGACGATTGGGTGCGGGCGCTCGTCGACATCGAAGTCCGTGCCGACGAGCCGAAGGCCTTCTATTACGACGCGGCATATCGATTCCCGGTGACGCCGGGCGCTCCTGGCGCTCCGATTCCCGCCGATCAGATGAAGCCGATGACGAAGCTCAACGTGAAGTCGCTGCTCGGCTCCCTTAGCGACGGCGATCGATTAACGCCGGGCGTGCACCAGCTCGCCGGCGTGGCGTTCTCCGGGGAGGCGGGAATCGAGCGCGTCGAGCTCAGCTTCGACGGTGGGAGGACCTGGACGCCGGCGAAGCTGGACGCGCCCGCCACCGCGTACGGCTTTCGTGTCTTCCGCCACGCCTGGAAGGCGGAACCCGGCAGCCATGAGATCGCCTGCCGGGCGACGGACAGCGCCGGGGCGACGCAGCCGGAGACTCCGGTGTGGAACCCCGCCGGCTATCTCTACAACGCGATCGAGCGACTCCGGGTGGAGGTGCGCGCATGATCCGAGCGCTGTTCGCTACCGGGATCCTGCTTGGCGCCGCGTGGGTCGTCGCGTCCGCGGCGGCGGCGGACGACAAGTCGACTGCGGCGCTCCTCGCCGGCCAGCTTCCGGACGATCCGGCGCGCCCGCTGGTGCAGGGAAAGTGCCTCCTCTGTCACTCCGCGGAGTACGTCACTTCGCAACGCCTGACCGAAGGCCAATGGCAGAAGACGGTGGAGAAGATGCGCAAGTTCGGCTCGCCGGCGACGGACGAGGAGGCGAAGGCGATGACCGCGTACTTCGCGCGCTACTGGACGCCCGACCTCCCCCCGCCGCGGGTCGTGCGGGCGGCGCCGCCCAAGGGATCGGTTCCGGGCAAGTGATCTGGGTGCTGCCGCTGGTGATGCTTGCCGCCACCTCGGCCGCGCGGGCCGCCAACCCGCCGAAACGGTCGCCGGTGCTGCTCGAGATGGGGAAGCGGACCTACGCCATCTACTGCGTCGCCTGCCATGGGGAGACCGGCGCGGGAGATGGGTCCGCGGCGGCGAAGCTGGACCCGCGGCCGCGCAACTTCAGCACCGATCGGTTCAAGCAGGGCTCCAGCGTGCGGCAGATCTTCGAGACGCTCGGCAAAGGCGTGCCGGGGACGGCGATGGTGAAGTTCACCAATCTCTCGGATGAAGAGCGGTGGGCGCTGGCGTGGTACGTCCGCGAGCTGAAGGACGGCAGGCCCCGGCGCTAGCGCGTCTCAGTTGTCGTGGTCGTGATTGTCGCGCGACAAGCTGCAGATCAGCCCCGAGAGCGTTCCCTCGAATCCGGTCGCCGTGCTCGTCCCCTGCGCGAAGAGGGTGCCGGCGTGGTTCGCGAGCGATCCGCTGCCGTCGACTGCCTGCTCGATCTCGAAAAAGCTGCCGTCCAGCTGGTTGAGTACGCCGTAGTCCTGGATCGTCAACGTTCCGCTGCCGTCCGCCGCGGTAATGACCAATACGCCGGTGTAGTCCAGGAGCTCGGGCAAATCGCCCGGAGCGAGCGAGAGGACGCTGAACTGCGTCGTTCCCGCCAGCGGCCCGGAGGGGATGATTCCTTCCGTGCACAGTCCAAAGGGGCTCATGCAACCATCGACGAAGAAAGTGGTGACGATCGGGTCCCGGACGCTGACGCATTCGCCGTCCGCGAAGTCGCTCGGGCTTCCGCTCGCGTCGTTCGGCGTGCTGCCAGCATCGTCGGCGCGCACGGGTCCGGGGACCAGACCGACGGTCAGTAGCGAGAGCGCCGCCGCGGCGACCAATGTAGAGCGCATCGATTCACCCCCGGTACGGGGGGATACTACGCCCTTGCGCCTTGGTGCAACGCTTTTTTTCAACGGTGCTGTAACCCGCGGGCCTTCTCGGGTCTTGCCGCTCGACGAGGCGGCGAGCGCAGCAGCCTTCCTGGCTTCCGATCAGGCCAGTGCGCTCACGGCGGCCATCGCCGACCTCTCGTGCGGCGCGCTCGTGGATTGAGAGGGGTGGACGCGCCGTGCCGCTCGGGCGCCCTGCGGCTGGCGGCGAGCGCCTGCCGCTTGCGAGCGCCGGTGAACGTCGTAGGTTGTCCATTCACCCAAAAGGAGGAACGAGATGAAGACACTTCTCATTGGCATGGCAGCGGCCGGATTGGTCGGCGTCACCAGCGCGAGAGCGGAGCAGCAGAGCTCCACCTCGCAGAGCTCGACCTCGACCTCGACGAGCCCGACGGCACAAACGCCCCCGAGCCAGCCGTCGCAGACGCAAAGCCCGTCATCCTCGATGGGCCAGACGCAGACACCCTCGAGCCAGACCTCGACGAGCCAGGCATCATCGAGCCCGAGCGGCACCACGGCGAGCGCGAGCCACGAGCTCTCCGGCGTGGTGAAGAAGATCGACAAGGACAAGCGATCGCTGAAGATCTCGTCCGCGACGGGCGGGGAGCAGGAGCTGAAGGTCCCGCAGAGCGCGACGATCACGCGCGACGGCACGCAGGCCGGCCTGGATCAGATCAAGGAAGGCGATCAGGTGCGTGCGAGCTTCGACGCGAGCGGGAGCCAGGCGAGCACGATCGACGTCACCTCGAAGCAGGGCTCGAAGATGAAGGACCAGAGCGACACCAAGACCAAGGACAAGTAGTCGTGCGGTCGAGGAATCCGGCGGGCGAGAGGAGCGGTATGCTCGCCCGCCGCGATGTCCGCAAAAGCGCGATCGCCGCGCTCTAGGATTCTGCGAGACGGGCCGGTGCGCGACCCGCGTTGAAGTAGAAATACGAGATGCCCAGCAGGGCCAGGAAGACCAACGGGTCGAGGACGAACAGGACGCTGATCCTCGCGTCGCCGCTGGAGAAGTGCGCGATGGCCGCCGAGACCAGGGTGATCGCGAAGCCGAAATAAGCGAACTCCTTGATCTTCGCCGGCACTCCCGGAATGAGGAGCGCCGAGACTCCCAGGATCTTCGCGGTCGTCAGCTCCACCTTGAAGTAGTTCGGCAGGCCGAGGTGGACGAAGCCTCCCTCCGGAAACGGGAACCGATCGAATACCGTGAAGTTGAGGATGCTGTAGACCATCACGGCGCAGACGATCCCGGTGGCGGTCCAATAGACGATCCTGTCCTTCTTTCGCGTGCCGGCTTTTGGCTGGATCATGGTACGTTCCTCCGTGCATCATATGGTACGGATTAGATAACGTATGGGTTCCATATCGTCAACGGATTCGGATCGGCGGCGTCTGACGGCCGCGATCAAGCAGTCGCTTCGGGCCCTGAGCATCCAGCTGTCGCTCCTGAACCACCAGGTCGGGGCGCACGCCGGTCTCAACGACGTCGACCTCGATTGCCTCGATCTCATCGCCCGCCACGGTCCGCTCAGTCCGAGCGCTCTCTCGCAACGGGCCGCGCTGCACCCGGCGACCATCACCGGCATCCTCGACAGGCTCGAGCGCAGCGGTTTCATCGCTCGCGAACGGGACCCCTCGGACCGGCGTGCGGTCGTCGTCCGCCTGCTGCGCAGGCGGAACGCGGAGCTGGTGCGGCTCTACTCGGGGATGAATTCCTCGATGGACGAGATCTGCGCCGGATATCGCGACGCGGAGCTCGAGGTGCTCGCCGACTTCCTCCGCCGCACCGTGGACGCCGGCCGAGGCGCCACCGAAAAGTTGGCCGACGCCGGGTCTCCCCGGCGCCGCTAGATCGTGCGGCGCCGTCGAGTCAGGGCGTGACGGCGGCGACGGCCTCGCGTTCCGCAGTGGCGCCCAGTTTCCATCCATGCCGGCCCCAGGCGTTCTACGCTGAGGTGCTCGGGTGGAAGGTCCAGCCATTTCCGATGGGCAACTCAACCTACGAGATGATCTTCGCGGGCGACACGATGATCGGCGGCTACGCGCCGTTGAAGGCGGAGCGCCAGCCGCCGCACTGGATCTCCTACGTCTCCGTCGAGGACGTGGATGCGGTCGTGAAAGCCGCCGCCGCGAACGGCGGCAAGGTGGTCGAGGCGCCCTATGACATTCCGGGCGTGGGCCGGACCGCGCGAATCGCCGATCCGCAGGGCGCCGAGCTGTGTCCGTTCACGAGCGTCCAGGGCGATCCCCCCGATGCGCTGGCGCCCCGCGGCGGCTGGTGCTGGAACGAGCTGCACACCAGCGACCCCAAGGAAGCGCTCGCGTTCTACGAGAAGGTGCTCGGATTCTCGCACCGCTCCCTGGCCGGACCGGACGGCGCGTACCACATCGTCTCGAAGGGAGGCGTCGACCGCGGCGGAGTGACGGACATGGGCGGCGAGCGGCCGCACTGGCTGCCGTACGTCGCAGTCGAGGATGCGGACGCTACGCTCGCGCGCGCGAAGCGGCTTGGCGGGACGATCTGCGTGGGTCCGGCGGACATCCCAAACGTCGGTCGCTTCGGCGTTCTGCAGGATCCGACCGGCGCGGCGCTCGCGATCCTCAAGCCGCTGCCGATGCAGAAGCAGGCGTGAGGCGGCGGGAACCGGCCCTCGTCAGATTCAGTTGTCTCGACTCGTTCTCCGAGTGGCGTAGAGTTGCCGGCGCTTGGCGAAACGAGATCACGGGCCGGCCGCGTGGAAGCCCATGCTGAATCCCGGCGTCGATCTCCGGAGCCTGCCGCTCACGCCGGAGGAGGGCTTCGTCGCGTCGCGACTGGACGGCGTGACGGATCTGCATGGGCTGTCCGTCGTCACTGGGTTGTCGCCGGAACGAGTCGACGCGGCCCTGGAGAAGCTCGTTTCGCTCGGGGCGGTGCCGCCGCCGCCCGAGGAGACCGACGAGGACGGCGCGGAATCCGAAGAGCCCGGCGCAGACGAGCCTGCGGGGGTGCACCGCAAGCTCTACGAGACCGCCCTGCGGCAGCTGACGGCGGAAGAGCGAGCGGCACGGGCGAAAACCGCCGAGGAGACCCCCTGCCGGCCGTTGTCCACGCGCTGCTCGACAACCCGCGTTTCGGCCTGCAGCACGCCCGCCTCGTGGCGGTTCACCATCGCGCTCCGTCGGGACTCGAAGCCGTCGCTGCGCGAGCCGCGTTTGCCAGGGATGGGGGGGTGCGCCGAGGCCTCCTGCGCAATCCCCAGCTCCCGGCCAGCCTGCTGCGGCGGTTGCACGGCAACCGGCGACTCCTCGAGCAGCACAAGCTCGTGATCTCACGCGACGTGCCGGACCAGACCCGCCGGGTTGCCCGGGAGCTCCTGCGCTCGCGATTTTCCACTGCGGAAGCCGAGGAACGCGTCGAAGTCATCGTCAAGACGGAAGGCCGCTGCCTGACGTTGCTCACCGGCCTCCCCGTCGACGGGAAGACAGCGGCGCTCCTCTGCGGCCGCACGTACAGCTCGACGCTGCTGGTGCAGAACATCTCCCGCTGGGCGGCCTGTCCGCCTGCGCTGATTACCCATCTACTGAAGCAGGAGATCGTCCGGCGCTCGCCGGCGGTGAGGCTTGCGCTGCAGCGGCACCCGAACGCGCCGGCCGATTCGCGCCGATAGCAAAGCCTGAAGCTACCGCGAGCGACCCTGGTTGGGCTTGCCGCCGAGGAGTCCGCCGACATCGCCTTGCAGCGCCTTCGCCGGATCCTTTGCCAGCGAAGCGGGGTCGCCGGCGACCTTGGACAGCCTGCGACCCAATTCACCGGGGATGGCGGCGGCGATCTGCTTCTGGGCTTCGGCGCCAAGCTTTCCTGCCACCTGCCCGACGTTCAACGTCAGGAGCCCTCGGAGCTCCGGCGGAAGTGAACCGGACTCCGCCGCTTTGGCGGCGAGCGCAGTGATGACCACCATCGCGACGTCCTTGATCGCCGCCCCGTTCTGCGAGCCGCGACCGCTGCCGACGTTCTTCAGCGCCAGCGACGGCACCGCCACGTTGATCTCCTGCTGGACCCCGGGCAGCCCCGGGTGGACGATCACCTGGGCGTCCTTGATCTGCAGGTCGTCGATGACGAGCTTCGTCGGCTTTTCCGACGAGGTTTCGTGCGCGGGCAGCCGATCCATCGCCGTCTTGAAGTTCAGCGCGCCGTTGTGCTGCTCGATGACGAGCCTCGGTTGGTTCAGGGTCAGCGATTGCACGTGGATAGGATCCCGGCGCAGCTCGCCGTACCGGACCGCCAGATCGACGTCCCCCATCTCGAACATGTGCGGCGCCGAGTACCCGGGCGGCGACGCGATGCCAAGCCGGTTGAGGTTGAGCTTGCCGCCGAGCAACGAGAGATGGGCGCGGTTCAGCGTGGTGGCCAGCTTCAGCGAGGTGCTGCTCTCTTTCTCGACGGACCGCTTGAGGAGGCCATCGACGGCGAGGTACCCGATCAGTCCGACGACGACGAGCAGCGAGACGAGCACGACGAGCGTGCGGCGCAGTTTCATCGTATTCTCCGACAGCTCAGTATGCGCACGGACCTGCCCAGCGCCACGCGGAGGTCGCCGCTCGCCCGCTCGAGGGGCATCCCCCTCACGCCTCGCGCGTGTACAGGGTCAGCTCCCAGCGCTGCGACTCGTGATCATGGCGCAGGATGTATTGAGCGCCGTCGTCGCCGCGGACCTTGAAGTAGCGGTGATCGGGGCCGAACCAGCGATCGATGATCTCGGTGACTTCGACGCGTCGGTCTCCGAGAGTGAAGCGCCGGGGCTCCTCCTCGCCGCGATGACCGGCGTAGCAGTCGACGCGCAGTTCCATCGGCCTTACCGGCCCCTCAGGTTGGCACGAATCTGTATCCGCGAGATCGGCATCTGCATCCTATGCTTCGCCAGCCCAGCGAGCGCACCGTCATCTTCCTCATCGGTGCGGTCCAGTTCGTCAACATCCTCGACTTCATGATGGTGTTGCCGCTGGGTCCGTTCTTCGCCGGACCCCTGGGGATTCCCGCCTCGCGCATCGGCGTCATCGGCGGCAGTTACACGGCGGCGGCCGCCGTCTCCGGCATCGCCTGTTCGTTCTTCCTCGATCGATTCGACCGCCGCAAGGCCTTGGGCATCGCGGTCGCCGGACTCGTCGTGGCCACCGCGCTTGGCGGCTTCTCGGTGGGGTTCGGCAGCATCATTTTCGCGCGGGTCCTCGCCGGACTGTTCGGTGGCCCGGCGACCTCGCTGTCGCTCTCCATCGTGGCCGACGTCATCCCCGCCGAGCGGCGGGGCAAGGCGCTCGGCGCGGTGATGGGCTCGTTCTCGGTCGCGGCGGTGCTCGGCGTCCCCGCAGGGCTCGAATTGGCACGCTGGGGTGGATGGCGGCTGCCGTTCTTCTCGGTCGCGGGCCTCGGGCTCGTCCTCCTTCCCGTCGCGATCGCGCTGTTGCCTCCGCTGAGAGGCCACCTGGTCGCCGCCGCCACTTCGCGGCGTACCGGGTTCGTCAGCCTGCTCTCGCGCCCGACCGTGCAGCTCTCGGCGGTTGCGACGGTGGTGGTGATGTCGTCGGCGTTCCTGGTCATCCCGGTCATCACGCCGTATCTGATCTTCAACCTGCGCTTTCCGCCGAAAGACCTGAAGTGGATCTACATGATCGGAGGCGCGCTCTCGTTCGTGGTCCTCCGGATCATCGGAGCGCTGGTCGATCGCTACGGGTCGACCCGGCTGGCGACGGTGGGAACCATGCTCTTCCTGATCGTCTCCTGGCTCTCATTCGTCAGCTACGATGCGCGCCTTCCGATCACCGCGCTGTTCGTCCTCTTCATGGTGGGGATGAACTTCCGGATGGCGCCGTACCAGACGCTGATCAGCAAGGTGCCCGCGCCGCCGGAACGGGCGAGCTTCATGTCACTGATGAGCGCGACCCAGCACCTCTCCACGTCGGCCGGAGCGGTCTTCTCGAGCGTCGTGCTCTCCACGGGAGACGACGGCGCCCTCGTCGGGATGCCGTCGCTCGGGATCCTCGCGATGGTCGTTGCCGCCCTCGTGCCGCCGCTGTTCTGGCT
>Ga0209474_10005798_pt1 | contig 10487 bp, 10 predicted proteins | sample GraSoiAngelo_145_FD_185902 | JGI IMG/M metagenome (GOLD analysis project Ga0209474, IMG submission 185902) | Grasslands soil microbial communities from the Angelo Coastal Reserve, California, USA - 14_1009_05_20cm (SPAdes) (version 2) | ecosystem: Environmental > Terrestrial > Soil > Grasslands... | reverse complement strand
TTCCGGTCTCGTTGGTCTCCTTACTCATGATTCTGGCCCAGTGCGCCATAAAGGCGTCGCGGTCGCGGCTGGGAAACGCCGCCATACGCGTCGCCTCGGCATCCAGCTGATGCTCAAAAAAAGTCGGAAGATCTTCCTTCGTAACTTCGCGGAGTGTAACAGTCATCTGATCTGACCTAACGAGACAAAGCTCAGCCGCGGCTAGCGAGAGCGCGTCTGGCAAACTCTAGAAGTATTTTAATCACGATAAGGGAGGAAACAAGCCGGCTAGGCGTCGGCTGGAGCGTTTGGTTAGATGCCATCAAGTTGCATGAGAATGAGCAGCATCAGAATACCGGCTTCAGGGTTACTTCCGTCTTCCCGTATCGCCTCTCTGAAATCTTGCCACGCTTGGGTGACATAGCCTTTGCGAGCGTACGCTTCGCCTCGCAATGTCAGTGCGCGTGAAGCGTACTTGCGGTAGCTCCGCTTTAAGGCGCCGTCACAGAGATCAATCGCCTTATCCAGGTTGCCAACTTGAAGCTCCATTCGTGCAGCGGCCATTGACTCGTCGAAATGTTTTGGAGCGGGCAAAAATGGATTCACCAATGGTGCCGGCTCCAGCGATTTACTAAAGGGAGTCCCCTCTTCTTGAGGCCGTGGGACTTTGCTGAGTGCTTCACTGAGCGAAACTAAAATCAGCACGCTGCACATTGCATAGCTTGCTACTGCGGTCATCTAACGAGCTCAAGATGAGCGACGGCGGACGAGGGCGCACGTCGATCGGAGTGGGAGTGTGGAAATCATCTCAAAAGTGGAGCGTACAGCGGTCCGCCGTTCGCTCCATCGCATGGTTAGGTGCATTGCGTGGCAGCAGGATGGACGTGATATGGAGGCTCTTTGACACGAATGATGTCTGGAACTGGATAAGAGTTCGCACAGCAGTCGACCTCAACGTAATCCAGATAGCCGCGGGTGTCTGCGAACAAGATGATGTCAAGTGTGCGATCGGAATCTGCAAGCTGGAAATCTGACTCGAAGAACGCAACATGGCCCGGACCGGTGTGCGGTGATGTCAGAGGTGGGAGCTCGACACCTGGCGGGATAACAACAGCAAAGTTGTTGCAGCCGCAGTCGCAGAAGTCGGTGAACGACGCATGCTGAAAATGGTGCCGCAAAAGCTCGGGATCAGGAAACTGACAATGCGCAGGAATGAATTCTGCCCAGAACGCTGCCTTGTGTGGGCCATTGCTCATGCATCTAACGAGCTCAAGCTCAGCCGCGCCTAGCGAGGACGCGCATGGCTTTCTCTAAACGTATTTTAATCATAAGAGCGGAAGCAAACAAGCCGGCTAGGCGTCGGCTGCAGCGATTTGTTAGATGTTGTGGATGTGGCTATCACTCGACGCGTTTGTACGTACAAACTGAGTCGTCCGGGTTGTATCGACACCGGAGTTGAGCTTCGGACAACTCATCGATGCGCCAGATGGTCACTGCTCCGAAGGAGGCGCACTCGAAGGGACGACCTAGGTAAATGAAGTCGCCGCCTGCGTACCATATACCTTTCTCGTCAACGTCCTTGTGGGGGCCAGATAACACCTCATAAGTGTGGTCAGGATTGAAGCGGTAGTATGACCAACCATGCATGTTGGGATCATCGTCTTGCCATGTGCCGACGAGCGCGTTTTCTCGAGGCCCGCGATGGTAACGCTCATAGGTGTAGATACCTGCGCCGGAAAATGCCAGGGCGATGACTGTAGCGCTCACGATGAGCCACTTCTGCAGTTGCGTCCAGGCGTATGAATGTGGCAAAAGCATCTAACGAGTAGTGGAAGGAGTTTCTCCGCCTTTTTACGGAGTTTCTCCGTCTAATTCGCTTGCCATAGAGGCTGCCGCCCGTGTAAGGGCAAAGCAAGGAGCAGGGAGCATGGAGCAAAGGGAAGACTGTGATCGGTGGATAGAGCGCGGAGCAAGGAGCGGAGAACGTGATTAACGATCAGTGATGCACGGCACGGTACAGAAGGGCAGGCTGCCGCCCGTGGTCAGTTCGCTCTTTTCGATAAAGGCCGCGCACTGGCGCGATGGTATCAGAGGCACGGAGCCGGGGGCAAGGAGCAAGGAGCCGCGTAAAAGGCTTCGCCTCACCCGGCGGGGTGCAGTAGGGCAGAGGGCAGAGGGCAGAGGGCAAAGAGCACAGCGTCCAATCACAAGAGCCGGAGAGAGCGTGAATCGTGATCGGTGACTGGTGAATGGTGAGGGTTTAAGAAAAGCGGCAGAGGGCTGCCACAGTCCAAGACGCTTCGCGAACTTCGCGCGATAGCAGTTAGCACTTACCTCTTGCCTCTTACCACTTAGCTTTCTTTGCTAGGAAACTATTCGAATCGTCCAAAAGTCGGCCGATAGATCGGAGTCGGTCAGGTAGGCGAAGGGGATGGTGAAGTAGCCGCGCATTCCCCAGCTTGTTCCCCAACTGTTTCGGCAAACGAACCAGCCTCGCTTGATATCGTAGCCAATGGCGCAGACGGCATGTCCACCGAGGACGGGCTCGCCCGAAGCAGGCATCGGGGCGTGGCCAGTGCGCGCGACCGCGTCGGTTTCGAAGCTTTCGTAAACGGTAAAGCCAAAGACGAAGGGATAGCCCGAAGCCAGGCAGCCCTGCATTTGTGACAACGATTGAACCAACCGTTGATAGCTCACGGCGGTATGCTTGGCCGCTTCAGTGTAGCAGGCGGCGGACGGTTTGGTTTTGAACCTATTTATCAGATACGGCCACATCGGCTCGGGACAGGCGCCTTGTTTGGCCACGGTCTTGATCCCGTCGCGGAGCATGGCGCCGGCGTCGGTCTTGACGGTGCCTTCGATGACGCGCTCGTTGTAGTAGATGAAGAGACGCGAGGGAATGAAGATTTGCGGAAGCCGCTCTCTCATCTGATCGAACTCGATGGCGCCGCCGATGGCGTTGCTGGTGCAACTTCCCAATTGGCCCTGATCGTAAACGGGCGGGCATTGTTTGCGCAGATCGACCCTGGGCGGTAAGGCGCGCAGAAAGGCCGGAGGCGCGGCGTAAAGGAAATCGCGCTGGTCCGGGATGTCGGGGATCCAGCCGTAGCGTTTTATTTTTCTGGTCCGAGCCGGACTGGCGGATGGGGAAGAACGGCGGGGTTTTTTTGGCATGAGCCGAAGTTAGCCGGGACAAAACCGATTACGAGCAGGAAGCCGCGTAAAAGGCTTCGCCTCACGCGGTGAGCTTTCACAATCCGGTCCTGGATGCTCGATTCTGGATGCCCCGCCGCGAGAGGCGGAGCCTTTTACGCGGTGAAACTTTTTTCAAAAGGGTAAGGCGAATTTCGTTGCGGCTCGCGAAATTGTGATTGAGTTCGTTTTTTCTTTGTGCGAAAACGGATTTGTTCCTGGGTCGGTTACGCGCCCCACCGGACGGATTCAATAATCCGCCTGACACGCGGCCGACCCGGTGAACGTTTTTTTTGTCCGATGCCGGACTGGCGGTCCGAGCCGGACTGGCGTACGCGCGCGATCGTGCGGGCGCGGGATTGCAAGGTGGATCGAGCAGTCCTGCCAGTCCGGCTCGGACCTCGATGGCAAAGCAAGGCGGTGAAAGCCGCATAATTATTAGCATCGCCCGGCGGAGCGGCCGATCCACCTGGTGCGTGCTTCCCACCCGAGGCGTGAGAAAGCAATCGATGGCAATGAGGAGATAATGCAGGCGACATGCGTGCCTCCACAGAAGCAAGGCGCGAAAGTATTGTTTAGGTGGGCGATGTGGAACTGGCCTGTCGACCGTCGAGGAGGCGGTGAATGGTATGCCGCAGGCGCTCCCAATCGACCGGCTTGGTAAAATGCGCCGCGAAGCCCGCCGCCTTGGCCGCGGCGACATCACTCTCCGATCCGAAACCGCTGAGAGCAATTCCACGCAACTGGCCGGAATCACCCAGTTCGCCCATCAAATCCAGGCCACTGCCATCGGGTAAACCGAGGTCGCTGATTACCAGTTGAAACTGGCGTTTCGCTGCCAGATCGCGCGCGCTGGCGAGTGTCGATGCGTACCCGACCTGATACCCCGCATTTTCCAACATCCGACGCAAGGCTCGCGCAGTATCCTCGTGATCCTCCACGAGCAGGATTTCCGCGCTATTTCTGGCACTGCCGTCGAGCGGATAAGCTGGGCCTTCGAGTAACGACGTTTCCATCGCTTTCAGTTTGATAGTGAAAGTGGCGCCGGTGCCTTGACCTTCGCTTTGCACCGAAATTTTCCCGCCATGCAGATCGATAACGCGTTTTGAAATGGCGAGACCGAGACCGAGTCCGCCGTAGCGATTGGTCACGCCGCTTCCACCTTGTTCGAAGGCGTCGAAAATACGCGGCTGCAATTCAGGATTGATCCCAACACCGGTGTCGGTGAAATCGATAATAATGTGGTGCTCGCCGTCGTTGCGCGTGCTGATGCAGAGCTGGCCACGAGCGGGAGTAAATTTGACCGCATTCTTGATGATGTTCCAAAAAACCTGCTGCAATCGGGCGGCATCGGCCCAACAATGATGTTCCTTGGCCGCGAGATCTTGCTGAATATTTATCTGCTTTTCGTTTAAATCGCTGGCCGAAACTCCCAGCGCGTAACTAAGCGATGCGTGCACATCGATAGCGTCGTTGCGCAGCTCGAGCTTGCCATGGGCGATGCGGGTGAGATCGAGGAGATCGTCGATGAGGAGAGCTTCGAGCTCGACGTTGCGCCGGAGCACGTCCAGATCCCGCCGCGCGCTATCGGGAATGTCATGATTGCGCTGAAGAGAAGCAATGGTCATGAGCACGGGCGTAAGCGGTGTGCGCAATTCATGGGAAAGCATGGCGAGGAACTGATCCTTGGCGCGGTTTGCCTCCTCCGCATCTTGTTTCGCTTTTTTGAGGGCGTCTTCCGCTTGTTTGCGTTCTGTGATTTCGAGAATGGTGCCAAGGAATCGCGCCGGCCGGCCGGCATCGTCGAGAAGGACGCGCCCTTTTTCCTCTAGCCAACGTTCTCGTGAATTAGCAACGTCGCGAACACGATACTGGATTTCGTAGTGACCACTGCTGCCGGGGCTCAAAACCTCGCGCGTCGTCTCGTGAATGATATGCCGGTCATCTGGATGAATGGCGTTGAGGTAGGTGGCGTAGTCTGGCTTGGTGCCGGCAGGCAGACCGAATAATTCATTGCAACGGTCGGACCAACGAATCACGCCGATGGAAGGATAATAATCGAAAGTGCCAACATCGGCGGCTTCGAGAGCGAGACGGATTCGTTCTTCCGCGACGTAGAGGCGCTGTTCATTTTCACGCGAGCGTTGTCGTTGCTCCATAATTTCGCTGATATCGACGCGATAAATGGCGAGGCCATCGCTGCTGGGATAAATGCGGGTAGCAACCCAGCGCCCCCACGGTTTGTAAAAAACTTCGAACCGATCCGGTTGTTGCGTTTCCATGGCACGATGACAGCGCTGGTAGAATTCGCTGCCGACCGCCTCGGGAAAAATCTCCCAGATGACGTGGCCGATCAGTTGTTCTTTCCGCTTGCCGGTCACTTCGAGGACGCGGTCGTTCACATAGGTATAGCGCCAATCGCGATCGAGGGCGGAGAAAGCGTCGCTGATACTGGCGAGGGCGGCTTCGCGTTGGTCGAGCAAATCGCTCATGGCGCGTTGGTGCCGGCGCATTCGTGTCGCCGCTTGCACGGCTGATACAAGTGCGATTGTCCGCAACGGAGGTGGGAGAATGACCACATGGGCGTGGCCGAGGATTTCAAGCATGCGGTGGGTCGCTTTCTTTCCATCGCTCCCGGTCTTGGCCAAAAGAATGACGGGCACGTCCGACCAGGACGGTTGCGTCGCGAGGGCTTTGGCCAAGAGATGGATTTTCGACCGGACCAGCGTTGCTTGGGCGAGGACGATGGCGTCGGTCGAGCGATCGAAGCGTTTGATCACTTCGGGCAGATTCTTGCAGGCCCGCACGCGGAACCCCTGCTTCGCCAGCGTTGACATTAAACCCTTGCCACCCGGCACAGCGACTAAAACGGTGCCCGCGGTTTCACCCGGCTTTTCCATTTGCGATCGACGGACAATTTACTTCAGAGCGGATTATTAGCGAGCGCGATCATGCGGTGGGTGGATCGAGCAGTCCCTTGCTCGATGCTAAAACAAGGCGGCGAAATGCCGCATTTGATTAGCACCGCCCGACGGAGCGGCCGATCCACCTCATCAGCTTGCGCCTCTGTGGATTGAATCGCGCCTTCAGTGCTATTTACGATTCGGGCCGAAGTTCTGAGGCGCTGCCCCAGGCTTTCTTTGATGAAGCGTAGCGAGCGCGATCATGCGTCTCAATCCGGGGAGCGCACGCGCCCCCCGCGTGCTGGCGATGGCGCCTCGCCATCGCGAACTTGTTGCCAGAGCTTTTCGGCGACGCGCCGAAAGTCCGAGCCGGACTGGCATTGCACGCGAGGCGCGTGCGCTCCCCGGTCCCAGAGCGAAAATTTTCGCGCGCCCATTGCCTGGACAACGTTTCGATGCTGTTATCGCGCATGATGGAAGGCACTCCGGCCGAGCTTGGCTACCGAATGCCGGCGGAATGGGAACGGCACGAGGCGACCTGGCTTTCCTGGCCGCGGCGGGAGGGAATTAGTTTCCCGAAATCGTTTGATCGGGTGTTGCCGGCCTTGCGCGCGATGGTGGCAGCGCTGATCGAATCCGAACGCGTTTGCATTAACGTTTGTAACGGGGCGCACGAAGCGGAAGCAATGGAAGTGCTGCGCGAGCTCGATCCCGCGCGCATTACCTTTCATCGCATTCCCACCAACGAACCGTGGTGTCGCGATCACGGCCCGATTTTTCTAACGAGAAACAAACAACCGCGCCTTGCCATCGTGGATTGGGATTACAACGCCTGGGGCGGGAAATATCCGCCCTGCGACCTCGATGAAGTTGTGCCGACCCGTGTCGGCGAAATCCTGGACGTTCCGGTTTTTTACCCACGAATGATTTTGGAAGGCGGTTCGATTGAAGTGAACGGCGCGGGCTCGCTGCTCACCAGTGAATCGTGTCTCCTCAACAAAAATCGTAATCCGGATTTTAAGCGCGACCAGATTGAAGAACGATTGCGCGATTTTCTTGCGGTGCGGGAGGTTCTCTGGCTGGGCCAGGGGATCGAAGGCGACGACACCGACGGTCACATCGATGATCTGGCGCGTTTCGTTCGCGAGCGTGTGGTCGTGACGGTGGTGGAGGAAAAGCGCGATAGTCCGAATTATCAGGCGTTGCAGGAAAATCTTGCGCGCTTGCGTTCGATGAAAATCGAGGGCGAGCCGCTGCAAGTTTTCGAGCTGCCGATGCCGAGGAGAATCGTGCGCGAAGATTTGGTTTTGCCAGCGAGCTACGCCAATTTCTACATCGCTAACAACTGCGTTTTGCTGCCAACGTTCGCCGATCCGATGGACGAACCGGCGCGCGAAACGCTGCAAAGATTATTTCCGGATCGAAAAGTGATCGGAATCGATTGCCGCGAATTAATCTGGGGTCTGGGCGCGTTTCATTGCCTGACCCAGCAGCAGCCGGCAGTGATGTAAGTCCGAGCTCGCCACGGCGATTCCTCGACCGGCCTGGCGATTCCGTCATCCCGAGCGCAGCGAGGGATCTCGCCCATGATTAACGGCCTCCGAATCTTCATGAGATTCCTCGCCGGCAGACCTTGATTTGCGCGAGAACTCTCTCAGTTGGTCACGCATCGCCGCGGGTGTGTGTGATTTCCGAACCAAAGTGAGGTCCCTCGCTCGCGCTCGGGATGACAGAGTTGCTAGCTCACAACTCGATTGATTCGAGCACGTTCTGTCGCTTTCAGTCCGCGAAGGGCGCCGGTTTGTAACCGCTGGCCAAGATCGCGTCGTGCAAATCAGGCGGGTGGGTTCTTCGGGCATCAAACGTTACGATCACTCGCTCACGCTTTGTATTTACCCGAACATCGCGCACTCCAGGGATGCGCATGAGCGGTTCTCGCAATTTGCGGATGCATTCATCGCAATCCTCGCCTTCCGTCGCGATCGAGATTCGCTCCAGCACCGGTCCGTCTGGGGGGTGCGAATAATGCGGGTCGGCCGGATCGAGATGCTGCGGATTGATTGGTTCGACCATTCATTAATTTACGCGCCCTCTGCCGCTTTGTCATCCCGATCGCGCCAAATATTGCCACATTGTCATCCTGAACGAAGTGAAGGATCCCACCCAGTGCTAAGGATCACCGAGACTTTATTGCGTGCTCACAACATCATTTGCGAGGTCCCTCGCTTGCGCTCGGGATGACAGAAGTTGCTAGCTCGCACCCTAAGGTCAGTACATGCCGACGTTGGGAGTTTGTCATCCTGAACGAAGTGAAGGATCACCCTCATCCGTGGATCGCCCAAACCTGAATTTGTGTGATCAATGAGGTTTGGTGGGGTCCCTCAACCCGAAGGATTCGGGTCTCGGGATGACGCGCGATCGGACACCTCCCGCGCGATCGCTTCAAGCACGCGCCAGACATTTTCCACCAGAACTCTATGTCCAGGGGCGTTGGGATGAATGCGATCGGGTAGGTTCAGTTTTGGATCGCCCATAACACCTTCAAGTAAATTCGGCACCAGCGCAGCGTGATTTTTTGCAGCCAATTCACCAAACATTTTTACAAACGCGGCGGCATACTCGCTGTCCGGTGCTGCGATCGGAAACTGAATCCCCACAATCACAATCGACGCATTCGGATTGCGCGTTTTCACTTGATCGATGATCGATTGCAAATTTGCGCTGGTCTGTTCGAGGGGAATGCCGTTGAAGGCATCATTGATCCCAAGCTCGAGAACAAAAATATTGATCGAATGCTCGAGGTGCGGTGGAAGACGGCGCAACCCGCCCTCAGTGGTGCTTCCGCTGGCGCTGGCATTGATCACCCGAAAATTCGGACCGATCGGGCGCAATTTCTCGACTAGCAGCATCGGCCAGGCTTGCCGCGGACTGATGGCAAGGCCTTCCGATAAGCTATCGCCAAAGACAAAAATGGTTTTCATTTGCGACGGATCGGCCGCTGGCGCGCCGCCAACCTGCCCGCAGAAGAATGAAAACAAGACCGCCGCCACGACTCTACTTCGCCATTGCTTCGGTCGTTTCCGCATTTTACTTTCTGCGCTCACTCGATTCCGACATTCTCGGAAATCGCGAAACCTGAAAATATTTTATTATTATGGCAAACTACGGCATTAACGGCTTCGGGCGCATCGGACGCAACGTTCTTCGCGCCATGTCACAAAGCGACGTCAAACGCGTCCGCGCGATCAATGATCTGACCGACACCCGCACGCTCGCGCATTTGCTGAAATGGGATTCGGTCCATGGGAAATTCGACGGGGAGATCAGTTACGACGAGCAGAACATTATCGTTCGCGGTCACAAGATTCGCATTCTCAAGGAGCGCGATCCGGGGAGTTTGCCCTGGAAAGATTTGGGCGTTGAAGTGGTGCTGGAATCGACCGGATTTTTCACCAGCCGGGACAAGGCGGAACTGCATATCAGCAAAGCAGGCGCCAAGCGGGTGCTCATTAGCGCGCCGGCAAAAAATCCCGACGCCACTATCTGCATCGGGATCAACGACGACATTTACGACCCGGCGAAACACACGGTCGTTTCCAATGCCAGTTGCACGACGAACTGTCTCGCGCCTCTGGCCAAGGTTCTGCATCAGAAATTCGGAGTGCAGCATGGATTCATGAGCACGATCCACAGTTACACCAACGACCAGCGCATTCTCGATTTTCCGCACGACGATTTGCGACGCGCCCGAGCCGCCGCCATCAATATTATTCCGTCGAGCACGGGTGCGGCCAAGGCGATCGGCGAAGTGATTCCGGAATTGAAAGGGAAGCTAAACGGCGGCGCTTTTCGCGTCCCGACGCCGGACGGGTCGGTGACAGAGTTCACCGCGGTGCTGGAGAAAGATGCGACGGTGGATTCAATCAACGCCGCGTTTAAAGAAGCGGCATCGGACAAGAGTTACAAAGGCGTGCTGGAATACAGCGATGAACCGTTGGTGTCGACCGATATCGTGGGCAATCCGCATTCCTGCATCTTCGATAGCAAGATTACGCTCATGCTCGGCAACCGCTTCGTGAAGGTGGTCGGCTGGTACGACAACGAATGGGGTTACAGTAATCGCTGCGTAGAATTGCTCGATATGCTGGGCAAATGAGCGAGGAGGAGTAACAGATTCGCTTACGTTTCGTAATCGCGCTCCTGCTCGTGATCGTTTCTTAATAGCGACGTGAAAAGTTATTTTGACCACGAAAAGCTGGACGTTTATCGGGAAGCCATCAAATTTTGTGGGTGGGTTGGCGAATTTCTCGCATCCATTTCGGCGAAGGCGGCTGCGAAAGATCAGCTTGATCGCGCATCAACCGGCATTCCGCTCAATATTGCGGAAGGGAATGGCAAATTTTCGGGTAGAGA
>Ga0209474_10005797_pt1 | contig 10488 bp, 12 predicted proteins | sample GraSoiAngelo_145_FD_185902 | JGI IMG/M metagenome (GOLD analysis project Ga0209474, IMG submission 185902) | Grasslands soil microbial communities from the Angelo Coastal Reserve, California, USA - 14_1009_05_20cm (SPAdes) (version 2) | ecosystem: Environmental > Terrestrial > Soil > Grasslands... | reverse complement strand
ATCCGCAGTCGTCTTTTGAGCTCGCCCGCGAAGGCCGCGCGCGCCGCCGCGTCGAGATGGCGGCCGAGCTGGAGCGTCTCGCGCGGGCCGCGCAGGACGAGCGCCCCCTCGTCCATGGCGATGCGCACCCGGCGCGCGTCGAGCTCGTAACGCGCCGTGCGCGCGCCATCGGCGACGTCGATGCGCAGCCGGTCACCGGCGAGCTCGATGCGCTCATAGTCGGTGGCATGGCGCGCCTGCAAGAGGAACGCGCCGGCAAGCAGCAGCACCTCGAGGCCGGCGAACGGCAGGATGAGCCACGCGCCGAGAAGCGCGAAGCCCGCGCCGATCGCGAGCACCGCGATGGCGAGCGCGGCAAATACGCAGGCGAGGCCCGCTGGAGAAATCGAGCAATTGCGCTTGAGGGTCAGGCTAAAGCCGCGCTTGTCCTCCCGGAACGGCAGCTCGCGCCGCACATTTGCCCCAGGCGACTCGAGGCTCGGCATGCTCACAGAGGCGCGTAAATTACCACAGGAGAATGCGCGCTCTCAAGAAAAACGCTTGAAAACACGGACTGTTTTGACTTCGGAGGAGACTCGCGCGCGCTTCCACGCGTGGCCATAGACCACTTCGTAGCTCGCGCGCCGCTCGGCGCCGAGACGGCGACGCAGCGCGTCACCGAATTTGCGACCCGCGAGCGAGCGCGCGCGATCGGCGCGCGCGTTCGTCTGGCCGCTACGGCGCAGATCGTCGAGGAGCCGCGCGCCCTCGCCGTATTGCACGGCGATCATTTCCATGTCGATCACCGGCGCCTGCAGTCCGGCCGCGACCAGCATGTCGCCCCAGTCGTGCATGTCGGTGAAGGCGTGCACGCGCGTGCTACCCGCCGCCGCGCGCAGCTCCTTCAGCGTGTCCGGGCCGAGCGTGCTGAACATCAACAGCCCCTCCGGGGCGAGCACGCGCTCGAATTCGCGCAGCGCCGCGAGCGGCTCGGCGAGCCAGTGCAGCGCCATGTTGCACCACAGGAGTTCGACGCTCTGCGCCGCGAAAGGCATGCGGCTCATATTTGCGCACACGGCGAGCGCGCCGCCGCCGAGCCAGCGCTGCAGCCGACCGGCGCGCGGCAGCATCGCGTGCGCGTAGTCGAGCGCAATCAGCTGCGCGCCGTAGCGGCGCTCGAGCGCCGCGGCTTCGCGCGACGGGCCGCTGCCTGCGTCGAGGATGCGGCGCGGCGCGAGCTTGACGTAGTCGAGCCGCCCGAGCATGCGGGCGCCAACCTCGGCTTCCAGCTTTGAAGCGTCGGCATAGGAGCGCGCTGCCCGCTCGAAGGCGCGGCGCGCCGCGCGCTCGTCAATCGCGCCCGAGCGCTCGCTCAAGCGCCGCCGCCACCGCCAGCGTGCGCCGGTCGGTGTTGGCCGTGCCGCACACCATCACGCCGACCGGCGCCGCGCCCGGCTCGTGGCAGGGCAGGCTCGCAGCGCAGCCGTCGAGGAAATTGATCAGGCCGGGATTTCGCAGGATGCGCATGTTCCAGCGCATGTAGTCGTCCGTGCTCGCTTCGGTTTCGGCGATGGTTGGTGCGACGCATGCGACCGCCGGCATGACCATCGCGTCGTAGGGCGCGGCAAGCACCTCGACCTCGCGCATATAGGCCGCGCGCAGCTCGCCAAGCTCAATGTAGTCCGAGGCGCTCATGTTCCTGCCGAGGAGCAGGCGTTGGCCGACGCGCGGATCGTATTCGGCGATGCGCTCGACATACGGCCGGTGGATGTAATAGGCCTCGGCGCCGGCGTAGCCGCCGCCCTTGAAATACTCCGCCTGCCGGTCGAACGCCGGCACCGGTTTCTCGTCGACCCGCGCACCGAGCCTCGCGAAGCGCTTGAGCGCGCCGTCGAAGGCGTGCTCCACGGCGCGATCGAGATCGGCGAGCGCGGACGATCGGGGGAGGAGCAGGCGCAAGCCCTTTACATCCAGCCGCGAGAGCTCGCCGCTCGGTTCGCCGGCAAGCACCGCGTCATAGCTCGCGCAGCAGTCGACCGAATTGGCGAGCGGACCGATCGAGTCGAGCGTGAAGGAGAGCGGGAAAGCGCCCTCGCGCGGCACGCGCCGCGCGGTCGGCTTCCAGCCGGTGACGCCGCAGAGCGCGGCGGGCGCGCGGATCGAGCCACGCGTGTCGGAGCCGAGCGCCATGACGCACATGCCTTCCGCCTGCGCTACCGCCGCGCCCGAAGAGGAGCCGCCGGGTACGCGCGCGGCGGGGCGGTCCCAGGGATTTTTCGGCGTTCCATAGTGCGGATTGAGCCCGACACCGCCGAAGGCGAACTCCACCATGTTGGTACGGCCGATGAAGATGGCGCCGGCGGCGCGCAGCCGCGCGACGGCGCCCGCATCGGCCTTCGCTTGCAGGCTTAGCACCCTCGATCCGGCGCGCGTCACGTCGCCGGCGACGTCGAAGAGATCCTTGAGCGACACCGGCAGTCCGTCGATGCGCGAGCGGCACACGCCGCGCTTTCGCAGCCGGTCGGCGTGATCGGCGTCCACTCGCGCCTGCTCGTCGTACACCTTGAGGAAGGCGCGCGCCCCTTCGCCATACGGCGCTGCGATGCGCGAGAGCGCCTGCTCGACGAGCTCGCGGCTCGTGGTGCGGCCGGCGGTGAGATCGTGGCTGAGCTGAGCTACAGTCCACATGAGGGGCGCATTGTATGCGGCGGGAACTGGCAAACATACTCTTCGGCGGCAGCTGCTTCTTGTGCCGGGGCGCGGCACGCGAGCTCCTCTGTGCGGCGTGCGATGCCGAGCTGCCGCGGCTGCGCGGAGCCCGGTGTCCGCGTTGCGCGCTCGAGTCGCCTGGCGGCCTGGTGTGCGGCCGCTGCCTGCGCGAGCAGCCGGCCTACGACGCGACGCGCGCGGCGCTCGCCTACGAATTCCCGGCCGATGCGCTGGTGCAGGCGCTGAAATTCCGCGGCGAGCTCGCGCTCGCGCCGCTCGTCGCGGCGCTGCTTGAGCAGTCGCTCGACAACGAGCGCATCGACTACATCGTGCCGGTGCCGCTCTCGCGCGAGCGGCTGCGCCGTCGCGGCTACAACCAGGCGGTGGAGATCGCACGGCACTTGCGTCGGCAGATGCTCGAGCCCGGGCTCTGCGAGCGCACGCGCGATGCGCCTCCGCAGATGGAGCTTCCCTATGAGGCGCGCCAGCGCAATGTGCGCGGCGCCTTTCGCTGCACGCGAGCGCTGATCGGCGCCACGGTGGCGGTGGTGGACGATGTCATGACCACCGGCGCGACGCTGGATGAGATGGCGCGCACGCTCAAGCGCTCGGGCGCGCTGCGCGTGGTGAACTGGATCGTCGCCAGGACGCCGCCGCATGATTGAAATCGTCCTGGTGCACCCGGAGATCCCGCCGAACACCGGCAACGTCATCCGGCTCGCCGCCAACACCGGCGCGCGCCTGCACCTGGTCGAGCCCCTCGGCTATTCGATGGACGATCGGCAGCTGAAGCGCGCCGGCCTCGACTATCACGAGCTCGCGAGCGTTCGCGTGCATCCGTCCTGGAGCGCCTGCCGCGCGAGCCTCGCTGAGCGGCGCTTCCTTGCTTTCGCGCCGCGCGCGCCGACGCTCTTCAACGAGGTCCGCTACCGCCACGATGACGTGTTCGTGTTCGGCGGCGAGAGCGCCGGGCTGCCGGCGGCCATCCTCGCCGAGTTTGCGCCGGGCGAACAACTGCGCCTGCCGATGCGCCCCGGCAATCGCAGCCTCAATCTGTCGAACGCCGTTGCCGTCGCGGTGTTCGAGGCGTGGCGGCAACTGGGCTACCGTGGAGGCGCTTAGCGCTCCATTTTCGATTCGCGCGCAAGCAGGCGCTCGACCGCGACGGCGGGCGTCAGCCGGCCGTCGAGCACCGCGCAGACCGCCTCGGTCACCGGCATCTCGACGCGCTCGGCCTGCGCCAGCTTCAGCACCTCACGCGCCGAGTGCACGCCCTCGGCGACATGGCCAAGGCTCGCGACGATCTCGGCGGCCGCGCGCCCGCGCGCCAGCTCGAGGCCGACGCGCCGGTTGCGCGACAGATCGCCGGTCGCGGTGAGGATCAGGTCGCCGGCGCCGGCGAGCCCCATGAACGTCTCCGGCGCGCCGCCGAGCGCCACGCCGAGCCGGGTGATCTCGGCGAGTCCGCGCGTGATCAGCGCCGCGCGCGCGTTGAGCCCGAGTCCCATGCCGTCGGAGATGCCGGCCGCAATCGCCATCACGTTCTTCACCGCGCCACCGATTTCTACGCCGACCAAGTCGCTCGAGTAGTAGACGCGCATGCGTCCGCCGTGCAGCAGCGCCGCTGCGTCGCGCGCGAAGCCGGCGTCGTGCGAGGCGAGTGTGAGCGCGCACGGCAGGCCGCGCGCCACCTCTTCGGCGAACGACGGGCCCGAGAGGGCACCGAAGCGTGCATTGGCGCCTAGAACCGCGCGCGCAATCTGGTGCGGCAGCTCGCCCGTGCCCTGCTCGAAGCCCTTGCACAGCCAGACGAGCGGCGCCGGTGCGGGCAGCGCGCGAAGGAGCGAGCGCAATCCCGCCACCGGGCTCGCCGCGAGGAGCAGGGACGCGCCCCGCGTCGCGGCCGACAAGTCGGCGGTGACGGCGACGGTCGAGGGGAGCTCGATGCCCGGCAGATAGCGGTCGTTGCGCCGGCTCGTGCCGATGGTGGCCGCCTGCGCTGCGTCACGTGCCCACAGCGAGACCTCGAGCCGCGCGGCGAGCACGCAAGCGATCGCGGTGCCCCAGGCGCCAGCGCCCAGCACCGCCGCCTTGGTCATCAGTTGTGCGCGGCTTCGACGCGCGGGCCGAGCTGGCCTTGGGCCGCGTTTTGCTGCTGTTGCAGGTAGAGGGCCTCGAAGGAAAGCGGCGCCAGGATCACGGGCGGGAAGCCGCCGCGCGAGATCATGTCCTGGATCGTCTCCCGCAGGTACGGATAGACCACCGTCGGGCAAGCGATGCCCAGGAGCGGCCCGAGCTCTTCGGCGGGCATGCCGCGCAGCTGGAAGATGCCCGCCTGGCGTGCCTCGGCGAGAAACAGCGTCCGCTCGCCCAGGCGCGCGGTCACCGTCGCCGTCACCGTCACCTCGTAGTAGCCGTCGGCGAAATTCTCCGAGCCGGTATTGATCTGCACCTCGAGCTGCGGCTGCACCTGCTCGAGGAACACCTTTGGCGCGTGCGGAATCTCGAGCGACATGTCCTTCACGTAGACCTTCTCGATCTGGAAGGTCGGTTGCGTCTGCTGCTGGCCGTCGCTCATGTTGGTGCCTTCAGAAGTGGATCGAGCCCGCCCTGGCGCTCGAGGTCGTAGAGATCGTCGCAGCCGCCGATGTGGCGCTCGCCGATCCAGATCTGCGGCACGGTGCGCCGGCCGCTCTTTTGCATCATCTCGGCGCGCCGCGCGGGCTCGAGGTCGACGCGGATCTTGTCGATCTTCACGCCCTTGTCCACGAGCAGCCGCTCGGCCGCCTGGCAGAACGGGCACGCCGACGTGCAATACATCAGCACCTTCGGCAACTACTTCTCCACGGGCAGGCCCGCCTGCTGCCAGCCGTTCAAGCCGCCGGAAAGGTTGGCAACGCGCGTGAAGCCCTGGCGCTTGAGCAGCGCGGCCGCCTTGCCGGCGCGCTCGCCGCCGTCGCAGTAGACGATGATCGGCCGCTCCTTGCGCTTGAGCTGCTCGGTCGCACCGGCGGCGAGACGCGCAAGCGGCAGGTTCTTCGCGCCGAGCGCGTGGCCCGCGGCGTACTCGTTCGGCTCGCGCACGTCGATGACGAGCGCGTCTTCTCGGTTGATGAGCTGCGTCGCCTGCGCTGCGTTCACCCACGGGCCGCCGGTCGTGCGCCGCACGAACGGCCACAGGAGCATGCCGCCCGAGACCAGCGCGACAACGAAGAGAAGGAGGTTGTTGCGGACGAAATCCACGCAGAGCCGAACATTATAATTGACCGCAATGCACAAGCTGGTGCTGCTGCGACACGGCGAGTCGACGTGGAATCGGGAAAACCGTTTCACCGGCTGGACCGATGTGGATCTCGCGCCGAGCGGCATCGAGGAAGCGCGTAACGCCGGGCGGCTGCTCAAATCCGGCGGCTATGAGTTCGACCTCGCCTTCACTTCGGTGCTCAAGCGCGCGATCCGCACGCTGTGGATAGCGCTCGAAGAGCTCGATCGCATGTGGCTGCCGGTCGAGAAGACCTGGCGGCTGAACGAGCGCCACTACGGCGACCTGCAGGGACTGAACAAGGCCGAGATGGCGGCGAAGTTCGGCGAGGCACAGGTGCTCGCCTGGCGGCGAAGCTACGACATGCCGCCGCCCGGGCTCTCGGCGAGCGATGCGCGTTACGAGGGCAAGGATCCGCGCTACGCCGGCGTGCAGGTGCCGCGCAGCGAGTGCCTCAAGGACACGGTAGCGCGCGTAATGCCTTACTGGAATGGCACCATCGCGCCCGTCGTGCGTTCCGGAAAGCGCGTGCTGATCGCCGCGCACGGCAATTCGCTGCGCGCGCTAGTCAAGCATCTCGATACGATCGGCGACCAGGAGATCGTCGGCCTGAACATCCCGACGGGCATACCGCTCGTCTACGAGCTCGCCGGCGATCTACGGCCGCTCAAGCACTACTATTTGGGCGATGCCGCCGAGGTCGAGCGGCGCGTCGCCGCCGTCTCGGCCCAGGGCAAGGCCAAGGTCTGACCGGCGCGCTCATCGTCCTCGTCGCCTGCGCGGCCATCGCCGCCGAGGCGGCGCCGGGCGAGCGCGATCTCACCGAGCTGCGCGGGCGCATCGAGCGCCTGAGCCGCGAGCTGGATGCGAAGGAAAGCGAGCGGCGTGAGGCGCGCGACGCGCTACGCGACTCGGAGCGCGCTATTTCGGAGGCGAATCGCACGCTCGCCGCCTTGCAAGCCGAGGGCCGCGCGCTGCGCATCGAGGCGGCGCGTCTCGCCGAGCGGCGCTCGGCGCTCGAGCAGGAAATCGCCGCCCGCGAGCGCGCGATGGAGCGCCTGCTGGTCGCGCGCCAAGGGCTCGGCGCGCCCGACGTCGTGCGCGCCGCGCTCTCGGGCGACGATCCGGCGGCGCTCAGCCGCCGCCTCGCCTACGTCGGTTACGTATCGCGCGCCGCCGCGGCGCTAATCAACGCCTACCGTGCCGACCTCGACGCGCTTGCCGGACTGCAGCGCGAGGCGGAGACGAAGCGCGAGCGGCTGCGCTCGGTGGAGCAGGCAAGCCGCGCCGATCGCGGCCGCATCGTGCGCGAGCGCGAAGCGCGGCGGCGAGTGCTCGATCGCTCGGCCGTTGAAATTCGCCGCCACCGGCGCCAGATCGGCGTCCTGCGGGCCGACGAGGCGCGCCTTTCGCGCCTGATCGAGGGGCTCGGGCGGGTGCTGTCGGGCGAGCGGCGGCGCGTCGAAGCGGTACCGGAAAAAACTTTACAAACGGAACCGTTCTCGCGCCTGCGCGGCAAGCTCCGCCTGCCGCTCAGAGGGGAACTGAGCGGCCGCTACGGCGCTCCAAGAGGAGCAAGCGGGCTCGAGGCGAAAGGCGTATTCATTCGCGCGCCGCAGGGCGAACCGGTGAGGGCCGTGGCGCGCGGACACGTGGTCTATTCGGACTGGATGCGCGGCTTCGGCAACCTAATCATCGTGGACCACGGCGAAAATTACCTGTCCATCTACGCCAATGCGGAATCTCTCCTGAAGCAGGTGGGCGAGCTCGTCGCCGCCGGCGAGCCGCTCGGCACGGCGGGCGCGAGCGGTGGCAACGAGGAAACCGGTTTATACTTTGAGTTGCGGCATTTAGGCCGCGCCTTCGACCCGCTCGGCTGGGTCACGTTGAAATAAGCGATCCCCCAACCATGCACAAGCTTCGCTCCATCGGCTTCATCCTCGTCGGCGCCGTCGCCGGCGTGCTGATCAGCCTCAACTTCCAGGCCATCGCCGACCGTGCCGCGCGAGCGCCGCTGCCGATCGAGGAGCTGCGCGCCTTCACCGAAGTGGTGGACGCGATCAAGAAGAACTACGTCGAGCCGGTGGAGGACAAGAAGCTCTTTACCGAAGCCATCAACGGCATGCTGACCGGCCTCGATCCGCATTCGGCCTACCTTGACCAGGAAGCGTTCAAGGAGCTGCAGGTCGGCACGCAGGGCCAGTTCGGCGGCCTCGGCATCGAGGTCGGCATGGAAGACGGCTTCGTCAAGGTGATCTCGCCGATCGAGGACACGCCTGCGTTCAAGGCCGGCATCAAGCCGAACGACCTGATCGTCAAGCTCGACGACACGCCGGTCAAGGGCATGACGCTGAACGACGCGGTGAAACGCATGCGCGGCAAGCCGAACAGCCAGATCACGCTCACGATCAGCCGCAAGGGAGAGACTGCGCCGATCATCGTCACGCTGACGCGCGCCATCATCAAGGTGCAGAGCATCACCGCGAAGGCGATCGAGCCGGGCTACGCCTGGGTGCGCGTGCGCGCCTTCCAGGAAGGTACGCCGGAGGCGCTGGTGAAAGCGCTCAACGACCTCTTCAAGCAGGGACAAGTGAAGGGCCTGGTGCTCGACCTGCGCAACGATCCGGGCGGCCTGCTGCACGGCGCCGTCGCGGTCAGCGCCGCGTTCCTCGCGCCGAAGAGCCTGGTCGTCTCGACCGATGGCCGCGCCGAGGACGCGCGCAAGAAGTTCTATGCCTCGGCCGACGACTACGCGCGCAGGAGCGAGGACGTCCTCAAATCGCTGCCCGGCGCGGTGAAGACGGTGCCGATGGTCGTGCTGGTGAACGGCGGCTCGGCTTCCGCCTCGGAGATCGTCGCCGGCGCGCTGCAGGACCACAAGCGCGCCAAGGTGATCGGCACGCAAAGCTTCGGCAAGGGCTCAGTGCAGACCATCATGCCGCTTGGCAACAACACGGCGATCAAGCTCACCACGGCGCGCTACTACACGCCGAACGGGCGTTCGATCCAGGCGCTCGGCATCACGCCCGACGTCGTGGTCGAGGATCCGAGCGACACGGCGACGCGCGTGCGCGAAGCCGATCTGCAGCGCCACCTGGAGAACGGCAAGGCCGACGCGAAGAAGGACGCCGAGAAAGGCAAGGAAGCGGCGCCACGTGCCCGTACCGTGCCAGCGCCGACGCCCGCGGAGCTGAAACCGATCGACTTCGGCTCGAAGGACGACTTCCAGCTCTCGCAGGCGATCGCCTTCCTGAAGGGCGAGCCGGTGAAGAGCCAGTCGCCGACCGTCGCGCAGTCGACAAAGACGAATTAACGACCAGCAGCTTCTCCGCTACAGCCGCCACATCCTCCTTCCCGAGATCGGGGTGGAGGGGCAGGAGAAGCTGCGCGCCGCCTCGGCACTCGTCATCGGCGCGGGCGGGCTGGGCTGCCCGGCGTCGCTCTACCTCGCCGCCGCCGGCGTCGGGCGCCTGACGATCGCCGATTCCGACAAGGTCGATCTCACCAACCTGCAGCGCCAGATCCTCTACCGCACCGAATCGGTCGGCGCCCACAAGGTGTTCGCCGCGCAAAGCGCGCTGCACGCCGTCAATCCCGATGTGGAGATCGTGCCGCTCGCCGCGCGCGTCGGCGCCGCCGAAATGGACCAGCTCGCGCGCGACGCCGACCTCGTGCTCGACTGTTGCGACAACTTCGCGACTCGCCACGCCGTGAATCGCGCCTGCGTCGCGCAAGGCAAGCCGCTCGTCTCGGGCGCCGCGATCCGCTTCGACGCGCAGCTCATGGTGTTCGATCGGCGCCGCGCCGACGCCCCCTGCTATGCGTGCCTCTTTCCCGAGGACGCCGAGGTCGAGGAGGTGCAGTGCTCGCAGATGGGCGTGTTCGCGCCGCTCACCGGCATGGTCGGTTCGATCCAGGCGATGGAGGCGCTTAAGTTGCTGGTCGGCACCGGTGAAACGCTGAGCGGGCGGCTGCTGCTCATCGACGCGCACCGCGCCGAGTGGCGCACCGTCAAAGTCGCGAAAGATCCGGCGTGCGTCGTGTGCGGCCGAAAATAGGGACTGTCCCTATTTTTTAGGCGAGCAGGTGCTTGCGCTGCGCCGAGAAGCTCTCGCTCGGCTTCCTCGAGAAGCCGCTCTTCGCGAACTGGTGCAGGCAGCCGATCGAGTAGCGCACCATCGCGCCGGCGCGCCCGTTGGCGTCGCCATCGTCGGCGCTCCTCAGCGACTGCTTGATCGTCGCCTCGAAGCGGTCGAAGAACTGGTTCATGCGCGTCTGCAGGCGCTCGTGCTCGCCGACCAGCGCGTCGCCGGTCATGACGCGCACCATGCCGGGGTTCTTTTCGGCGAACGCGAGCAGCATCTCGGTCAATTGCTCGGCCTGCTTACGCCCGTCGGACTCGTCCTGGGTGATGCGGTTGGCGAGCGTGAACACCGAGCTCTCGATGAACTCGATCAGCCCCTCGTACATCTGCGCCTTGGAGGCGAAGTGGCGGTAGAGCGCGGCTTCGGAGACGCCCAGCGTCTCTGCGAGGGCGG
>Ga0209474_10005794_pt1 | contig 10489 bp, 14 predicted proteins | sample GraSoiAngelo_145_FD_185902 | JGI IMG/M metagenome (GOLD analysis project Ga0209474, IMG submission 185902) | Grasslands soil microbial communities from the Angelo Coastal Reserve, California, USA - 14_1009_05_20cm (SPAdes) (version 2) | ecosystem: Environmental > Terrestrial > Soil > Grasslands... | reverse complement strand
GCAAAACCTGAACGTTCTCTGGGGTAAGCTTCTGCGGATCGACGTCGACGCCGATGACGATACGCCGTACACGATTCCAAAGGACAATCCCTTTGCCAAGGCGGACAAACCACAGCTGATGTCACTGTTCGGAATCACCGAGCAGGGCTTCACGGTAAACAAGATCGGCTCGCGGCCGGAGATCTGGGCCTACGGTCTTCGCAATCCCTACATGTTCCATTTTGACCAGAAATCCGGCGACCTCTTCATCGCTGATGTCGGCCAGAACCACTGGGAAGAGATCAACTATCAGCCCGCATCTTCGAAAGGCGGTGAAAACTACGGCTGGAAATTCAATGAGGGCTCGTATTGCCATCCGGCGATGTCGGCCGATCAGAAATGTCCAATTGTTGGTGTGTTGCCCGTTGCTGAATACCCTCACCCTGAGTCCTTTGAGAACGGGACCAAGGCCGATAACGGCGGCTGCTCGTCGCAGGGGCTTGGCGTCGCTAACTACGGTGGCTTGAACAAGACCTACATGGTTGGCGACTGGTGCTCGGGCCGGTTGTTTGGGGTGGCCTGGGATGACAGCGCCAAGAAGTGGCAGATGCAAGAGTTCATGCAAACGCAACTTCAGTTCACTGCGGGCAGTGTCGATGCAGATGGGACTGTGTTGGCGGTGAATTGCTACTGCTTCTACACCGAAGATAAGGGACCCGACCGCAATCCGGCCGGTGCGCTCTGGCGCATTCTACCGGCGGACAAGGTGCCCGCCGGCGCGGAACTCGCCAAGGCGAAGTGAGGCTTGGGGCATTTACGCGAAAAGCATCATCGCTCGCCTGGTCGCGGGCGATGATTGTTTTGAATGACTGAGATCGAAACCCATGTTGTCCAATCGCTTTCGACAATTCGCCATAAGATTGTTGTCCGTCAATGCGCTGGGCGTCTCGCTCGCATCGGCCGGGGACGTGGCCGATTTCAAGAGCCCGTGGGACAATTCGCCGATGACTTTCGAACTGCAGCCGGGCGAGGTCGAGACGCCGGCGGTCACGAAATTCAAGAAGACAGGAGACAACGAATATCGTGGCAACACCGACGCGATCGCCAACGGCAAAACACTTTACGAATCGAACTGCATCGCCTGCCATGGCGCCGATGGAACCGGCAAGATGGGCCCCACACTGGTCGGCAAGGATGTCGTCTACAAACAAGCGCTGACTGATCCCGGGATGTTTTCTATCATCTATGGCGGAGCCAGCGGCGCGATGCAGTCGTTCCATCGCCGTGGCATGACGCAGGATGAAATGCTCAGGATCATCGCATATGTGAGGACACTGGACAAATGACGGGACATTCTCCTCTTGGATCGTTTGCCTGCGACGCAGGTACATTGCAGGAATTGATGGCCGGTAGGACGCTTGCATGTCCTTGCTGCGATGGCCCGTTGACCGCAGAGAAACTCTCCCGCCTGTTGAGCGACGTGCAGCGCCTCACGGCGCTTGCGAACGATCGACCGGATCATGCTTCAACGGGTGTTGGCCGGCACGCGGCGATGATCATTGATCCCCACGCCCACATGATTTCGCGGACGACCGACGACTACGAAGCAATGGCCAAAGCCGGCGTGGTCGCAGTGATCGAGCCCGCCTTCTGGCTGGGACAACCCCGCACCAGCGTCGGAAGCTATGTCGACTACTTTGCCATGATATCCGGTTTCGAGCGCTTCCGCGCCGGGCAATTCGGCATTCGGCACTATTGCACAATCGGCCTGAACCCAAAGGAGGCCAATAACGAAGCATTGGCGGAAGCCGTGATAGATGCCTTGCCACGCTTTCTCGTCAAGGAAGGCGTGGTCGCGATGGGCGAGCTAGGCTACGATGAACAAACGTCCCTCGAAGACAAGGCGTTGCGCAAGCAGATCGAGCTGGCAAAGGAATACTTACTTCCCATCATGATTCACACACCGCACCGCGACAAGCGCGCGGGCACGCTGCGAACCATGGATGTATTGAAGGAGCACAAATTTGATCCCGCGCGTTGCGTGATTGACCACAACAATGAGGAAACGATCCGCGAAGTTCTCAACCGCGGCTATTGGTGTGCTTTTTCTATCTACCCACAGACCAAGATGGGTAGTGAACGCATGGCGGCGCTAGTCGAGAGCTTCGGTCCCGATCGGCTCATCGTCGATTCCGCTTGCGACTGGGGCGTGTCGGACCCGCTGGCTGTCGCAAAGACGGCTCGCCTGATGGCTCAGCGCGGCGTAGGCGCTGACGCCATTCATCAGGTCATATATACCAACGCGCTGGCCGTATATGGATTGAATGGCGAGATGGATGAACAGCACTGGCTTGCCCCAGCCGCAATCGACCAGAGGACGTTATACGAAGGAAATTCTGTTCTGCGCGGCGGCCAGACGCCACGTATAGAGCAACCTGGTCGTCCGGCCGACGATTTACGGATTGTCTAAGAAGCATTCACGTGATTTTGGTCGGCCGACTACTTCCTACTTTTCCCTGTAAACCGAGTTGGCGACTCTCACTCAATCACCTCGTCGGCCTGGGCCAGCAGCGTGGCGGGCACCGCGAGGTCAAGTTTTCTGGCTGTCTTCATGTTAATGACCATTTCGAATTTGGTCGGCTGCATGATAGGCAAATCGGCAGGCCTCGTCCCCTTGAGAATACGGCCGGCATACAGGCCGACATTGCGGTAAAGGTCCTGCAAATCGATACCGTAGCTCATCAAGCCACCCAACGCGGCAAATTCGCGCAAACTGTAAATTGCTGGCACCGCATGCCGCGCTGCCAAGGCAACCAATCTGTCGCGATGGGTAACGAACAATGTGTCGGCCGCTACTACAAGCCCGCGAATACGCCGTTGCGCGACGGTCTCAAAGGCCGCATCTATTTCGGGATCGGTGCGTGCGTTAAAAATCTGAAGCTGCACGCCGATAGAGCGTGCCGCCTCCTGCATGTCCTTCAACTGCCGCGCCGCTGCCGGAAAGTTCGGGTTCAGGAGTAAACCGAGCGTCATTGCCCGTTGGACGAGTTCATGCAGCAAGCCCAATCGTTTGGTTTCCAGCGTACCATTGATACCGCTTATCCCGGTGATGTTCCCGCCCGGGCGGTTGAGGCTTGCAACAAGGCCGCTTTCAACCGGGTCACCAACGAATACGGCAATGATGGGGATCGTTGAGGTCGCGGCTTTGGCTGCCAGTACGGCAGGCTCGCCCCCAACGGCAACCAGCACATCAATCTGTCCGCGCACGAGCTCGGTTGCGAGCATCGGCAGTTTGGCGTACTCGCCCAGCGCCCAGCGGTATTCGACCGAAGCATTCTGGCCCTCGGTGAGGCCGGCTTCTCCCAAGCCTCGGCGGAATGCTGCAATAAGATGCGAACTCTCGTCGGGTGACCGCGGGCTAAGAAATCCGATCACCGGCCCGCTCGATTGCTGCGCACGGCCTGCCGCTTGCCAGGCAACCACCACGCCGCCGAGCGCCAAAATAAGATTGCGTCGCTTCATATCTGCTCGGGCCTTTGGACCCATCGTAGCGGCTCCATCCTAGTACCGGAAGGCCCGCTGTGATGTCAGACTTGGGTCATTCCGTTTCATACTTTCCTGTCACCAACCACTCGAAGCTCGATCCTGCTGATCAGATCCGAACGGAGCGCCTCGGCGGCGCTCATTGCGGCCATTGTCTGTTCCAAAGTACTGACGTTGGATCCGACCGACACGATTCCGCCTAGCACCACGGCAATCGATCCGATCGCGGCGGCCTGATTGGATCCGAACAAGCCGAGCATCGTAAAGAGCAGTAATGCGACGCCAGCCGCGATTGCCACCTTCGAAACCAATATAATCTTTCGGCATCGCTCCGAGATCCCGGCAAGCTCCTCGACCTGGGCTTCGATCCGTGAAATCTCGTCGATCGGGTTGTCCTCGAGCGTCACATTCAAGATTGATGTCCGATAGGTTCACTGTCGTAGATGGTAGCGTTACCGCGCGCCGGTTCGGAGGAAAATTCTCCGACAACCGCACTGGCTGGCTGGCGACGCAGTGCTGATCGCACCAGTCTCTAAGCAAATTCCCTGGTATCAGGGAATTTTACAGGGAATTTTGCGATTTGGGTGTGTCAGAAGCCTATTTGGTTGCATCAAACCCCTGTGCTGCAGCGGCTTCTCGTTGCAATTCCCTACGCGGATTATCAGGGAAAATAATTTGGAGAACAAGGAATTTCAAAATGGTATCAGGGAATGAGTGTTAGCGTCGTAAGTGTCCATTTCTCACACGCTTGTCCTCGGTGGTTCGGAGGCCATCCATCAGCACCGCTGTCGCCAGGATGCGAATTGCTTCCATGTGTATCTCCAGTTGCCCTTCAAGTCTCGAAACACTGATCACTGTCACGCCGCCTTGGCGGGTCCGACCTCCGCCCAGATCTCCGCCAGCGCCTGCACCAGATGCTCGATGTCGGCATCGCTGTGATGCGGCGAGGGCGTGATCCGCAACCGTTCAGTGCCGCGTGGAACCGTCGGGTAGTTGATCGGCTGGACATAGATGCCATAGCGATCAATCAGCACGTCGCTGATCTGCTTGCACAGCACAGGATCGCACACCATGACCGGCACGATGTGGCTGGGATTGTCGAGATGCGCCACGCCGGCCTGATCGAGCCGCGACCGTAGCCGCGCCACCCGATCCTGATGCCGCGCGCGTTCCTCCGAGCTGGCCTTGAGATGACGAACGCTGGCCAATGCGCCGGCCGTCACCGCGGGGGGCAGCGACGTGGTGAAGATAAATCCGGAAGCAAAGCTGCGGATGAAATCGCAGATCGTCGCCGACGCCGCGACATAGCCACCGACCACGCCGAAGGCCTTGGCCAGCGTGCCTTCGATCACCGTGAGCCGATCGCTCAATCCCTCCCGGTCGGCTATACCGCCGCCGTTCGGGCCATAGAGGCCGACGCCATGCACTTCGTCGAGATAGGTCATGGCGTTGCAGGCATCCGCGACGTCGCAAAGCTCCGCGATCGGCGCGATATCGCCGTCCATCGAATAGACCGATTCAAACGCAACCAGCTTCGGCGCGTGCGGATCCAGATCGCTCAGCTTGCGCTCGAGATCGCGCGGATCGTTGTGGGCGAAAATACGGGTTTCGCTGCGGCTGTGGCGGATACCCTCGATCATGGAGGCGTGGTTGAGTTCGTCCGACAGGATCGTGCATCCGGGAATGCGCGAAGCCAGCGTGCTAAGCGAGGCCATGTTGGACACATAGCCCGACGTGAACAGGAGCGCGGCTTCCTTCCGGTGCAGCTCGGCCAACTCGCGTTCCAGTAGCACATGATAGTGATTGGTTCCGGCAATATTGCGAGTGCCGCCGGCGCCGGCGCCGCAACTGTCGATCGCCTCATGCATCGCCGCAAGCACTGCGGGATGCTGACCCATGCCAAGATAGTCGTTCGAACACCACACGGTCACTTCCCCGGGACCGCCCGGATTGTGCCGCTTAGCGCGTGGGAAGGCACCTGCCTTGCGCTCCAGATGTGCAAATACGCGATACCGTCCTTCGCGATGAAGGCCCTCAAGTTGCTGGCGGAAATAAGCTTCATAGTTCATGAGGAGTTGCCGTGGCCTAGCTCGCGAAAGGACGACCGTTACGACGCCTCGCAGCTAGTTCGCAACGAGCGCGGGGTCGCCTGATCTGCCGTTGGATCATCGAACTCGCTTATGCACACCGCCATACGCGTAAGCGTTGGAGGCATATGCGGGATTGGTGGCGCAATAGCCAATGCCAGACGCGGCAGCCCGACATTGTTGTAGGCTCGTATAGTCGCACTGAAGCGTGTCTGCCGCGCCGCCAGCTAGGCATACCGGATAGGTAACCGCGCTCGCTGGCGTCGCGACACCAAAAGCGCTCACCGAAGTGAGAAGTGCTGCCAACGTCAAACGAACACGTTGCATCTCGTCTCTCCATTTGTCTGTTATCGTGCGCAATGCCAACGTTTTGGTCGTTCGCATACTCAAGATTTTACCGAGATCACGACGATCGGTCTTGCACGCGACTGCCGAGCATTGCTAATTCTTGCGCCAATCAGCCAAACTTCCCCGCGCGGGGCATCCCAACGTTCACCATCCATCTTCCGCAGGTTCGTTGCGGCTGTGATGCTGCCCAGGTCATGCATACCACTCGCTTTCAGCGTTAGCAGCCGATCGAGCTAATGCTTTGGCCGCATCAACATGCGAGGCTTTCCCAGCTCGCCGCTGGAAGTCCTCGGCAAGGGCCTTGAGCTGATTCGCAATCGCTCGGTCGGTCATGGTTTGGGCAGCGCGGAGCAAAGTCTCTGCTGTTTTTAAGTATTCCTTGCCTCGTTGTGAGATCTGGACCGTCATCGTGCCCTCGCGCGGTTCTCTGGCGCCTGTTCTAAGCCGATTTTGAGCCAGCCCAGCCAATTGCTGTCACTTGCCCGGCGAGCTCCGAAGCGATCGACGCACTTCTTGGAGCAAAGGGGGGTTCGCCGCGAGTAGTGCCGGACGAGACCAAACTTGCCATCACAAACTGCGCATCGCGCGGCTCTGCCATATCCAAGACTTTCGGAGCGGTTGGGCATTGTGGTCTCCTTTTGATGTAATCGTCGATGTTCGTCGATCATCCTTTTTTGAGCGTCGCCATCAGCCTGTGCGCCTTTGCGACGCATGCAGCCTAGGACGATCACGCTCAGCGGCTCAATTGAACGTAGGTAAACGTTGGGCATCTAAAGGGGTCACGGAAACGATACGAAGGTCTAGTGCGCTCGCCTGTAAGGCTGACCACTTCCGCAAGAGGTCAGATTCGGCTAAGCCCGATCGGGCGAACATAGTCCGCCTTTCCATCAACAGCCGACGCAAGAGCAGAACTCGCTGGAGGTCCGGAAGGGCTACAGATCCGGAAAGATTTCATCCGCCGGACGAAGCCGCAATAGAAGCATTCGGATTCACGCGACCGCAGACCAGCAGTTGACTGGGCTGGGCAGACTTTGGCTCTCTTCTCACACTGAAGAGACGGATCGGCTCTTTGAAACCGCGCAATACGTGGAAACCTTCATCGACAAAAGCTCTTGCAAGTTCCAGACTCCCCTCTGCTAGTAGAGCCTCCACGAATTCACCAGTAGCCAAGATCGAGGTGTCGAGAGTTCGGCAATAAGCTTCAACGCGGCTTGCGATATTCACGGTGTCCCCGACCAACGTGAGTTCGAGCCGCTTTTCGCTGCCAACGTTTCCCTGTACGACCTCGCCATAATGAATGCCAACGGCGATGCGGACGGCACCATCGCCACAACGGCTGGGTTGCCCGTTCCAGGATTCGATCGATTTCACGATTTCCAGAGCGCACCTAGCCGCGTTGGTAGCGTCTCGAAGGCTCGGCAGGGGTGGGCCAAAAAATGCCATCAGCCCGTCGCCCAGATATTTGTCTATCGATCCGTCATTGGAGAAAACCGCCTTGCTCAGGTGGTGAAGCAGATCGCGCAGCATGCTGATTACTACGTCTGGAGGCTTTCCCGACGAATGCGCGGTAAAGCCTATCATGTCGGCGAACAGAACAGTAGCGGGTTGACGGCATGCGAAGGAAAATGGAGTACGAATGCCAACAAGTTGGTCGACAATTTTGGGCGAGAAGAAGCGAGCGAGGTTTGCTCGCTCCCGCTCAACTTCCTTGACCCGTAGGTTTGCCGAAACGTTCCGGAGCACAAGGATAGTGGCAATCAGGATCGAAACTAGGCTCACCGTAGCCCGCAGGGGGGCAGTTCCATCAACTACAAATCCGTGCACGAGCACGTAGCTGAACACCGTAAGGAATGCGCAGGTGACGCCCGTCATCACTATGCCGCGGCGATGAAGATCACGAGCGACAATCAAAACAACAACCACATAGAGGGAAGCGACCGCGAACTGGAGGGACGTCAGCGTGTCGATGACAAAAATGCCGCCCGCGAGCGCGGCCGCCGCGAGAAGGGAACGGAGCCCGGTAAGATAGCACAGCATCGAATCATCGCTTTCCGTCCGGATCGCTACCTGCCGACATCACTTCAACTATTTTCGCTAAAGCTGGATGTTGCGGCGCTTCGCTTAGCTCGATGGCGCAGGCCATCGTCCTCCTATCGAGCGTGATCTCCAGAGTACCGTACACACCGAATCAATCTTGATAATTCGTGGTTCAGTTAGAGCGAAACTGCGGTTTGCTCTCAACATTAGCAGATGCAAATCGCTGCGTGCTCCTAGCCAGCCCCAGATTCTCGGTTCTAGACGCCTCCAACTGCTGAGGCCGGCGCTTCTTTCTCCGCTTCAAACGAACGTGAGTCGCGCCGGTGGCGCGTCTCTCGGCAACAGTCAACGGGAAGGTGACAAGGAAGAAAGATCCGTCGGCGGCGGAAGACGTATGAACGCGGCCGCCTAAACTGCTGGCCAACTCGCCAATGATCGCTAACCCTCGACCCCGCCGGACGGGTTCAGGTGCCGAACCATTGTCAGAGACCCTGCAGTGTACGAGGTCACCTGCGAGCTTCAACTCCACTCGCAATTCTGGAGGTCTGACGTCCTCGAATTGTGCATGGCGTGCCACATTGGTCATTAGCTCGGATATAATCAGCCCAACTTTCCAGCAGCGTTCCCCTTCAAGCCGCAGATCATCCGCTGAAAATAAAACACGTATGGCTAGGCGGTGCAGCCGGTGTCTCGTTACAGAGAAGCAAAGGTGCTCGAGGTACTTCGCGGCATCAGCGAGGCGCCCCTGATCCGGCATGTGCTGCGCCAGATGAACATCGGCCCATTGATGCAGGAAGTCTACGACATCGAGCAACGCGGCCTTTACCGTCGCGCTATCCGACTGCACCGCTTTGGCTGAAACCACGTATATGGCGGAGGTTAGCTCGTTTTTTATTCTGTGGTCCAACTCGCGAAGAAGCAATGAACTATCGGGATTCGGTAACTGGACAATGTGTTTTGTCATTTCGTGCTCCAGGATGGTTCTCTCTGTGCCAAAACTCAAGCTGGGCGTCCGCATCGGTTTCGTTCTGATAGCAGTGCCGTTCTAGGCAGCTCGCGCAAGATCTCAAACAGACGCCTTCATGGCTCGATGCCGCGGTTCTTCAATTGGGCTTCTATAACGTCGAAGATCATCTCGGCTGGCATCACTGCAACGCTCGTCCAGAGGATGATCACAGCGCGCGCGGCGATTAGGTATTCGGTCATGCGAGCGCTATTCCCAATGCGAGATATCGGTTGTGGGGCCGTGCCAGTCATAGGCGGTCGAATTCTGTAGATGCCGAAGCAACACTGGTTGTCCCCGCCAACACAGCAAGGAAGGTCGTCGCTGCAGGTTTGGACATGTGACTTTCTATTGATGCCGTACGGGGTAGCGGACCTGCTTCGCGCTATCTTGTTCATCCCTGATGCATTTAGACGATTACTGCGCCGTTCTGTGCGCACCGCCAGAATCTGTTCGTCTTTCAATTCCAGCCAGCGCGCACAGACCATTCGAATGGCCATGACGACACAAAGCGCCTGGACGTAGCATTCGAGCTTGCTTGACCTTTTTCGAACTGACAGCAGCTGGTTTCCGTTCCAGCCAGCCGAGGTGTGGAGGAGCCCTTGGCTACACGCCTTGATCGGGCCGTCCGTGCTACACCGCGCTTGATTTGCAACGGCTTCAACTGGGCTATAGCCCCAAGATTCGATCGGCGTGGCGCTTCGTCAGACTGTAGCGGGACCGACGACTGCGCCGCCGGAGGGTCCATGATAACGGGAGGCGTCATGGTCGGCTTGCTTGTATCCAGCACAACCTTTTCCGGCCATTTATGCGCAGACTTGATGCGGATGGAGGCCCTTTCAATGACCTCCGGATAATCGCGAAAACTTTGCGGGAGTTCCGGCAAAAGCCAGCTGGTTATCAGCAGAAGAACCACAAGCACGCTTCCGACAACCATAAAATAGGAAATGGTGAGGGAGATTTTCATCTTATCGAGGTGTCGTCTTCCCCGTGAATCGCGACCAACTTGCCCATTGCTCGAACCCTGCTGTGACCAACATGCACCCAACTGCACAGCTGAAGCTTGTATCGGAACGTCAGAACTTGAACCCGGCTGCGCAGACAGTGCGCGGTGCTCAAAGGCGCCGCTCTAGCCGGCGGCCTTGATGCCCGATTGGAGCTGGTTGAGGATTTGCAGGGCGCGGTTGTTAGTGGGGGATCCGGTTCCGGCTGGCATTCGATCAAGAGCGGCGCTGAGATGTTTGTAGACTTCTCGCAGGCGCCCTTGTTTCAGCAACAGCTCGGCAAGGTCCGTCGCAGCCTTCAATTCAAACAGGGTGGCGGACTGGCGTTTCGCGCAGTCGATCGATGACAGAAAACACTGTTCCAATGAAGAGGAAGGCAAGACACTGCGGCGCTATTGGACCACCGCATGCCAACGCTGCGCACTGAAGGTCCAATGCACGACAGGCAAAGAGCGGCGGATATCGCGCTGGGAACATGAAACCGTCCT
>Ga0209474_10005792_pt1 | contig 10490 bp, 9 predicted proteins | sample GraSoiAngelo_145_FD_185902 | JGI IMG/M metagenome (GOLD analysis project Ga0209474, IMG submission 185902) | Grasslands soil microbial communities from the Angelo Coastal Reserve, California, USA - 14_1009_05_20cm (SPAdes) (version 2) | ecosystem: Environmental > Terrestrial > Soil > Grasslands ... | reverse complement strand
ATACTGCATGACTACCGCTATCACGAACGGTTCGCGATGTCTTACATTACCGGGTCGCACAACTTCAAGGTCGGCGTCGACCTGAACCACTTCGAGCAGGGCGCCAAAGACTATGGCGATGCGAACGTGATCAATCTGGCCAGGTCGTACCGGTTCCGAAACAAGGTGCCGAACCAGGTGACGATCTACAACACGCCAAACGGACCCTATGACATCGCAACGGAGAATGGGGTCTACGCGCAGGATCAGTGGACGGCCCGGAAGCTGACACTGAACATGGGCCTACGGTACACCGCGTATGATGCGTTTATCCCAGCACAGCACCTGCCGGCGGGTCCGTTCGAGCCGGTGCGCGATTTCCCGGCGGTGGAGCACTCGCCGCAGTGGAAGAATCTCAGCCCGCGCCTGGGAGTCGCTTACGACCTGTTTGGCTCCGGAAAAACGGCACTCAAAGCGTCGCTAGGTCGCTATCCGATCCGAAATGTGGGCGCCGCCGTGGATTATCCGTCTTCACGGCTGGCCGCGAGCACAGCGCGGACCTGGAGCGACTCCAACGGCAATTACGTCCCCGATTGCGATCTCCTCAATCCCGCCGCCAACGGCGAGTGCGGGACATGGGACGACCTCAGTTTCGGCCGTCCTGGCACCCATCGAGCGGCCGATGCGCTGACCGGCCTCAATCAGCAGAGCTACAACTGGCAGGGCTCGATCTCCGTCCAGCACGAGTTGCGGGAGAACGTGGGGCTCAATATCGCCTATTACCGCACCTGGTACGGTGGCTTCCTGGCCAGCGACAATTTGGCGACGCCGGCGGGTAGTTACAATTCGTACTGCATCACGATGCCCGTTGATAGCCGGCTGCCCAACAGCGGCGAGCCGCTCTGCGGGCTCTATGACGTTACGCCGGCGCTAACCGGACAGCAAGACAACCTTGTCACTCAGGCGACGCACTACGGGGAGCAGACCGAGGTCTTCCAAGGCGTCGATGTCACCGTGACCGGGCGCTTCGCACAGGGTGCACGGGCCCAGGCGAGCCTGAGCACGGGGCAGACGGTGAACGACACCTGCGATTTCAATAATCTTCCGCAGGTGCAGACGCTTCTGATCCAAGGAGTCGCGGCGCAAAATCAAGCGTTACCCTCGTCAGTCGTGACGCCTCGAACGCCCGCGTTCTGCCGCATCAGCACGCCTTGGTCCGGCGGGACGGCGTTCGGTTTCAATGTCGTCTACCCTCTGCTCTGGAACCTCCAGGCGAGCGCGATCTACCAGAACAAGCCGGGGTTCCCGATCACGGCGACTTACGTGCCCACCAATGCTGAAATCAAATCGTCGCTCGGCCGGAACCTGTCGGAGTGCAACCAAGCTGCCGCCACGTGTTCCGCTAACCGCACGATCTCACTGATTCCGCCCAACACGATCTTCGACGATCGGATCAACCAGTTGGATCTCCGTTTCAGCCGGACTTTCCCGATACGGAACGCCAAGCTGCAGGGGAATTTCGACCTCTTCAACATCTTCAACGGGAGCACCATCCTCAACGAGCAGACGCGCTACAGCAACACGAATAACCAGTTTATGAACGCGATACAAATCATGGGCGGGCGCCTGCTCAAATTCAGCGCCCAACTTACATTCTAAGGTAACTGGCTGGGGCCGCGGGCCGCCTGCAGATAAAGGGACAATCGATTCGCGAGTCGCCTCTGGCGGCGGCGGTCAACACACCGATTGAGAAGCCGTGCGATGGATGCCGTATCGCGCAGAGATTTTCTCGCCGGTAGTGCACTGCTGCTGACGGCGCGATCGTACTCGCGGATCGTCGGCGCAAACGATCGGATCCAGATTGGCCAGATAGGCTGCGGCCATTTGGCCGCGGGACACCGGCAGATGCTCAAGATGTCGGCCGAAACGGATCCAAATCTCGATTTGCGCAGCGTCTGCGATATTTGGTCGGTGAATCGCGAACGAGCGGCGGACGACGCGAAGTGAACACGCTGACCGAGAACGACAGCCACACGATAGGGAAGAGCCGCTCCATCGCAGGAATCGGAAGCTCCGGAGGAAACCCGAGCAGCCGGACGGCGACAAGCACGCTGACGCCCGCGAGAACCCCATCGCCATCGTGTGCGCCGTCAGAACGCCGGGGAATGCCAGCAGGGACGGCGACTCACGCAGCCAGACGCTGAGGCTGCTCGATGAGGCGGAACCACGGGTCCATGACCGTCTGAGAGGTGGCGCCACTCTACCAGACTTGCGCGGTGCGTACGTGCGAAGATGTCGCGACCGTGCGAACCGTGCAGTGGCTGTTCGTCGTGAGCGTCGCGCTGTTCATCAGCGGCATCGGCTTCATCATCGCCGGCGCGCGGACGCTGCGTACGGCAGCGCCTGTTGGCGCTCCGGTGACGATGCCCGTGGCCAGCATCAAGCAGATCATGAACGCCATCGTCGCGCCGGGCGCGGACGTGATTTACAAAGCGGTCGGGACGACCACGACGGCCACCGGCGTGGAGGACATTGCGCCTCGGAACGACAAAGAGTGGGCGGCCGTCGGCAACAGCGCGGCGGCGCTCGTCGAATCCGGCCACCTGCTCCTGGTGCGCGGCCGCGCGCTCGACACCGGCGACTGGGCCAAAATGACCCGCGAGATGATCGACGCTGCCAGGGCGACTCTCGCGGCGGCCGACGCAAAAAATGCGAACGGCATCCTCGCGGCTGGAGGCGACCTCAATGAATCGTGCGACAGGTGCCATGCAAAATACCGGCGGGAGTAACCGCACGACGGTCGCGACCGCGGCCCTGACGGTGCTCCTGTGCGGCAGCGTCTCGGTGGGACTCGACGCGCATGGCGTGTCCGGCAAGGACGCCGTCTTCCTCATGGGCTTGCAGGGGCGGGCGATTGGCCCGCTCCTCTATCTGGGCGCGAAACACATGGTGACTGGGTACGACCACTTGCTGTTTCTGGTAGGCGTCGTCTTTTTTCTCCACAAACTGAAGGACGTCGTGCAGTACGTCAGCCTGTTCACGCTCGGGCACAGCGTGACCCTGCTCGCGGGCGTGCTCGGTGGCGTGCGCGCGAATCCCTTCCTCGTCGACGCGATCATCGGCTTCTCGGTCGTCTACAAGGCGTTCGAGAATATGGACGGCTTCAGAACGTTCTTCGGCGTTCAGCCGAATGCCAAGGTCGCGGTCCTTGTCTTCGGGTTCTTCCACGGATTCGGCCTCGCCACGAAGCTGCAGGACTTCGCGCTCTCGCCCAACGGTCTCGTCGCAAACATCCTGAGCTTCAATGCAGGCGTCGAGATCGGGCAGTGTCTCGCGCTGACGGCGATCCTCATCGGGTTGACCTATTGGCGAACGCGCTCCGGCTTTCTGCGCCACGCCTTTGCCTTCAACGGCCTGGTCATGGCGTGTGGCTTTCTCCTGGTCGGCTACCAGGTGTCGGGCTTTGTCCTTTCTCCACTATGACCGTCACGACGACGGACCAACGGACGACGGAGATCAGACAGCGACTCGCGCTGGCGGCAGGAGCCGCGCTGCTTTCGGCGGGACTCATCCTGGTGATGGTCGTTCTGCCGGCGGAATACGGCGTCGATCCGTTCGGGACCGGCGCGCGGTTGGGTCTCGTTCAACTTGGGATCACCGGGCAGCAGGTGGCCGCACTGAACGCCGCGGCATCGGCCGCCGCGACCGGTCAGGGCGCGATCATCGCGGCGCACGAGCGCCCGTTTCAGCACGAAACAGTCGACTTCAAGCTGGCGGCCCACGAGGCGATGGAATACAAGTACCGCCTCGAGAAGGGCGAAGCGCTTCTGTATTCCTGGAGCGCGAACGCTCCGGTCAACTACGAGTTGCATGCGGAGCCCGATGGAGCGCCTCGCGGGTACGCACAAAGCTATGAGAAGCAACAAAGCGTCAGTCGGGCCTCGGGTACGCTGACGGCGCCATTTCCGGGCATTCACGGATGGTACTGGGAGAATGCCGGCGATCAGGAGGTCACGATCACGCTCAGGGCCGCCGGCTTCTACACCGTCTCTCACGAATTCCGAAAGGGCGCTGCGGTCAGGAACAGGATCTTTCAATAGAGCCGCAGCGTTACTGCGTCAGTTGAACGCAGTCAAGGGAGACGTTCACAAAAGAGACGAACGTGCTCTCGCCATTTATGCGCGTGACGGAATCCCGTGGGTTCCGCCGGGATGAAGATCCCGAACACCGGCAGCGGAGTGGCGAGGCGGCTGGCGATTCTTTTTCGACTACTTCTCGGTCTCGCGCGAGTAGAGGAACAGTCGTCGTCCGTCGGCGAGCAGCAGATTCCGGCCGACTCCTTTGTTGGTGCCGTCCTTGGCCTGATAGCCTTCGATGACGAGCTCGGTGCCAATCGCCAGCGTGTTTTTCGTCACGCCGTTCTTGATCAGTTGATTCGGGCTGCCGCCTTCGATCATCCAGGCGACCACCTCGCCGCTCTCGTCTTTCACATCGAGGTGGAACCACGAGTGCGGATTGATCATCTCCCATTTGGTGAGCATGCCGCGCACCTTGAACGGCTTGCTGATGTCGAACTCCGCGGAGAATGCGTGATGCGCCATGGCCGGCGCTGCGGCCAGCAGGAGAGCAATGCCGAGACCCGCAACAGCTCGCCTCGTTCGCATGTTCAACGCCTCCTTACTTCTGCGGTTTCTTTTTCGCGGCTTCCTCGGCGGCCCGCTTCTCCTCGGCGCGAGCGCCGGCGAGCGTATTGTACAAACCGTAATTGCCTTCGTGGCACGCGTGCTCGAATATCGGACCCTTGTCCTTTTTCCACGGCACTTCCGCTGACCACGGCCTCGTCCACGTGGAAGGATCCTCGACCGTGAACTGATAACGCAGCGTCTCCTCGTCCAGACGCGTGAAGCGCTCGGTCAACCGCATGTTCTCGCTCGCGCCCATGAACGCGAACTTGTCGGTGAGATTCGTGGTTTCGATCACCAGCGTCTGCCCGTCCCAACGGCCGCGTGAGCTCCCCGTCCACTGACGGACGTTTGACGGCAGCTGCGGACGTCCGTCCAGTGGAATGATACGGGCGTCGTGCAGCATCTCGACGAGAATCATCACGTATCCGGGCGCCTGCATGATCTGGTAGGTGTTGTTGTAGGCGCCGCCGAGCATCGGCGGTCCGTTGCGATCCATCAGGATGCAGCGCGAACCGAGCGGCTCGTTCTGCACGGCGTCGTGCGGTCCGCCTCTGCTCTTGCGCGCAGCCGTACGCTCGGCGGCTCTGCGCGCTCCGTCCGCAGACAGCGGCGGCAATCGTCCCTCGGGCGGATCGACGATCAACGACGTGCGCAGGTTCAGCGCCATCGCTCCCTGGCTTCGATCGAGGCCGAACTGGGTAAAGTCATAGTGCACGTCGGGAATGGTCCCGGGTTCGGTCTGCTCCGCTTCGTCCACCGCCGCCTTCTTCATGATTTCACGCGCTTCTTCGAGCGTGTAGAACTCCTTTCCGACGTTCTTCGGCCGCTCGAGCGGCGTATAGGTGGCGTTGGTCCAGAAGCCCTGCAGGTCCGGCTGACCGTCTGGCGTGCGCGGCGCAGTGTAAGGCTTCGGTCGAGCCTGGCCGGCCAGCGGTATCGCGGACCACCCGATGAGAGCGCTCGCCAGAACCAGAATTCGATGGTTCATCTCGAATCTCCAATCCGCACGTCATTGGCCCGGCTTCTTGCGGAGGTGCCCGTAGATCAATTCCTCGACGAACTCCACGCACCTGAACTCCATGAGCTGCGCGTTTTTTTCCATCCGGCGATAGAGCGGCATGCTGATCTTCCACGGCCGCGTGAACACGTTGGGGTCCTCGATGGTGGCCTCATAAAGGAGATGGCCGGGACTCGCGGCCGTGTACCGTTCGACGACGTGCAGCGCGTCGCTGTGGAAATTGCCGGCGCGATCGAACCACGACTGATCGTTGAAACCTGCCGTGTCGACGACCAGCGTTTCGCCTTCCCAATGTCCGTTCGACCATCCCATCCAGCTGTCAGCGGGCGCCTCTTTGTGTTCATCCATGTAGATGGTGCGCACCGCGCCCGCAAACGTGTAGATCATCATGATGTACTTCGGGCCCTGCATGATCTGGAACGGATACGGCATGTAGTTCGCGCGCGGCACACCCGGCAGATAACATTTGATTTCCGGATCGAGCGTGAGCCGGTTCGCGTAGTTTTCCTGCTTTTTCTTCAGCGCTGCGGGCGTGTAGGGAATCGTTCCGCCGTCGATGAGGCTCAGGCCTCCTGCGGCCGCATGGGCGGCGCCCAGCTCGAGGACCGGGCTCGGAGCGGCGGCGTGCGCCTCGAGATCCCAGTGCGCCTCGTTGAGCGCTTGCCAGATGCCGTTGAAGTCGGGTTTGCCGTCGGCCGTGCGCGGCGCGCGATAGGGTCGGCTCTGACCTCCGGCGGAGATTGCGGCGACCATCAGACCGACAGTCACGATGCACGCGCGGCCGAGCCGGTTTCGCATTGTTCAACCAGGGAGTATCTAACGCTTCCAAAACGCACGCGTCAAGAAGATCCCGCGTCCGCGGGCGCGTTCATTTCCACGGCTTGATGGTCATTTTTTGAAGATGGCCTTCGGCATCAGCGCATGGACACCCTTCGTTCCATCAACGATCTGCGTGACCACCAGATCCATGACCGCACTTGACAGCAGATACGCATCGTCGCGGTTCATCTTCTTGATCTCGACGATCCAATCGAGCATCTCGCGAGTGGCGATCCGGGCGGCTTCGTCGAGATCCGGGTGCAATCCCATGGTCATGAAGTGTGTCGGCGTCTCAGCCCGAGGCTGCTTCAACGGGTGATTCTTGTGCACAATCACCTGGATTTCACCTTTGAGCGAGGTTTCAATCGCGGACAGGCAGACCTCGCCGTAGCCCTGCGCCGCGTGGCCGTCGCCAACCGACAGCAGCCCGCCCGGGACGAACACCGGCAGATACAGCGTCGTCCCGCCCACCAGATCGCGGTTGTCCAAGTTGCCACCGAAGATGTTGGGCGGCCCGCTTGAAACCCGCCCCATCGATGGTGGCGGCGCGACGCCGATCACGCCCCAGAACGGCTTCAACGGAACGACGACACCCGGCGCATACTCGGTCGTCTTGCTCGCGAGATCCAGCCAGAGCACTCTGTCTTTGGCGTTCGGAAATTGTTCCGGCAGCGCTCCGCGGGTCGGCACGAAACCCTGCCCGGCAATGGGCAATCGCAGGTCGATCGAACGGATTCGGATCTCCAACATGTCGCCGGCGGCGGCGCCCCTGACGTAGATTGGTCCGTTCAGCGTGTGATCCCCTCGTCCACCGTCTTCGACACCCGCGTAGACGTCATACAGCTCCGCGGGAATTTTCTCTTTCGGCACTCCGAGCCGCTCGAAGTAACGCGGGTTTCCGGTCGCCGTCTCCAGCCTGACAATGTCGCCGGAGTCGATCGTCAGCACCGGCTTCAGCGAGGCGTCGAAGAAGCCGCGATGCACTGTGTGGGCGGAGGCCTTCAGCTCGTGAACCTTCGGCGCACTCTGTGCAGACAGACTCGACGAGCAGGCGATGAGAAACGCGAGACAGAGTCGGAGACGGATCATGTGGACCTCCGGTCGAGCGCGAAGTGCCCCATTGTGCGTCAGCCGCGTAGCTTTTGTGAATCAGCTACGCGATGGACGCCGGGTCAGCGCCCGCTGCTACGCCGAGTCGCCGCGAAAGGGCGAACGCGTCGGCCGTCGCCTCGTTCTGCAGCCTATTCCGGCACACCAGGATGTCGCGCACAAGTGTGCGGCGGATCGCCTGCTGGCATTATCGAGCTGAGGGACTCCTGGTCTGCTACACTTCGGCGCCTGACCCGTGTCGTGGGCGCGCTGGAATCGCGTTGCCTGCACGCCCGACGCCATCCGGCCCGGAATCCGACGGTAGCGGTGCAAGTGGTGGGCAATCCTCGGAGGACCGCGATATGTCGTACGGCCCGGCAATCACACTCGAGACCGCCAAGAAGGCGGCGGCCGCCGCGATGGCGGAAGTGCGCAGGAACGCCTGGACAATGGCGGTGGCTGTCGTGGATACCGCGGGCGATCTCGTGTACTTCGAGAAGATGGACGACACGCAGGTGGCGAGCGTACTCGTCTGCCAGGACAAGGCGCGCTCGGCGGCGCGTTTCAAGCGTCCGACGAAGGCGTTTCAGGACATGCTGACGTCGGGCGGAGAGGGCCTGCGCGTGCTGCGGATCAAGGGAGCAGTGCCCGTGGAAGGTGGCGTGCCGATCACGATTGAGGGGAAGATCGTCGGCGCGATCGGACTGTCAGGCGGCACGAGCGCCCAGGACGGTCAATGCGCCAAGGCGGGCGTCGATGCGGTCGGTTAACGGCGCAAAGACTGGCGAGCAGGACAAGCAAGGACAACTCGTGCGACGCGCGTCAACGCATATCAAGGACGCCGCCAATTGGGTGCGCGGCGCCGTGAGGACGACACCACGCCATGGTTCGTGAGGACATTCTCCGGAGATTCCCCGAACTGTTCGGGACGCGAACGATCAACGGCCGGACCGTCAACGTCGAAGAGACGATTGCCGCGCTTGCGAGGCAGCTGGGTCCCGATATCGCTGCCGCCCTCGGCGCGCGAGCAGCGCTCCTGCAATCCACCGCCACGGTTCGCGAAAAATATGCGTGGCCGAACTGGGACGACACATTCGAGGATCCCGTTTCTGGGCAATTTCGAACGGTCCGGCAGATCGTTCAAGGATTGGTTGACAACTTCCTCGACCGCGAGAGCCAATGGCGGTGGCGGCTCAATGACGAAGTGCCCATCCCCAGGGACGCTCACCCTTCGTTGAACGCGGGCCTCGAGCTGACCGGTCCGTGGCACCCGCCCGACATGGCGTTCAACGCACTGAATAGCGCGGCGCCGATGAATATGCCGGACTTCGAAGACGCCTCGCCGGCCCACTTCCGGCCCGACGGGACGTCCGAGCGCGAGGCGGTCGGCGTGTTTGCCGCCTTGCAGAACGCGAAAGACATCTTCGAGGGACGCTGGACCGATCGTGCGTATGAGGTGACGAAGAAGAATCAACGGCGAGCGTACACGATCAATCGACCGCCCGATCAGTGGCCGACGCGATTTGCCCGGCCTCCGGGGATTCACGTGCGGTTCGATCAGATCACCGTGGCCGGCGAACCTGTGCCTGGCGTCATCGCGGTTGTGGTGCTTTGGACGCTCAACAACTACGAAGCGCTCGCACGCGCCGGCACCGGCGTCTACTTTTACATTCCGAAGATTCAGACGCCCCATGAAGCGCTCATCATCGAGAAGCTTCTGTCAAGGCTGGAGGGCCTGGTCGGAGTCGAGCCGGGCGCCTTCAAGATCAAAGTCCTGTATGAGGAGGGCAATGCCGGGCGGTTTCTTCCGGCAATCGCCTGGGTCTTGCGGCGCAGGCTCCTCGGGACGAACGTCGGGCGCTGGGATTATTTGGGCAGCCTGATTGAAATGTGGAAAGACGACCCCGAGGGTGTCTTTCCGGATCCGCAGTCGATCAACATGGCGGCGCCGAACATGATCGCCTACCAGCGGTACAACGCGCTCGTCATGCTGATGGCCGGGATGAAGGCTGGCGAACTGAGCCACGGCGCGCCGATTGGCGGGATGGCGGCGGTCATGATCTATCCGGCGTCGGATCCGTACGGCCGCTCGAAATACAATCCGCTCGCGTTGCGCGCGATGGTCATCGACAAGCTGCGCGAACGCCTGCTCGGACTGATCTTCGTCCCCGAGCAGCCGCTGGCTGTCGGTCAACACGCGACCCTGGACGACATCCTGACGAACCGCGTGAAGGGTCGCCTGTACGATGCCTATCGGCAAAGCTGGGTGGCGAGTCCGGAGCCGGCCTACGTCGCGGCGGGCAACGCGCCGCTGCGCGCGTCCGTCGCTGATCTCCAGGCCATCGTCACGGCGCCGCAAGAGACAGTCGACGTAAAGGGCAGGGCCGTGCCGACCGTCGCCAGCGGTCTCGTCGACGCCGAGCGGCACGTCTTGCAGTCGCGCGACTTGTTGAATGCGCAAGGTCAGATCACTCCGTGGGTGATCCCCAGGGAGGCGCTCGACACACCGGAGAAGCTCCTCACGTCCGAGCGCTGGAACAACATCTATGGTGTGCCGGCGGGCGAGATCACGATCGAGCGCATCCAACATGCGTTTTACATGGCCGCCAACTACGGCTTCCAAATCCTCAACGGGAATTTCGCCGCCGCGATCGACGACTACGAGCTGTCGCTGCGCTTCATGAATGATCTAGCGACATATCGTATCGACGTGTCCTGGTTGTGGAGCCTCCTTCATCACCAAGCCGCCGTGACCAAGGACGGCTACCTCAAGGGACCTGCGCTCACCGAGGACGGCGTCGTGCCAGCGTCGAACGCGTTCGAGGTCAAGGCCGGAACGCGTTTCTCGAGGGATCTGTTCGAGAAGCTGTGGACGTGCCATAACCAATGGACGGCGGCGT
>Ga0209474_10005791_pt1 | contig 10490 bp, 8 predicted proteins | sample GraSoiAngelo_145_FD_185902 | JGI IMG/M metagenome (GOLD analysis project Ga0209474, IMG submission 185902) | Grasslands soil microbial communities from the Angelo Coastal Reserve, California, USA - 14_1009_05_20cm (SPAdes) (version 2) | ecosystem: Environmental > Terrestrial > Soil > Grasslands ... | reverse complement strand
GAGGCATTTGGCCAGCGTGTCCTGGCAGCCCGCATAGTTGAAGACCTCGGTGGCGACGGCCAGGAAGACGCCCCGCTGTGCGTCCGTCAGGTCGCTCAGGTCGGCGCGCGGCACGATGCTGCGGGCTTGCTCGGTGGTGACGGGATTGGACGGCGCCTGCTGGGCGAGCGCGGCGCCTCCGGCGGCAAGGGAGAAGAAAAGAGCTGCGATCCGCATGCCGGGCTTATAGCCCAGATTTGCGGCGCAGGAGACGGCGAACGCGAGAGAGGGCTTGCGACGCTTCAGCCACACCGAGCGCGAGCGTCAACCCGAGGTAGGTGGCGCCGAAGAGACCCAACACCACCACCGCGCGCGGGATCGGGTGCAGGGAAGGAAGCGCGAGCTTCACGGCGAAGCCGACGGCGGCTGCGGCAATCGCGGAGGCCCAAAGACGCGGCAAGAGTCCCTTGGGCAGATGACAGGGGCCAATGCGGCTGCCCACACCACGCCGCAGGAGCGCGAACTCGATCCATCCCGCCAATCCTGCGCTGCCTGTCAGCCCGAGCGCGCCATAGTGCGGGTCGATGTGCAAGAGCCGCGGCAGCCAGAGCGCGGAGAACACGCCGAGCGCGGCGGTGAGCAGCACGCGCACCGTCGCGTACCGCAGCGGAGTGCGGGTGTCGCGCAACGCGTAGAAGGCGCTCGAGTACAGGCGCGCGAGCGTGGCGGCGAGCAGGCCTACCGTGCTGCCGATGAGGAACCACCAGACGTATTGCACATCGCTTGCGCTGAACTTGCCGGTCTGGAAGAGCGCCGCGCAGATCACGTCGCCGAGGGCGAGAAAGGCCGCCACCGTCGGCACCACCGGAAACGCGATGGTCCGCAATCCCGCCTCCGTCTGCGCGTGCAGCTTCTCTCGTACGTCCGCATCGGCGGACATCGAGGGCAGCGCCGCCGCGCTGACCGCCATTCCGAAGAGAGAGACCGGCAGCAGGTAGATCGTCTGGGCGTAGCCGAACGCCGCTACCGTGCCTTCCGGCATCCAGCTGGCGATCAGCATGTCGACATACGCGGAGAGCTGCACCACGCCGCGGCCGGCGACCACCGGAAAGAAGTTGCGCAACACCTCCGCCACCTGCGGGTCTCCGCGTCCGAGCGAAAGGCGCGTTCCCCTTCCCAGCAGACCGAGCACCGAAGGCAATTGCACGAGGAGCTGGAGAGCGCCTCCGGCGACCGCGCCCCAGGCCGCCCAGACGGCGATGCGCGCCTGGTCGCCGGGCGAGCCCGCGTGAGCGCCGAGGATGAGCGCGGCGATGATGGCGGCGCTCCAGACCACCGGCGCGGCATAGCTGAGGAAGAAACGGTGATGGCTGTTGAGGACGCCGATGCAGAAGGCGGAGAGGACGAGCAGCGAGATGCCCGGAAAGAAGATCCGGACGAGGACGATGGCGAGGGCGCGCGTGCTTCCGCTGAAACCGGGAGCGATCAGATCGAGCAGCCAGGGCGTCGCGGCCACCCCGATCAGCGCCAGCGCGCCCGTCAGAAGCGTCAGCAACCCGGCGACGGCGCCGGCTACCTGGCGCGCTTTCCCTTCTTCGCCGCGCCCGCGCAGCGCCGCATAGACGGGGATGAAGCTGGCGGAGAGCACGCCCTCACCGAGCAGGTTCTGCAGGAAGTTCGGGATGCGCAGCGCGGCCGTGTAGGCGTCCGCGGCGGGAGACGTCGCGAGGTAATAGCCGAGCACGCGCTGGCGGATCAGCCCGGCGATCCGGCTCAGGAGGATCCCTGCCGCGACGAGCAGCGCCGCGGGGCCTTTGCGCGCGGGTATCTGCGCGGCGGCAGGCGCATCGGGCGTTGCGGCAATTTCGGTCACGCGGCGAAGGATACCGGCGGGTTCCCGCTGCGCGCGAGAAAACGGCGACGCACGCCCAGTCGTGGCCGCCGAAGGCAGCTTAGCGATTGCTTTTAGACTGTACAGATCGCGAGATGCTCTAGCCGAACGGCGAGCACTTCACCGGGTTCGCAGTCGTAGCGATGTTGTTCTCGGGGTGGCAGTCGCCGATCACCCCTTGCTCGTCCACGACCGCCTTCACCTTCACCGCTTGCGTCTGCGGCGGCGCGTTCCAAGGGACGCTCACCGTCTCCGAATCGCCGGGTTTGAGCGAACGGGTCGTGGCGGTCTTTCCCAGGTGCGCGGTCTGTCCGCCGTCGAGCACGGCGTAGAAGTCCACGGTGACGCCGGGCTGCGATACCAGCGCCCCGCCATTGTAGACCACCGCGGTCACCTTGGCGGCGCCGTTGCGGCAGGTCGTCATGTCTGCGTCGACCGCGCAGACCGAGAGGTCAGGCGAGCTGAACATGCCTTGCCCCTGCACGTTCTGCCGGTAGCTGTTCGACTGCCCCGGCGCCCAGGAGTTGGGCTCCGGGAACGGCAAGGTGCCGTCCAGGTTCACGTTGGAGACGTGATAGGTGTGCTCGTTCCAGACGCTGCGCGTGTTCACCCACTTGTCGTTCGGGGACTTGAGGGCTTTCAGGCCCACGTTGAAGTGCTGGTCCTGTCGCCCCCAGGCGCAGGGATACTTGCAGACGTTGTTGTTTGGGACCAGCACTTTGGCACGGCCGGTCCCGTCGATGTCGGCGACGATCGGCATCTCGTACGCCGTGCAGCTCGAGTTCGCCTCGGAAATGAGCGCTTGCCCGGACTTGCCGTCGAAGACATGGAAGGAGCACTGGTCCGAATAGACGACGGTCGCCTGGCCCTTGCCCTCGAAGTCGAACACCGAGCTACCGGTGTTCGCCGAACAGTCGTAAGTCTCCGAGCTCCAGATCCAGCCCTTTCCGGGCTTCCAAACCGAGTAGGCGCTCTGAGAGGCGACGCCAACCTCCGGCAGACCGTCCCCATCGAAATCGGCGATGGTCGGCGGGCCGCCCGGGTTGTAGGTGGCGTCGCAGCCGGGACCGGTCGCGTGCTGCGGCAATGGAATCGGGCTCAGCATCATTCCGCCGGTCCAATCGTGGATCCGCAGATACCCGCGGCTCACCACCACGACTTGCGGATGCGGATCGTCGGGACTCAGGCCCATGACCGCGCCGTAGCCCGCGAAATTCGCGATCGCCGGGAAACCCTCCGCGCACAACGAGCCCGCACCGCCTGCGCAGGGCGCACCGCCCGGCATCTTCACGCCGACCCCGAACATCTTCTGGCAGGAGTACCCGGTCGCTGAAGCGGGGTCCTTCACCAGCTTGTATGCCTGGTTCCCGGTGACCAACTCGGGCACGCCGTCCAGGTCGATGTCGGCGATGGCGCTGAGCGTCCCGTCGCCGTTGCCGCCGATGGAACCGCCATCATTCGTCTGCGGGCAGAGCGTCCTGCCGGTGGCCGCATCGAATACGCCATTGCCGGCGATCACCTGCGCCGGGCCATCAGGACCGAGAAGCCGCGCGATGGCCGGCGCTCCCCACCAGAGCGAGGCGCCGCGATTGACCCAGAGGAACCTCCCATCGCTGCCGAAAGCGATCAGTCCCCCATGCTCGTGCGCGTGGCCGGGCTTCAGGTTCGGATCGCAATCGACCTGCGGACCATTCGGGTTGCAGGGAATGTCATAGGGATTCCAGCCGCCCGTGATGAAGCAGACTTCGCCGGTGCCCATGCAGTCGCCGGCGGCAATCCCGGCGTTGCCGTTCACGCTCTGCTCCATGTGCGACCACATGCGGTTGGGAGCGGTCCAGATCGCTGAGCCGTCGGAGCCGCGGACGGCGCGCATCACGCCCTGCGTCTCCACGAGGGTGCCGGCCCCGCCGAGCGAGAAGGTGTTGAACACCACGGCCGGCTCCGCGTCCTTCGGATGCAAGCGCATCACCACCGGCGTGCTCATGACCTGCACGAAATCCGGATATTCGAGGTCCGCGCGTACGTTGAGGCTGTGATTGGTTTCGTCCGGCCCGAGGGGCGTGGTGAAGGGCCACCACCAGGCCCGCTCCGGCGGCTCGAACGAGCCGTGCGGAATGAAGATGCAGGCCGGATCGGCCTGCTTGCACTGAGCAGTCGCCGGAATGCACTCCCCGTTGCTGCAGAAGTGGTCGCTCGGGCAGCTCACGCTCGCGCAGGCAGTGGGCGGCGTCACCGGCGGAATCGCGCGGCAGGTCCCGTCGGACTGACAGACGCCGTCGCCGCAGTCCGCGTCCTGGGCGCAGCGTCCGGTCCCGCCGGGGCCCACGCTGCAATCTTCGGTCTGCGGATCGCACGCTCCCGACGCCGACTTCTTGTCGACGCACGCTGCGAGCAAGCAGACCGACAGAATCGCGAGCTTCCCCCGCCCCATCCCGCACCTCCACCAAGCTCTCGGCAAGGTGGGGCGCAGGCTGCCGGCCGGCAAGCTGGCAGGCGTCCGGCAGCGAACAATCCGCCTGGCCGGTGGCCCTTGGGCTCAACGACGCATTGAGCGTTTTATGGCGCACCGTTTCCGACCTGTCGGTCATCGTACGCTGCACGTGACTCGGCTTGCTCGCCCGGACGCCAAGGTTGCGCTTGTCGCTGAGCAGAACTCGGGCGGCGAGGCGTGGTACGCGTGCGGATCATGGGCCGAAACACACTCATCTATTCCGCCGAGCCTCCTCCGGAGGAGCTGCCGGCGCGCGTGGTGAACGGGTAATCCATGAACATCGTGTGGAAGACGTCGCTGCTACTAGCAGCGGGAGTTGCGGGCGTTCCCTGGGCGTCGGCGGCGCAGCAGCAGCCTGCAGGAATGGCGCCGCCCCCGCGGGTGCAGGCGGGGCCGCAGCGGCGGAAGGTGCCGTTGAAGGAAGCGATGCAGCTTGCGGTCAAGCAGGGACCGGACGTGGCCGCGGCCCGGGCGTTGGCGGAGATCACGCGAGCCAACATCCGCAAGGCATGGACGAACTGGCAGCCGAACGTCGTGGCCACGGGTCAGTTCGATCGCACGAGCGCGCCGTCGATCATCTCAGGCGCCGCCCTCGGACTGCCCAGCGATGTCGTCCTCGTCGGGCGGCACAGCTGGTACGGCACCTTCCAGATCACGCAGCCGGTGTTCAACCCGCAAGGTCTGTTCCAGCCCGGGATCGCCAACTCGGCTGCGGAGGCCGCCGACCTCACCGCGGACCAGACCCGAGAGCAGATCGTGCTCACCGTCGCTCAGGCATACCTCGTCCTCCAGGGCCTCGAGGGTCAGATCGAAGCCGCGCGCGAGGCGGAGAAAGTGGCGCTCCGGCGCGAGCAGGACGCAAGGGCGCGGATCGCCGCCGGCACCGACGTCGAGATCGCGCTGCTGCGGGCACAGTCGGAGACGGCCTTGGCCCGCTCGCAGCTCGCGAGCCTGCAGGGCCAGAAGGATGCCACCCTGCCCCAGCTCGAGGCCCTCATCGGCGAACCTATCGAGCCCCAATCCGCCCGCGTCGAGAACTTCGGTCCCGTAGGAGAGGAGAGCGCGGAGCCCTGGGAGAACACCTACTCGGTGAAGAGCGCGATCGCGTCGACCCTATCGGCCCAGAAGTCGGTGCGGCTGGACCAGTTCCTCTGGCTGCCTTCCGTCTCGGGCGGCTTCAGGGAGAACTACACCTCCAACGGAGGCTTCGCGGAAAAGAACTGGACCAACGACTGGATCGTGAACCTTTCCCTCCCCATCTACGACCAGGGGGTGCGGTACGCTCAGCTCGCCCAGGATCGGGCACGGCTTGCGCAGGCACAGGCCCTGCTGGCTTCGACGCGGGCCCAGGCTCGCTCGAGTTGGCTGGGCGCGCGTGCGAACCTCGGTGCCCAGCAGGCCGTGTTGGAACAGAGCGTGGCCGCAGAGCAGCTCGCGATCCGCACGCAGGTGCAAGTGGAGGCCTCGTATCGGGCTGGAGTCTCCACCTCGCTCGATTTGTCGGTCGCGGACCAGCAGAAATTCGCGGCCCAGAGCACCCGGGCGCAATCTCAGGCGCAGCTCGAGATCCGCCGGGCGGAGCTGGCGGCGGCGGCAAGCCGGCTGTACGAGTCGGCACGCTAGGACACTCTGGCCAGCAGGCGCTCCAGAACGGCGCGTCCGCCTTCCATGATGGGCGCGCCGTCGCCGACCAGCAGCGAATCGAAATCCAGCCGCGAAAGCCGGCGTAGCGATTCGATCAGCGCGGGCTTGTCTTCGATGACCGCATCGGGCAACAAGGCGCATTCACCCGGCGGCTTCCCCACGCAGGCGTCCCCTATCAGCAGGATCCGCCGCGCGGGCCAGTGCAGGGCGATCTCGCCCGGCGACTTCCCGTGCGCATCGACCACGGCGAAGGGACCGACGGCCTCACCGGGCAAGAGCTCGTCGTCGATCGCGGTCCCTTTCCCCCGCGCGAATTCCGCGTCCGCCGGGTGGATGGCGATGCGCGCCCCCGTGCGTTCGCGGACGCGCATGCTGGAGCGGAAGTGGTTGCGGTTGGTGAGGACGATGCGAGCCGCGCCCTCTCGCGCGATCTCCTCGAGGATCTCATCCGCCATCTCCGCGGGATCGATGCAGACGTTTCCCTGCGGGTGGCGGACCAGCCAGCCGTTGAAATCGTAGCCGTGCCGGGCGGAGAACCACGGCCAGGTAAGGACGCCGGGGAGGATCTCTCGCATGCCGATCGCGTACACCCCCCATGCCGGTTTGTGAAGCACCCGCACCGGTTCCGGTATAAGTCCGCGCGCGATGTTCGCCGTACTCCGCCACCCCGCTTTCCGCTGGATCTGGCTCGGCGCCCTGATCAGCAATACCGGCAACTGGATGGAGGCCGTGGCCCAGAGCTGGCTGGTGCAGCGGCAGACCAGCTCACCGTTCATGGTCGAGCTGCTCGCGGCGAGCGAGTTCGTGCCGCACGCGGTGCTCATGCTCGCCGCCGGCTGGCTCGCCGACCACTACAACCGCCGCAAGGTGCTGCTCGCCGGGCAGTCGGTCATGATGGTCCTCGGGGCGGTCCTCGCCGTGGCCGCGCATCTCGGCTGGGCGACGCCCTGGGTGATCATCGCCATCTCCTTCGCCGAGGGCGCCGCCTGGGCCGGCGTCACGCCTTCCTGGCAGGCAGTGGTCCCCGCGCTGGTGCCGCGCTCGGAGCTGCCCTCCGCCATCGCTTTGAACTCCGCCCAATTCAACACCGCGCGGCTGCTTGGCCCGATGATCGCGGGCGCCCTGCTTTCCACGGCGGGTGCGGCGTTCGTTTTCGACGTCAACGTGGCGAGCTTCGTCGGCATCGTCGCGGTCCTCGCGCTGATCCGCGTGCCCGAAGCGGAGCTGGCGGCGGCGCATACCTCGAGCGGCGAGCTGGCGCACTCGGGTGGAATCCGGCCGGCGGTGCGATGGGCGGCGTACGAGCCGGGCCCGCGGCGGATCATCCTCGGCATATTCGCCTTCGCCCTGCTGGCGGCACCGGTGCAGGGCTTGATGGCGCCGATGGCGGACGAGGTGCTCCACATCGGAGCCCACGGCTACGGCATCCTGCTCTCCTGTCTCGGCGCCGGAGCGATCGCCGGCGCCTTGACGCTCGCCCGGCTGCCCCGGTCCTATCCACGACACCACCTCATCCCGATCTCGATGCTCGCCTTCGCGCTCTGCGCCCTCGTCTACGGCGCCTCGCGCTGGCCGCTTCTCTCCGGCGCGGCGCTCGTGGTGGGAGGCGTCTTCTGGGTCTGGTCGCTGGCCTCCTCCACCACGGCGATGCAGCTGCTCGTGCCGGAGGGTCTGCGCGGCCGCGCGATGAGCGTGCTCGCGCTGGCGACCACCGGGCCGCTCCCGCTCGGCCACCTGCTCGGCGGGACGGTGGCGCACGCGTTCGGGATCCGCGCGGGGATCCTGGCGAGCTGCGGCGTGCTGGCGGCGTTCGCCGCCTGGAGCGCGCTGGCGCGGGAGCCGGCCATCGACGCCATGAAGCTGCCACCGCCGCCGGCGCGGGGACTGCGCGCCGCGTTGTGGGAGGCCTTGACGGCGGCGTCACACCGGGCGCAGCTGGCGGAGCCACGCGCAGCCGAACCTCTGGAGGACTGAGATGACCGATGAGCAGCGCGAGATCTGGGACCTGGTCCGGCGCAGCAACCGGGCTTGGGTGGCCGGCGCCGCACACGAGGTGGCGAATCTGTTCGATGAGGCCGCCGTCGTCATCGCGCCGGCGCTGCAGGGCCGCGTGGAGGGGCGCGAGGCGATCGTCCGCAGCTACGAGCAGTACGTCCACCACGCCCGGACGCACTCGTTCGAGGAGCTCGAGCACTCGATCGACGTCTTCGGCGACGTGGCCGTGGTGGCCTATCGATTCGCGGTGCGCTACACGCTGAACGGCGAGGACGCCGATCGGGACGAGACCGGACAGGAGGTGCTGATGCTGCGGCGCACTCCCACGGGCTGGAAGGCCCTCTGGCGCACGCAGACGACGGAGTGAGCTGCCCTCCGGCGGAGGTGTGTCATGCGAGCCATGGTCCTGGTCGAGCCTCGGCGTCCACTGGATCTGCGCGAGCTGCCGGATCCGCGCCCGCAGGCCGGACAGGTCCTCTTGCGGGTGCGCGCATGCGGCGTCTGCCGCACCGACCTGCACATCGCCGACGGCGAGCTCCCCGATTCGAAGCTCCCCCTGGTTCCAGGACACCAGATCGTCGGCATCGTGGAAGAAGGCGCGGGGCGATTCCCCCGAGGGACCCGGGTGGGCGTGCCATGGCTCGGATGGACCTGCGGCATCTGCGTCTATTGCCGCTCGGGCCGCGAGAACCTGTGCGAACGCGCCCGGTTCACCGGATATCAGATCGACGGCGGCTACACGGAGCTGACCGTCGCGGACGAACGGTACTGTTTCCCGCTCCCGGAGCAGTACTCCGATTCCGAGGCGACGCCGCTGCTCTGCGCGGGGCTCATCGGAGCGCGATCGCTGCGCATGGCAGGCGATGGCCGTCGCCTCGGCCTCTACGGCTTCGGCGCAGCCGCGCACCTGATCGCGCAGGTGGCGCGCGCGGATGGTCGCGAGGTGTACGCCTTCACTTCACCGGGCGACGTGGAGGCGCAGCGGTTCGCCCTCGAGCTCGGCGCCGTCTGGGCGGGGTCTTCGACGGAGCTGCCCCCTGCCGAGCTCGACGCGGCGATCCTCTTTGCGCCGGTGGGCGCGCTCGTTCCGCAGGCGCTGCGGGCCGTCGGCAAGGCCGGGATCGTGGTCTGCGGCGGGATCCACATGAGCGACATCCCGTCGTTCCCGTATCGCCTGCTCTGGGAAGAGCGCGTCGTGCGCAGCGTGGCGAATCTCACCCGCCGGGATGCGGAAGAGTTCCTCGCGCTGGCCGGGCGCGTGCGGCTGCGCGCCCGCGTCGTTCCCCACCCGCTCGCCCATGCCAACGAGGTGCTCGCGTCCTTGCGCGCGGGCAAGATCATCGGCGCAGCAGCGCTCGAGCCGTAGCAGGCTGCACGACGAGACCTGAAGGCGGTAGGCCTCCTTGCGCGTGCAATCCCGCAAGAGCAAGCTGGATGCCGATGGCCTTTGGCCCGCACATCGCAGTCAGGCCTCTACGGTTTGGACGGACTGCGCGGCGCGACCGCTGGTGGGCGCAGGGCCTGCTGGTGTTCACGGTCCTCTCCACGTTCGTGGTCTACACGACCTGGGCAGCGCTGCAGGGCCGGCACTACACGTTCGGACCATATCTCTCCCCGTTCTACTCTCCGGAGCTGTTCGGACATTCTCAGCATGCCTGGTTCGGGCCGCCGCCCTCGTGGTTTCCCGCCTGGCTCACGATCTCGCCTGCCGTTCTCATCCTCTGGGCGCCGGGTGGCTTCCGGCTGACCTGCTACTACTACCGGGGCGCGTACTACAAAGCGTTCTGGGCCGACCCGCCCTCCTGTGCGGTGGGCGAGCCGCGAAAGACCTACCGCGGCGAGAGCGCGATGCCGCTCGTACTGCAGAACGCGCACCGCTTCTTCCTCTACCTCGCCATCCCCTTTCTCGCGATCCTCGCCTACGACGTCTGGAAGGCGATGTGGTTCCCCGGATTCGGCATCGGCGTCGGCACGCTGATCCTGGCCGCGAACGTGGTCTTCCTCGGCGGATACGCGTTCGGCTGCCACTCGCTCCGGCATCTAGCGGGCGGATGCTTCGATCAACTCTCGACGCGCCCCCTGCACGAGCGCGCCTACGCGTGCGTGAGCTGCCTCAACCGCCGCCACGGCACCTTCGCCTGGCTGAGCCTCTTCAGCGTGGCTTTCGCCGATCTCTACATCCGGCTCTGCTCGATGGGCGTCTGGCACGACTGGAGGATCGTATGATGGTCCGCGCCCAGACCCACGAGCACGACGTGCTGGTGATCGGCGCAGGCGGAGCGGGCCTGCGGGCGGCCATCGAGGCCTCGACGGCCGGTCTCTCCGTTGGGCTGGTGTGCAAGTCGCTGCTGGGGAAGGCGCACACGGTGATGGCGGAGGGCGGGATCGCGGCGGCCCTGGCCAACGTCGACGAGCGCGACAACTGGAAGGTCCACTTCGCCGACACCATGCGCGGCGGGCAGTACCTGAACTCCTGGCGGATGGCCGAGC
>Ga0209474_10005789_pt1 | contig 10493 bp, 7 predicted proteins | sample GraSoiAngelo_145_FD_185902 | JGI IMG/M metagenome (GOLD analysis project Ga0209474, IMG submission 185902) | Grasslands soil microbial communities from the Angelo Coastal Reserve, California, USA - 14_1009_05_20cm (SPAdes) (version 2) | ecosystem: Environmental > Terrestrial > Soil > Grasslands ... | reverse complement strand
GCCCGTGCAGGTCTCGTCCACGTCGCACACCCCGGCCGCCGCGCGGCATACCGTCCCGGCGTTCCCCGCCGGGTGCTGGCAGGTGTCGTTCGTCCCGTCGCACTGATCGAGCGTGCACGGGTTGCTGTCGGCGGTGCACGCCGTGCCCGCCGGCTCCTTGGCGTCCGCCGGGCAGCTGGCGCTCGTCCCGGTGCAGTGCTCCGCCGGGTCGCACTCGCCCGCCGAGGCGCGGCACACCGTGCTCGAGGGCTTGAAGCCGTCGGCCGGGCAGACGGTGCTCGAGCCGGTGCAGGTCTCGTCCACGTCGCACACCCCGGCCGCCGCGCGGCACACCGTCCCGGCGTTCCCCGCCGGGTGCTGGCAGGTCACGTTCGTCCCGTCGCACTGGTCGAGCGTGCACGGGTTGCCGTCGGAGCTGCACGCCGTGCCGCTCGGCGACCTCGCGTCGGCCGGGCAGTTGGGTCCGTTGCCGGGGCAGAGCTCGGCCGGATCGCACTCGCCCGCCGAGGCACGGCACTGCGTGCTCGAGGACGCGAAGCCGTCGGCGGGACAGGCCGTGCTCGTGCCCGTGCACGTCTCGGCCATATCGCACACCCCGGCCGATGCGCGGCACTCCGCCCCCGCGTTGCCCGCGGGATGCTGGCAGACCGCGCTCGTCCCGTCGCACTGGTCCGCGGTGCATGGATTGGCGTCGGCGGTGCACGCCGTCCCCGCCGACTTCTTCGCGTCGGCCGGGCAGTCCGGCCCGTTCCCGGGGCAGTTCTCGGCGAGGTCGCACTCGCCCGCCGACACGCGGCAGACGGTGCTCGAGGACTGGAAGCCATCGGCGGGACAGGTGGTGCTCGTGCCGCTGCAGGTCTCCGCCACGTCGCACGTCCCGGCCGACGCGCGGCAGACCGTCCCCGCGTTCCCCGCCGGGTGCTGGCAGGTGACGTTCGTCCCGTCGCACTGGTCGAGCGTGCACGGGTTGCCGTCGGAGGTGCAGGCCGTGCCGTTCGTCTTCTTGGCATCGGCCGGGCAGTTCGGTCCGTTCCCCGGGCAGCTCTCCGCGAGGTCGCAGTCGCCCGCCGCTGCACGGCAGACCGTGCTCGAGGAGAGGAAGCCGTCGGCCGGGCAGCTCCCGCTCGACCCGGTGCAGGTCTCCGCCGCGTCGCAGCTGCCGGCCGAGGGGCGGCACGCCGTGCCCGCCGGCTTCAAGGTGCAGGTCGTGGTGCAGCACGACGTGCTCGACCCGTTGGCGCTGCCTTCGTCGCACTGCTCCACGTCCGTCTGGACCTTGCCGTCCCCGCAGACGGCGATCTTGCCGACGTCGACGAACGCGCACCGGCACTTAGCCGAGGTCCCCGGGATCGTGTCGTTGGCACTGTTGCACGCGTGGTTGTTGTTGTTGTCCCAGCTCAGACACGTCCCGACGTCCAGGATCCCGTTGCCGTCGTTGTCTTCGCAGACAATACTGACCGATCCCCCGCCGCCAGGGTTGAGGTCGTAGACGTTCGTCTGGTTTTGCTGGATGTCGGCGCACGTGTCGGTGGGCGTGACGCCGATCTCGCCGTTGTAGTACGGGCCATTCCCGTCGAGCAGCTGGAGGTCGTTGTTGGTGGTGGAAGCGGGATGGAGGAAGTCGCGAAAGCACACCCCGCCGTTCGCCTTGGCATCGCCGCCGTCCTGGGCGATGTAGAAGCCGATGTCGAAGCGCGTCTGGGCTCCCGACACGATCTTGGCGCGCATCGGCACGGATATCTGCTGGTTGATCACGCACTGCCTCGTACCCGGACAGGTGCCACCTCCCACCACGCATGGGTCGGTGCTGTCACTGACGATGCAGGTGGCGCCGTTTTGCGTGCCGCCCACACAGGTCCCCAGCACGGCGATCGAGGCGATCGCCACGTCACCGGCAGAGCAAATGCCTCCCTGACTGAAGCCCGCGGCGTCGCGTATGCACTGTCCTGCGACCGCCACCGGTGGAGCGCCGACACCGAGACCGCCGAGGGTGACGCCGGCGGCGAAGATCGAACACCTCACGCTCCAGCGGAGGCCTCGCCCGTTGGTTGCCTTCACTGCACGCGAGGCACTCATAAGATTGAAGGAGCGGCGGCTCGTCGAGCGCTTGCGCGGGTCCATCTGGCGTCTCCCTTGTCCGGGTTTTCCTGGAGTGGCACTTCAGGTCGGGTCACCGTGCACGTGTTTCAGAGCATTCGCTGCAGCAAACAAGAAACGCAGTTGCCATGGCAACCTGCGTGCGGAAAGCCATACCACGGGAAATCGCGGAACTTCAAGGTCCAAATTGCGATTCATTGCGAACCCTTCGTGGCCTCTCGCGTAATTGCAATTCGTGCCGCGGGGCATCATGCCCTTCTCCGAGGGCGAGCCCTCCCTTAGTCACGACCCCACTCCACACGGCCCGGGGGAGACCCAGCAGCTCATGCCAGTAGGCGGCCGCCCATCGCGGCGTAACTGGCTGCCCCCGCTTACTTTTTTGAGCGCTAGGGATTCTGCTAAGGCAGAGCGCAACCACGCGCGGGGCGTCGCGCACCGGTTCGGCGCTGGCGGGCCGGCGACGCGTCGATGCGGTTGCCTCCCAAACAACGGTCGCAGGACGCTACCGCATTGTGTTCACACCGGCTCGGTGCCCGTCTTGCCCCCGAAGCGCGGCAGGTCGTCGGCGACCGTCACCCAGGGCGCGCGGTCGTCGAAGTAGAAGTGCGCCTGCGGCGCGTCGCTCGCGCCGTCGAGGTTGGCGAGCACGATGTCGAGGTAGTCGCGATGGAGCGTCGACTCGCAGAAGAGCGAGCTGCCGCACGTGCCGCAGAAGCTCCGGGTGCCGTGCTCCGACGACCGGTAGCGCATCAGCCGCTCCTCGCCGGCGACGATCCGGAAGCGCTCGTACGGCACCCCGATCCACGTGACGTAGCCGGCGCCATGGGCGCGACGGCACATCGAGCAGTGGCAGTGGGCGCAGAAGAGCGTCGGCGGCTCGATCTCGAAGCGCACCGCACCGCAGAGACAGGCACCGGGGACGGGAGATGTCGCCATGCGCCGACGCTAGCAGACCTCAATCCGGCGGCGCCATGGCGGCGGCCGGTGCGCGGCCGAGGGTCGCCGTCCGCCAGGCGACGGCGCCGAGGACGATCGCGCCGCCCACGAGCGACAGCGCGCGCGGCGCCTCGCCGAGCAAGAGGAACACCCAGCACGGATTGCCGATCGGCTCGATCATGCCGATGAGCGATGCCCGCGTGGCGGGGACGTGGCGGAGGCCGTGGAGGAAGAGCACGTACGCGCCGGCGATCTGGACCACGCCGAGGAAGACGAGGATGCCGCCCGAGCGCGCCGCGACGCCGAACGCCGGGCCGACGAAGGGCAGCAGCGCGCCGGCCGCGAGCACGTTGCCGTAGGTGACTGCGGCCTCGGCCCCGATTCCCCGCTCGTGCCGGAGGGAGAGCACGAGCAGGGCGTAGAGCAGGCCCGAGACGAGCGCCACGAGGTCCCCCGCCCGACCGCGGGGGTCGAGCTCGCCGACGAAGAAGAGCGCCATGCCGAGGAACGCGACCGCGATCGCGCCCGCGTCGCGCCGCGAGAAGGGCTCCCCGAGCACGAGCGGCGCGAGGACGAGGATCCAGACGACGCCGCTGTACTGGAGGAAGATCGCGTTGGCCGCCGACGTCCACTTGGTGGCCACGACGAACGTCGTGAGACAGCCGGCGTAGCTCACGATCGCCGTCTGGAAGCCGAGCGTCGCGCGCCAGAGCCGCGGGCGGAAGAACGCCGCCAGCACCACCGCCGCCACGGCCGAGCGGTAGCAGGCGACCTTCAGCGCCGGCTCCGCCACCGCCTTGATGGCGACGCCGCCCGTCGACCAGAGCAGCGCGGCGGCGAGGACACAGAGCGCGCCGCGGCGCTCGTCGGACATCTTGCCGGCGCGTCCGCGCCGGCGCGTGTCATGCGGCTCGCCTATCGAAGCTTGCACGGCCACGAGTGTCGCGGGGCTGCGCAGCGGCGCGGCCCGCCGCTCGTTCGGTTTCTCGCGCCTTCTCCGGCATGGGGGTTGCTCGCGTCAAGCGGTCTCCATGCAGCGGCACGCAGCACTTCGCGCTCTCGCTCTGCTGGTCGTGATGGCCGCCGCGAGCTCGCACGCCTTCGGCTTCACGTGCGACCCCGCGAGCCCGTACATCAGCTTCAACCCCTGCGTCAGCGACACCTGCGACCCCACCAACCCGGCTGCCGATCCCCAAGGCTTCGTGCACACCCCCGTGGACGACGGCACGCCGTGCGACGACGGCAGCGAGTGCACCACCAACGACAGCTGCCAGCAGGGGACCTGCAGGGGCGGCATGGAGGTGGAGGGGCCCTGCGACGACGGCAACCCGTGCACGGCGAACGACGCCTGCGTCGCGGGAACTTGCATCGGGGACCCTCGTCCGCGGGACGGCAGACTGTGCGACGAGCTGAACCCGTGTACCAAGGACGGCGTGTGCCAGGATGGGACCTGCATGGCCGACCTGCTCACCGGCACGCCGTGCGACGACGGCAACCCTTGCACAGCGAACGACACCTGCGAGCAGGGCGAGTGCACCGGCGATCCCTTCTTCGCGGCGGGCGCACCCTGCGACGATTTCGATCCCTGCACGGCGAACGACGTCTGCGTCGCCGGCATCTGCAGCGGCGACCCCGAGCCCGACGGGGCACAGTGCGACGACGGCAACCCGTGCACGGCGAACGACGTGTGCACGCAGGGCTTCTGTATCGGCGATCCCGGACCCCAGGAAGGCGCGATCTGCGACGACGAAAACCCCTGCACGAGCGGCGACAGGTGCCTCGCCGCCTCCTGCAGCGGCGACCCCGAGCCCGAGGGGGCATCGTGCGACGACGGCAACCCGTGCACGGCGAACGACGTGTGCACGCGCTTCTGGGGCGACCAGGGCGACGAGTTGGTCTGCATCGGCGATCCCGCACCCGAGGAAGGCACCATCTGTGAGGACAACAACCCCTGCACGACGGGCGACAGGTGCTCCGCCGGCTTTTGCAGCGGAGGCGACGCGCTCGACGGGACTGCCTGCGACGATGCCAACCCGTGCACGGCAAACGACACCTGCCAGCAGGGCGCCTGCACCGGCGGCGTGCCCGACCCGGCGGGGACGGTCTGCGCCGACGACGGCAACGCCTGCACCCGCGACGTGTGCGACAGCTCGGCCACTTGTTTCCATCTGCCGGGCAACGCGGGAACGGTGTGCCGCCCGCCCGCCGGTGACTGCGACGCCCCCGAGATGTGCAGCGGGTCGAGCGCCAGCTGCCCGCCGGACGGGCTCAGGCCGGCCGGCGTCGAGTGCCGCCCCGCCGCGGGTCCGTGTGACGAGGCGGAGCTGTGCACGGGCGAGAGCCGCGACTGTCCCGCCGACGGCCTCAAGCCCTCGACCGTCGTCTGCCGGCCGGCGGCGGGCCCGTGCGACCAGGAAGAGCTCTGCACGGGCCAGACCGCCGCGTGTCCCGATGAGATCCTCAAGCGGGGAGGCACCGAGTGCCGGCCCGCCGCCGGCCCGTGCGACATGGCCGAGCTCTGCACGGGGGACAGCGCCGACTGCCCCGAGGACGAGTTCGCGTCCGCGACGGTCGAGTGCCGCCCGGCGGCCGGCGAATGCGACGTCGCCGAGTTCTGCACGGGCCAGGACGCGGCGTGCCCACCCGACGCGAAGAGGACCGACGTCTGCCGGCCGGCGGCGGGAGCATGCGATGTCGCCGAGCGCTGCGACGGCGTGAGCGACACCTGCCCTGCCGATGCGCTCCAGCCGAGCACCTTCGAGTGCCGGCCGGCCGCGGGTCCCTGCGACGAGGCCGAGACGTGCACCGGCACGAGCACGACCTGTCCCGCGGATCGCCTGAAGCCCGCCGCCGCGGTCTGCCGCCCGGCGGCGGGCGCGTGCGACATCGCCGAACTCTGCACCGGGCAGGATGCGGCGTGTCCAGCCGATGCCTTCAAGTCGAGCGGCGTCGAGTGCCGTGCGGCAGCGGGTCCGTGCGACGTCGCCGAGACGTGCTCGGGCAAGAGCGCCGCCTGCCCCGCCGATGCCTTCCGTCCCGCCGGCGTCGAGTGTCGCCCGTCGGCCGGCGAGTGTGACCTCGCCGAGTCCTGCACCGGCCACGATGCCGCCTGCCCCGCCGACGCGAAGAGCACCGCCGTGTGCCGCCCCGCCGCGGGTCCGTGCGACGTCGCGGAGCGCTGCGACGGCGTGACCGACACCTGCCCCGCCGACGGCTTCAAGCCGGCGACCGCGCAGTGCGCAGCCGATATGAACCCGTGTCTCGAGGGCGGCATGTGCACGGGCACGAGCACCGCGTGCCCGAGCGCTCGGCCGAAGGTTGGCGTCGACGCGCTCCTCTGTGCCTTCGTCGTTCAGGCCCTCGAGGTGCCGTCCTGCGGCGGGGAGCCGGTGCCGGCCAACGTGGCGGGACTCTTCGCTCGTGCGGGCGGGCTCGCCGAGCGGACGGCCGGCGCCGAGGCGCGCGCGCGGAAGCGGGCGCTCCAGCAGGCAACGGTCCTCCTCCGCCGTGCCGACAAGGCCGTCGCGCGGGCGGCGAAGCGCAAGCGCCAGCCGATCTCCGCCGACTGCGCCGCCGCGCTGCACGGCATGCTCGGCGACGCGCTCGCCCGGGTCGGCGCCGCGAAGTCCTGAGCGGCGGCGCGGCTACCAGGCGTAGGCCTCGGGCGCCTCACCGCCCGGGCCGGGCCAGATGCGGTCGAGCGCGGCCCGGTGGTCGGGCGAGAGCACGATGTCGAGCGCGTGCAGGCTCCCCACGAGCTGCGCGACCGTGCGCGGCCCGATGATCGGCGCGGTCACCGCCGGGCAGCCGAGCAGCCAGGCGAGCGCCACGTCGGCCGGCGCCTCACCGAGCTCGCGACAGAAGCCCTCCCAGGCCTCGAGCTGCGCGCGACGCTCCTCCACCCGCTTCCGGATCCGCTCGCTCGCCCGGCGTCCCTCGCCCGCCGCCGCGAGCGCGCCCGCGAGCAGCCCGCCCGCGAGCGGGCTCCAGGGCAGGAGACCGAGGCCGTGGGCCCGGCAGGCCGGGATCACCTCGAGCTCCACGGTTCGCGCGGTGAGGTTGTAGAGGCTCTGCTCGGACACGAGGCCGAGGAAGTGGCGCTCGGCGGCGACGGCGTTCGCCTGCGCGATGTGCCAGCCGGCGAAGTTGCTGCTCCCGACGTAGATCACCTTCCCCGCCGTCACGAGCTGCTCCATCGCCTGCCACACCTCGTCCCACGGCGTGTCGCGGTCGACGTGATGCATCTGGTAGAGGTCGATGCGGTCGGTCCGCAGGCGCCGCAGGCTCTCGTCGCAGGCACGGCGGATGTGCCACGCGGAGAGCCCCCGGTCGTTCGGCCCCTCGCCCATCCGCCCGTAGACCTTGGTGGCGAGGACGACGCGCTCGCGGCGCCCGCCACCCTGCGCGAGCCAGCGTCCGACGATCTGCTCCGTGATGCCCTCGCCGGTGCGCCAGCCGTAGACGTCGGCGGTGTCGAGGAAGTTGATGCCGAGCTCGAGGGCGCGGTCCAGGATGGCGAAGCTCTCGGCCTCGGCGGCGAGGGGCCCGAAGTTCATGGTACCGAGGCAGAGGCGGCTCACCTTGAGGCCCGTCCGCCCGAGACGCGCGTAGTCCATTCCCGCCTCATAGCATGCCCGCCGCGAGGCGTCCGCGGGCCCTTCTCTTTGCGTGCGGCCCGGCTACACTGGCGGCATGCCGACTGCGACCTGGAATGGCACGGTACTGGCCCAGAGCGAGCACTGCGAGATCGTCGAGGGGAACCGCTACTTCCCGCGCGACGCGGTGAACCCGGCCTACCTGTGCGGCAGTCCCACCCACACCACCTGCCCGTGGAAGGGCGTCGCCAGCTACTACCACGTCGTGGTGAACGGCGAGACCAACGAGGACGCCGCCTGGTACTACCCGGAGCCGAAGGAGGCCGCGCGGCGCATCAAGGACCACGTCGCCTTCTGGCGCGGCGTGCGCGTGGAGGACTGATCGGATGATCCGCTTCTACTATGGTTCCGGCTCGCCCTTCTCGTGGCGCGTGCAGCTCGTGCTCGAGGAGAAGGGGCTCCCCTACGAGCCCGTGCTGCTGAGCTTCAGCAAGGGCGAGCTGAAGAGTCCCGAGCACCTCGCCCGCAGCCCGCACGGCAAGGTCCCGGCGCTCACCGACGACGGGCTGACGCTCTACGAGTCGAGCGCGATCGTCGAGTACCTCGAGGAGCGCTACCCCAAGCCGCCCCTCATGCCCGCCGACGTCGCCGCGCGGGCCGTCGTCCGGATCGAGGAGCTCGAGTGCCTCCTCTACCTGGCCGAGGCGTTCCGCGCCGTCGCCCGCCAGGCGTTCTTCACGCCGCCCGAGCGGCGCGACGCCGCGGCGCTCGAGGCCGCACGTGCCGATGTCCGCACCCAGATCGAGCGGCTCGAGGCGCGGGCCGCAGCACGGCGTGGGCGGTTCATCGTCGGCGGCGAGCCCTCGCGGGCAGATTTCACGTGGCTCCCCTTCGTCGAGATCGCGGGGCGCGCGGGCGTCGAGCTCGATCGGGCCCGCATCCCCTGGCTCGTCGACTGGCGCGAGACGATGCGCGCCCGGCCGAGCTACGACCGGAGCTACCCGCCGCACTGGCGGGCGTGAACCGATGCGCCGCGAGATCTTCACCGACGAGCACGCGATGTTCCGCGCCCAGTTCCGGCGCTTCGCCGAGCGCGAGATCGAGCCCAAGGTCGCCGAGTGGAACCGCAGCCGGACGACCGACCGCGCCACCTGGCGCCGCCTCGGCGAGGAAGGCTTCCTCGGCCCGGCGATGCCCGCGGAGTACGGCGGCGGGGGCGGCGACTTCCTCTACGACGTGATCGTCATGGAGGAGATCGCCTGGCGGCGGGCGCACGGGCTCATGACCGCCGTGCACTCGTCGATCTGCATGCCGTACCTCCTCGCCTACGGCACCGAGGCGCAGAAGCGGCGCTGGCTGCCGCCCGCGATCCGCGGTGAGTGCCTGCTCGGCATCTGCATGACCGAGCCGGGCACGGGCTCCGACCTGGCGAACGTCCAGACCCGCGCCATCCGCGACGGGGACCACTACGTCGTCAACGGCACCAAGACCTTCATCTCCCTCGGGCAGCTGGGCGACCTCTTCATCGTGGTCGTGAAGACCAATCCAGGGGCCGACCCGCCGCACGGCGGCATCAGCCTCCTCCTGGTCGCGGCCGATACGCCGGGCTTCGTCCGCGGCCGCAAGCTCGACAAGCTCGGCCTCCACGCGCAGGACACGAGCGAGCTCTTCTTCCAGGACTGCCGCGTGCCGGTCGGGAACCTGCTCGGCGGCGAGGGCCAGGGCTTCAAGATGCTCATGGAGAAGCTCCAGCAGGAGCGCATCTCGATCGCGGTCTCCTCGCTCGCCTCCTGCCGCCGATCGCTCGCCGACACGATCGCCTACGTGCGCGAGCGGCACGCGTTCGGGCAGCCCATCGCCGCCTTCCAGAACACGCAGTTCAAGCTCGCCGAGCTCGCGACGCAGGTCGAGATCGGCGAGGCCTTCGTCGACCGGGTGCTCGCCGCCCACGGGCGCGGCGAGGAGCTCGTCCAGGAGGCCTCGATGGCCAAGTGGTGGACGACGGACCTCCAGAAGCGCCTGACGAGCGAGTGCGTGCAGCTCCACGGCGGGTACGGCTTCATGACCGAGTACCCGATCGCCACCGACTTCGCCGATGCTGCGGTCCAGTCGATCTACGCGGGCACGAACGAGATCATGAAGGTCATCATCGCGCGGCGGATGGGGCTCGGCTGACGGCGGCTCACGGCGGAGGCTGCGTGCGCAGGATCGCCCGGCGGTAGACCGCCGGCGTGACGGCCCGCACGATCGGGGCGAGCGTCTCGAGCGGCGCGACGTTGATCTCGAAGGCTCGGGCATCGAGCGCGCGGAGCACCGCGCGGGACACCTGCTCGGCCGTGCGGTGGACCCAGCGCGGGGGCAGCGTCTGGCCCTCGCGCCTCGCCTGCATGGCGATCCCGGTGGTCGGGACGTAGCCGGGGAACAGGACCTGAACGCGCACGCCCTTCGATTCGAGCTCGTAGGAGATCGATTCGGAGAACGCGATCATCGCCGCCTTCGACGCACAGTACGCGGCCTCGCCGGGAACCGGGCTCCGGCCGACCGCGCTCGAGACGTTGATGATCCGGCCAAATCCCTGCCGGACCATGGCCGGCAGCGCGGCGAGCGTACAGCTCACCATCCCGCCGAAGTTGACGCGCATCACCCGGTCGACGTCCTCGACCGTCGTCGCGAGGATCGAGCGGCGCTCCTCGACGGCGGCGTTGTTGATCAGGATGTCGAGCCTCGCGTGGCGCGAGACGACGCCCTCGACGACCTCGCGCACGGCGGCGGCCTCGGCAACGTCGAGCGGCGTGACCTCCGAGCGGGGCGAGGTACGCTGCAGCAAGGGGAGAAGCGCGCGCAGGGCCTCGACCCCGCGCGCGA
>Ga0209474_10005787_pt1 | contig 10495 bp, 10 predicted proteins | sample GraSoiAngelo_145_FD_185902 | JGI IMG/M metagenome (GOLD analysis project Ga0209474, IMG submission 185902) | Grasslands soil microbial communities from the Angelo Coastal Reserve, California, USA - 14_1009_05_20cm (SPAdes) (version 2) | ecosystem: Environmental > Terrestrial > Soil > Grasslands... | reverse complement strand
CGATCCGGCGAACGAGGGGAGCCCCGCGGGGGGAGCCAAGACCCTCGGATCCTGCTAAGAAAGTGGCATGTCCGCACTGGACGCTCGAGCCCAGGCCGTCGAGCTGTGGCGGAAGGGCTTCGAGCGGCACCGCCGAGGAGAGCTGCGCGCCGCCGTCGAGTTGTACCGGCGCTCCATCGAGACCTGCCCCACCGCCGAGGCACACACTTTCCTCGGTTGGGCTTATGCGCATGCCGGCCACGTCGAGCGCGCCATCGCCGAATGCAAACGCGCCATCGAGGTCGATCCCGACTTCGGCAACCCGTATAACGACATTGGCGCATACTTGATCGAGAAGGGCGCGCTGGACGATGCCGTGCCGTGGCTCGAGCGCGCCAAGAGCGCGCCGCGTTACGAGCCGCGCCACTTCCCTTTCCTGAACCTGGGCCGGGTCTATCTGAAGAAGGGCGATCTGTCGCAGGCACTGCGCGAGTTCAGCGAAGCGCTCAAGATTCACCCCCACGAACCGCTGGCCGAGGGCGCAGCGCGCATGATCCGCTCGCGGATGAACTGAGGCCCGCGCGTCTCGCCAATCACTCTTTCTTCACCGGCAAACGTACGTGGAACGTGCTTCCCTCGCCCTGCTTGCCGGTCGATTCCACCCAGATCCGGCCTCCGTGCTGCTCGACGATGGCCTTGGCGATGGCGAGGCCGAGGCCGATGCCTACGCCGTCGTCGTTGACGCGCGCGAAGCGCTCGAAGATCCGCTGCTGCTGATCGCGCGGCACGCCGATGCCGTGGTCGTGAACGCTGAGCTGGATCCACTCGGGATGCGCCTGCACGCCGATCTCCACCGCCGATCCTTCCGGCGAATAGCGGATCGCGTTGGAGACGAGGTTGGTCAGGACCTGCTCGATCCGATCGCGGTCCGCGATGGCCGTGGCCGATTCTGGCCCCTGTACCGAAAGCTCGCGTCCCTCCGCAACCATTTGCAGTCGCGCCACGACGTCGCGCGCGATCGCCGCCACGTCCACCTGCGTCGGGTTCAGCGGCAGTGATCCCGTCTCCAGCCTGCTGAAGTCGAGCAGGTCGGAGACCAGTCGCACCACCTTGTCGATCTGCCGCGAGATGACCCGCAGCGCGCCGGCGGAGGCGGCATCGCCCTCGCTCTCCGAAAGCTGGTGCAGCGCAAGCTGCGCCTGTGCTTTCGCCGCAGCGAGCGGAGTCCGCATTTCGTGGGCGACGGAAGCGAGGAAGACGTCCTTCAACTCGCTCTGCGCCGCCTGCCGGCGGATCTTCTCGCCCCGGACCCAGAGGTCGCAGAACACGCGCACCTTGGCGCGGACGATCTCCGGATCGATCGGCTTGAGGAGGTAGTCGACGGCGCCGTGCGCGTACCCCTTGAAGACGTACGCCGCCTCGCGGCTCAGTGCGGTGATGAAGATGATCGGCACGTGGCGGGTCTGCTCGCGCTGCTTGATCAGCTCGGCGGTCTGTAGTCCGTCCAGCCGGGGCATCTGCACGTCCAGCAGGATGACGGCGAAAGTCTCGCGGAGCAGGTGGAGCAGCGCCTCTTCGCCCGAGCGCGCCTTCACGATGCGCGCCCCGAGCGGCTTGAGAATGCCGTCCAGCGCGAGGAAGGTTCTCGGCGCGGTCGTCGACGATCAGGACGTTCGCAATGGGCGAGTCTCCCTGTGCAACCATCCTTTTTCTCCACGCCTCTCTTCCCCGAGGCGGCGTGCGGCGCCTTGCACGTGAATGCCACGACGCGATTCGTATCTAATGTTGATGCCGATGGACCCGAGTGGCAGTCCCGACACGAGCAATCCGCTGACGATTCTCCTGCACGACTGCGTCGAGCGGGTGCTCGCGAGCTGGCGGCGGCTTCACCCGGATGCCATCCCTCCGGAGCGCGCCGTGAGGAGGTTCCTCGACGCCCTGACCACCCTCGAACAAGCGGCGGACGCACTCTCTGGCGACGGGGATCTGGACGACCGCGCAGCCATGCCGTTCCCCGAGGTACAGGGCGCCCGATCGTACGCACACCTGGCGGGGCTATTGCCCCGCGCCTTGGAAAGGGTCGTGTCCTTCGATGCCGCGGCCGCCGTCATCCGCCGGCCCGGCGACGATCTGGTGATCGATGTTTGTGGCCGGGACACCGACCTGAGCGAACCGGTACGCGACCGCGCCCTGCAGCTGCACGCGCTGCTCGCCGGCGGAATCGAAGACCCCGAACGCGCGCTGCCGCCGCGGTCCGCGGCGATCCGGTCCGCCCTTTATGTTCCTCTCGTCGCCGGCGGCACCGTCGTCGGAACGACATACATCGCTTCGGCGCGCGAGGGCGCGTTCACCGCGGACGACGAGCGCGTCTTGGTCGAGTTGGCTGCTCACGCCTCTGACGCGTTCGGCCGTGTCGACGGCGAGCTGCGCGCGTTGCGGGCCACACCGCGGCAAGCGCAGGTGCTGGCTTTGGTCGCCGCAGGACTGTCTGACAAGGAAATCGCGGGCCGTCTCGGCATGAGCCCGCGCACCGTGCGAACCCATCTCGAGCGCGTGCTTCGCGAGCACGGAATGGCCAGTCGGACCGAGGCGGCGACCGCCTGGCTCCGCGGCCAGCGCCAGTAGCGCATTTCACCGACCATGCCGCGCCGCGCCATTCGCAGGACTGGCCGGCGTTCCCGCCAGATGCCGCACTGCGAGTGCGGAAGGCAGCGTTGTGGACCAAAAGCGGAGGTCCAAAATGGATGCGTTCGGACGAATCGCTCTTCCCTTCCTGGCCGCGGTGGCGTTCCTCGTTCCCGCCGCCCGGGCCGACAGCTCGAAGCGGAACCCGTTCTCCGCCGTTCCGGTGAACGGGACGTCGGCGGACGGCAACGCGTTCCAGGGCACGATGGATGTTCTCGGGTTCGTCAACGAGAATGGCTTGAAGGCGATCGGCAGCCTGACCGGCACGATCACTCCCGCGACGGGTCCTGCGCAGCAGGTCGCCGGCGCCATCGTGCTGATCCCGGTGAACAACGCGGCGACCGCCGCGCCGACGGGCTTCGGAGGAGTCGAGCCAAACGGCACGCGCGCGCTGCGCACCAACGACCCTTCGGTGGCGCAGGCGACCTGTCCGATCCTGCACCTCGACCTCCGGCCCCTCGATCTGAATCTGCTTGGGCTCACCGTCCACCTCAATGAAGTGGTCCTCGACATCACGGCGGTCCCAGGCGCCGGCAATCTCCTCGGCAACCTCCTCTGCGCGGTCGCGAACCTGCTCAACGGCCTGAGCATCAACCTGCTCGGCACCGCGCTGACCAACGTGCTGACGCAGCTGCTGAACAACATCCTGGCGGCGCTCGCGGGGCTCTAGTCGCGCGACGCGATTCCCCCGGCGCATCAGGCTTGACGCATGCATCTGGACCGGATAGACAGCGCCGCCCGCTGGTGCGTTGGGGGAGCGTAGCTCAACTGGCAGAGCAATGGACTCTTAATCCATAGGTTGAAGGTTCGATTCCTTCCGCTCTCACTGCCTCGAAACCCCCGATTCCCAACAGATCGGGGGTTTCTTTTTTGTCGTACCTGCCGGTTTTCACTGGCGGAGCGTGGTCGGCGCGCCAGAAGCCGTGTACGTGCAATGTATGAGTGGGCGCCTGCGCGTCCTCATCGTGGACGACTACGAGGACGCGCGGGAGCTCTACGCGGCGTACCTCAGGCACGTCGGGTACGACGTCTCCACGGCCGCGGAGGGAGATGCGGCCCTTCGATGCGCGCTGCAAGAGACCTGCGACGTCGTCGTGCTCGACGTTTCTCTCCCGACGATGGACGGCATGACAATCCTTCGTCTCCTTCGAGCGAGCTCGAAGACGAAGGACATTCCGGTGATCATGCTCTCTGCGGCCGTGGGCGAGAGGGTTCGCGTCCAGGCACGCGAAGCCGGAGCGACGATGTTCCTCGGCAAGCCTTGTCTCCCGGAGGAGTTGGAGACAGCAATTCGCCAGGTCCTCAACTCTCAAGCTTCTCGGTAGCGCTACAGCATCCCGGCGCGTGCGGCGATGCGGACGAGCTCCGCGGCGGAGTGGACGCCGAGCTTGGAGAGGATGCGCGCCCGGTGCGTCTCGACGGTGCGGCGGCTGATCGAGAGCTTCTGCCCGATGGCCGCGGCGGTGAGTCCTGCGACGGTCATGTCGAAGATCTGGCGCTCGCGTGCCGTGAGGGACCCCAGGTTCCCGAGACGCGGGCTCTCCCTCAGGGCCTTGCGCTGCGCCTCAATGCGATCGCTCTCCAGTGTTGCCGCCAGATACGATCGCCCCGCAGCGACGGTCCGGACGGCCTCCACGAGGTCCTCGGCGCTCTGGTCTTTCGTCGCGTAGCCGAGCGCTCCGGATTCGAGCGCGTCCGCGACACGCGCCGCGTCCTTGACCATGCTGACGAAGAGGATCCGCTCCGCCGGATTGCGGCGAAGCAGCTCGTGAGCGACGGAGACGCCGCTGACGCCGTCGGGAAAAACCAGGTCGAGGAGCACCACGTCGGGACGCGACTTGCGGACCATCTCCACCGCTTCATGCGGCAGCGACGTCTCGGCAACCACGCGCGGGTCGCCGTGCAGCTCGAACAGGAGCTTGAGGCCCTGGCGGAAGACGGGATGGTCGTCGACTAGCGCTGCGGTGGTCATCGTCGTTCTTTGGCGATAATACAGTCGACTACGGGGGGCAAGGGGCGGGGGTTCCCGTAGCGAATAAGAAACGACCGGCGGCAGGCACGAGCCCGCCGCCGGAACGCGGCACCGCGACTGACGTCCGGATTCTCGCGCGTCCGCAACTTGCCCCTGACGGCGGTCAAATGCCAACAGACGACCGCCCCGCCTTACGCTTTGAGAGCGTCCCAGGCGGAACGCACGATTTCTCGCAGATCCTGGAGACGGGGCTGCCACCCGAGGTCGCGCGAGATCCGGCTGGAGCTGGCGATGAGCACCGCCGGGTCGCCCGCCCTCCTCGCTCCGAGGCGGATCGGAATGCTGCGACCGCACACCGATCGAGCAACTTCGATCACCTCGTTCACCGAGTAGCCGGTGCCGCCGCAGCCGAGATTGTACGTACCGCCGGGATGACCGCTCGCCAAGGAGTCCAGGGCGAGCACATGCGCCCGCGCGAGGTCTTCGACATGGACGTAGTCGCGCACGCAGGTTCCGTCCGGTGTCGGATAGTCCGTTCCGAACACGGTTACCTCCGGCAGGCGGCCGAGCGCCGCCTGGAGCACCAGCGGGATGAGGTGCGTCTCGGGATCGTGGCGCTCGCGGCAGTATGCGGTCGCGCCGGCGGCGTTGAAGTAGCGCAGGCTGATCGACCGCAGCCCATACGCCAGCGAGTACCAGTGCAGCGCGCGCTCGAAGGCGAGCTTCGTCTCTCCGTACGGGTTGGTAGGCGCGGCCGGAGCGGTTTCCTCGATCGGTTGCCTGGCAGGCTCGCCGTAGATTGCCGCCGTCGACGAGAACACCAGCCAGCGGATGCTCCGCCCTCGCATGGCTTCCAGCAGGAGAAGGCCGGCGACGACGTTGTTGCGGTAGTACTTGGCAGGTTCTCTCACCGACTCGCCAACGAGGGAATCCGCCGCCATGTGCACGACAGCCTCGACCCGGTCGAGCGCCGATGTCAGCGCGGCCGCGTCCAGGAGATCGGCCTGGATGAACTTCGCCTGTGGGTGCACGGCGTCGCGGTGACCCTTGTAAAGACTGTCGTACACCACCGCGGAGTGGCCAGACGCCAGCAACTGCTCGACGACGCCGCTTCCGATGTACCCGGCGCCGCCGGTGACCAGAACACGCATCGCGGCTGAGCATCGCCCGCGAGGCGCGACCTCGCAACTCCGCTGCTACTGCGCGAGCAGCCCCCACCGCGCAGCCAGGCGGACCAGATCCACGGCGGAGTGCGCGTTGAGCTTGCGCAGGATGCGCCCGCGATGGGTCTCTACGGTGCGCGGGCTGATGCAGAGCTGCTTGGCGATCTGCGCGGTTGGATTTCCCTGGATGCAGAGCTCGAAGATCTCCCGCTCGCGCGCGGTGAGCGTCGCCAGGGGCGAACGGACGCCGTCGTCTCCGCTGCGCAGACGACGGTAGTCGGAGACGACGAAACCGGATACCTGGGGCGCGAGATACGTCTCACCCCGCCCTACCGTACGGATCGCTTCCACGACTTCCGCTGCTGACTGCGATTTGCACGCGTAGCCGAGGACTCCGGCCTGCAACGCATCTGCGACGTGCGCCTCGTCGGCGACCATGCTGAGGGCGAGCAGGCGCCGTTTGGGATTCTCGCGCAGCAACTCGCGCGCGATGCCGATCCCGCTGACGCCGGGAAGCATCACGTCGAGCACCACGACTTCAGGCTCCGACGCGCGCACCGCGGGGATGGCCTCCTGCGCATTCGAAGCTTCCGCGACGATGCGCAGATCGGGAGCGCTGGCGAGCATTGCCCGCAGGCCTTCGCGAAAGAGCAGATGATCGTCCACCAATGCCACGCTCAGGGGGGTCATGGTTCGTTCCTTATACGCTCATCCGTACCCGAGGGTACTCCGTACCGCAGGATATTTCAGCAAGAGCAGCCGAGCGTTCGACATTTGCGGCCCCGACGCGTGCGATAGCAGACAAGCAGGGGTAGATTGGACCGAATGCCCCGGCGCGACATCGTCGTCATCGGCGCTTCCGCCGGCGGAATCGAGGCGCTGGGGGGCCTCGTTCGCCACTTGCCGGCGGACCTCGGCGCCGCGGTCCTCGTCGTCCTGCACCTCGCTCCGGAGCACAAGAGCGTGCTTCCGCGCATCCTCAGCTCCGCAGGTCCGATGCCCGCGAAGCACGCGCACAATGGCGAAGCTCTCGTTCCCAACTGCATCTACGTCGCCCGCCCGGATCACCACCTGCTGCTGCACGAATCCCACATTCGAGTGATCCGCGGGCCGCGCGAGAACGGACACCGGCCGGCGATCGATCCGCTCTTTCGAACCGCCGCTTATACGTACGGGCCGCGCGTGATCGGGGTCGTGCTCTCCGGCGCGCTCGACGATGGCACCGCCGGCCTGATTGCGATCAAGAATCAGGGCGGCTTGGCGGTCGTCCAGGATCCGAACGATGCGCTGGTCGACGGGATGCCGCGCAGCGCGCTCGAGAATGTGGAAATCGATCATGTCCTTCCCGTTGCCGAGCTGGGCAAGCTTCTACCTGAGCTCGTGGCCGAGACGGTTTCCGAGCCGGCGGTGGCCGCCCACTCGGCGATGCTGGAGGTGGAGTCGACGCTGCAAGTCCGTGGATCGACGGACGGCGCGCTGAAGGTCGGCGACCCGTCCAGCCTCGGCTGCCCGGAATGCGGCGGCGTGCTCAACGAGGTGCACGACAGCGCTTTGCTCCGTTTCCGCTGCCGGGTCGGTCACGCGTTCGCTCCCGAATCCCTGTATCTCGAGCAGCGCACCGCGATGGAAGGAGCGCTCTGGGCGGCGCTCCGCGCGCTGGAGGAGCAGGCCTCGCTGGCGCGGCGGATGGCGATCCGCGCCCGCGAGCTGCGGCAAGTCAGGTCCGCGACGCGTTTCGACGAGCGCGCGGACGCCGCCGAGGGGCAGGCGCGGACGGTGCGGGACGCGCTCCGGCTCGGCGTGTCGCCGAAACACGACGGCGACCGCGCCGAGTAGGTTGCTCGAGCGGGAACGTGAGCACGAAGATCGCGCCGCCGCGCGAGAGGTTGGCGGCGCGAATGCTTCCGCCCAATCGCTCCATCGTTCCGGCAGCGAGCCAGAGGCCCAGGCCGGTGCCTCGCGAACCCTTGGTGGTGAAGAACGGTTCGAAGAGACGGGCCTGGACCGAGGCCGGAAGCCCCGTGCCTTCGTCCGACACCGTCACGACGAGCGCATTCTTTTCCCGGCGTGCGGCAACCGTGACCGTACCGCCCTCGGGCATCGCATCGCGCGCGTTGCGCAGCAGGTTGACGAACAGCAGCGATAGCTCCGCCACCGATCCACGCAGCGCCGGCAGGTCGGGAATCGAGGTTCTGACGTTCACCGGAGCGGCGGACTCATGGAAGTCGATGTCGACCAGCGCCACGGCCTGGGCCACGATGCGGTCGAGCCGGACCGCGGATTCTCCGACCGCCCCGCTGCGGGCGAAGTCGTGCAACCTGGCGATCATCTCCGACGCGATCTCGACGCGCTCCTCCACGGCGCGGAGCGCCTGGACACGGCTCTCCGCCGTCAGCGTGTTGTCTCGCAGCGCCGCAAGCTGGAAACTGGCGCCGCGCAGCGTGTTTCCCAGATCGTGCGCGATCGAGGCGGCCAGCTCCCCGAGCACCCGCAGGCGCTCGCGGTCCAGGAGGGCATGCCGGGTCCGTGCCAACTCGCGGTCGCGCCGGACGTTCTCGCTGACGTCCTCGGCAAGAACCAGCGTCACCGCGCCCGCCGCTTGCACGCTTCGCTCGAGCCGGAGGGACACCAGCGCGTCGGACGCCGCGTCGCGATACCGGATCTCGATGGCGGGAGTCCGCTCGCGCAACAATCGTTCCGACCAGGCGAGCACCAACGCGCGCAGATCGTCGTACGGCGGCGCGCCATCCGGCTCCGCGGCGATCAACGGTCCCTTGATCGACCGCGACAGCTGGATGAAACGGGCGTTGCCGACCTGGATCGTGCCCCCGCTTACGAGAGCGAGCGCTGCGCCCGTGATCCGGACGTCGAAAGACCCCAGGCGATAGATGGCAAGGTCATGGGCTGCGCGACGCCCCAGCCGCTCGACGAGGTCGGAATACTTGCGCGCGAGCTCCGCGTACTTGGTGCGCAATACCTCGCCGCGGTGATCATCGTCGGGTGCGCTTGCCATGGTTGGCGTCGCCCGCTTTCAACGTGGCGATCTCCGCGGACAGGTTGGCCATCCGGGTCACGTCCTCGAACGTGATCACCGAGCCGAGCGCGCTGCCGCCGTCGAGAACGGGAATGGCCGCGACGCTTGCCCAACCATCGGTTCCGTTGGCGAGCTGGTAGGCGATTCGCTCGGCGCGCAACGGGGTTTGCTGGCCGAGCGCTTTGCGCATCTTCTGCAACACTCCCTTGCCGAGCGCGGGGATGTTCAGCGTCCAGAGCAACTGTCCCACCGCCTCGTCCTCGGGAATTCCGAGGAGCCGCTCGGCGGCGAGGTTCCACATCTTGATGCGCCCGGAAGCGTCCAGGACCATCACCGCGGCATTGAGGGTCCTGATGGTCGTACGTTGCACGAACGCGAGCGAGTTGAGCTCCTCGGTGCGATGGGCGAGCTCGCGGTTCGTCGCGTCGAGCTCCGCGTTGGTCGACTGCAGCTCCTCGTTCGTCGTCTCCAGTTCCTCGTTGGTCGACTGCAGCTCCTCGTTCGTGGTCTGCAGCTCCTCGTTCGCGCTCTGCAGCTCTTCGTTGGTGGTCTCCAGCTCCTCGTTCGAGCTCTGCAGCTCCTCGTTGATCTTCTGCAGCTCGTCGAGCGCGGAGTGGCGTTCCTCGGTCACCTTCCGCAGCTCGCGTTCCAGATCGCGCAGGGCGGTCGTGTCCCGTACCGAGTACAACACGCCGACGATCTCGCGTGCGGCGCGCAACGGCGTCACCTCCACCTCGATCTGCAGCGGCCGCGGATCTGCGCTGCGCTGGACTACGCCTGTTCCGACCTCGACAGCGCTGCGGCCCTCCCGGACGGAGGCTGTCTTTTCTACCAGGAGCTCGCCGGACATCCCCGGAAGCGCCAGCGTGGTGAGCTTTTTCCCGGCCACCTCGGTCTCGCTGCGGCCCCAGAGGCTGGCCGCCGCCGCGTTCCAAAGCACGATGGTCCCGTCACGCGCGATCGCCACCATCGGCACCTGCGACGACTCGACCACGCCGCGGTGGAACTGCTCGACGGCGCCCGATCCCGCGCGATTTTCTTCCACGTCTCGCGCCATCGACTCCTGCTCCAGCAGCGAGACCAATCGTTCCTGCGCCACCGCCGAGTCGCGCCGTCCGTCCTTGCGGTAGATGCGGTGCTGAAGGTCGATTGGGTCGAAGATCTTCCCAGCGAACGGGATCAGCTCGCTCTTGCCCAGCAGCAGAAGGCCGTTGCGGCGAAGCGCGTAATGGAAGCGGGTCAGCACCCGCTTCTGGAGGGTCGCGTCGAGATAGATGAAGACGTTGCGGCAAACGAGCAGGTCGAGTCGGGAGATGGGCGCGTCGGAGACGAGGTTGTTGACGCCGAACACGACCGAGCGGCGGATGTCCTTGCGGACGCTCCAACCCGTGGGTTCCTCCACGAACCAGGTCTTGAGGAGATCGGCCGGCAGAGCTTTGACTTGCTCCCTCGAGTAGACGCCGCGCCGCGCGATGGCCACGGACTTCTCGTCCGCATCGGTGCCGAAGATCTTCACTTCCTGATTCTGGAAGGCCGGCCCCATCGCCGTCGCCAGCAGGATGGCGACCGAAAACGCCTCCTCGCCGGTGGCACATCCCGCGCACCAGACGCGGATCTCTTCGCCAGTGCGTTTTTCCGAGAGCATCTGGGGAATCACCTTGC
>Ga0209474_10005786_pt1 | contig 10495 bp, 10 predicted proteins | sample GraSoiAngelo_145_FD_185902 | JGI IMG/M metagenome (GOLD analysis project Ga0209474, IMG submission 185902) | Grasslands soil microbial communities from the Angelo Coastal Reserve, California, USA - 14_1009_05_20cm (SPAdes) (version 2) | ecosystem: Environmental > Terrestrial > Soil > Grasslands... | reverse complement strand
AGCGGAACGAAAGGGAAGACGCGTCTTAAAGGCGGCCGGCTGATCGATGGCCAGGTGAGCAACTGACCGGCGATGCCAAAGGCAGATTTGAACTTAGTTTCCATTCGGTTCTTTATCGTAGTTGTTGGTAGAATTGTTGCTTTCATAGTTGTTTTCTGTTTGGTTTTTCTTTAGTTTGTTTTGCCCTTCACAGAGATAGTGCGTAAAATCCGGCGCAAGGTTACGCGAGAAATTTGGATTTTTTTTAGAAACCCGCCTTCGCGAAGCCAGGGCTCGAAGAGGCTTGAAAGTCGATCTCCTTTCGGAATGGGTCCATCGGGCCGATTAGGCGACAATCTTCTTTCAGCTAGATTCAAGGCAAGGCGTGCTCGCGCCGCTACTAGTTCTCTGAAGCACGTCTGAGTCCGTGTTCTTCGTGACGATTCGTGTAATCCGCGTTTCACGGCTGCTTTTCCTCGCAGAGTTTTTGGAAAGCGGGATCGCCGCGCAAAGGATCCCAGATCGGATCGAGCTTGAGAAGGGCCGGTGTAATAGGCGCTGGGTCGCAATTCAGGCTATAAGAGGGCGTTTGCAACAGCTGAGTGAGAACTGAGATCGCTGGACTGTTCGTGCCGAACATCGTCTGAATTTGCGCCAGGTTCTCTTCTAAGATAGGTCCGTTCACCGCATCTTGAGCACGCGGGCGAAGCGTGATTGCACGCTCTGCCAGTTTTAGAGCCGAATCTTTCTCCCCCATCGCGGCGTGAGCTCGAGACAACTGTAGCGCAATCAGGTCGCCGTCTGGTTGATCACTGTAGAGCTGTTGCAGTGTCTTGCGCGCCTCATCAGCCGTAACCTTTGTCCCAGCCGCATCGCCAGCAAGGCGTTGTATGAAAGCAAGGTTTACCTGATCAATGGCCTTGTCGTACTCAGAATCAAAATGGAAGTGATCTAGTCGGCCCCGCAGCAACCGAACGGCCTCACCGAAATTTCGTTCAAGTCTCAGCTGAGTGATCTTGACTTGGAACGCAGCCTCGTCAGGAGCCTGCCCGTCTATTCCGGATAGCCACTTGGCGGCTTCCTGCAGGTTACCTTGGGCCTGGTAAACGCTGGCCTTTTCCGCCATGACATGCAAATCATTTGGCCTAATCTCAAGCCATCGATCATACAGGTTGAGCGCCGCAGAGAATTGTCGAAGGAATGTGAAAGTCTCTGCCGCATGCCCGAGTAAACTCGTATCGCGTGGATCCAGGATTAGGGCTTGTTCGAGGTACGCAATGCTTTCATCCCAGTGTCCCTCGGATTGAGCAACGAAGGCGAGAGCCCTTTGCACCGCGCTGCTGCCTGGTAAGATCTTGCTAACGCGACCGAACGTGGTTTTGGCAAGCCGCAAATCACGCAGCACCCCGTGTTGATAATAACCCAAGGCGAGCAGGGTTTCAGGCGAGTTTGGTTCCAGTTTCTGCGCATTCTCCAACGCACGTTTCGTTGCGTCCCGCCGACCGGAGGTGGCGTCGTGGTCAAAGTAAAAATGCCCGTGCGCCTCAGAAAGATGCGCCCAGGCAACCGCAAAATTGGGGTCAAGCTGCACCGCCCGCTCATAAAAACCGATGGCTTCCGAAGATGGGGCGTGGCCGCTACGTGCTTCAAAAGCCACGCCGCGAAGGTATGCATCGTAAGCCTCTAGGTTGTTTGTCGGTTTAACTGCTAGAGCTTGCTCCTCGCGAGCAGTCAGCTTGGCTTGTAATGATTCCGCGATTCGCTTGGCGATATCGCTCTCAACGCCAAAGATGTCAGTCAACTTCCTATCATAGGTTTCAGCCCAGAGGTGGGAATCGGTTTGCGCGTTAATCAATTGCACATTGACCCGCACCTGATCGGTTGCTTTTTGCACGCTACCCTCAAGAATGTTTGCTACGCCAAGCTGCTTCGCGATCTCGGCGAGATTGCGAGGTTTGTTCTGATATTGTTGCGTGGAAGTGCGTGAAATTACTTTCAAATCCGCGATGCTAGCTAGCCGCGTCAGAATTTCCTCTTGGATACCTTCAGCGAAGTAAGCGTTCTCTGGATCGGAACCGATGTTTTCAAACGGCAGCACTGCGACTCCGTTTGTAACCGGGTGTCGGGTAAATTCACTTTTCCAAACGTTCCAAGCAATGGCTACGGCCAGGGCGAGTGACAACGTGATCACGGCAGCAATGGCTGGCTTCCTACGCACCCATTTGCGTCCGCGGCTGAAAATTCCTGTGCGGTGTGCCCGAATTGGCTCGTGTTTCAGCCAGTGTTCCAAATCCTCGGCCAGCGCGAGCGCGGAAGAGTAACGACGCCGTGGATCTTTCTCCAGGCATTTCAGGCAGATCGTGGACAGCTCGCGGTCTATTTTAGGATTTAATAGCCGCGGCGGGCGCGGCTCACTGTCGAGTAATAGCTTGATGATCTCGTAGGTTGTGCTTCCAGCAAAAGGTGGATGGCCGGTGAGTAATTGGTAGAGGACCGCGCCAAGTCCGTAGACATCCGTGGCATTGCTGAGTTTTGTGTATTCACCGGCAGCTTGCTCAGGCGCCATGTAACTGGGTGTGCCCATCACTTCCATTGTGCGCGTGACGGTGCTTTCAGCTTCGACCAGCCGCGCCAAGCCAAAGTCGGTCAGCTGCGGTTCGCCTTTTGTATCGAGCAAAATATTCCCAGGTTTAATGTCGCGATGCAGAATCCCGTGTTCGTGCGCGTAATGCACAGTGCGCGCCACCTTCGCGATTAGTTCCGCCGCCTGGCGGATCGACATCGGCGCACGCTTGACTACTTCGTCAAGCTGTCCGCCTTCGATGAACTTCATGCTGAAGTAACAAGCGCCTTCGCGCTCGCCGACCTCGTAGATGGGAACGATGCTCGGATGGTCGAGGCTGGCCGCGGCTTCCGCTTCCCGGCGAAAGCGCTTCAGATGCCCTTTGCTCGCCCACTGACCAAGGCTAATGACTTTTAAGGCGACTGTGCGATTGAGACTTTTTTGCCGGGCGCGAAACACCACGCCCTGACCGCCACGACCGACCTCCTCCAGTAGTTCGTAATCGCCCAGTTCTCCCAATATCTCCACCAAACGCTCGCTGGTCGTGCGTTGCTGCTTCGGCGCTACAGTAGGCGCGTCCTCGTCCTCGCTCGCAAGTAAACGAAGGCCACTCTCGAGAAGACAACCTGGGCAGCCGCCTTCTGGTGCGTCGGCAGGGATTTCCGCGCCGCACTTTGGGCAAGGTCTGAGTGCGCTGATCATTGTCGGAGAGCCGCTCGTGCCCTCTCCCTCTTTTACTGCGTAAAATTCTATCAGAGGTTACGCCCGGACCACAGCAATTAGATGGCGTAACTCATCTTCGATATCGCTGGGCGTGGCGACTGTGTGGGCAATCTCCTCTCGCAACAAAGTTTGGTAACGCTGGCGAAATCGGTAAAAGGCTTGTTTGACCGCGTTCTCCGTCATGTCGAACTCGCTGGCGACCTGGGCCTGCGAAGGCCGGTTCGGTTCGTCCATGAGCATTTTCTTCATCTGCTCAAAGAACCGCAGATTACCCGCACTGCGATACTCGTCCCGCAACCGCGCCATCACTTGCTCTAGCACCGTAAACGCCCAACGACGTTCGTAGACTTGGTCGGCTGTCAACCTGTCGCTGCGTTCGATATCAATGCGGTCACGCTCACGAATGTCATCCAGCGGAATCAAGCGCTGCCCTTTGCCTCGCTTGATGGCCATCGCATGGCGCGATTGGTCGGTCAGAAAATGTTTCACCGACGCAAGCAGGTAAGAACGAAGCCGTCCCTTTTCCTTGCGGACAGTATTCAGATCCTTGCGCTCTAACAATAAAGCAAAGAAACCTTGGGTAAGATCCTCCGCGTCCTCAGTCCGAGTACCCTGTCGCCTAATAAAGCTATAGACAGGTCGCCAATAGGTGCGGCATAGTTTTTCAAGCGCCTCCTGTGCGTCGGGCGATTCGCCCTGCGCCTCCAGCACCACGCTCCAGTGCGTCGTGGTAAAAGCGATCCCTCCGCGAGATTCCGGACACGCCCCGCTCAGCGAGGTCACGTCATCAGCAGCGGCGCTCACGCCTCTAATCAAGTAAAAAGGCGTGCCGAAATCAAGCTTACACTCTTGTAAGAAAAAGTGAGAACTGACTGCTTTCATCACGGCAGATGTCTTCACCAAACTAGTCTACGCGGGAGCTTGACGGCTTCGCTTCGCCGCGTTGAAACGTTGAATCGTTAAACCGTTAAATCGTTTTACCTCTCCCGGGGCCAACCAACGGGGTCGTCTGATCTTGAATTTAGCTCAGAAATTCGGCCAGCGGTTCCATTGGTTTGATATGGGCGCAAAAAATTTTGAATGCGGCCAGGATCGGGACGGCGAGGATGACGCCGGCGATTCCCCACATCCAGCCCCAGAAGACGAGGGAAAGAAGGATGATGACCGGATTCAAGGTAAGAGAGCGACCCATAACCCATGGCGTAATGAAGTTACCTTCGAGTGTGCCGAAGCCAAGGTAGACGGCGGGGAAGATGAGCGCGTAGCCAAGGCTATCGAAGCTTAAAACAGCGCCTATGGTCATGCAGATAATGCCGGTCAGCGCACCGAGATAAGGCACAAAATTTAAAATTGCGACTAATGCGCCCCACATTACGGGGTTGGGAAGGCCGAGCAAGCCAACCGTCGTGCCCACCGCGAGGCCCAGGCAGCAATTGATTATCGTAACGGTGAAGAGATATCGTGATACCTGTGATTCTATCTCCTGTGCGATGGAGACCGCTCGTTTCTTATCAGAAAGAGTAGGAAGCAGTTTAATCAACTTTCCGATAAAGACGCCATCATAGGCGAGAAGGAAGTAGAGTAGAATCAGAAGTAAAACCGAGCTAGTAACGAATTCCGGAGTGCGCACGTAAAGGGTTTCAGTAATGGGATGACGTTTCACTTCTACCGCCATTTTGGAGCCGGAATCAGGAGTAGCTATTTTTTCAATTTCACCGCTCGCCTTCGCCACCTCGGCCATCGATCGCTTCATTGGAAGAAGCTTGTACTCCAGCTCCCGCAAGCCATCCGGCGCTTTCGCCAGCCAGCCGGCGGCCGGCGTCGCCAACGCCGAAATCCCTAGTGTAATTGCGGCAAGCAGCGTAATCAGGATGAGGGCGGCGCCAAGAAGTGTCGGAATTTTGATCCTGGCGAGTCCGCGCACAATGGGACGGAGTAAATAGCTCAATAGCAACGCCAGCACGATCGGAAGCAAGACCGACCGCAGGTAATAAATTGTGTAAAAAAGAGCTAAAATGAACAGTCCGGTAAGCGCGAGGGAACGGATATCGAACGGTCTTTCCAGCAGTTCCGCGAGGCGCAATCGCGCTCGGGCAGTGACCTGCTCAGCTTCACTGTCGTCATCGCCTTCGCCGGTAAGTCTTGCCTCCACCACCCTCGATCCCATTTCCCTTCCTAAATCGAACGGCGGAGACTATTCGATCTTCACGATTTTTACGGTGCGGCCGTCTTCCAGAGTGATGCGATCGCCCAATTGAGAGGCGAGAAGCGCTTTGCCGAGCGGCGAAATCCAACTCAATGCGTCAGGCTCGAAATCGAGTTCGTCAACGCCCACGATAGTGTGAGTCTCCGTTTTGTCGTGCGGATCTCTCAAAGTCACGGTTGTGCCGAAAGAAACGCTCTTCGATGGATCTTCCGGCGGCTCGACGATTTTAACGGAACCGAGAATCTGTTTGAGCTCGGTGATCCGTTCGGACTTTTCGCCCGCCGCGCACAACGCGGCCAGCTCAGCTTGCAACCGGGCCGCCCCTCGCGCCGTAATATAGTTGACCGCGCCGGGCGGCAAACCCGAGGCCGAGCGTTTCCTGCCGCTTCGCTCCGGCGGATCAACGTCTTCCCGTATGAAAGCCCTGCTCACTGATGAGAATCGCATCTCCATGCGACCTTGAGCGTTCAGGCTGCGCTTCGCTTCGCCCCGTGGAATCGTTAAATCGTTAAATCGGAGTTCGATGTTCGGCGTTGGACGTTCGGTGTTTTCTGCCCTGCTCCTTGCTCCCTCCTCCCTGCTCTCTACTTTCGAGGCGCTCTGCGCAACGTCACCATGGCCATCCGAATCCTAGTCACCGGCGGCACCTTTGATAAGGAATACAACGAGCACACGGGGGAGCTCTTTTTTAAGGATACTCACATCGCGGAAATGCTTCGACTGGGACGTTCGCGAGTCGAGGTTACCATTCGCACTATCATGATGGTCGACAGCCTCGATATGACCGATACCGATCGCGCCCTCATCGTGCAGAACTGTCTGCGGTCCGAGGAGGATCGAATCGTCATTACCCACGGCACCGACACGATGACTGAAACCGCCGCGGCGATTGCGCTGAACGTGTTGGGGAAAACCGTCGTCCTTACCGGCGCGATGATTCCATACGCGTTCGGCAGCTCCGACGGTCTCTTTAATCTAGGCAGCGCGCTCTCGTTCGTGCAGGTGCTGCCGGCAGGTGTTTACATTGCCATGAACGGCCAATGTTTTGCCTGGGACCGCGTCCGCAAAAATCGCGAGCGGGGCGAGTTCGAGGAGATCACCTAGGCACTCGACGAGGTTTGCTTAATCGTTTGGGAGCTTTCCTTTGCCAGGCCTTCCTCATCGCAGCTTCGAGGACAGGTCGCGTTATTCGCGCCAGAACCACTTGAGTGCTTCCACGGTGGCCCCAGCCGCCCGGCACCGGTTCGAACATTTTGGGATGCTGACTGATCATTTCCTGCTGCTCTTCCGGTGAAAGAAGAAGGACACCGCGCCCTTCATTCTGATAACCAAGGGTCGCGAAAATCCTGCCAGCGACCCGGAAATCCGGGTGACCCATGTGAGCAGCCTCGACTGCTTCAGGAAAACTAAGCGCCATTTCCCGGAACTGTGCGCCAGTCATCTCTTCATTTGCTCCGGTTCGTCTTCACCCTCGATAAAAATAAAAGTGCGATCCTCGACCTATCACTAATCACCCTCTCTCCTCCCCGCTCCAGGCTCTTGCGCTATCTCCTCTCTGAATATAACAGAAATTAATGCGCAAACCTGTTTTGGTAACTGGCGCGACCGGCACGATCGGGCGCGATGTCGCGAGGCAACTTTCCGCGAAGGGCGTAGCTGTGCGCGGCGGGGGTTCGCAATAAAGCCAGGGCGAGAAAACAATTCGACGCAGACATTGCACTCGTGCCATTCGACTTTGAAAACGAGAAAACATTTTCCAGTGCGCTCGAAAGTGTCGAGAAAGTTTCTCTTCTGCCGCCGCTGCTGCCAAATCAGCTGGAGATAATGAATGTGTTCGTCGATGCGGCGAAGCGCGCCGGCGTCCGTCACATTGTGAAATTTTCGGCGATTGGCGTCGATGAGGCGACGCAGCCCACGGCCGTAAAATGGCATGGCGCAAATGAAGAACACATCCGTGAAGCGGGCGTAGCGTTCACGTTTTTGCGGCCGAATTCTTTCATGCAAAATTTCATCACCTACTTTCCTCCACGCAATGGCGCGATTTATCTGCCATGGGGGAATGGGACGGCCAGCTTTGTCGACACGCGCGATATCGCGAGTGTTGCCGCGAAGGCGCTGACAAGTAACGGGCACGAAGGAAAAATTTAGACGCTGACCGGTCCAGCGACGCTCGGGATTGTCGAGGTAGCACTGATTCTTTCCGAGGTGACGAGGCGTGAGTTTAAGTACGTCGATGTGCCGGAAGCCGCCGCGCGCGACGGAATGCTTCAGGCGGGGGTGCCGCCGTGGCAGGTAGAGCTGGTAATGGAACTGCACGCAGTCAATAAGCAGAACCGCTGGAGTGCCGTCACATCCGACATTGAAAAAGTCACGGGCACTCCCCCGACCGATTTCGCACAGTTTGCCGGCGACCATGCCGACAAATTTCGAGCAAGCTAAGTTAACTCAAAGCAGTGCAGTTGCCACAGCGACACCGGGCGCAGGCTGAAAAAGAATAGCGTAAAATCCAGAGCGAATCCTATTACTCGCTCCGAGATGTTTTCATCATCAGTTTTGTTTATTCCGCAGCGGCCTTCGCTAATGCTTCGACGACTACGATATTTTGCAGCAACTCTGGCGGCACGTGGTGTCGCTTCTGCAAATAGGCGGGACTATTGTAGGTGACCAGAACGTTTCCCTGGGCGTCTTCCCAGATCAAAATCTTGAGCGGCAGATCGATGGCAATGGTGGGCGCCGCCACCATCACGGGAGTGCCGCCCCTTGGGTTCCCGAAAATAAGCAACTTGGTCGGACGCATTTTCATTCCTACCTTTGCCGCTTCGCCGCTGTGATCGACCAGCGCGAAAAGCGCGACGCCTTTGGCTTGCAGAATTCCCTTCAACTTCTCGACTATCTCGTCTACCGAGTGATTACTCGGGACATCGATCAGTCCATCGCCGCGAGAAGCCTTCATCGACATCCTAAATCATTTTCGATCGCCTCGCCGCTGACAATCGAAATTTGTTGGAGTTGTCGATCACCTCGCAAAGCATTGATAAGTTACCGATCATGAAAGGTGGCCGATAATGTAACCGAGATATTTTATCTCTTTCTGCGGCAGCACAGCCTGAAACCACAAGCTGAACATTGGCGGCAACTGAATCAGGAGCGCGCCGAGAAGAGTCTCCACTCGCCGGGGATTCCTTTGAGCTGGTGAACACCATGGTCTTGAAAATTAATTCCGGAACCTGACACGAGATCTTTAACGGTTCCGGAGACAAGCACGCTTCCAGGCTCGGCCTTTGCCATGATGCGCGCGCCGGTGTGAACCGCGATGCCGCCGACATTGTCGCCCATCAATTCGCATTCGCCGGTGTGCACTCCCGCGCGCACCTCGATACCGAGTTGTCTGACCGCGAGCGCAATTGCGATCGCGCAACGCACCGCTCGCGCCGGACCGTCGAACGTCGCCAGAAAACCGTCGCCTGTAGTGTTGATTTCCTTCCCGCGGAAACGCGCCAATTCCTTTCGCACAATGGCGTAGTACGAGTTCAAAAGATTGCGCCATGGTATGTCGCCAAGCTCGGCGGCGCGCTCGGTGGAAGAGGCAATATCAAGGAAGAGCACGGTGGCCAGGATACGATCGGAGGAATCGATTGGGCGTTCGCCCGTAATGAATTCCTGAATATCTGATAGCACGGTTTCCATATCGTCGAGCATCATCGAATGGCTGTTACCCGGGTATTCCTTGAATTTTGCGCCCGGAATCCGTGAGGCCATGTCGCGCGCAGCTTCAACGTTCGCGCACGGATCTCCCGTGCGATTCATCACCAAGGTGGGCGCCTGAATCGACGGCAGAATCGGACGCGTATCGATTTGCCCGTTCATTTGTTCGTAGGCATGGACCGCGGAAGGATTCGCGGCCGCGCGCATGTAACGAGAAAGGGATTCGATAAAGGCGGGATCCGCCTCTTTACCTACGCCGGCGCCGGGGCCGGTGATGTATTCAAAAGAGGGCCAATCCTCGTCAATCATTGCGACCATTCGATCATGCTCTTCCTGCGTCTGTCCCCAGGGATGATCGGGAGAGGCGATCCAGCGAGCCTGGGCGCCCCATACCAAAAGCGAATTCACTCGCTGCGGGTAAGTGGCGGCGAAGAGACATGCCATGGAGCCACCTTCGGAAACGCCGAAAATGTTGGCGCATTCGATGCCGATATCATCCATCACAGCGCGAATGTCATCAGTCCGCTCCTCCAGCGTCGCCATTTTCACCGGTCGATCGGAGAGGCCCGTTCCGCGTTTGTCGAAACGAATTAGGCGACAAAACTTGCTGAAGCGTTCGAAGAAAAGAGCCCGTTGCGGTATTTCCCAATCCAGATCGAGATGCGACATCGTGCCAGGCGCCCACACCACATCGAACGGTCCGGCGCCAGTAATTTGATAAGCGATGCGCACATCATCGCTGCGTGCGTACTTTGTTTTTGGCAGCACCCGGCCAGCTAAGAGCTAGCACCGTTCTTTGGCAAACTTGAAATGCTCGCTTCGACATCGCGAGGCACGGTTTGTTAAATGTCATGAGTCGCTCGCATCTGTTGAGGATACGGTGCACGTTTAGTTAGTGACAATGGACATCGAGGAAATGGACACAATTCGACATATTCAATTGCGTTGGTTGCAAGGCACGTTGGGCGACGTAACCGTGCGCAGCGTTCAGCTTTGGCGGGCGACGCCCCACACCTGGCGACCGGCGATTAATGCGTTCCGCTGCGAGACGGCGGTAAGCATTTGTGTCGATCTGGCTGGTATCGACAAATCGATGATCGATCTGCGGGTCGAGCCGCGGCGGATTACGTTGCGAGGTTCGCGCGAGGCGCCGGAACCGACTGATCAGGCAGTGCAAATGCTGGCTTTGGAAATTGATTACGGACCTTTTGAGCGGCGCGTCGAGCTACCGGCCGAAGTGGACGTGGAGGAGGCGCGCGCGGAACAGGAGAACGGTCTTTTATGGATTTATCTTCCACTGAAACGTTAAAAGAGAAGGG
>Ga0209474_10005785_pt1 | contig 10496 bp, 8 predicted proteins | sample GraSoiAngelo_145_FD_185902 | JGI IMG/M metagenome (GOLD analysis project Ga0209474, IMG submission 185902) | Grasslands soil microbial communities from the Angelo Coastal Reserve, California, USA - 14_1009_05_20cm (SPAdes) (version 2) | ecosystem: Environmental > Terrestrial > Soil > Grasslands ... | reverse complement strand
CCCGTACCGCATCCGCGAGCGCCACGAGATCGTCGCTGGATGGCGGCGGCGGCTCGTAGTCGCCGTCGTGCCGTACCAGATCCCAGCCGCGGGGGGCGGTGAGGCCGCGGGCGTGCTGCTCACAGAGGTCGTACGTGTGCGGTTCGGCGAAGGCCGCGAGCGGTCCGATCACGGCGGTGGACTCGGCATACACGTAGGTGAGCGTCGCGACGGCCGGCCTGGGGCAGCCGTTGCGGGTACAACGCCGGGGTGACCTCACGGCGGCACGGTATCGTCCCGGGGCCGCCCGTTCGTCCGGTTGCGGACACGACACGCCGGGTGGCCGCGCTCGGCCGGGTGGGCGGTACCCCGCCCGGCGCTACGCTGTCTGCGTGACCAGTCCCGAGCCGCGACGCAGCCTTCCCGGTGGACCGGGCCGGCGGCGCCAACGCGACCGGCACGGCCGGGGACTGCGCGGCCGGCTGGTACCGGCGAACGTGCCGGCCTCGCGGACCAAGGCGGAACTGTTCGACGACCTGGTACTCGACGCGGTCGAGGCGCTGGAACGCCGCTACGCCAAGGAGTTGGCCGGCGTGGAGTTCGCCGTCGAGGAGGTACCGCCGGACCTCAACGTGTACGACTCCGATGTGCTGGAGGACGGCGAGGTACCGCTGGCCCGGCTGCTGCCCGGCGGACCGGGGCGGCACAACGTACCGCCCCGGATCGTCCTGTACCGCCGTCCCCTGGAGTTCCGGGCCTTCGACCGGGAGGATCTCGCCGACCTGATCCACGATGTGATCATCGAGCAGGTCGCCAACCTGCTCGGCGTCGACCCCGAGGAACTCGACTAGGCCGCGCGCCTCTTCAGCTTGCGGCGCTCGCGCTCGGACAGCCCGCCCCAGATCCCGAAGCGCTCATCGTGCCCGAGCGCGTACTCCAGACATTCCGCCCGTACCTCACAGCGCGAGCAGATCCGCTTGGCCTCCCGTGTCGAGCCGCCCTTCTCCGGGAAGAACGCCTCCGGGTCGGTCTGCGAGCACAGTGCCCGCTCCTGCCACTCCGGTGCGTTGCCCAGCAGATCGGCCCCGGCAACTCGGCCGTCCATCAGCGTGCCTCCTTCCACCGGCCGCGGGCGCCGGCGTCAACCCCCCACGCGAAGGCCGTACCTCCGCCGTACAAGTCCAATCAGTGGCGATTTGCCTGCCTCTGCTGAACAACCCCACTGAAATTACACGCGTGTAATGCGTGACCCGTCAAGCGGAACCTGGTAAATGGGCCTGTTCTGTAGGGGCGTTCGCGGCCGTACCGCCGCTTCCCTATCGATCCAGCGCCGGCCGAGGTAACGCCGCTCCGGCGAGTCGCCACGCCGTCACGGGACGGCGTATGTGGTGGTGCGCTGGCGGGCCGGCCGCCGGGCCGCGGCGGCGATCGCTTCCAACTGCGCGACGGTACGGGCGGAGCCGTGCGCCGAGCCGGCCATCCGGGAGATCGTCTCCTCCATGAGGGTGCCGCCCAGGTCGTTGGCGCCGCCGTTCAGCATGGCGACGGTACCCTCGTCGCCGAGCTTGACCCAGGAGCACTGGATGTTGGCGATGCGGCCGTGCAGCAGGATGCGCGCCATCGCGTGGACCGCCCGGTTCTCCCGCCAGGTGGCGCCCGCACGGGCGATGCCGGCCAGGTAGATCGGCGCGTTCTGGTGCACGAACGGCAGCGCCACGAACTCGGTGAAGCCGCCGGTGCGGTCCTGCACCCCGGCCAGTACCCGGAAGTGACCGAGCCAGTGCCGGGGATGGTCGACGTGGCCGTACATCATCGTGGCGCTGGACCGGATGCCCAGCTCGTGCGCCGTGGTCACCACCTCGACCCAGGTGGCCGCCGGCAGCTTGCCCTTGGTCAGCACCCAGCGCACGTCGTCGTCGAGGATCTCCGCCGCGGTACCCGGGATGGTGTCCAGGCCCGCCTCGCGCAGCGACGTCAGCCAGTCACGGACCGACACGCCCGCCTTCGCCGACGCGGTCACGATCTCCATCGGGGAGAAGGCGTGCACGTGGATGCCGGGTACCCGCTGCTTGACCGCCCGCACCAGATCGGCGTACGCGGTCGCCGGCAGCTTCGGGTCGATGCCGCCCTGCATGCAGACCTCGGTCGCACCGGCCCGCCACGCCTCCTCCGCGCGGTCGGCGACCTGCCCGACGGAGAGGCGGTACGCGTCGGCGTCGCGTTCCCGCTGGGCGAACGCGCAGAACCGACAGCCGACGTAGCACACGTTGGTGAAGTTGATGTTGCGGTTGACCACGTAGGTGACGTCTTCGCCGACGGTGTCGCGGCGCAGGTCGTCGGCGATGCGGGCGAGCTCGTCCAGCGCGGTACCGTCGGCTTCGAGCAGGGCCAGCGCGGCGCTCTCGTGGCACGGCTGCAGAAGTGCGGCGGGGTCGGTCGCGGCGAGGCGCAGCCCGGCCAGTACCGCCGAATCCAGCCGCACCGGCCCGGTCGCGGTGACCGCCGCGTGCGCGGCCACCTCGGACCAGTCGCCGTACACCGAGTCGAAGTCCGAACGGCGGTCCGCGGTGCGCCCGTCGGTGTCCACCTCGCGGTGCAGGTTGATCCGGCCGGCCGGCGCGGTCTCGTCCGGCTCCTGCCACGGCAGGCCCCTGGGCACCGCCGACCCGACCGCGAGCCCGGTGTCCGGATCGGCGAGCGCGGCGACGTGTGCGGCCAGCCGCGGGTCGAGCCAGGGCACCCCGCGCCGGACGTACTCGGGGTAGATGGTCAGCCGCTCGCGCAGCAGGTACCCGGCCCCGGCCGACCGGCGCGCCAGCTCCTCGATCTGCGGCCACGGCCGTTCCGGGTTCACGTGGTCGGGGGTGACCGGCGAGACCCCGCCCCAGTCGTCGATACCGGCCCGCAGCAGCAGGTCGTACTCGCCCGCGATGAGGTTCGGCGGCGCCTGGATGCGCGCCTTCGGACCGAGTACCAGCCGGGCGACCGCGACCGTGGCGGCCAGGTCGTGCAGTTCCGCGTCGGGCATCGCGCGCATCGCCGTGTCCGGCTTGGCGCGGAAGTTCTGGACGATGACCTCCTGGATGTGCCCGTACTCCCGGGCGATGCGGCGGATCGCGAACAGCGAGTCGGCGCGCTCGTCGCGGTGCTCGCCGATGCCGATGAGGATGCCGGTGGTGAACGGGACGCCGACCCGGCCGGCATCCTCCAGTACCCGCAGCCGCACCGCCGGTTCCTTGTCCGGCGAACCGAAGTGCGGGCCGCCCGGCTCCGACCACAACCGCGAAGCGGTCGTCTCGACCATCATGCCCATGCTGGGCGCCACCGGCTTGAGCCGCTGCAGTTCCGCCCAGGACAGCACGCCGGGGTTGAGATGCGGCAGCAGGCCGGTCTCCTCCAGTACCGCGATCGCGCACGCCCGCAGATAGTCCACTGTGGACGCATAGCCGCGCTCGTCCAGCCACGCGCGGGCCTGCGGCCACCGGTCCTCGGGCCGGTCGCCGAGCGTGAACAGCGCCTCCTTGCACCCCTGCGCCGCGCCGGCGGCCGCGATCGCCACCACCTCGTCGCGCTCCAGGTACGCGGCGGGCAGCCGGTGCGGCACGGTCGCGAAAGTGCAGTAGTGGCAACGATCCCGGCAGAGCCGGGTCAGCGGAACGAAGACCTTCTTCGAGTACGTGACGACACCCGGCCGGCCGGCGTCGGCGAGGCCGGCGTCGCGTACCGCACCGGCGATCGCGAGCAGCTCGTCGAGTGCCGGGCCGCGCGCGCCGAGAAGTACCGCCGCCTCGGTGGCATCCAGTGCACGGCCGTCACCCGCCCGGCGCAGTGCCCGGCGAAGGTGAGAGTCGGTCGGTTCAGACACTCGTGCAGCCTATGTCGGCGCCGCCAGGGTCAGCGACCCGACCGGTTCAGCCCCAGCGCTGGGTGGGTTCCTCACCCGGCTGGACGCTGTGTGCACCGGAGGACCGTGGCGGCAGCGCCTGGGTGCGGTCGCCGCCCTCACCGCCGAGGCCGGTGTCGGTGGGTACCGGGGTGTCCGGGCCGCCGTACGGGCCGCCGCTCGCGGGCGCCGCCGAGCCGGGCTGGTCGCCACCGGGCGGCGAGCCCCACGCCGACTGGCCGCTGCCCGGGTATGCCGGCGGTGCGGAGGTCGACGAGTCGGCCGGCGGCGTCGAGCTGGGCGGGCTGACCGAGTACGACGGGTACGGGCCGCTGGGCGGGGCGGAGCTGGGCGGCGCGGCCGGCGTCGACTGGGCCGGTGACTGGTAGGCCTGGGTCGGGTACCCGGGCTGCTGGTACGTCTGCGTCGGGTACCCGGCCTGCGGCTGGCCGTAGGACGGCTGCTGCTGCGGCTGCTGCTGCGGGTACGGCTGCTGCTGGGGGTAGCCCTGCTGCGGGTAGCCCTGCGCGCCCGGGTAGCCGGGGTACCCCGGATAGCCCGGGTAGCCACCCGGCCCCGCCGGCTGCTGCGCCGGCTTCGGCGCGGTGTAGGCGCCGAGGTACACGCGCAGCACGACGAACCCGGCGAAGCCGAGCAGGCCGAGCCAGACCAGCCGGGACAGCAGCGTCACGAACGAGTCGACGGCCGAGCCCGACACGCTCTGCACGAAGCCGGCGAGCAACGCGATCAGCCCCATGAGCGCGGCGAAGCCGTAGTCGATCAGGGCCAGCAGCGTGATCACCTTGGCCTTGGGTACCGCCGGCTTGACGTGCGTGGCGAGCAGCACGGCCAGCAGCGGCAGGATGACGACCTCCAGGCCCACGAACGCCCCGAAGAAGGCGTTGGCCCGGTCGCCGAAGTTCAGCCCGCTGTTGGTCACCAGCAGCTCGATCAGGGCGAGGAAAAGGAGTGCCGCGGTCGCGACGACCAGAAGCAGGGCGCCCCATTCGCGCAGCGGGGCGGTGATGCTGACCGGATCCTTCGACGGAGTGACCGGGCTGGCCGGTTGCGCCGAAGGGATGGGCGGCTGGGTAGTCACAACTCCCCCTTGGGTCGGCCCGGGAATTTCCGCCGGGTGCTTCGCGCAGCCTAGCGCCGCCAGACCAGTTGTGTGCAGCCGGCGCGGCGACTGTAAGGATGGAGGAATGCGGATCGTCGTGCTGGCCGGGGGGATCGGCGGAGCGCGTTTCCTGGCCGGGGTACGGGCCACCGGCGAGGAGGTGACGGCGGTCGTCAATGTCGGCGACGACGTGACCCTGCACGGCCTGCGGATCTGTCCCGACCTGGACAGTGTCATGTACACGCTGGGTGGCGGGGCGGACCGGGAGCGCGGCTGGGGCCGGGCCGGCGAGACCTGGGTGGTCAAGGAGGAACTGGCCGCGTACGGCGCCGAGCCGGCCTGGTTCGGCCTCGGCGACCGCGACCTGGCCACCCACCTGGTGCGCACCCGGATGCTCGGCGCCGGGTACCCGCTGTCCGCGGTCACCGAGGCGCTGTGCGCGCGCTGGCAGCCCGGGGTCCGGCTGCTGCCGGCCACCGACGACCGGCTGGAGACCCACGTGGTCACCGGCGGCCGGGCGCTGCATTTCCAGGAATGGTGGGTCCGGTACCGCGCCGAGCTGCCCGCGCAACGGTTCGTGTTCGTCGGCGCCGACGCCGCCAAGCCGGCCGCCGGGGTACTCGACGCGCTGGCCGACGCCGACGTGGTACTGGTCGCGCCGAGCAACCCGGTCGTGTCGATCGCCCCGATCCTGGCGGTCACCGAACTGCGCGACGCGCTCGTGCGGGGTACCGTGCCGGTGGTCGGGATCTCGCCGATCATCGGCGGGGCACCGGTACGCGGCATGGCCGACAAGTGCCTCGCCGCGCTGGACGTCCCGTGCACCGCTGCCGGGGTCGGCGACCTGTACGGCGCCCGGTCGGCGGGCGGCATCCTGGACGCCTGGCTGGTCGACACCGCGGACGCCGGCACCGGGGTCGCCGGGGTACCGGTACGGGCCCACCCGTTGTGGATGAGCGACGAGGCGGCGACGCTGGCGATCGTGCGGGAAGCGCTGGCGGCGGCATGATCGAGATCATCCCGGTGACCGGGATCGGAGACGTGCGGCCCGGCGACGATCTCGCCGGGCTGATCGCGACCGCGGCACCCTGGCTCGCCGACGGCGACGTGCTCGTGGTCACCAGCAAGGTCGTCTCGAAGGCCGAGGGGCGGCTGGTGCCGGTACCCGTCGACGGGCCGGAACGCGAGGCGGCCCGCGCCGCGATCCTCGCCGGGGAGACCGCCCGCACGGTGGCCCGCCGCGGTTCGGTACGCATCGTGCAGACGCACCACGGGTTCGTCATGGCCGGCGCCGGCATCGACGCGTCCAATGTGGACAGAGCGCATCTGGTGCTGCTGCCGGAGAATCCGGACGCCTCGGCTCGCGCACTGCGGAAGGCGTTGCGCGAGCGGCACCGGCGCGACGTCGCGGTACTGGTGTCGGACACCATGGGCCGCCCGTGGCGCACCGGCCTGACCGACGTGGCACTCGGCGCGGCCGGGCTGGCGCCGGTGCGCGACTACCGGGGCGAGCGCGACGCGTACGGCAACGAGCTGAGCATCACCCAGATGGCCGTCGTCGACGAACTGTGCGCCGCGGCGGACCTGGTGAAGAACAAGGCCGATCAGGTACCCGTGGCGGTGGTGCGGGGGCTGGCGGTCACCGGTACCCCGGACGGGCCGGGCGCCTGCGCGCTGGTCCGCGATCCGGCACACGACCTGTTCGCCACCGGTACCGCGGAAGCGTTCGCCGACGGGCAGCGGGCGGTCGCGGTACTGTCCGATGTGGACATTGCCGCCGGCCCGGTCGACGCCGCGGCGCTCAGCCGGGCGCTCGACCTGGTCGCGTCGCCCTTCCTGACGCTGCTGGCCGCCGGCGAGCGGGACAAGGTCCGCGACGAGTGCCCCGACCTGCCCGGCGGCGAACTGGTCCTCGCCGCCGCCCCACCGGACCGGGCGTTCGCGGCCGGCGTGGACCTGCACCGGCTGCGCGCGGCGCTCGCCGCGCAGGGCCTGGCTACCGCCTGGCGGGACGTGCATCCGGCGCAGGTCACGGTACCCGCCGGCGCGCTCACGCTCGGCCTGCTCGCTATCGGTCTGCCAGGCTGAATCCGGCATCGCCACCGCACGGCGGATCGGCTAACGTGCCGGCGCATGAGCGAGCGGAGCGAGCGAATCGTGGGCTCAGTGCCTGGCGAATGCATCGCCGAGCGAAGCGGGGTGATCGCATGAGCGAGCGGAGCGAGCGAATCGTGGGCTCAGTGCCTGGCGAATGCATCGCCGAGCGAAGCGAGGTGATCGCATGAGCGGTTTCGGCTTGGCTGCGGCGGAGGCGCTGCTGGAGATCGGCCGGCCCGCCCAGGCGCGGGAACACGCCGCCGGATACCTTGCCGGGCATCCGGAGGACGCTCGCGGCCTGCGGCTGATCGCACGTTGCTACGAAGCGACCGACGACTACGGCCCGATGCTCGAAGCGGCCCGCGCCGCCCTTGAGGTTGATGCGCAGTCCTACCAGGGCCACGTCCTGCTCGCCTCCGCGCTGATCCACATGCGCCGGTACACCGAGGCGGTGGAGGTGACGACCGCGGCCATCCGGCTGCATCCCTACGGCTGGCGCGGCCACCTGCTCGCCGGGGTCGCGCAGTGCGCACTCGGCCTGCGCCGGGCCGGCATGGCCGCGGTGAGCCGGGCGGTCGCGCTGGCTCCCGAGGAGCCGCACACCCATTACGTACAGGCGCTGCTGCGGCACAGCGCGGGCAACCGGCTGGGCGCGAAGCGGGCGTACCGGCGAGCGCTCGGCCTGGCGCCCGGGCACGCCGGCGCGATGCGCGGGCTGGGCCACCTGGCGCTCGCGGCCGGGCGGCTGGTCGACGCGGTCGGGCTGTTCACCGGGGCGGCGGCGGCCGAGCCGGGGGCCGGCGGGGGTGGGCTGGAGCGGGCCCTGCTGGGCATCGCCAGTTGGGCGGTACCCACGTCCTGGGCGCTGCTGTTCACGCTGGTCTTCAGCATGTCGCCGGTCGGGTGGGTGCTGGCCGGGGCGGCGGCCGGCGGGTACGCGATGGCGGTGGTCCGGTTCTGGCGACGGGTACCCGGATCCGCCCGGCCCTTGCTGCGCGCCCGGCTCGCGAGGCCGCGGCTGGCGGTACGGGTCGGCATCGCGGCCGCCGCTACGCTCGTCGCGCTCGGCATCGCGGTCGCCGACCTGGACGCGGCGCCGGGGGTACCTTCGCTGGCGGTGGTGGCGCTGACGTTCCTGGTGAGCGTGGTGGCGGTACTCGGGGTGGACATGGTCGCCCGGCCCCGGACGGCCGGCTGCGACCCGGCTCCGGAGCCGCCGGACGAGCCGCTGCAACAGGCCACCGCCCGGTTGACCTGGCGACTGCTGCGGGCCGCCGCCGCACCGGCCGCGGTACTGGTCACGCTGTCACTCAGCGGGGTACGGCTGCCGGTGCGGGCGGTCGTGGGTACCACGATGATCCTCGGCTTCGCCGCGGCGCTGTCCCGGATCCGCCGCTCCGTGCTGTCCGACCCGGTCGAGCCGAACCATGTGCTCGCCCGGATGATCGGGCCGCTGTCGTTGGCGACCGGCACCCTGATGATCTTCCTGCCGATGGGCGCCTACTGGCCGGGCGACGTACCGGATCTCGCCGAGGCTTCGGTCGTGGTGATCATCGGCGGGCTGCTGTTCGGGTACGCCTGCCCGGTCGGCGTCCGCTGGGTCTGGCGCCGCCTGCACCCGGCCGGCGCGACGGCGCGGCACCTGCCCGACGCGACCGCGCGGCACCTGCCCGGCCCGGCCGGCCCGGCGCACCGGCTCAGACCAGCCGCAGGTCGCCCCGTGCCTTGAGCTCCTCGACGAGTTCCTTGACGTCCTGCGCCCGCTCCCGCGGACAGACCAGAACCGCGTCGGGCGTGTCGACGACGATGATGTCGCGCATGCCCAGCACGCTGACCAGCCGGCCCGAGTGGGGTACCACGACCACGCCGGCCGAGTCGACGAGCATGACGTCCGGCTTGTCGTGGTCGGCGCCCGGCCCGATGACCACGTTGTTGGCGTCGTCGCGCGGTAGCACCTCGCCCAGCGTGTGGAAGTCGCCGACGTCGTTCCAGCCGAACGCGCCCGGTACCGTCGCCACCAGCCCGGCCGCGGCCGCGCCCTCCATCACCGCGTAGTCGACGGAGATCTTCGGCAGGGTCGGCCAGAGCTCGCCGAGGACGTCCTCGCGGGCCGAGGTGTGCCACGCGGCCGCGACCGCGGTCAGGCCGGCGTGCAGTTCCGGCTGCTGCCGGGCCAGCTCGCGCAGGAACGTGTCGACCTGCCAGACGAACATGCCGGCGTTCCACAGGTACCGGCCGGACTGCACGTAGCCGCTGGCCACCTCGTAGGTCGGCTTCTCGGTGAACTGCCGTACCCGCCGGACCGGCCCGCCGTCGACCGGGTCGCCGCACTCCAGGTACCCGTAGCCGGTCTCGGCGTGGGTGGGCGTGATCCCGACCGTCATGAGGTACCCCTGCCGGGCTCCGTCGACGGCCTGCCGGACCACCTCGGCGAACCGCTCCGGGCGGCCGACCAGGTGGTCCGCCGGGAACGCCCCCATGACCGCCTGCGGGTCGCGCAGCGCGATGACCGCGGCGGCCAGCCCGATCGCCGCGCAGGAGTCCCGCGGCGACGGCTCCACGAGCACGTTGTCGGCCGGCAGCTCGGGCAGCTGGCGGGCCACCGCGGCGGCGTGCCCGACGCCGGTGACCACGTAGGTCTGGTCGGGCGGGGCCAGCGGGGCCAGCCGCTCGACCGTGGCCTGGAGCAGGGTCAACGCGCTTCCGGTCAGCGGATGCAGGAACTTGGGGTTACCGGTCCGGGACAGCGGCCACAGCCGGGTACCACTCCCGCCAGCAGGGACAACTGCGTAGAGCATCCGGCAATCATATTGGTGCCGGCTCCGCCGGCACGGCGCCGAGGGTCTTCAGGCGCACGGAGATCTTGGACTCCTACACCCCCAGGAGGGGGTACAAACGTCCAAGATCTCCGGTGCTTCCCGCGTCAGCCGAGGGCGCGGATCCAGGCGGCCAGGTGCACCTCGGCGCTGGAGTCCCAGCTGAACTCCCTGGCCCGCACCACGCCCGCCTTGGCCAGCCTCATCCGGCGCGCTTCGTCACCGAGCAGGGCGCCCAGGTCGCGGGCGATCTCCTCGGGGTACTCGCCGGTGTAGGCGACGGCGTCGCCACCGACCTCCGGCAGGGACAGCCGGGGCGTGGTCAGTACCGGTGCGCCGCACGCCATCGCCTCCAGTACCGGCAGGCCGAAGCCCTCGCCGTGGGACGGGTAGGCGGCCACCAGGGCACCGCCGAGGTACCCCGGCAGGTCGGCGTACCGCAGGTAGCCCGGCCGCAGGATGCGCAGGTTCGCCGGTACCTCGGCGACCGCCTGGTCGATCTCGTCGTCGTGGCCCGAACCGCCCGCGATCACCAGGGCCGGCGTGGGCTCGCAGTCGCCGGCCGCGAGGACCCAGCCGCGGATCAGGTTGGGCACGTTCA
>Ga0209474_10005784_pt1 | contig 10496 bp, 10 predicted proteins | sample GraSoiAngelo_145_FD_185902 | JGI IMG/M metagenome (GOLD analysis project Ga0209474, IMG submission 185902) | Grasslands soil microbial communities from the Angelo Coastal Reserve, California, USA - 14_1009_05_20cm (SPAdes) (version 2) | ecosystem: Environmental > Terrestrial > Soil > Grasslands... | reverse complement strand
TTTCTCGCGAGCGAGATATTCCCAGTGACTTCGGCTATAGTGGTCGTGACTTGGAGCGGGATTGGATCGACAACGTGGTGGAACACTGGTCAGCCCTGCAGCCTTCTCTTCCGGTCGAGGCCTACCATGTCACTGGCCGAATCTCTCGCATCGCCGCACGACTCGCCCAGGGCCAGGACGAGATCTTCGCCAGGTACGGACTGAGCCGCGGAGACGTCGGCGTGCTGAGTGCCCTGGTTATGGCCCGGCCGCCGCATACCCTCTCCCCCACCCAGCTGTTTCGCGGGCTGATGTTGTCCTCGGCCGGGATGACCAAGCGATTGGACCGCCTGGAGAAACGCGGCCTGGTCAAGCGCAGACCGGATCCGAAGGATCGCCGCGGTGTCATGATTCAGCTATCCGAGAGTGGCCGGCGGCTTGTGGCCAAAGCCGTGGCAGAGAACACCAGAACCGAGGCCGAGATCCTGAAAGGGCTCGGCCCCAAGGAACGAAGGCTCCTCGCCGACTCGCTGCGCGCCCTACTGCACGAACTGGAGCCAGCGACCGGGGGCTAGTCGCCGGCCTCGACAACGATCCACTTCAGACCGTCCCAGTGCTCGCGCAGGGTCAACGGCTGCCCGGAGTATTGGGTGCCGGCGACCCACACATCGTTGCTCGAGATGGTCAACGCCGCCGTCAACTGCCCCTGACCAACATGACCGGGCGCATCGACGATCGTCCAGGCCACCCCATCCCAGTGCTCGAGGACGATGCCGTAGTTGCGAAAGCTCCGGTCACCGACCAGCCATATGTCCGTCGGCGATGCGGCGCCGATCCCCCACAGCTCGACCTGCTGGGTGCGCGGCGGCACGGGCATGGTGCTCCATTTCGCGCCATCCCAGCGCAGTACCCGCTGGGCGCCATTTACGTCCGGTGATCCGACGGCCCAGGCCAGCCTCGGGGAGATCGCCAACACGGACTGAAGATGCCCCCCTCCGGTACCCGCGGGGGAGGGCATCGCACTCCACTGGCGTCCGTCCCAGTGTTCGATCAGCTCTGTCATCGGCCCATCGCTCTGCTGCCAGCCGACGGCCCATATGTCGTTGGGCCCGCTCGCAGATACGGCGGTCAGCTGATTCCAGTTCGCTCCCGGATTCGGTGCGGGGACGAGCTTCCACTCTGATCCATTCCAGTGCTCGATCAAAACCCGTGCCGGTGAGGTGCCGTGCATGTAGTAGCCGACGGCCCAGACATCATGCGGCGAGACCGCGACGACACCATCCAGTTCGTTCCAGACCACGCCGGGATTCGGGATCGAGCGCAGCACCGTCCACCGCCCGCCGTCCCAGTGTTCGATCAGAGCTCGTTCCTCGAGGCCGTCGACACCGGCCGAATAGCCCACCGACCAGGCGTCAGATGCGTCCGCGACCGCCACCCCGTTGAACCTGTCCGGGTGTCCGCCGGCCGGATCAGCCGCGATCTTGGTCCACGCCACTCCATCCCAGTGCTCGATCCACGACTCGTCAGGGCCTGGGCCGCGGCGGATGCCGACAGCCCAGACGTCGGTTCTCGAGCCGCCCGCCAGGCTCCGAATGTCTACATACGCTTGCGACAGGCTGCCATGGCCACCCGAGCCGCCTATCTGGAAAAAGACCGGCAGCTCGTCCGAGGACGCGACCATCAGCAGCAACGCGCTCACCGCCGCTAGCAGGACGCCTTGCCGCATACGAATACAACGAAAAAGGGCCCCGTTGGGGGCCCTTTCGCTTTCGGTGGTCGAGGGCTACTGGCCCAGACCGCCCGAGATGTTGCAGAACACGTTCTTGACCTGGTTGCCAAGAATAATCAGAACTACGATGACCACGACCGCGATCAAGACGAGGATAAGGGCGTACTCGACCATACCCTGCCCTTCCTCACGGTTGAGCAGTGCGCGCAGACGCAGGTAGAGGCTGTTCAACATGGATTTCACCTCCCGTCTGAAAGACTGCGCCCAGTGTGGCATCGGCCGCGAATCAACGGGTCGAGAGCCGAAACCGAGAATGCCACTGCCTGGTCACGGGTTGGTAAATCCCGGGCCACATCTCCTCTAAATTCCGTAGACGGATCGGCCGCGGAGGCCGCTGCGCTTCAGCGCTCGTAAATGATCGCCCCGCCGCCGAGGCTTTCAACCGGATGAAAATGCGCGAGCACCCAGGCGTGAAACCCCGGGACCCGTTCCAGGCGACCGTTATCCGCCAATATCCACTTGACGTCATAGCGGACGCGGGTGCGTTCGAGATCGTTAACCGTGAGCAAACCTGCCGCCGTCAGCTGCCCCGACGTATCAACCAGGGGTCCAGGGATGTTGCGGTCCGCGGCCGACACGGCGTACGCATTGTCACTGAACCAGTAATCGTCTGGCTGACCGTGCGCTCGTACGGCGGTGGTCATTTCTACGTCGTGCAGGTCCGGAGCGAGCGTGCGCTGGGCTTCGCGAGCATCGAACGCACCACCGACCGCTGCTGTGCCCGCGATCAGGATGGCCGCGATGACAAACGCGGGACGGCTCATCGCTCGCGCATTGGCGACTCCGACCGCGGCCAGTAAGGCCAGGGATGGCGTCAGCAAAACCAGGTGATGGGGAAAGATGGGCTCATATGCGAGGAAGGCGATCAGGGCTAGGAAGGCCCATGCCAGCGGCATGACGACAGATCGGTCGCGGCGGATGAGCGCCAGCAGCGCACCGCCAAGACCGAGCGCCTCGAGCGGCAGCTCATGGCGCAGGCCCAAGTAGCCAATATTCCGACCGATGCCGAGGTGGAGAACCTCTCCCGCCCGGAGATGGCTGACGATCAGCTGCTTGTAGGCGGCTTCCGGCGAGCCGATGACCGGCAGCAGCAGGATCAGCAAGCCGAAGACACCACCGAGCACTGCGGCGGTCAGCAGCCGGCCGCGTGCGCGGCTCGCGCCGAGCAAGACGATCGCGATCGGCAGCGCCGCCACGACGCCAAAGAACTTGGTGCCAACCGAAAACGCCAGCGCCATGCCTGCCGCCGCCGCCAGGGCGTCGCGCCTCCATCCCTCGGTTCGCAGCGCCACCACTGACAGGGTCACCGCCACGGTGCTGAGGGCGACCGATGGACCATCAGCCTGCAGCACCGTGGATTCGTGCCAGTACACCGAGGTGGTCGTGGCCAGCAGCACGGCGACCAGGCCCCCCAGGTCGCCGGCCAGCAGACGACCCAGGACGTAGGTCGCCGCCAAGCCGGTAAGGCAGAGCAGCAGCACGCCGGCCCGCAGGCTGGCCAGCGAGTGCACCGCCAGGTAGAACGGCAGCACCGCGTAGTAGAAGGCGGGCGGTGACGAGGCAAAGACCGCGCTGAACATCGGCTCACCACGGGCGAGGGCGCGGATGGTCGCCCAGTAGACGCCCTCGTCATAATCGCGAATGCGGGCGTCGAGCATGATCAGCTCGGTGAGCGCGAATCCAATGCTTACCCCACAGCGGCCCATGTGGAAATGCGCAGGCGTGCCATCATCAGGCGACTCTAATTCTCCCAACCCCTTTCCTCCGATCTTTCCCTCCCCCGTATGGGGGAGGGCAGGGTGGGCCCTACCCGGCGCGCTCCAGGTTGAATGACGGCAGGCGCAGGATGCCGCCTTCCTCGGTGCAATCGGCCAGCAGCCGCTCGATCCCCGAGGCGGGCAGCGGGCGGGATAGGTAGTAGCCCTGCCCGCCGGTGCAGCCGATTCGCTCGAGAGCCGCCAGCTGCTCCTTTCGCTCGATCCCGTCGGCCATCGTCATCATCCCGAGGGTGTTCCCCAGGTCGATGACCGCGCGCGCCACCGTCGCGTCCGTCGGGCTGCTGGTCATCCGGGCGACGAAGGAGTGGTCCAGTTTGACGATATCGACGGGAAGGTCGCGCAGCGCGCTTAACGGCGCCGAGTCGGCACCGAAGTCATCTAAGGCGAGTTTCACGCCACGTTGATGCAGCTCGATCAAGCGATCCATGGTCTCCTTCCCCTTCAGTGTCGCCCCCTGAGTCAGTTCGAGCACGAGGTGCAGTGGGTCCGCGCTGGCTCACGTTGCCACTCATCGTCAATCCTGAGGCGCTGGGGTAGCCGAGCTGCCACTGCCGCCCATCGGCGCATGCTTGATTGAGCACCCAGCGCTGCAAAGGCACGATCAACCCCGTCTCGTCGGCCAGCGGGATGAAATCGGCCGGCGAAACCATCCCGCGGCGCGGATGGCTCCAGCGCACGAACGCCTCAAATCCGACGATCGCGCCGTCGGCGATCCGGATCGCCGGTTGGTAATGCAGGACCAGCTGGTGACGATCCAGCGCGTGCGCCAGGTCGACCTCCAGTTCCATGCGGTCGCTGACAGTGGCATGCTGCTCGGGCGCATATCGCACCCAGCGCCCTTTTCCACCGGCCTTTGCCGAATTGAGGGCGATGTCCGCATTCCGCATCAGTGTCTCTGCCGTGTCTTCCGGCCTGGTTTGAACCGCGATCCCGAGGCTGAGCCGCAGGACGACCTCCCGCTCCTCCACCCGGAACGGCGCCCGGAAGTGCTCGAAGATCCGCTCCGCCAGTCGTAGGGGCTGCTCCTCGTGCACGACCATCGTCATCAGGACGCCGAATTCGTCGGCGCCGATCCGAGCCACCACGTCGCCGGGCCGCACCAGCTTCGATAGCCGCCCCCCGATCATGCCAAGCAGGTCATCACCGGCGCGCTGGCCGAGCGCGTCGTTGACCACCTTGAAGTCATCGATGTCCAGCGCCAGCACCGCCATGCCGCGTCCAGGCTGACTCCGCTCGAGCGCCGCATCGGCCTCCGTGCGAAAGGTCATCCGATTGGGCAGACTCGTCACCGGGTCATACGCCGCCACGTGCGCAAGCCGCTCTTCCATCTCCTTGCGGTCGGTCACGTCGCGGATGTTCAGGACCAGCGCTTGCAGGGTGGACTGATGCAGCATGTTCGTGATCGTGATTTCGCAGTGCGTCCAGCTGCCAAGCTTGTGACGGACGCGGCAACTCACGCTGATCGGGTGCGCGGATGCGGTCAGCGCCTTCTGCACCCCGCTGTCAAAGATGGGGCGGTCGGCCGGGTGCAGCAGTTCGCTGAAGGGCTGACCGACCAGCTCCGTCGGGGTATAGGCGAAAAACCGATCGATGGAGGTGCTCAGGAATCGCATCGTGCCCTCCGCATCCGCGAGCACAACGACATCGCCCGAGTTCTGCACCAGCGATCGGAAGTTTGTCTCGGTATCGCGCAGGGCGGCGGCTTGCGTCTCGAGTTTCTGGTTGAGCGTCACGTTGTCCCAGAGCACGATGAACTGGCGCCCCAGGACGAGGCCGGCGACCCCCATCATTCCCCAGAAGAGGAACATGTCTGGCGAACCGCTGACGTTCTTCACCACCGTCACCGCAGCGGCGATAGTGACCGGGAGATAGGGAAGGGCCAGACTCCAGCGACCGGGAGGCTGGTCGTCTGACTTGAGGCCGGACTTTGGCGCGAGCATGGCAAAGACCGCACCCAGCCCTATCAGCAAGTAGCCGGCTATCCACCCGGTGTCGATCAGTTGGGCCGGGCCATAAGTCTTTTTGGTCGTCAGGTAAGCGAACGCACTGTCCGACAACAGGTTGGCGAACAGACCGGCGACCACCAGCAGGAGTGGGAGGCGGATGGATCGCCCGGTGCGGTTGAGCAGCAAGAGCGCCGTCACGGCGATCGCGATATCGCTGATCGGATAGGCCAGCCCGAGCACCGCCGATAGCGTTTGGCCTGAACTGGCACGGTAGAGCGTGCCCAGCACGGTCGACCAGCTGATGAGGAGCAAAGCCCCCGCGATGATCGCGCCGTCGAGCAGAAAAGCCGCCCTCGAGGCGGTGCGATGACGTCCTGGAAACACCGCGATCCCAGCGACCACGAACGGCACGGCCGCCAGGTAACCGGCATCAGCCAGCGAGGGAAACGGCACCTGCTGGCCACGGATCACCTCGATGTACGACCAGATGCCTTCACCTATCGCCCAGGCGACGGCGCCGCTGCCCAGCAGCGCCCAGGAAAGCCGCATCCGCCCTTTGTGCCGAAACGCCGCAGCTGCGCAGGCCACGGCGGCGATCAGCGCGGCGGCAGCTTCCCCGAAATCGTCGACTGCTTCGGTAACCTGGACTCCGTCGATCCGCAGGCCGATCCACACCGCGAAGGCCGTCGTCAGCAGGACCGCCGCGGCACAGGCGATCGTAAAGTCGCGGTGGGCGTGCCGGCTACCGGTCTTCATGCGCGCGAAAACCCGTGGCCCCGTGACACAACAGTGTGACGACGGGCTTCCCTTGCCCCTTGCGCGGGTCTTCGGTAACAAAAAGCCCCGCGCCCGAAGGCGCGGGGCTCTTCCCGATCTAGCTCAGACCGTTAGGCAACCTGAACGTTGGTCGCCCGCGGACCCTTGGCGCTCGGCTCAGTCACAAAACTGACCTTGACGCCGGTATCCAGCCGGTCGAAGTCGATGGAGCCGCTGCGATGGAAGAAGTAGTCATTACCGTCGTCGGCGGTGATGAACCCAAAACCACGCTCGGCGACGAGCTTCTTGATGGTTCCAGACACTGGTGTGAACCTCCTTTCCCGAACGTACTGCCTCGCGCTATCGAGGCCTGTTCGAGCGGGGCCCACGGCGAGCGCACCCTCATTGGATGCGGTAACAGCATACCCGACGCCACCGAGGATGAAACCTCAAAAACACTTGGCCCAGGCGCGCCGTCTATGCTTCGACGGTAGTGGGCTGGCTCGGTGTCAATCTTGCGGCCTTCCTCGGCATCTCGATCCTGGTCATCGTGTCACCCGGTCAGGACACGGCCCTGACGATCCGGAATACCCTGCTCGGTGGCCGCGCCGGCGGGATCGTGACCGCGGCCGGAGTGGTTACCGGGCTCGCGACCTGGACCGTCGCGAGCAGCGCCGGTCTCGCTGCACTGCTGGTCGCCTCCCAACCACTGTTTCTCGCGGTGCGCCTCGTCGGTGCCGGCTACCTCATCTTCCTCGGCCTTCAGGCTCTATACGGTGCCATCGTCCGGCGTGACCACCTAACGGCTCCAATTGGCCCCTCCGGCGAGCCCCGACTGCGGCGTCCCGTCGCCTACCGGCAAGGCCTCATCAGCAACCTCAGTAATCCCAAGATCGTCGTCTTCTTCCTCAGCCTGTTCCCGCAATTCGTAGACCGAGGCCAGGCCTCGTTTGCGCGCCTCCTCTTGCTGGGCTTGATTTTCTGCACCATCACGCTGACGTGGCTCACCCTGTATGCGGTGGTTGTGGCTCGGATTGGCGATTTCCTGCGTCGCGACCGGGTTCGCCGTGCTCTGGAAGCCACCACGGGGTTCGTTCTCGTGGGGCTGGGGCTCCGCCTCGCCACGGAGCCTCGCTAGGACCGAGCATGGTACACTACCGCCGGTCGTCCGGACTTCGGGCGATCTCGCGTGCGGCCGGTATTCTGCTCTCTCGAACAGGCCGATGCGTTATATGGAGTTCGAGAGGAGGAGTTCGGTAAATGCCAAAGGGCACCGTCAAGAAGATCGTTTCCGACCGCGGATTCGGGTTCATCGCCGCCGACGATGGGAAGGAGTACTTCTTCCATCAGAGTGGCGTGGATTCCACGCTCAACTTCGACAGTCTGCGCGGTGGCGAGGCGGTCAGCTTCGACATCGAGCAGAGCCAGAAAGGCCCGCGGGCCAACCGCGTGCGCGCCGCCTAGCCTGAGCTCGGCTTCAACAGGGCGCCCTTCGGGGCGCCTTTCTTTTTTGCGGATTTCCCCCAGAATCGTATCGGCAGTCAAAGCCCGCCGCTCCGGAGGTTTCCTCCGGCTGCGACGTTATTGAGAAGACGGCGTGAAGATCTGCCTCGTCGATGCTCGCCAGCCATCAGCAGACTCGGACGCGGCCGCCGTCTACGTCCCGCAATTGGCGCCGGCGCTTGCGGAAACCCACCGACTGGCGGTGGTCACGGTTGGCACCGGCCCACATGAGATGCCGCGGGCCGCGAATGCCATCCACAAGGTCATCGATCGGGAACGCCCCCAGATCGTCCATTTGAACAACCTCGCCGGCATTCCGCTGGCGACGGTCATGTGGGCAGCGGGCAACCATATTCCGCTGGCCATCAGCCTGCATGATCGTGCGCTCATCCAGTCGCTGGCGGGCTTCAACCGGTGGCTGACCGGCCGCGCCAGGCTTGTCATCAGCCCCACACACGATCTCCTCGATCAACACCTGGAGCGGGGCTTTTTCCGTCGGGCCATCCAGCAGATCCTTCCGTATGGCATCGAGCCGGCGCCGCCGCCACGCCCTCGTCCGGTGAAGGACACGTTCGATGTCTTCTTCCTTGACCCCGCGATGAGCGGCGAGGCCCGGCGAGCCCGGCTGGAATACACCGAGTGCGTCATCTTGCCGTTCCTCTGGCCGGAACGCTTCCTGGTCACCATCCAGGAAGCCTTCCAATCGGGGGCGATCGTCATCGCCGCCCGGGTCGGCGCCATCAGCGAAATGGTCCGCGACGGGGTCAACGGCATCCTGGTCGAGCCTGGCGATCACGCCGCCGTCGACGCCGCCATCCGGCGGCTGCAGCAGTCGCCCGAACTTGCCCGCCGGCTACGCGCCGCCGCCGTCGAGACCGTCCGGCTGTACGACATGCGCTTTCACATCGACCGCCTGTCTGATGCTTACCAGCAGCTGCTCAACGCCGGCCGGGCGGGCGATCTCGACCGGCCCGCCGCCTAGCGATTTCCCTCCGGCACGGTTAGATCGGAACCGCGTTTGCCGGCAGCCCTCGATAATTCTCGCGATAAAAGCGCCAGAACTCATCGGTTTTTCTAGCCCGCCACCAGGCTTCATTGCGACGGTACCAATCGACGGTCAAGCGGATTCCCTCGGCGAACTGAACTCCCGCTTCCCACCCAAGCGGCCTGAGTCGATGAGTGTCGAGAGCGTACCGATAGTCGTGGCCAGGCCGGTCCTTAACGAAGTACTTGAGGGAGGCCGGCTTGCCGCAAAGCTTCAGGATCGTGTCCGCAACTTCCACGCCAGTGATCTGGGTACCGGTTGCGATGTTGTATGTGCTTCCTGGCTCACCCTTCCACAGGATTCGCGCGATGGCACTGACGTGGTCGTCCACATAGATGTAGTCGCGGACGGCGGATCCGTTTCCGTAGATCGGCAGCGGAAGGTCCTGCAGCGCGTTCGTGATGAATAGCGGGACGATCTTTTCAGGAAACTGATGTGGCCCATAGGTGTTCGACCCCCGCGTCACCACGGTTGGTATGCCGAAACTCGTGTGATACGCGTGTACCAGCATTTCAGCGCCGGCTTTCGTCGCTGAGTAGGGACTGCGAGGGGCCAGCGCATCGGCTTCGCGGCTCTTGCCATCTTTGACCTCTCCGTAAACCTCGTCCGTGCTGATCTGCAGAAATCGTTGATGGCGATGCCGGCGCGCCGCCTCGAGTAGCACGTACGTTCCGTAAACGTCGGTCTGGACGAAGGCACCCGCATTGATGAGCGACCGGTCAACGTGGGACTCCGCGGCAAAGTTCACGATCGCGTCAGCGTCACGACTGAGCTCGTCCACAGTTGCCGGATCACAGATATCCCCCTTGACGAATCGCAGCCGGCGATCGTCCTTGACTTCGGCGAGGTTCTCTTCGCTACCGGCGTACGTGAGCTTGTCGAGGATGGTGATCCCGATCTCTGGATCGGCGCGGAGTCGTTGCCGGACGAAAGCCGAGCCGATGAAGCCAGCCCCGCCGGTAACCAGCAGCCGCCGTAACCGGAGCGCCATCAGGCGACTTCACCTCGATGGTCGAAGGTGGGCCGCCTGCGGTACTCAGCTAGCGTCATGCCATTCGTATTTTTGAGGTTTCTCGTGCCCCTGACCACGGTGTGCGTACCAGCATAGTGCGAGATCCGTTCGATACCCTTCGTTACACTCTTCAGAATATGAGTTCCGTTGCCGTCGTTGGCACCGGTTATGTCGGGCTGACCACCGCCGTATGTCTGGCCGATCTCGGTCATGAGGTCATCGGTGTAGATATCGACAAGGCTAAGGTCGCGAGGCTCAAGGGCGGAGATCCGACCATCTATGAGCCCGGCCTCACCGAGCTGATGGCCCACGCCATGCAGGGTGGCCAGCTGGCCTTCACCAGCGAATATGGCGACGCAATTCCCGGCGCCGATTTCGTCTTCATCGCGGTTGGAACCCCGCCGGGCCGGCGCGGCGAGGCGGATCTGGTCTTCGTCAAGCAGGCGGCAAAGGGCATCGCCGGCGCGATGAAGAAAAGCATGACGATCGTCAATAAGAGCACGGTGCCCATCGGGACCGGCAACATTGTCGCCCGAATCGTGGGCGAAAACCTCCGTGACGAGATCCCGTTCTATGTGGTCTCCAATCCCGAGTTTCTGCGCGAAGGCAGTGCCATCTACGATTTCTTGCATCCAGACCGACTGGTCTTCGGCTCGCATGAGGCGCCGGCCGCCCGGGCGGTCGCGGG
>Ga0209474_10005783_pt1 | contig 10496 bp, 12 predicted proteins | sample GraSoiAngelo_145_FD_185902 | JGI IMG/M metagenome (GOLD analysis project Ga0209474, IMG submission 185902) | Grasslands soil microbial communities from the Angelo Coastal Reserve, California, USA - 14_1009_05_20cm (SPAdes) (version 2) | ecosystem: Environmental > Terrestrial > Soil > Grasslands... | reverse complement strand
ACTCAGGTGGCCTGGGACACCTCTACCTCGCCGACAACGACTGGCGCCTGACCGTGGATGAGGTGATGGCACGCTACCCGGCCCTGGTGCCGAGCCTCGCATCGTCCCCGCGCCTCACCCTGGTCATGGGGCGGCGGGCGGGGGAGGACGTGTTCTGGTCGGGTGGCTCAGAGCTGCGCGGCGACCGCCTGAAGGAGGCCCTCGCGGCGTATGACGATGCGAACATCCTGCTCGCCCAGCTCGCGCGCCTCAACACGTTCGAGCATGCGGGAGACCTCGTGCTCATCGCCGCGTTCGAGCGAGGGCGGCAGGTCAACTTCGAAAACCAGCTGGGCGGCCACGGCTCGATCGGCGGTGAGCAGATGCATCCGTTCGTGCTGGCGAAAGGGGAGTGGGGACTCGACACCTCACGCGTGCACGGCGCACACGAGCTGCATCCGATTCTCTCGGACCTGAGGGATCGCCTCAGCGCGTGACTACTTGCCGGGGGTCTTGGACTTGATGAGCTCGCGCAGCCGCTGCCGCGTGAACCGGCCGACGAAGAGAGGGACGAATTGGGTGACGCGCGAGTCGGCGAGGCGCTCGAGGGACTCCCCCGCGACCGCGTCGATGGACTCTTCCGGCACGACACCTCGGTACTCCGCCTTGATGCTGCGCACCTCGGACTCGACCTGCTTGAGAACGGTGGCATCGAAAGCCATCTGGATGTCTCCTATTTCCCGGCAGGAAGCGGCGCCTGTGATGTTAGGGCCGTAGCCAAGCCTTAACCTCGGGTTAACTTCCGGCCCAAAACGCCCGCCCGGGCTCGGGATAATGGGCGCGTGCCGACCACGGTGCGCACGCGTGGGCTCGTATTGACGGAGCACGAATTCTCGATTCCTCTGGACCACTCACGTAAAGAGGGAACTCGCATCTCCGTATTCGCGCGCGAAGTCAGCGACCCCGACGGGCAGGATCGGCCGTTCCTCGTTTTCTTCCAGGGCGGCCCGGGCAACGAGTCGCCGCGGCCCACTCGATTCCCGAGCGGCCCGGCGTGGCTGGACCGCGCTCTGCGCGACTTCCGCGTGCTGATGCTCGACCAGCGCGGCACCGGTCGCTCCAGCCCGGTCGGCGCCCTGCCGGGGATGAGTCCACAGGAGCAGGCCGGCTACCTGAAGCATTTCCGCGCCGACTCGATAGTGCGCGACGCCGAATGGATTCGGCGCGAGCTCGGCGTGCGGCGGTGGAGCATCCTGGGCCAGAGCTTCGGCGGCTTCTGCGCGATGACGTACCTGTCGATCGCGCCTGAGGGCCTGCGCGAGGCGCTGATCACGGGCGGCGTGCCGCCGGTGGGAAGGCCCACCGACGACGTCTACGCCGCGACCTATCGGACCACTTTGGACCGGAACCGGCAGTACTACGAGCGCTATCCCGACGACCGCGACCGCGTGATCGCGCTCCGTAGGGCTCTCGACGCGGAGGACATGCGGCTGCCGGGCGGGGACCGGCTCACCGGCCGCCGGTTTCGCCAGCTGGGCCACATGCTCGGCCGGAGCGAAGGCGCGGAGCTGCTCCACTACGTGCTCGAGCTGCCGCCCGACTCACCCGCCTTCCTGCACGACGTGGACGCGCACGACCCGTTCTCGCGAAATCCGCTGTACGCGGCCATTCACGAGGCCAGCTACGCCGACGGATGCGCGACGCGGTGGTCGGCTCACCGCCTGCTGTCCCACGAGTACGAGGACCCGCTGCTCTTCACCGGTGAGCACGCTTACCCGTGGATGTTCGAGGACTACGCTGGCGCCCCTGCGCGAGGCGGCCGGCATCCTGGCCGAGCACGCGTGGCCGCGCCTCTACGACGAATCCGCGCTGCGCGCGAACGAGGTGCCGGTGGCGGCCACGATCTACGTCCACGACCTGTACGTCGAGAGGGAGTTCGCCGAGGAGACGGCGCGCCTGACCCGCGGCATGCGGACGTGGATCACCGACGAGTACGAGCACAACGCCCTCCGCGCCGACGGCGGCCGCGTGCTGGACCGCCTCCTCGACCTGGCGCGCGGTCGGGCCTAGCCCTCCGACTCCTCGGCCTTTTCGGCCTCCTCGCCGTGCTCGACGATGTCGCCTTCCTTGAACAGGACCTCGGACAGGGCCGCGTGCCATTTCGGGGTCCGCCGAATGAGGAACTCGAGGTCCATGGCGAAGTGCTTGAACTCCTCTTGCTGCGCGTTGCGCATGATCGCCCTGGCCGATGGGTCTCGCTCCAGGCTGATCCGCTGCTCGTACCAGTTGATGGCCTCGGCCTCCTCGGTGAGGGAGACGATCATCCGGGCGAAGGTGCGCGTCTTTTGCGAGAGCTCGGCCGCCGGCTCGTGGTATTGCTCGAAACCCATACAAGGTGTAACGCCCTCAAACAAGGCATCGACCAGTGCGCCCCGTCGACGCGTTGGAACCATTGACCTGCTGTTCCGTCGCCAGGGATGTGCCCCCCGGCGCCCCTGGAGCGACGCCGGGACAGCGGGTCATCATCTACCCCCGCCCGGCTGTGGAATCCGCACGGGATCGCTCAAATGAACTAGCCCGAATTCAGCCAAGTGTGGTTGGCGACCCGCCGACCGGCTCGAAATGATTGGGAGGCCGGTTACCGGCAATCGTGCTGCGGAGGGTGTGAACCATGGCCACATCGCGTGGAGTCGCCGCGTTCGCGGCAGCCGTCATCGTCATCGGATGCGTGGTGCTGGCTCGCGGCCCTCAGGACGCGGCGGCCGGCTCATCGATCGGCTTTTCGACCCCCACCGTGGTGGATCCGATCCACACGTTCGGCGAGCCTGACCTCGGCGTCGACTCGCTCGGGCGGGTCTTCGTGAGCGGACCAACCGGGACCGGGACGCAGCGAAGCATGTGGGAAGGCTCGGTCGACGCCGGCCAGAGCTTCCGCGAGGTGAGCGCCGGACCGCCGCCAAGCGCCCTTCTGGGCACCGAGCAGCCGCCCGGCGGCGGCGACACCGAGATCAAGTTCGACCACACAGGCAAGCAGTACTTCGCCGACCTGTATGCGCTGGCTTGCCTCCGGGTGGCGACCACCAGCGATGGCGGCGCCACGGTACAGAATGGGATCGCCGGCGGATGCGAGACGACGGGGCCCGGCGCCGACCGGCAATGGCTGTCCGTTTTCGATCCCGTGGGAATTACGACGCAGTCCCCTTACACGGGGCCGCTGCCGCTGGTGTACCTCGACTACAACGACCTCGGTCTGGTTGCGGGCTCCAACTATCCGAACGGCGGCTCCCAGTGGAACAAGAGCACTGACGGCCTGAACTACACCCAGGCCATCGCCGGCAACCCGGTAGTGCTCGGCCAGGCCGCGCCGTACGCGCCGTTTGGCGCGGACGGATACCCGGCCATCGACCAGGTGACCGGAAAGGTGTTCGAGGCCGCGGGCTTCAACAACGCCGACGGCACCTGGAGCGAGCTGTTGAACATCGGCACTCCTGACAGCGCGGGCAACCTGACGTTCCTCGACCAGGGCAACACCGACGCCTCGAAACTGCCCAGCCTGCTCGTTCACATCGCCGACGGCCTGCCTGCCAACCCCGACACCCTCTTCTCGGTCCTTTCGATGGACAGCTCACGCAACCTCTTCATCGCCTACACCCTTTCAGCCGACGCTTCGCACCCAGCCCAGCGGCAGACCTTCGTGAGCGCTGCGTCCGCGGCCGGCGGCTGGCGGACCTGGACCGCGCCGGTCCAGGTCAGCAAGGCCCCGTCGATGGTCAGCGTCTTCCCGTGGATCAAGGCCGGCGCGGCGGGACGCGCGGATGCGGTGTGGTACGGCTCGAACCAGAGCGTCGACCCGAGCACCAGCACCAGCAGCACGCTGGCGTGGAACGTGTTCATGGCCCAGGTGGTCTTCCCGGTCGACAAGACGGGTGCGATTACCGGGGCATCGCCTTCGGTGACGTTGGTCAAGGCCACGCCACATCCCATGCACTACGGCACGATCTGCCTGATCGGCACCGGCTGCATCACCATCCAGGGCAATCGGAACCTGGCCGACTTCTTCGTGGTCGGGAGCGATTCGACCGGAGCGGCCGAGATCGTCTACGACGACACCTCCAACGGGCTCGCTCAGCCAGGCTTCACGCCGGACAACCAGCAGCTCGTGGATCACGCCGGCGCTCCGCTGGTCACGATCTTGCGCCAGTCCTCGGGCATCGGCTTGCTCGGCCAGCAGGTGAGCGGGTCCGCCAACGCAGTCGTCCCCGGCATCAGCGACGCCACGGGCGACGCTCGCTACCCGGTGATCGGCGGAGCTCCCGTCCCCGGCATGGACATCACGGCCACCAGCGTGAGCCTCAAGAACGGCGTGCTCACGGTCACGGCCAAGGTCGCCAACCTCTCGCAACCGGCGGTCACGATGGCTTCGCTGCCCGGCGCGACCAACCTGCAGTACGTCACGCGCTGGCAGATGGGCAACACCATCTTCTACGCGGCCATGGAGAACACCGGCGCCAACGCGCCGATCTTCTATGCGGGCCGTGCCAAGAGCGTCGACCTGTGCTCAGTCTCGGCGTGCTTTCCGCATGTGCTCACGTTTCCCGAGCCTGCCTTCGGCGGAACCGCGGAGCCCGGCAGCGTCAGCTGCCCCGCCGCACCATCCGCCGCCAATCCATGCATCTTGACCATCCAGGTGCGCGCAGGCGACGTCGGTTCGCCGAGCACCTCGAGCCTTCTCGAGGAGGTCGGCAGCTACACCTTCGCCGCAAGCACTCCGTCAGGCGAGATCACCAACGCCCAGGCCCAGGCGGACGACGTACCGCTGGAGATCGACGGCGCCTGCTGCTACAACGCCCATTAATGGGAGGCGTCCGGCCGGCTTCTGCGGGGCCGGCCGGACCCCCTCTGCCGTTCAAATCGCTCCGATTCTGGGCATAACTAAGGCATGGCAAAAGGCGATTTCGTAGAGGTCCTGGTGGACGCCGGCGGCGGCACCGCCAAGGAGTATCAGGTTCGGGCGACCCGATCCGGCCGGCGGGTCGAGGTCAAGACGTCCCGGTCGACGGTGGAGATCAGCGAGCTCACCCGCAACGGCGGGGTGGTGCGGACGGCGAAGTTCATGGCTCCTCGAGTGCTGGCCGTGGTCGAGCACCCGGCGGACGAAGAGGCCTTCCGGGCGCCCGCTCGGCGCGCAGCGGCGGCCGCGCGCGTGGCCTGACTCACAGGTTCGCGCGTTTCCCGGCATGACCGTCCGGCTGCTGGCGGTCGCCGACGAGCTGGAGGAGGCGCTCTGGGGCGAAACCCTGGACGACCTGAGGCCAGACGTCATCGTCTCGTGCGGCGACCTGCCCTTCGAATTCCTCGAGAACCTGGTCAGCCGCACGGACAAGCCCCTGCTCTATGTGCCGGGCAACCACGATCCCGAGCTCCGGCCGAGCACGCTGTACTCGGGCATGTCGATGGAGGACGACGGGATCGGCCCGCTTGGATGCGAGAGCATCGACGGCCGCATCGTCGAGGCTGCCGGCTTGCGCTTCGCGGGTCTCGGCGGCTCCATCCGCTACCGGCCGGGACCGAACCAGTACAGCCAGAGCGAGTTCGCCCGCCGCGCGTTCAGGTTGCGGCTTCGCGCGTGGGTGAGGCGACGGCACGTGGACGTCCTGGTCACGCATTCGCCGCCCGCGGGATACGGCGACTCGGTCGACGCGCCGCACCACGGCTTCAAGTCCCTGGTCGGGCTGACGAGGGCCTTGGCGCCGAAGCTTCTGCTCCACGGCCACGTCAACAACTTCGGGCCCAAAGCGCGCGAGCTCACGATTGGACCGACCCGGATCGTCAACGCCATCCCATTCAAGCTGATCGAGCTTTAAGCGGGGACCCGCTCGCGCGCGCGTTCCTCTTATGTGCGGTGGATCATGTGCGCGGTGGCCCTGGCCGGCTTGCTGGGCGCGGCCGCGTGCTCCACCGACGCCTCAGCGGGTCAGTCGCCGGATCAGCCTCTGCCGCCTCTCAGCTACCAGTTGAGCGGCGACCCAGGCTCGCCGCCCGCACCTACTATCGACCCCAACGCCCCCTCCCTCGACCTGCGGATCATCAAATCGATGCTGTACGCCGCTGCCGTCAAGCACCGGGTGAACCCCAACCTGGTGATGGGGCTCGCGTGGTGGGAGAGCGGATGGAACCAGTCGGCGGTGTCGAACGCCGGCGCGGTCGGGATCATGCAGATCATGCCCGCGACGGCTGACGCCGCCGGACCCTGGCTGCTCCATCGCAAGGTCGACGTCCACGACATCGATGACAACATCGACCTCGGCACGGCCATCATCAGACACAATCTCGAGGCCTATCACGGCGACCTGGTAAAGGCGCTCACCGACTACTACGGAGGCCCCTCGATGGTCACCGACTGGAACCATCTGCGCCCCGACGCGCAGCGCTATGTCTGGGGTATCTATCACCTGGCGCTGGCGTTCCAGGCCGGCCGAGGTCCGGTTTAGTGGGCCCGAATGGGGAAGTGGTCCGCCGGCTGACTGCCAGACCGGCGGACGCCCCTCCTTTGATGACAGGTTGGTTCAGGCGCCGTCCTGAGGTGAGTGGTCTTCCCGGTTCGGGAACTTGGAGTCGGAGAGGGTGAGGGCCGGCAGGTCCGTCCACCCGACGACGTCCATCACCTTCGTCATGAGCGGCGGGAGGCCGTACAGGATCAAGCGCCGGCTGCCGTCGACTCGCTCGGCGGCCGCGACGAGGGCCCGGATGCCGCTGACGTCCGTGAACTCGAGCCCGGTGAGGTCGATGTGGACGTCGGCGCCCTCGTGGGTCCGCAGGGTCGTGTTCAGGACGCTGGCGAGCGCGTCGACGTTCGAGGCATCGACCTCTCCGTTCAGCTTCAAACCCACGGGCCGTGACGATCGCGTGATCACCAGCTGCTTGTCCTTGTACGCGACGCCACGCAGGGCGGACCGCCGCCTCTCCATTCCCCTGCCAACCTCACTTTCCGGTGTGAACAACGACGCTTTGCCACGGATGAGACTAGCACTCCTGCAAAAGTTGCGCAAGACCTCGAAAGTAGCTAGGCATTGCATCTTGCGGTGAACGCAGATAGTCTTGTAGAAGTGCCGGACCAGCCTGTTTACAGCATCGGCGCGGCGGCCAAGATCGTCGACGTGCCGACCGCGACGCTGCGCGCCTGGGAGGAGCGATATGGGATCGTCAAGCCCAAGCGCAGCGAAGGCTCGCAGCGGCTCTACTCACGCAACCAGCTCGAGCAGCTGAAGTTCATCAAGGCCCAGATCGAGGCCGGAGTGAGCGCCGCCGACGCGCACCGGCTCCTGGGCCGGCAGCTCACCGGGGGCCGGACCCCGGCTGCGGCGCCGGAGCCGTCGCGAGAGGCCAAGCCGCTGATCCTCCTGGTCGAGCGAGACTCTTACGTCGCCGAGTTCGCCGAGTACCTGCTCCGGACCGAGGGTTACGACGTGAGCCTGGCGACCGACGCCAAGCAGGCCAGGCTCCTGTTTGCCGAGCGGTCGCCAGACCTCGTGGTCATCGACCTGCTCATCTCGGGCGGCGCGGGGTTCCGGCTGTGCGGCGAGCTGAAGGCGGAGTCGTCGGCCCAGGTGCTGGCCGTGGCCTCCATCGACGCCGCCGACGAAGCGATGGCGGTGGGAGCGTCCGGCTTCCTGCGCAAGCCGCTCGAGCCCCTCGCCCTTGCCTCCATGGTGCGCGACCTTCTCGGCACCAGCGCGCTCGCGCGTCCGTCCCAACGAACCGCACGTTTGTGACCGACCGGATTTCGAGCGGGCATGCCCGCCTGGACCACATCCTCAGCGGCGGGCTGCCGAAGAACGCGATCACGCTGCTGATCGGTATCCCGGGCACCGGCAAGACCATCCTGGCCCAGCAGTTCGCCTTTCACAACGCGACTCACGACGGGCCCGCGCTCTACCTGTCCACCGTCACCGAGCCGTTCGACAAGATCGTCCGATACGGGCAGTCGCTCGAGTTCTTCGACGTGGAGGCCGTGCGCAAGGGCAAGGTCATCTACGAAGACCTCGGTCGAGCGTTGACCACAGGAGGCCTCGACGGGGTGCTGGCCGCACTCGGCGAGCACCTCAAGGAAACACGCCCCAGCCTGGTCGTGATCGACAGCTTCCGCGCCCTGCACGCGTTCGCCAAGGACGACGCGTCGTACCGCCTGTTTCTCGATGCGCTGACCCGCCAGCTCACCGCCGCCGCAACCACGTCGGTCTGGATCGACGAGTACGGCCGGTCCAACGCCGTCGACGCGCCCGAGTTCGCCGTCGCCGACGCGATCATCGCGCTTGACATCAAGCAGCTTGACGAGCGCGAGCACAGGACGCTCCAGGTCCTGAAGCTGCGCGGCAGCGGGTTCCAATCCGGGCAGCACGCCTACCGGCTGTCATCGAAGGGCGTCGACGTTTTCCCGAGGCTTGCCGACGCACAGGACTCGACGACCTACGAGCTGAGTGAAAAGAGGTTGAAGACGGGCATCCCCGCCCTCGATCAGATGCTCGGCGACGGGCTGTGGCCAGGAGCGTCGACGCTCGTGGTCGGCCCCACCGGAGTCGGCAAGACCCTCGTCGGCCTCCACTTCCTTTTCGAGGGCGCGAGGTCGGGCCAGCCGGGCATCCTCGCCACGTTCCAGGAGAATCGGACGCAGCTCGGGCGGATCGTGGCCGGGTTCGGCTGGTCGCTCGAGTCCAAGGGCCTGCACATCCTTAGCCGGGGCCTGGTCGATGTCTACATCGACGAGTGGGTCTACGAGCTCCTGGACCTCATGGAGTCGACCAAGGCGAAGCGCGTGGTGATCGACAGCCTTCCTGATGTGATGACCGCGGCCGCCGACGCGACCCGTTTCCGGGAGTGGATGTTCTCGCTCGTGCAGCGATGCACTCGCAAGGGCATCTGCCTGCTCATGACCATGGAGGTCGCGGAGCTGTACAACATCCGTTACGTCTCCGAGCAGGGGCTTTCCCACCTCGCGGACAACGTGATCCTGCTGCAGTACGCGAAAGACACCGCACACGTCACCCGGACGCTGACCGTGCTCAAGACCCGCGCCACCCAGCACGACCACGCCGTCCGTACCTACGAGATCACCCCCGAAGGTTTGACGCTGGCCGACACCGGCATCTAGCCCGGCTGGAGGACGGCCTGCGTCTGGGTGACCTGGGCGACGCGGCGCCCCGATCCGTCCAGCAAGTCGGTCTGCACGACGACCGTCGAGCGGCCCACGTGCAGAGGCCGGGCCACGGCCTCGACGTGACCCTCGCGCACGGCGCGGAAGAAGTTGGTCTTGGATTCGATGGTGCTGGTCGCGCCCCCGGGTGGCAGGTTCAGGAAGGCGCACATCGCGCCCGCGGTGTCGGCCAGCGACATGAGCACGCCGCCGTGCAGCACGCCGCCCGTCGTGCACAGCCTCGCGGACCACTCGAGGCGCGCCCGCACCTCCTCGGCCCGGGCGTCGACGAGCTCGATGCCGAGCTCCACCGCGAACGGCATCTCCACATCCGGATTCTATGAGAGCGAGCCGGGCGGCCCGACGCTACTGCGCCGCTGGCTGACCGGCCTGTTCTGAGTATTCGCGCGCGACCTGGGCGGCGATCCGCGCGTTGTGGACGACGAGCTCGACGTTGATGTCGAGCGAGCGACCACCCGAGATCTCAGCCATCCTGGCGAGCAGGCGGGGGGTCACCTCGCCGGCCGAGGCCGTCACCTCTCGCAGCGCTCGCTCGACGATCGCTGCGGCGTCGGGCAGCTCGGCGGGTGGAGGGATCGCGACCACGAGGCCCTGGCTGCCCGTGAGCCAGGCGGACGCGAGCGTGCGTGCCGTCTCCGCAGGACCGTCGACCCGGGCGCTGACAGGCAGGCCGCACCGAGAGGCTCTCCAGGCGTTCCACGGTGAAGGGCAGGTCGAGGATGATCTTCGGCCCCGCGCAGAAGACCGCGACCGCGCTCAGCGCGAGCTCCAGCAGGTCCGCCGACTGATCCTCGGGATGGCCGCGGTGCACACCTCCGATGCCGCCCGTGGCCATGAATCGGATCTTCGCCATCGCCGCCGCCCGCATCGTGGCCGCCACTGTGGTCGCGCCTGCCTCGGCCCGCGCGAGCGCCGGGCCCAGGTCGCGCGAGCTGACCTTGCGCGAATGGCTGGCGATGCGCTCGAGGTCCGTTCTGGTCAGGCCGACGCGGAGCTTCCCGTCGAGCACCGCCACGGTCGCGGGCACGCCGCCCTCGTCGCGGATCGCGGCTTCGCAGTCGAGGGCCACGCGGAGGTTGTGCGGCGCCGGCAGGCCCTGGCCGACGATAGAGGTCTCCAGGGCCACGACCGGCTTGCCCGCGGCCAGCGCCGCGGCGACCTCCGGCGCTATGTCAATCACTTGCGCAAGGGCCGGGCGCCGGCGTGTCCCACGGCCTCCGCCGCCACGGCCACGGCGCGTTCGGCGGCCTCGACCGGAGTCGCGCCATTAAGGATCGAGGCGCAGAACGCGGCGGCGAAGGCATCG
>Ga0209474_10005782_pt1 | contig 10497 bp, 9 predicted proteins | sample GraSoiAngelo_145_FD_185902 | JGI IMG/M metagenome (GOLD analysis project Ga0209474, IMG submission 185902) | Grasslands soil microbial communities from the Angelo Coastal Reserve, California, USA - 14_1009_05_20cm (SPAdes) (version 2) | ecosystem: Environmental > Terrestrial > Soil > Grasslands ... | reverse complement strand
GACCGACGGCGAGCGCGAGGCGATCGACGCCGTCGTTGGCACCGAGCCGTCGAACGGGAACCGGGTCGCGCGCCGCGAGCGCGGGCGGCGCCACCTCCTCCTGCCGGCCCTGCGGGCCGCGCAGCGCCGCGCCGGCTGGGTCACTCCGGGCGCGCTCGGCTACACGTCGCGCCGCCTCGACGTGCCTCCCGCCGAGGCCTACGGCGTGGCGACCTTCTACGCGCTGCTCGCCCTCGAGGAGCGTCCGGCCGAGGCGCTCCACGTCTGCACCGACCTCTCCTGCCGGCTCGCCGGCGCGGAGGTGCCCGAGGGCGCGTTCCCGTCCCCGTGCCTCGGCCTGTGCGAAAGGGCGCCCGCCGCGCTGCGGACGATCGCCGGTCCGGAGCCGCGCGAGGAGCAGATCCCGCCAACGTCGCCGCCGCTGCCGCAGACGTCGGGCCTGAAGCTGCTGCGCCGCATCGCGGGAGGCGTCGATCCGGAGTCGCCGCCGCCCGACGGGTTCCTCGCGCTCGAGCGGGCGCGCGAGCTCGGCCCCGAGCGCGTGATCGAGCTCGTGAAGGCGTCTCCGCTCCTCGGCCGCGGGGGCGCCGCCTTCCCGACCGGGACGAAATGGGAGGCGGTCGCGCGCCAGCCCGCGCAGCCGCATTACCTCGTCTGCAACGCGGACGAGTCGGAGCCCGGCACGTTCAAGGACCGCGTGCTCATGGAGCAGGACCCGTTCGGGCTGATCGAGGCGATGGCGATCGCCGCCTACGCGACCGGCTGCGAGAAGGCGTTCGTCTACGTGCGCGCGGAGTACCCGCTCGCGCACGAGCGGCTGCAGAACGCGATCGACAGATCCGACGTGGGCGTCGAGATCGAGCTGCGGATCGGCGCCGGCGCCTACGTCTGCGGGGAGGAGACCGCGCTCTTCCAGTCGATCGAGGGCTACCGCGGCGAGCCGCGCAACAAGCCGCCCTTCCCGGTCGAGGTCGGCCTCTACGGCAAGCCGACCGTGGTGAACAACGTTGAGACACTGCTCAACGTGCCGCACGTCGTGCTCGCTGACGACGCGCAGGACACGAGGCTCTTCTGCGTCTCGGGCCACGTCGCGCGGCCGGGGCTGTACGAGCTCGAGCTCGGCACGTCGCTCTCCGAGCTGCTCGAGCTCGCGGGCGCCGAGCCGCCGAAGGCCGTCTTGCTCGGCGGCGCCGCGGGCTCGTTCCTGCGGCCCGACCAGCTCGATCTGCTGCTCTCCTTCGAGGGCGCCCGCGACGCCGGCGTCACCCTCGGCTCGGGCGTGGTGATCGTCTACGGCGAGCAGGCCGATCTCGTCGACGCCGTGCTCCGCATCGCCGAGTTCTTCCGCGACGAGTCGTGCGGCCAGTGCGTCCCCTGCCGCATCGGCACCGTGCGCCAGGAGGAGGCGCTCCACCGGCTCGCCTCCGGCAAGCCGAACGGGGACGAACTCGCGACGCTCGCAGACCTGACCCAGGTGATGCGCGACGCGTCGATCTGCGGCCTCGGCCAGACTGCGGCGAACGCCGTCGACTCGGCCATCCACAACCTGGGAGTGCTCGCGTGAAGATCACGATCGACGGCGTCACCACCGACGTCCCGGCCGGCTCGACCATCCTCGACGCCGCACAGCAGATGGGGATCGACACGCCGACGCTCTGCTACGGCGACACGCTGACGCCGGTGAACGTGTGCCGCGTCTGCGTCGTCGAGCTGGAGAACGCGCGCACGCTCGTCCCCGCCTGCTCGCGCAAGGTGGAGGACGGGATGGTCGTGCACACCGACTCGGAGCGAGTGCGCACCAGCCGGCGGCTGGTTCTCGAGCTGCTCGGCTCGGCCGCCGACCTCTCCACCGCGCCCGAGGCCCTCGCCTACATCGACCGCTACGAGGCGCGCCCGGATCGCTTCGGGCCCGACTCGCTCACGGTCGAGCAGGCGGTGAAGGTCGACAACGAGCTCTACGTGCGCGACTACTCCAAGTGCATCCTCTGTTACAAGTGCGTCGAGGCCTGCGGGGTCGACCACCAGAACACGTTCGCGATCACCGTTGCCGGACGCGGCTTCGGGGCCCACATCTCGACCGAGCTCGACGTCCCCCTGCCCGAGTCGGCGTGCGTCTACTGCGGCAACTGCGTAGCCGTCTGCCCGACCGGCGCGCTGATGGCGAAGAGCGAGTTCGACCTGCGGGAGGCGGGTGACTGGCGCGAGGAGGAACAGACCGAAGTCGACACCGTGTGCCCGTACTGCGGCGTCGGCTGCAACCTCACGCTGCACGTGCAGGACGATGCGATCGTCAAGGTGAGCTCGCCCGACGACCACGACGTCACCCGCGGCAACCTCTGCATCAAGGGCCGCTACGGCTACCGCTACGTGCAGAACCGCGGGCCGAAGTGACGGTCGAGCTCGGCTCCCTAGAGGAGCTCGAGCCGGCGCTCGCGAGGGAGGAGTTCGAGGTTGCACGCGTCTTCGTCGGTTACGGGGCCAGCGCGCCGTCGGCGCCTGAACCGTGCCGGCTGCCGACGGTGGCGTACTCGCTCGACCGGCCCGCGCCGCCGGCAGGGTCGTTCAGGACCGGCGAGTGGCACGAGACCTGGAGCCCGGACGCGTACGGCGCCGCGATCGAGATGGTGCGAGAGGCGATTCGGGAGGGCGACGTCTACCAGGTGAATCTCGTGCAGCATCTCTGGGCCGACTTCGCAGGTGACCCACTCGCGCTCGCGGCCGCGCTCGCCCCGCTGCGGCCACTCGAGCACGCGGCTCTGCAGGGAGACGGCTGGACGATCGTCTCCGCCTCGCCGGAGCTGCTGCTGCAGAAGCGCGGCCGGGTCGTCCGCACCTCGCCGATCAAAGGGACGCGTCCCGCGGGCGTCCCGATCCGCTCGGCGAAGGACGCGGCCGAGCACGTGATGATCGTCGACCTCGAGCGCAACGACCTCTCGCAGGTCTGCGTCCCGGGCAGCGTCCGCTGGCCCGAGCTGCTCGTCGAGCGCCAGCTCGCCGGCGTCACCCACCTCGTCGCCACTGTCGAGGGCGAGCTGCGACCCGAGGTGACGCTGACGGAGCTGCTCGCCGCCGTGCTGCCCGGCGGCTCCGTCACCGGTTGCCCGAAGAGCAGCGCGCTCGGGCTCATCGCCGCGCTCGAGCCGGTCGGGCGAGGCGCGTCGATGGGCGCGCTCGGCCGCATCTACGCGAACGGCGATCTCGACCTCGCCCTCACGATTCGCACCTTTGCCGTGGTGGACGGCGCGATCCATCTCTGGGTCGGCGGAGGCATCGTCTGGGACTCGGAGGCCGACGCCGAGATCGAGGAGTCGTGGGTCAAGGCGCGCCCGCTCCTCGCTCTGGCCTGATGGAGGTCTGCGCCGTCGCGGTCGCCGGGCGTGGCCTGGTCGATCCGCACGAACCGGTCTTCGCGGCGGATGACGAGGCACTCCTGCGCGGGCGCTCCGTCTTCGAGACCGCGCGAGTATATGGCGGCCGGCCGTTCCTGCTCGACGAGCATCTCGCGCGCTTTGCGCGCTCGTCCGAGAGCGTCCGCCTGCCGCCACCCGACGCCGCCGAGTGCAAGCGCCTCGCCGAGCTCGTGGTCGGCGCCTGCGACGAGACCGAGCTCGCGCTCCGGCTCTACTGGACCGGCCGCACCCTCGTCGCCACCGCGGGGCCGATCGGCCCCGAGATCGAAGCCCTGCGGGCGCGCGGGCTGCGGCTCGCGGCGGCTCCCTGGTCGACCGGCGCGCTCGCGAGCGCGAAGTCCATGAGCTACGCCGAGAACATGGCCGCGCAGGACGCCGCAGTCGCCGGCGGCGCCGACGACGCCCTGCTCGTGGCCGACGACGGGACGGTGCTCGAATTGCCGACGGCGAACGTCTGGTGGCGCGAGGGCGACCGCCTCCTCACGCCGTCGCTCGACCTGCCCATCCTCGCCGGTGTAACGCGGGCGCTCCTCGTGGACGTCGCCGAGCGGGAGACGGTCGAGGGCGTGTTCCCGCTCGGCCGGCTCCTCGAGGCCGACGAGGTATTCGTGAGCGCCTCGATCCGCGAGGTGATGCCCGTCGCCTCGGTCGACGGCAAGGCGTTCGGCCTCGGCCCCGCCGCACACGAGCTGCACCAGCAGTTACGTCACCTTGCGAGCCCATGAGGATCCGCGACCTGAACTGGATGCAGCTAGAGGCGTACCTGGCGACAGACGATCGGATCGTCCTCCCCGTCGGCTCGACCGAGCAGCACGCCTACCTCTCGCTCGAGACGGACAACGTCCTCGCCGAGCGTGCGTCGGTCGAGGCGGCCGAGCCGCTCGGAGTGCCGGTCATGCCGGTGCTTCCCTACGGCGTCACGGGCTTCACCGCCTACCCCGGCAGCCCGACACTGAGCGAGTCCACGCTGCTCGCCGTCCTGTCGGAGGTCGTCCAGTCGTTGCTCGGCCAGGGATTCGCGCGGATCCTGGTGGTCAACGGTCACGGCGGCAACACCGACCCGGGCCGGGAGCTGGAGCGCGGCCAGGGCGGATCAGTCGTGTGGCATGAGCTCTGGGAGGGGCGTCCGGACGAGATCGCGGCCCAGATCGATCCCGACTACGACCATGCTTCGTGGTCGGAGAACTTCCCGTGGACGCGGCTGCCCGGGGTTGCGATCCCCGACAAACGCAAGACGCCGGTCGAGTGGCCGGAGAACGGGAATCCGGAGACGTGGAGGAAGGCCCTCGGCGACGGCTCCTTCGGCGGCCTCTACCAGCGGTCCGCGGAAGACGAAGACCAGCTCTGGCAGGCCGCGGTCCAGGCGATCCGCGGGCGGCTCGAGGCGTGGGGCCTATAGAGGAGTGGTCGCGCGCTCGAAGGCGGCGCGTTCCTCGTCAGTGATGACGCGTGAACGGCCGGTTTCCTCGTTGCGCGCGACGAGCACGGCCTTCGCCTCGGCGGCAGTCTCTCCGCCGCGGGTGAGGACCGACTCGCTCGTGGTGACGCTTTTCGTGCCGAGCCGCTCGAGCGAGCAGCGCGCGACGACGACGTCGTCCTCGAGCGTCAGTTCGCGGCGGTAGTGGATCTCGACCCGCGCGATCACGTAGCCCCAGACGAGCGCGGCGTCGTCGAGCACCCGGCCCAGCCATTCGTCGCGCACCTCCTCGAGGTACGTGAGGAAGACGACGTGGTTGACGTGGTTGAATGCGTCGAGGTCGCGCCAGCGGATCTCGATCTCCTTCTCGTGGATCACTGCGTGCCGAATCCCGCGGCGGCGTCGCGCGCCGCCTGCGTCTGCGCGAGCGCCGCGTACGCGAGCCGCTCGATCAGGAGCGCGGCCTCGCGCGGAGAGTGGCTCGCCGCGTCGATCGCCTGCTTCGTCACGGTCACGGCGTCGCGCGGCAGCGCCGCGAGGCGGGTCGCCACCTCGAGCGCGCGCTCGTACGCCTTCCCGGGCGCGACGACCTCGGTGACGACGCCCGCCCTCCGTGCCTCGTCGGCTCCGAACCGCTCGGCGAGCAGGAACAGCTCCTTCGCGCGCGCCGGCCCCAGCAGCCGCGTGACGCGGTGCAGCCCGCCGGAGCTCGCGAGGATCCCAAGGGAGACCTCGGGGAACCCGAAGACGGCGGTGCCGTCGGCGATCCGGAAGTCGAGCGCGACAGCGAGCTCGAACGCGCCGCCGAGGCAGTAGCCGTGGATGGCGGCCACCGTCGGCTGCGGCAGCGCCGCGACCTCCTCGTACACGCCGCCCGTCTCGTGGTAGTAGCGGAGGACGTCCTCGGGCAAGCGGCCCTCGAACTCGGAGATGTCGGCGCCGGCCGAGAAAGCGCGACCCGCGCCGGCGACGATGACGGCGCCGCTCGAGCGGACGTCGTCCGAGGCGAGCGCGTCGTGCAGGGCGCGCTCGACGTCGGTCGAGATCGCGTTCAGCTTCTCCGGTCGGTTGAGCCGGAGGACCGCGACTTCACCCTCGCGCTCGACCTCGACGAGGCTCATCGGAGCAACTCTTTCAGCTCGCCCGCCGCCTCTACGGCGCGGCTACCCACCTCCGACAGCCGCTCACGAGGCAGGCGGTGCTCCGTGCCCCAGACGCTGACGATCGCCAGCGGTCGGCCCTGCTCGGAGAGGACGGGCGCCGAGGCGCCGAACAGCGACTCCTCGAGCTCGCCGACGCACACCGCGTAGCCGTCGCGGCGAACGGCCGCGAGCTCCTCGGCCAGGCGGCGCCGGTCGGTGACCGTGGTCGCCGTGTAGCGCTCGAGCCGCCGCGGCAGCACCGCCTCCTGCTCGTCGTCGGGCAGGAAGGCGAGGTAAGCCTTGCCGGTCGAGGTGGCGTGCAGCGGCACCGTCCGCCCGAACCAGTTCGGCGCCATTACGTGCGGCGGATCGACCTGGTCGACGTAGACGAGGCTGAAGCGACGCGCGACCGCGAGGTTCGTCGCCTCGCCGGTCTCGCGCGCGAGTTGCTCGAGCACAGGTCGCCCCCGGCGCACGAGCGGATCGACGTCGGCCCCCGCCGCGATGCGCAGGAGGGCGTAGCCGAGGCTGTAGCGCTGGCTGATCGGATCGCGCTCGATTAGGCCGTGGCTGTCGAGGGTCGCGAGCAGACGCCACGTCGTGCTCCGGTTGAGCCCGCACATGGTGGCGAGCTCGTTGACGGTCGGGCTGTTCGGACTGTCTGCGATCGCCTTGATCAATGCGGCGGCGCGGTCGACCGACTGGATCGTCTTCGCGCGGGACTCCGTCGCGCTCATTGCGCCGCCACCTCGAGGCCGAGCGGCGCCAGCTCGACCACCTCGCGGCGGAACGGCACCGCGTCGCCGGGAGGCTCGCCGTCGAACTCCTCCGCGTAGCGGCGTCCGTCCCAGACGGCTGTGGCGATCGTGCCCGGCGCGTACGCGTCTCCGATCGCGGTGGCGTCGAGCTCGAGGGCGAGCGCGTCGTTCGGCAGTCGCGCCGTCACGAGCACGAGACCGTCGAGCGGGAGCTCCCGTTCGCGCGCGGTGAAGACGTCGACGACCCGCGCTGTTCCGCCCTCGACCGCGATGAGGGCCTGCGCTGTCGCGAGCTCGACCCCGGCCTCGACGAGGCGCCGGTGGATGCGAACGTGCTCCATCGTGTTCACGCTCCACTCCGAGACGCGCGGGGCGGGAGTGACGAGGGTCACCCGCTTCCCCTCGGCTGCGAGCAGCTCGGCGAGGACGCCACCGAGGTAGTAGTGGTCGTCGTCGAACAGGAGGATCCGCTCTCCCGCCGGCCGGCGGCCGGCCATGAGCTCGTCGGGCGTCAGCGTCTCGACGGCGGAGTCGAAGGCAAGCGGTCTCGTGTGCCAGCGTCCTACCCCGTCGTCGCGCCAGCGCGCGCCGGTCGCGACGGCGACGTGGTCGAAGCCGTAGCCGCGCACCTCGTCGGCCGTCACCTCGCTCTCGAGCGCGACCTCGACGTTCGGCAGTTTCGCGAGCTGGCCGCGGCGGTAATCGGCGACGCGGATCCAGGCGGCGAGGCCAGGCAGCCGGGCCTCGCCGAGGACGCGGCCGCCGAGCTCGCGGCCCGCTTCCGCCAGCACGACCTCGTAGCCGCGCTTGCCGAGCGCCATCGCCGCCTCGAGGCCCGCCGGACCGCCGCCGACGACGAGCAGTTTCGCGTCCGATCCGGCCGGCCGGAAGCGCTCGGGATGCCAACCGCGCCGCCACTCCTCGCCCATCGACGGGTTCTGGGTGCAGTGGATCGGGGTGGACGTCCAGTCGCCGGTGACGCAGACGTTGCAGCCGATGCACTCGCGGATGTCCTCGGGGCGGCCCTCCTCGATCTTCAGCGGCAGGAACGGGTCGGCGATCGAGGGACGCGCCGCGCCGATCAGGTCGATCACGCCGTCCCGGATCAGCCGCACCATCGTGTCCGGCGAGGTCAGCCAGCCGATGCCGACGACCGGCTTCGACGTGAGCGCCTTGATCCCGCGGAAGTGCTCCTCCGTCCACGCCTCGTGCGCGAAGCGCGAGGTGCGCGAGTCGTCGGGCCAGAAGCCGACCATCACGTCCCAGAGGTCGGGCAGCTCGCCGACGAGCGCGAACAGCTGCTCGATCTCGGCGCGCTCGATCCCCTCCTCGCCGAGCAGCTCGTCGACCACGACGCGGCACGCGACGGCGGCGCGACCCTCGCACTCGGCGAGCGTGTCCTCGAGCACCTCGCGCAGCAGGCGCGCGCGGTTCTCGAGCGTGCCGCCGTACTCGTCGTCCCGCAGGTTGTAGCGGCGGGAGAGGAAGTGCTGGAGCGTCGAGAGCCCGTGCGCCGCGTAGACGTAGACGAGGTCGTAGCCGGCGCGCAGCGAGCGCTGCACCGCCTGCCGGTGGCGGCGCCGGAGGTCGGCGACGTCCTCGCGGCTCATCGCCCGTGCCTGCACCGGCTCGTAGCCCGAAACCGGCAGGTTCGACGGGCCGAGCGGCGGGATCCGCCCGTAGAGGTTCGCGCTGACCATGCCGTTGTGCACGAACTCGATCCCGGCGAGCGAGCCGTGGGCGTGCACCTGCTCGACGAGGCGCTCGTGCGCGGGGATGTCCGCGTCGTCCCACAGGCGCCCCTCGATGAAGCCGCCGACATCGGAGGTCGGGTGGATCTCCACCTCCTCGGTGCAGACGACGGCCCAGCCGCCCTCGGCCTTGACGCCCCGCATCACGGCGTGGGCGGTCGGGTCGCGGTGCCCCATGCCGTTGCAGTGCGGCACCTGGAAGAAGCGGTTCCGCGCCGTCACCGGCCCGAGCCGGACCGGTTCGAACAGGACGTCGTAGCGAGGGTCTCGGCTCACGCGAACAGGCTCCGGGCGATCAGGAGCCGCATGATGTCGCTCGTCCCGTCCCAGATCTCGTCGAGCTTCGCGTCGCGGTACCACTTCTGTGCGAGCGAGTCGCGGATGTAACCGGCTCCGCCGAGCGTCATCACCGCCGCGGACGTCGCGAAGACGGACGCCTCGGACGCAGCGAGCTTGGCCATCGCGGCCTCCGTCGAGAAGGGCTGTCCCTCGTCGGCGAGGTCCGCGGCGCGCCGCGTCATCAGACGCGCCTGGTCGAGCTTCAGCTTCGCGTCGGCGAGCCGGAACGAGACCGCCTGGAACTCGTGGATCGGGCGGCCGAACGCCTCGCGCTCCTTCGCGTGCTCCACCGCGAGCTCGAGCGCGGCCCGCCCGAGCCCGACCGCGCCCGCTGCGAGCTGCACGCGCGCGACGTCGAACACCCACATGAGGCCGCGGAAGCCCTCGCCCTCCCCGCCGAGGCGCCTGTCTTCGGCGACGAAGCAGTCCTCGAACGCAACCTCCGCGGCGGGGTAGCAGCGGCTGCCCATCTTCGGCAGCCGGGGCCCGCGGACGAAGCCCTCGTCGCCCTGCTCGACCAGGAACGCGGTGATGCCGCGGGAGCGGCTGCCCGGCTCGACGGTGGCGAAGACGATGCAGAGGTCGGCGATGTGGCCGTTGCCGATGAACGTCTTGCGCCCGTTGAGGACGTAGCCGCCGTCATGGCGGGCGGCCGTCGTCTCGATCGCGGCCGCGTCGGAGCCGTGCTCCGGCTCGGTGATCGCGACGGCGCAGGCGGGTGGCTCCGCGCTGCAGAGCGGTGGCAGCCAGCGCCGTTTCTGTTCCTCCGAGCCGAGGGCGAGCAGCGGCCCAGCGAAGAAGCCGCCCTGCGCGATAACCCAGAAGATGGGCGAATCGCCCCACGCCAGCTCCTCGATCACCTCGCAGCGGTCGCGCAGGCTCTCGACGCCGCCGCCGCCGTGCTCCGCGGGCAGGTCGTAGCACGTGAGCCCGAGCCCTGCGGCGCGCCGGAGCACGTCGAGCGGGTACTCCTCCGTCTCGTCGTAGCGCAGGGCCACGGGCCGCATCTCGTCACGTGCGAACGCCTGCGCGGTGGCGCGGAGCGCGTCGAGATCGACGGTGGGCGTGGGGGCGCTTTGCACCATCGGATTCCGCTCGATTATGGTACGTCCATCGCAGGATGTGCAACGGCAGTTCGCATATCGAACGGAGGATGCCGTGAATTGGGAAGTTTTCGTCACTTGTGCCGTGTCCGGAGCGGGGGATACGGCCGGGCGCAGCGAGCACGTCCCGGTGACGCCGGAGCAGGTCGCAGACGCCGCGATCGAGGCGGCGCGCGCAGGCGCGGCCGTCGCGCACATCCATGTCCGCGACCCCGACACGGGCCGCGGCGCCCGCGATCCCGCGCTCTACCGCGCGGCGGTCGAGCGCATCCGGGCTTCGGACGTCGACGTCGTCCTCAACCTCACCGCGGGGATGGGCGGCGATCTCGTGCTGGGCGGCGAGGAGGCGCCTCTCCCGCCGGACGCCGATGGGACGGACATGGCCGGCGCGGCCGAGCGGCTCGCGCACGTCGAGGAGCTGCGCCCGGAGATCTGCACGCTCGACTGCGGGACGATGAACTTCGCCGCCGGCGGCGACTACGTGATGGTCAACACGCCGGCGATGCTGCGCGCGATGGCGGCGCGGATCCGCGAGCTCGGCGTGCGGCCGGAGCTCGAGGTGTTCGACACCGGCCAC